>Ga0334898_1000305_pt1 | contig 86583 bp, 54 predicted proteins | sample GraSluR3_MG_10_FD_207228 | JGI IMG/M metagenome (GOLD analysis project Ga0334898, IMG submission 207228) | Sludge microbial communities from methane-producing bioreactor in Wageningen University, Netherlands - Granular Sludge_3_08-R3 | ecosystem: Engineered > Bioreactor > Anaerobic >... | reverse complement strand
CGGTGGCGTGCTCAAAAAGAAAAGCTGCCGCACCGGCATAGCCTTTCGCTTCGCACCACGAAGCCATTGACAAATAAAGCCTTGATGATTCTTCTTCTGCTTTGATCTGCCCGATGAGGGCTTTTTCAAGTTTTTCCGTTAACATAATATTGGTTTTTTCAGGTTAATAATCCGGTTTTTTATGGCGAAACCTCTTTTAATACTTATAACAACGAAACACAATGATTGTTGGATCAGAAGTTGTAAAAATCCGTCAGCGATGATAAAGGTGAAAACCATCCTGTTTCTGACCGGGAGGTTTTTTTTAGGGCCGTATGCCGCATCAACCTTTGAGGGCTTCTGCACCCCCCACGATTTCCAGTAACTCACTCGTGATGGATGCCTGGCGCACCTTGTTATACTTAAGTCTGAGTTCTTTCAGCAACTCAGTTGCATTTTCGGTGGCCATATGCATGGCGGTCATGCGGGCACCGTGTTCCGAGGCGTAGGAATTGAGCAATGCCTTGTAAAACTGTGTTTTGAGGTTTTTCGGAATGAGTTCACTGAGAATGCTTGCCTTGTCGGGTTCAAAAATAAAATCAATTTCATGGCCGTTATCCACAGCTTCAACGGGCGAGAGGGGCAGATACTGCTCGTTTACCAGCATTTGGACCGCCGGATTCTTAAAATGGTTATATACCATGATGATGCGGCTATACTTACCGCTGATGAAATCCTGCATCAGGCCTTCAGCAACGGGCAGGGCGTTTTCGAAGTTCAGTTTGTCGAAGATGTCCGTATTTTGTTCAACGACCGGGTAGCCGTGGCTGGTAAAAAATTCGGCTCCTTTTTTACCGATGCAGTAAAGTGAAAGCTTTCCCTGTTCATAAAGCGCTCCGTACTTCTGATTGATCAGCTTGTTGGCATGCTTGATCACGTTGGCGTTGAAGGCTCCGCATAGTCCGCGGTTTGAAGTGATCACAACGATCAGTACATTTTCTTCCTCCCTGTTTTCGAAATAGGCCATTTCCCCTTCCTGCCCGGTGCCTGTGCCAATGTACTGAATGAATTCCTGAAGTTTTTCGGCGTAGGGCCGTAACTGAAGGATGGAAGTTTGTGCCCTGCGCAGCTTTGATGCTGCCACAAGCTTCATGGCGCTGGTGATCTGCTGTGTTGATCTTACCGACTCAATTCTTGTTCTTACTTCCTTCAGGTTCGACATGGCTGTATGCTAACGATTCTTTATACAGTGTAATGTTTGGCGATATTTCTCGCTGCCACTTCGAGGATCTTTTCGATGTCTTCGTTCAGGATGCCTTTTTCAAGGTCTTTCAGTGTCTTCGGATGCTTCTCCTCCATAAAATGCAGGAACTCAAGTTCAAAATCATGGATGCGCTCCACCGGAATGGTTTTAACGAGCCCCCTGGAACCGCAAAAGATGATGGCAATTTGTTTTTCGACCGGCATGGGTGAGTACTGGGCCTGTTTGAGTATCTCAACATTACGTTTGCCTTTTTCCAGTACGGCCATGGTGGCGGCGTCGAGGTCGGAGCCGAATTTCGCAAATGCTTCAAGTTCCCGGTACTGAGCCTGGTCGAGCTTTAATGTGCCGGCCACTTTTTTCATGGCTTTAACCTGTGCATTTCCTCCAACGCGCGATACGGATATCCCGACGTTGATGGCCGGGCGTATACCTGCATTGAAGAGGTTTGACTCGAGGAAGATCTGGCCGTCGGTGATTGAGATCACATTGGTTGGGATGTACGCCGAAACATCGCCGGCCTGGGTTTCGATGATGGGAAGCGCCGTGAGCGATCCGCCCCCCTTCACCCTGCCTTGAAGGCAGGCTGGCAAATCGTTCATTCGGGAGGCAATTTCATCGGAGGAAATGATCCTTGCAGCCCTTTCGAGCAGCCTTGAGTGCAGATAGAAAACATCGCCGGGGTATGCTTCGCGCCCGGGAGGCCTGCGAAGAAGAAGGGATACTTCACGGTAGGCAACGGCCTGTTTCGATAGGTCATCAAAAATGATGAGGGCCGGCCTCCCTGTATCCCTGAAATATTCACCGATGGATGCTCCGGCAAATGGTGCATAAAACTGCATGGCTGCCGGGTCAGAAGCCGTTGCCGAAATCACGATGGTATAATCCATCGCACCATTGTCTTCAAGCGTCTTTACGATACTGGCTACGGAAGATCCCTTCTGCCCTACAGCCACATAAATACAATAAACGGGATTTCCCTGTTCGTAGTTTTCTTTCTGATTGATGATGGTATCGATGGCAATGGCCGTTTTACCCGTTTGACGGTCGCCGATAAGCAACTCGCGTTGCCCGCGACCGATCGGGATCATGGCATCGATGGCCTTGATGCCGGTTTGCAGTGGTTCGTTTACGGGCTGGCGATAGATAACCCCGGGGGCTTTCCTTTCCAGCGGCATCATGAAACTCTCTTCGGATTTGATCTCACCTTTACCGTCGATCGGTTCTCCCAGGGTATTGATCACGCGTCCGAGCATGCCCTCGCTAACCCTGATAGATGCTATCTTGCCGGTACGTTTAACAATATCGCCTTCCCTGATCGATTCGGGCTCGCCAAGCATCACCGCCCCCACATTATCCTGCTCAAGGTTTAAAACGATTCCCTTCAATCCCGATTTTTCAAACTCGATCAGTTCGCCCGATTCGGCATTGTTCAGTCCGTAAATGCGGGCAATGCCGTCGCCAACCTCCAGCACGGTGCCTACTTCCTGTAATTCAGTTTCATTTTTGTATCCCGACAATTCCTGCCGTAAAATGGCCGATACTTCCGCTGGTTTTATTGTTGCCATGGTTCGAAATTTATATTTCCCTGATATACAAATTGGTTTCCGCTGCGCTCTTTTTAAGTTTCTGAAGCTGGCAGGCAATGCTGGCATCATATTTATAGCCTCCGTAGTTCAACACAAAGCCGCCAATCAGTTCTTTCTTCACTTCTTCGATGAGTTCAACGGTTCCTTTTGTCTGATCTTCCATCAGTTTGATGACCTTTTGCCTGATCGTTTCGCTGATGGGTTGAGCGCTTTCAAAGCGCACAGTAATAATATTTTTGAACTTCTTATAAAGCTGAATGTATTCTTCGGCAATCTTTCCGATGAATTTTTCCCTTTTTTTCCGGGTAATGATATGTAAAAAGCGCATCGTTAATTCACAGACCTTGTCTTTGAATAAGGCATCCAGTATTTTTCCCTTTTTATCGGTTTTGATTACCGGACTTGTCAGCAAAAGGATAAAATCCCTGTTCGACCGGCAAACCGACAGGATGAGTTCCATGTCTGTTTTGACAGCCTCTTCCGTCTTCAGTTCAAGGGCGAGATCAAAAACCGACTTGGCGTATCGTTGTGCTATCAGTGAATATTGCATTCTTATCCCTTAATTGAAATTTGCCTGGTTGATCAGTTTTCTGATATACTCTTCCTGCCTGTTGCCTTCGGAGAGCTCCCTTTCAAGGATTTTTTCTGCCACCTCGATGGATATTGCAGCGATCTGGTTCTTCAGATCGGTCATGGCGGCCATCTTTTCATGCTCGATCCTTTCACGGGCGTTTTCAATAATATTGTTGGCTTCCTCGTTGGCTTTTGCCCTTGCTTCTTCCACGATACTTTCCCTGACTTTGCGGGCATCACGGAGGATTTTGGTGCGTTCTTCCTGGGCCTCAACGAGCAAGCGTTCATTGTCGGCCTTCAGGTCTTTCATTTCCTCCCTTACCGTGTTGGCCATATTCAGGGCTTCATCAATGGTGTTTTCCCTTTCGCGCAGCGAATGCAGGATCGGTTTCCATGCGTAGCGGCGAAGGACAAAGATCAGGACTGCAAAAGCAAGGGTCATCCATAGGATCAGGCCAATGCCGGAGCTTACTATTTCCATCTGTATGAGATTAAGTTCTTACAATATTCCCGCTGTTCGTGTATACCTGGAATAACGGGGGTAAGTTGCTGCCGTTTACATAAGAACAAGCAGAAAGCTCACCACGATCGCAAAAAACGCCACTCCTTCGATGAGTGCGGCGGCAATGATAAGGTTTGTCCGGATGTCGCCTGCAGCCTCGGGTTGACGTGCAATGGATTCAACGGCACTTTTGCCTATCTGGCCAATGCCCATAGCGGCAGCAATGGCTGCAATGCCGGCACCAAACACAGCCCCCATCTTTGCCAGGGGGGCCAGGTCTGTCGCTGCTTGTAAAATAATGTTTAAAAGGCTCATGGTTCTGATTTTTATTAGGTTAAGTAAAAGGTTTCTAATGAGATTCCTGTACGGCCATTCCGAAGTAAAGGGCCGAAAGGAAGGTAAATACATAGGCCTGTATGAATGCGACCAGCAATTCAAGCAAGCTGATAAATAAAGCAAAGGGAACGGCAAATCCGATGCCGACCCCCATACCGACATAAGCGTTGATGTTTCCAAAAATAAAGATCAGGCTGATGAATCCGAGAAGGATCGTATGTCCTGCCGTGATGTTGGCAAAAAGACGGATCATCAGCACGAAAGGTTTTGTTAACATGCCGACAACTTCCACGATTGGCATGAGCGGCAGCGGAAATTTCAGCCACCAGGGTACACCAGGGGTATTGAAAATGTGTTTCCAGTAATTTTTGTTACCACTCACCAGGGTCGTCAGGAATGTGAACATGGCCAGTACACCGGTAACGGCGATATTTCCGGTAACGTTGGCCCCGCCCGGGAAAAAAGGCACCAGCCCCAGTAGGTTGTTCAGCAATATGAAAAAGAACAGGGTGAGCAGGAAGGGCATGTAGCGTTCATATTTTTTCTCACCGATTGAAGATTTTGCAATATCGTCGCGTACAAAAAGGATAATGGGTTCGAGCAGCGACTGCAAGCCTTTGGGAGCTTGCCCCGCACGCTGCCTGTAAGCCCTGGCAACGGACGAAAAAATAACTACCAGCAGGATGCAGCTTATGAAAATGGCCAGTACGTTCTTGGTGATCGAAAGGTCGACGGGCCGTTCCACGTAAGTTTCTGCATGGATTATTTCGTCATCCAGCATGTCATCGCGTACAACGCGCACGATCTTACCCTTGTCATCCCCCTCTTTGGAAATATAAAAACCTTTGTGATGATGCCCGTGGGCCAGCTTGTTCGACCAGAAAAAATGCCATTCACCCTTGTGAAACAATATGACCGGCAAAGGAATGGAAACGTGATGTCCCTTATAAGTCCAAAGATGCCACTCATGTGAATCGATAAGGTGTTCGATGATCATCCTGCCTGCATCCTTTTCACCTTCATCTACAATTTCGGCAACCTCTTCAAATTCCTCATGAAGGCTCTTATGGTGCTGGGCAAAAATGCCGGGCGAGCCTGCCATAGCTGAAAGAAGGACCAGTATGGCGAAAACGGAAACAACAAATAAAGCCTTGACCCTTTTGAGGATTGCCTGTCGATTCATATAGCAGGACTTATATATTTTTCGCGTGCAAGTTTACGAATATTATGGCAAAAACAGAACAGTTTTTCAAATTAACTTATTGCCCGGATACCTCGAGAAAGTCATTCGTTTGACGGCAGAACAAAAAATTTGCCCGCAGACCTTGTATTGTGGCTGAAAAATATGTAAATTCACAGCTGATAAACATTGGTTTTTATCGAATAATTTATATATGTTGAACAAAGGCCATTAACTCATGATGGTCATAAATAAATGATCTATGAAACGTTTTGCCATCATCTATTTGCCGGTTTTACTGCTTGTATTTACCGCCTGTACTACCGGTGCGGAAAAATGCCCTGATATTGATTTCGACCAGGAAATGTCGGAAATCAGGATACTGCTCGAACAATATGAACTGGCCCGTGAGTGCGGCGACTTCACCACGGTGGAGCGAATATGGGCTCCCGATACCAATATTATCCTGTTCGGGACCGAAGGTGAGGAACAACTGGCGGGCATCGATGCGATCCTGAAGGCCATGAAAAGGCAATTCAGCGAGTTTCAGAATACCTTTATCAATATCAGCGATCAGAAGATACAGATCAGCAAGACCGGACAAACGGCATGGTTTTCGCAAGTACTGGATTACAACTTTATTTACCAGGGCAACAATGTGATTTTTGAGGATATCCGCTTTACAGGAGTACTTGAAAAACGTAGTGGTAAATGGATGATGGTTCAGGGGCACTTATCCGTGCCTTATGAAGCTGATATCGGGGAACGGACAAAATAGCCCCGGGCTCAGAGGGCGGCTGTGAATTGCCCGAGGAAACGCTGGTCGTTCTCAAAGAAGTAACGGATATCCCTGACCGAGTACATCATCATGGCGATGCGTTCGATTCCCATGCCAAAGGCATAGCCCGAATACACAAGTGGATCAATACCGCAGTTTTCAAGTACAGCGGGGTCAACCATTCCGCATCCCATAATCTCAAGCCAGCCGGTGTATTTGCATACATTGCATCCTTTCCCTTTGCAGAGGATGCAGGAGATATCCATTTCGGCCGATGGTTCTGTAAAGGGGAAGTACGAAGGCCTGAAACGGATACGGGTTTCTTCACCGAACATCTCGGTGGCGAAATAGTACAAGCTTTGTTTCAGGTCGGCAAAGGAAACGTCCTTGTCGATATAGAGCCCCTCCACCTGGTGGAAGATGCAATGCGAGCGTGCAGAAATGGCTTCGTTACGGTATACCCTTCCGGGCGATAAGGTGCGGATGGGAGGCTTTGTCGATTCCATTACCCTGATCTGCACCGATGAGGTATGTGTACGAAGGGCAAGCTGATTTTTATGCTCCGGATGCATTTCAATGAAGAAGGTATCCTGCATATCCCTGGCGGGATGTTCGGGTGCGAAGTTCAGGGCGGTGAAATTGTGCCAGTCGTCTTCGATCTCGGGCCCGTCGGAAATGCTGAACCCGATATTCCGGAAGATACCGGTAATCCTGTTTCTGACCAGTGAAACAGGATGTCTGGAACCAATGCCGATCTCTTCGGCCGGACGGGTCAGGTCGGAAAGGGCGGAGCCACCCGTGCCGGGTTGTTCAAGCCTGGCACGCAATGCTGCCAGGGTGTCGGAGGCTTTTTGCTTGAGCAGGTTTAAGGCCTGCCCGATCTCCCGGCGCTGATCGGGCGGCACATCCCTGAAATCATTGAAAAGGGAAGGGATCAGTCCCTTTTTGCTCAAATACCGGATGCGTATCTGTTCAATCTCTTCATGACTGCCGGCTGACAGGCCGTCAATCTCAGCTTCCAGTTCCCTGATCTTCTCAATCATCATTAATCAATGATCTCAATGGTCATCACCACGTCCTTAAGCGGCTTGTCGCGCTGACCCGTCTGTACGGCGGCGATCTTGTCAATAACATCCAATCCGTCGATCACTTCACCGAAAACGGTGTAATCGAAGTCAAGAAAAGGAGTTCCGCCAAGGGTTTTGTAAATATTCTTCTGCTCATCGGTGTATTCACAGTTTTTTCGTGTCTCGATGGCCCTTATCTCTTCTTCAGGATATATCCTGCCCTGGACAATGTAAAACTGCGAGCCGCTCGAACGCTTTTGCGGGTTCACATTGTCGCCCGTGCGTGCAGCAGCAATGGCCCCTTTCTTATGGATCCTGTCGGGAACGAATTCGGCCGGGATGGTATAACCAACGTCGACCGTGCCGCCTTCCTTGCCTCCGCCCTGTATCATAAAGTTTTTGATAACACGGTGAAAGGTGGATCCGTTAAACCAGCCCTCATTGACCAGTTTGATGAAATTGTCGCGATGACCGGGCGTGTCATTGTAAAGCATTCCTGTTATGTCGCCGTAATTGGTGCGGATAATGAACATGGTTTCGTTTTGTGATTGGGCAATGCCGCTGAAAAGCATGCAAAAAATGAATATTGAGGTGATTTTCTTCATTGTTTGAATAATTTATGTTGTTAATTCGTTTGCAAACTTAATAAAAATGAAGGAATACAATGCCGGTAACCTATTTCCCTTTTGGTTTCCTTGTCTTTTCAATAAAATGCCTGCGGCAAAGTGGTTCGTAAATATCCGTTTCGCCAAGCATTACCTGTCCTTCCTGCTCAACGATCCGGTGAGAATACTGTGCAAGGTCACCGCAAACGGGACATATTGCATGTACCTTGGTAACATATTCGGCCATGGCCAGCAGGACGGGCATGGGACCAAAAGGCCTGCCCAGGTAATCCATGTCGAGACCGGCAACGATCACCCTGATCCCGCCATTGGCCAGGGTGTTGCACACCGCAGGCAACTCATCATCGAAAAATTGGGCTTCATCAATGCCGATCACATCAAAATCATTGGCCATCAACAAAATCTGGCTCGAAGAATGAACGGGGGTGCTGTTAATGGTATTGGCATCGTGCGAAACAATATCCTCTGCATGATAGCGCTTGTCGATCACCGGTTTGTAGATCTCGAACTTTTGCCGGGCAATGCGGGCACGCTTCAGCCTGCGAATAAGCTCTTCGGTCTTGCCCGAGAACATGGAGCCGCAAATTACTTCGATCCAACCGCTGCGGTCGGGGTTTTTTGATTTTTCTAAAAACATAGGTGTTGCCTCAAGCCAATCTTTTTTATCTTTATTCGTTCATTATACAAATGTACGAATTCCTGTTTTGTATTCAATGATCTGAACAATTTGAAGTGGTTGAAAATGGGTAAAATGTAAGTTTATTTAAATGGAAATTAAGATATGAAGAATAAGGAATTGCTGAAAACGATCAGGGATAATGCCGAAGCCGTTTGTAAACAGATCAGCCATTTGCAGGAAGGCCCCGGGCAGGTGCACGAAATGGATATCGACATTCTGGCCGGCCGGCTGCGTGAAGCGTATGCACTATTATTTGAGTTGGATACGGAGAATATTGCCGATGAGAGTGCAACGCCTGCAGTGGTCCCCGGACCGGCCGGCACACCCGTGCAAGTAGTTGAGGAAACGCCCGGACCGGATATTATCCCCGGAATCATCAAAGAACCTGTGGATGATTATATCGAAGAACAGCCGGATGAAACTGCAGGAATGGATGAAATACCCGAAAGTCCTGCTACAGATGCGAGGGGCCCTGAAGAAGAAATGCAAACTGAACCTGAACCTGAGCCTGAGCCAGAACCAGAACCAGAGAAAGAGACAGAAACTCCTCCACCTGATCCTGCCCGGGCACTACCACCGGAAGAGACGGAAGGGGAAGATGCTTCCGCCGGGGATCTTGATAAACCTGAGAAACCGGTGATCACCACGGCCGATCTTTTTTCAGGAACAACAACCATTGCGGAGGCCTTTCAGCAGGATGAGGACCGTTCCATTGCTGCAAATATGACAAGCCCCAATGGCAGTGACCTTAAAATGTCGATAGGGATCAACGACAAATTTCTTTTTATCAACGAACTTTTCGAAGGCAACCCTTCGGGCTATAGCGAAGCCATAGAAAAACTCAACGCTGCCGGGGATATGGCCGCGGCCGAGCAGATACTGGCTGATTTCAGCCGGCAATATGACTGGAAGGATCGTTCGGAGGCTTACAAAAGGCTTAAAAATATCCTTAAACAGAAATTTCATTCGTGAAATAATTTTGCCTGACTGGAAAAAAAGCCGGATTTTTATGGATGAAAAACTTTTACATTCTTCATCCGCTTAATACAAAAAAAACAATGATGAAAAAACTGCGAAATACCTTTGCATGCTTGCTGCCGGTGCTGTTTTTTACGGGGCTTCAAGGGCAGGATATCGATTATGCCGGAAAGATCATCTCAGAACTTGCATCGGAAAAATACCATGGCCGGGGCTATGTGAACGACGGTGACCGTAAAGCGGCTGAGTTTATCGCAAAAGAATTTCAGGAGATCGGGTTAACGCCTTTTGATAATGGATATATGCAGGAATACAGCTTTCCGATCAACAGCTTTCCTTACAATCTTATGGTTGTTGCAGCCGGCAATCTGCTGAAACCGGGTATGGACTTTATTGTTTCTTCCGCATCACCCTCGGTAAGGGGAACCTTTTCGCTGGTCTGGCTGCTTAACGACTCCCTCTTTGAACACGGACGCGATACCCGCTTCGATGATACAGATCTTTCCGATAAATTCATCGTTACCGATCAATACCATAAGGACCTTAAAAAAGAGAACTATTTCGGGTCAAAAGGGGTAATCATCCTGAGGGAAGACCATGAAACGCTCTGGTGGCATGTATCGAATGGTGGCAAAGTGCTCGACTTTGTCACACTTGATATAAAACGTTCGAAATTACCCGAAGATGCCGGACAGATCAGCCTCGATATCAGGAATTTCTACATTGAGAACCATATCGCATACAATGTGGCGGCATTTGTGCCGGGCATTGTTGAACCCGATACTTTCATCGTTTTCACGGCTCATTTCGACCACCTGGGCATGATGGGACCGGATGTGTTCTTCCCGGGTGCAAACGATAATGCCAGCGGCACAGCCATGGTACTTGACCTGGCCAGGCATTATACCACGCAAGGGAATGAACCCTATTATTCGGTTGTTTTCATCACCCTGAGCGGAGAAGAAGCGGGCCTGCACGGGGCCAGGCATTTTGCGGATGATCCGCTGTTCCCCCTGGAAAAAATAAAATTGCTGGTGAATTTCGACATGGTGGGAACAGGAAGCAATGGGATTGGCCTGGTGAACGGCGAAATTTTTTCCGGGGATTATGAGCGGCTGGCAGCCCTTAATCAGGAAGGCAATTATATTGAACAGGTGAAAAAACGCGGAGAATCATGCAACAGCGACCATTGCCCATTCTATGAAAAAGGTGTAAAAGCCTTTTTTATTTATGCCATGGGCCCCGGTTCAGGGGCATACCACAGCATGGAAGATACACCGGCCAATTTATCACTCAGTGGTTATGAAGGCATATTCAGGCTGATGCTCGACTTTGCCCGCTCATATCAACCCCTTACGGAATAATAAGCGATGCTGTATATTGTCCCCACTCCCATTGGAAACCTGTCCGACATCACCCGCCGGGCCGTTGATGTTTTGGGGAAGGTGGATTTTTTCCTGGCGGAAGATACACGAACTTCAGGCGTTTTACTCAAACATCTTGAGATCTCAGGCCCGATGGTGGCCTTTCACCAGCATAATGAACATAAGGTGCTGGCAGGAATCATCGGGCGTTTAAAGGCCGGCGAAAGCGCCGCCCTGCTGAGCGATGCCGGTACGCCCGGAATTTCCGATCCGGGATATTTACTCATCAGGGAATGCATCCGCGAAGACATCAGTATTATATGCCTTCCCGGACCTACGGCTTTTGTCCCGGCCCTGGTAAATTCCGGCCTGCCCTGCGACCGTTTTGTTTTTGAAGGGTTTCTGCCACATAAGAAAGGCAGACTGAAAAGGATCACTTCCCTTCTGAATGAAACCCGCACCATGGTTTTTTATGAATCACCGTATCGCCTGCTTAAAACACTCTCACAACTTGCCGCCGGATTGGGTGAAAACCGGCAGGCTTCCGTGTCGCGTGAGATCAGCAAAATATATGAGGAAACGGTCAGGGGAAGCCTGGCCGAACTCATCAGCCATTTCTCATCTGTTCCGCCCAAAGGTGAATTTACACTGGTCGTGGCCGGCCGGGATGAAAAGGATGAACCGGCAGTTATTTGACCATCCGGATTTTTATGCTTATCCGGTAATTGAATGACCGGAATATCTTTTCCATCCCACTCATTCATGATTATGCCCCCCTGAACATACAAAAACACATCATGCTGTAACAGTCAGTGTGTTAAATCGTCTATACAGTATTGATCACTACCGGAAATGCGGCTGTTCAATATCGGACAGTGATGAATATATACGGACACTTTTGTTCTTTTGATCAGGGATTACATTGCAGCTAAATAATTAATATAGAGTGAGTTGTAAACGTGGCATATTATTGGATTCAAAAAAACAAACCGGAATATGTAACCTTAATCTGAATTAAAATGAAAACAACAATTGTTCTGATGATCATGTTTTCGATGCTGCTTTATCCTGCTCTTCCCGCCGGGTCCCAAACCGGTATGCAGGACGAAAAAGTTACCGTGACCATGAACAGCAACATGCCGGATCACCGCCTGCCCGCACATGACCTGGTAGTGATCGACCTTGAAGTGCAAAATGGCGGGAACAGCCTTCCTCCCGATCTCCTCAGCCAATTCAGACAATGCATCGGTTATCCGAAGCACACGTCCGGTGCTGCTGAAAAGGAGGTGGTTGTGGTGGGATTTACTTACGATGACGATGGTTTTGTTCGCGTTGAACAGAGCCTGGCCGGCAATGAGACGTTCAGGCAGCATGTTATCGAAAACATCGAAAAGATCCGTTTAAGGAATGGCAGTGTAACAATGGGTAAACTTTACTATGCCAGGTTCAGCTTTAAAAAGCTGTAATGTTCGTTTTATGTTAGTTAAACATCAGGTGCAATGCGCCCCCGCCGGCAACGGGGGCGCTTCATTTTGTCAGCGGATTGTATATGTGCCGTAAAACATTCATATATTTACGGGAAAAATGACTTATAACTATTCTTTTCCGCGCCCGGCCCTCACCGTCGATATTGTGGTTTTCCGGCTTTCAGGGAATGATCCTGAAGTATTGCTGATAAAAAGGGGGAATGAACCTTTTAAGGGCCGGTGGGCATTGCCCGGAGGCTTCGTCGACAAGGATGAGCCGTTGGAAATGGCTGCAGCCCGTGAGCTTGAAGAGGAGACCGGATTAAAGGATGTTCTGCTTACACAAATGCATGCTTTTGGCAAACCCGGACGCGACCCGCGCGGACATACCGTATCAGTAGCCTATGTTGGTTACCTGCCTTCGGGTGCGCTCGCGAAAGCAGGCGACGATGCCGATGAAACAGCCTGGTTTAAGCCGGATGCACTGCCGGAAACAGCTTTCGATCACCGGGAGATCATCGAAATGGCAGCATCGGTATTCCTGCTGTAATACCTTAAAGGTTCGTATTCATGCTTATTCCTTAATTATTTGCCAAAATTGAATGGACTGATAGTTTCTGACGGCTTTTTTTGTCCGAATGCATATGTCAGCATCAGCACGAATGTACGTGTGAGGCCGTCAGCCCGTACCTTGCGGGTAATCAGAGGGGCTGCCGCAGAAAGGGTGATGGCATCATGGTTTTTCAGTACACGGTGGTAGCCCAGGTTGAGGTTGATGGTCAAACCATCGGATTGGTCCAGCTCCACGCGCTGTCCGTGTTGCGTAACCTTATCCTTTTGTACCCTGTACAGGGTCAGAAGCCCGGCATTAAAGCGGCTTTTTTCTGTGTAAAAAAACCTGTTTATACGCAACATGGCATCATCACCGCGGGCAAGGTCGCTCATTTCAATATATTCCAGAGCATCACGATCGTAAGCCCATTCGGCATGATAAAAGTAGTTGCCGTTGCTGCCAAATGGCTTGAGATACCCGAGCCCAAACTGCCATTTCCCGTAAAAGAGACTGGTTCCGGCGGCAATGTCATAAGTGCCCAGGCTGGTCTGGTAAACCATTGGGGCTCCTTTGCCGTCAATGGTATTTTTAGCATTGTTCACAGGCAACCTTGCTGCTGCCATGAACGAAGCCCCCGCCTGATCTTTATTGTAAAAAGTATAATTAATCCCGGCACTGAGGTCGCCCGGCCCGTAAGCCTGCCCGAGATCACCATAGATATAATGAAAAGGCACTTTCAGGAAAATCTGCAGCCTGTCTTCTGCAAAATTCAGGCGCTGTTCAAACTGTATGGTATTGACAAGGGCCTGCTTTTCTCCCAGCCCGAAAGTATAGGAAAGCAGGGTATTGTACTGATCGCCATTGCCGGTTCTTTGCCCGTCGAGATCACCCATGGTACACAATCCGGCGTCGTTGCATCCCTGTGAATAAGCAAAATTTACGGATATTGAAAACATCAGATACAAAAATATTATGCGCAGTTTTTTCATGGCTCATTTATTTTTTCACAGTCGTTAAAAATCTTTTTTCAGGCTCATTTTTCTTTTAGTCGATAAATATATACACTCCTTACATCATCATCTCATCAGGTGCCGGAAAAGGCACCGCATCACCGGGCACGGCAAAAATGACTATCATTGCACTGTGGTCTGCTCCATACTACCGACCGCTTACTTTATTGATGATACCAATAACTTGATAATGCTTGCCTGATTCACTTTTTTGGAATAAATTGCCCTGATATTACCAACTTATTGTATGAAACAACTGCTGACACTTATTTGTTTGATCCTTGCCGGGATATTAACGGCACAGGAACATGATCTCTGGCCTGTTCCTTCGGGTCTTCGTAATACCGGCCCGCTTACTGAAGCGGATGCCGCCGCGATGAACAGCATTAAACCGCTGCTGATTCCCGCTGAACATCTTGGCAGGAGCCTGCCCGACAGCATTGACAATTCACAGCATCCCTGGTTCAGGCCGGTTTTTTCGCAGGAGAGCTTCCCCAACTGTATGCAGGCAACAAGCATCGCCTATAATTTTACCTATGAGATCAATCGCCTGCGCGACCTGCCTGCTGACATCACTGCCAACCAGTACCCCACGCATTTTGCCTGGAATTTTTTCAACGGCGGGGATGGTTGGTTCGGGGTGAATTACCTCTTTACAATGGATGTGCTGAAGCACCACGGAACCCCAAACGTTTCGGATTATGGTGGTTTTTATCATGGCGGCGGCGAACGTTGGATGTCAGGTTACGATCAATGGTACAATGCCATGAACAACCGTATTGAAGAGGTTTATAAGATTTTTGTTGGCGATGAAGAGGGCCTGCTCACACTGAAACACTGGCTTTCCCATCATGGCGGCGGATCTGAAACCGGCGGAGTGGCAAGCTTCATGGCCTCCAGCCCCTATAACCTGAATACCCTTCCGGAGGGAAGCCCGCAGGCCGGTAAAAAGGTGATCACATCCTGGTACCCCGAAGCATCGCACGGAATGACCATCATTGGCTATAACGACAGCATCCGCTATGATTATAACGGCGACGGGCAATATACAAATCATATCGACCTGAACGGGGATGGCATTATCGATATGCGCGACCGGGAGATCGGAGCCCTGAAGTTCTGCAACAGCTATGGCGAAACATGGGCCGACAGCGGGTTTGCCTATATGATGTATAAAACCCTTGCCGATGACTTCGGGGATGGCGGCATATGGACCAATACCGTGCATGTGCTCGGGGCCAAAGCGTATCACGACACCCGGATGGCATTCAAAGTATCCCTCGAACACAATTACCGGCAACGGATCAGGGTACGCGCCGGGATCAGCGGTAACCTCGAATCGGATATCCCTGAGCATGTGCAATCCTTTTCAATTTTCAATTATCAGGGAGGATGGCACTATATGCAGGGCAATGATACCACCCCGGAAAACAAGACCATCGAATTTGGACTTGACATCACGCCCTTGCTTTCATACGTTGAAACGGGCAAAGAATACCGCTTTTTCCTGATCGTGGATGAGAAAGATCCGGAAAACCTCGGATATGGGCAGATAAAGGATTTCAGCCTGATCGATTATCAGGAAGGGTTTACGGAAATTCCGTGCATTCAGCAAAATGTGATCCTCACCGATAACGGCACCACGATGCTGTATATAGATCATTTGCCTTCACCCAATGATTTTACCATTGTCACCGATGGCATTCCCCCGCTTGAGGCGGGCCAGCCGCTTGCGTTGCAACTGGAGGCCGCCGGCGGCCAGGAACCTTACCGCTGGTACCTCGACAAAAACTATGATATGGGCATGGGCCCGGGTATATATCCCGGGAATGAAGGGGAACTGATCATCGGGAATGCCTATACGGACCATCCTGTTGCGCAAGCCCTCGGGTTCAGTTTTCCCTTTTACGGGAACCGGTTCGACACGGTCATGGTATCGCCCTGCGGTTACATCTTTTTTGATGAGAACATGTATTTCTGGTCATACCTGAGGGATATGGCTTATTTTCTGCGCAATCAGCGTGTGATCGCTCCCTTGCTCTGTCAGGAAATGATCGTGAATGCCGATTATGGCCATGGTGTATGGTATGCGGGCGATGAAAATGGCGCTGTTTTCAGGTGGATCAATGCGCTGGAGGACGAAATTGGATCAAGCAAATTCAACTTTGCCGTTAAGCTTTTCCCCGATGGGAATATTGATTTTTACTATGGCGATATGGAGCTTAATGCCGCCATGGATTGGGTGGCGGGCATCTCCGACGGCGACCTGGTCAATTACAGCCTGCCGGAACTTCCTGCACTGCCTGAGATCAGCCCAGGAACCCGGGTAATCTACAGGGGGCTGCCCCTTCCGGATTCAATTTCTTTGAGCACTGAAGGATTGTTAAAAGTTTATAATGGCGATGGCATACAGAGCGGGATCAGTGTGCTGGCCGTCGACAATACCTTGCTCGGGACAAGCAGAAAATTCCAGCTTACCGATGGCCTTGAAATGGATGTTTATGTCCAGGGCAGCACAAATAATACACTAAAAAGCGGTCAGTTTTTTTATCTCAACCTGATGTTGAAAAACCAGGGTGTGGCAGAAATCGAGGATCTGCATTTCATCCTTTCCTGCGAAGATCCCGGCTTGATGCTTATCGATAACAGCCATTTTGTTCAGACTCTGCCGGCTGGGGAGCATGTGGAGTTGATTGGAGCTTTCAGCTGCCAGACTGATCCGGAACTCCCCGACCGGCAGGTGATCGTAATGAGGATGGATCTGCAATCGGCCGGTAAAACGTCTTCGCGGCCGTTCATTTTCGAGAGCAGGGCACCAATGTTCATGTTAAGGTCATGGCGTGTTACTGATGCCGACGGGATCCTTGATCCGGGCGAAACCGCCCCCCTGATGGTTGAGATTGCCAATGATGGCCTGTTGGGATCCGGATCTGTTATTGGCCGGGTCGTATCCGAAGATCCGGGAATTACAGTAATTGGATCGCAGGCGGCCACATTCGGTGAATTGCAACCCGGTGCCAGGGCAACAGCTACCTTTGACCTGACAGCAAGCTATGCGCTGCCATATGGAAAGGAAGTTTCATTGGTACTGAAACTTGAAGAAGAGAATGGTCTGATAAGGGAACTGCCCTTCAGCCTCAGGGTTGGGAAGGTGCCTGTTTGCATCGTCGATATGGATCCGGGGACGCACTCGGGTCCGCAGGTTTATGAACTCCTGCAACAGATGGGTGTCGAAGCGAAATATACCCGAAGTTTTCCCCTGTCGCTGGATGCTTACCAGTCGGTTATCCTCTGCCTGGGCAAATATTTTTCGTACCATGATGTATCAGCCCTGGAAAGCAATACCCTCATTCAATACCTTGATCAGGGCGGACGGCTTTACATGGAAGGTCGCCTCGCATGGACGCAGCAGCCTTATTGGGACATCTTCGGCAGGTTTAACATCGAAACAATGAATATGCCGGGCCTTTATAATATCCTGGATGGCACCGACAGCACCTTTACCGAAGGCCTGGCATATGCCAACATGGCACCGCAACCCGTCTGTTACCAGTACCTGGTGCCGCAGGAGCCCGCCTTCAGCATCTTTACCGGCCGGGAATATCCGTATTGTGCCGCGGTTGCCCATGATGCCGGTACCTATAAGACTGTGGGCACCATCTTCGAACTGGGCGGACTGGTGTCATCCGATACCTGCCTGGTTGAGACTTTTATGTGGCGGCTGCTCGAATTCTTTGATGTGCAGCAAAGTGCCCTGGATATCGATGACCCCTGGTTTGGTGACCCGGCCGGAGCCGTTCAAAACTATCCCAATCCTTTCTCGGGCCATACACATATCCCCTTATTTCTCGATGAACGCAGCTATGTACGAGCGGAAGTTTACGATATGCAGGGTCGTCTCGTTTATGAACTCCTGCCGGCGGGCTTTTACCGGGCAGGTACGAAGCTGCTGGAATGGAACGGAAAAGGCGCGGACGGACAAAACATGCCGGCCGGCATCTATATTTACCGTATAGTGGTAAACGGTATGCCCCTGACGGGAAAGATGATCATGCTTGATTGAGATCGGGATAAGGTTATTATTATGGTGATCTGGTCATGAGAATATTTATGATGTGGTTTCATCCCGTTAAAATGAAAGTTCAACTGCTACCGGTTGTTTTTTGTTATAACCAGGTAATCCCACACTTTAACTTTTGTAACTTAGCCTTCGGATGAGAAAATAGGCTACACTCAATAAAAGAACCGGTGAATATACGTTTAATCATAATCCTGTTCGTTCCATTCTGGCTGCTCTCGCCGGATGTACCCGATCACGATATTGATGATAATGCCGTTCCCGGAAAGATGATCATCCAGCTAAGGCCGGGCATATCCCACATAAAAGCCATTGGCATACTGGAGAATGCCTACGCCGGCGTACAACTGGAAGCCGAAAAGTGTCTGTCGCAGGAACTGGGCATCTGGCTGTTTTCATATGAACCGGTTCATACAGGCAAACGTTCACTGCTGAAGGAAATAGCCGGCAATGCGCTTGTGAATAAGTTGCAGTTTGATCACTATATTGCACTGCGGGAAGTGATTCCCGACGATTCACTCTTTGATGAGCAATGGGCCCTGAAAAATACGGGGCAGGCAGGAGGGATACCGGGTGCCGATATCGATGCTGCCATGGCCTGGGAGGTAGCCTTTAATGACGGACTTACCGCCCTTGGCGACACCATTGTCATCGCAATTGTCGATGATGGTTTTGCACTGGGCCATGAAGATATGCATTACCGGAAAAACAGGAATGAAATTCCCGGAAACGGGATCGATGACGATGGTAACGGCTATATCGACGACTATGACGGCTGGAATGCCATTTACAGCAGCGGTTACATACAGCCCAAAGACCACGGACAGCATGTGGCCGGCATTGCGGCGGCACGTGGCAACAACGGGAAAGGTGTGAGCGGCATCAACTGGAATGTACAGGTAATGCCGGTTGTGGGGGCATCTACCGTCGAGTCGGTTGTGGTTGAAGCTTATTCGTACGTATACAGTATGCGTAAGCTTTATGATGAAAGCGGCGGGGCAAAAGGGGCTTATGTGGTAGTGACCAACAGCTCTTTCGGGGTTGATTTTGGCAACCCCGACGACTACCCGGTATGGGAGAGTATGTATGATTCGCTGGGCAGCCTGGGTATCATGAATGTTTCCGCCACCATGAACGGTATCTGGAATGTGGATGAGGTTGGCGACATACCGGGCGGTTTTACCACTGATTACCTCATCAGCGTTACCAATACCACCAATAAGGATGAAAAGTACCTGGCGGCGGGCTGGGGCACTGTTTCCGTCGACCTGGGCGCACCCGGGAAGTCCATTATTTCAACACGTATCCCCAATTCTTACGGCTATAAAACCGGTACCTCCATGGCCGCACCCCATGTGGCGGGAAGTCTGGCCCTGATGTTTGCAGCAGCCGGCGATGCATTTATGCTCAGGTATCAGCAGGAGCCGGCTTCTATGACCCGGTTCCTGAAAAACCTTATCCTCGATGGGGTGGATCCGCTTCCCGGCTTCGATACAATCTGTGGTTCGGGGGGCAGGCTGAATGTGAACAATGCCGTTCGGAAGCTGGTTAACCCGCGCATACAGTTTCAAGGCGATACCCTGTCCATTTCCCTGGCACCGGATTCCACTGCCTGTGAAACCAACGGTATTGCCAACCTGCTTGGCTTTGAGCTATCCTATGTTGTTGATACGGAAGAAATGCCTCCCTGGGCGGAGGTGTACCTTTCTGCCGGAACACTGCCGCCATCCGGACAAGATACCTTACTCATCTGTTTCAACGCTATTGGTATGGATGAAGGAACCTATTTCGGCACCCTCTCGTTAACCGATATGGCGGGCATGAGCATCCCGTTGGTGCTGCAGATGACAGTGGTTCCGGTGCAGGGCATTGAGGGCGGCCCCGTTTCCTCTTCTCCCGGCCTGCAGGCTTATCCGAATCCTTTCCATGGTAGTATAAGGGTAGTTGCAGGCAATGTTGAAAGCGGAAGGATTGGCTTCAGTGTATATTCATCATCCGGACTACTGGTATATAGCCGGGAAGAATATAATGTCGGGCATGGAGTATATGAATTTATCTGGGATGGGCGGGATGCAGGTGGTGGTCTTCTTCCCCCGGGAATATATTTTATCAGGGTTGGTAACGCTAACCGCAGCAGTTGCCTGCGGGTGATCAGGATGCCGGTATAATCCTATCGTTTTCCGGCGAGCCAGGGAGCGGGATCCATCAGGTCCTTGGCTTTCCATATCTCAAAATGCAGTTCGGTTTTGTTTTCCTTGCGGTTGGTGTAGATACGCCCGATCGGCTGCTTTGTTTCAACCATCTGATCGCGCTGTACCAGCACCTCGTCAAGGTTCGAATACACCGTAAGGTATTCGCCGTGGCGAATGATCACCACATTGTTGAAATTGGGTACCGACATCACCCTGGTAACAACCCCACTGAAAACGGCACGGGCATGTTCGCCTTCCGAGGTGAGGATGTCAATGCCGTTATTCTTTATTTTTACACGTGGCAGGACGGGATGTTGATGTTCGCCATAGGTGCCCGACACGATGCCTCTTTCTGTTGGCCAGGGCAGCTTTCCCTTATTGCTCACAAAGTTTTCGGAAAGCAGCATTTCTTCAGGCGTAAGGGCAAAGCCACTGCTGGTTTTGGTGCCTGCTTCCGCACGCGCCCGCTCCTCGGCAAGCCGGATCTCTTCGGCAATGATGGCCTGTATGGCTTTTTCCATGTCGGCAGCGGCCTTCTCCTTTTCTTTCAGTGCAGCCTTCAGCTCCTTTTCCCGCTTACTCAAATCATGGATGGTGACGTCCATATTGGATTTTTCCGTTTCAAGCTGCTTTTTTTGTTCCTGTTCGAGACCGAGGAGGTTTTGTTTCTCTGCCTTGCTGCGTTCCAGTTCCAGTTCTTTTTTTGCAAGCGTTTCACTTGCCTGCCTGATCAATCCGGCCTGGGTTCTGCGGTAGGTGGCATATTGCTGGAAATACCTGATCCGCCGGTAGGCCTGGTTGAAATCTTCCGCCGAAAAAATAAAAACCAAACGTTCATATGCGTTTCGGTTGCGATTTGCATGATAGATCATTTTGGCATATTCATCTTTCAGTTTCCTGAGTTCGGCCGAAAGACGGGAAATGCTGTCGCCCGTTTGAGCGATCTCATTTTCAAGCCAGGCCAGTTCGGCCTTGATGTTGTTGATCAGCCTTTCCCTTTGCCTGATGTTCTGCTGAAGAATGGTGAGCCCTTCCATGGTCGATCGGCGGCTCTGGCTGGTTTGGGCCAGCAATTTGCTGGTATAGGCAATGTCCTCTTCAATTTGCTTTTTTTCCTGCTGCAATTGCGTTTTTTTATCCTGCGAATGTGCGTTTTCCGGGATAAGAATATTTATCAGCAAAAGCAGCGATGTTAATCGCCATGCTGACCGTATAAATGCAAAATTCTTTTTCATTTACCAGATCCTTTCATATTTTTCGGGGATGGCAAAAGGAAAGGTCAGCGGCTCGTTCAGCCGGATCCTCGAGTAGTTTACCTTTACGGTAACCCTGCTGTCGGCAAAGATGTCAAAGATCAAATCATAGGGGAATAAATACCCATTGTGGTTCCGGAAATCACTGTAATAGGCTTCCAGTTTCTTATCGTTTTTAATCTCTTTCAGGCTTACTTTGGTGATCTTAAAGGTATTAGGGTCAAGCCAGATATCCTGGTAAAATACCGGTGCTTCCGTTTCATCCTGTTTGACAAATTTTTTCAGTTGGCGGCGTTCGGAAGTTGACAGCTTGTATTCAACCTTATCGACATGCGCCTTGAATTTTGTTTTATCGTAGAACTGGAAGTCGTTCCCGATGATGATCGAATGCAGAACGTCGAAGTCGATGCGGGTCTTCAGGAAATCGTTGATAAAACTGTAATCGCCTGAGAGGTGTGTTTTGTTGATCCGGTTAATGTAGAGTACGGAGTCGGTGGTGATCTTAAGCCTGGCCATTTCTATTCCCAGTGCGGGGGAGAAGGTAACCCATATTACGCTGTCTTTTCTTATCCTGATCTGCCCTTTGAATTCGGTCAGTTTTTTGTCGTAGATATAATCGACCGAGAACTTTGCCGACAGCCAGTCGAAACGCATTTCGTTTTTGGCGAGCTCATCAAGCAGGAAACTTGTTTTTGCTTCCCTGAGCGGCTCCTTGATCACCTGGCGTTTGGCAGAACATCCACCGAGTAGCATGATGGCGGTGATAAGGGCAGGCAATATGCCGCTGATAAGCGCGTAACGCATGCGGAGGCCGGGATTATTCATGGAGCGTGCCATCAATGACTTTTTTCTCAAGAAATTCGGTTCCGCCCTTGCCGGCGTTCAATGCCCTCTTCCAGTATTCCAAAGCTTCCTTTTTCCGGCCGAGCTTGTAGAGTACATCCCCGTAGTGCTCCAGTACTTCGGCATTGTCCTTTTCATGGTTTTCGATCGATTTACCAATCCATTCCAAAGCTTCTTCGTATTCTCCCAGCTTATAAAGTATCCATCCGTAGGTATCCTGGTTCGAGGCATTGCCCGGGTCAAGCTCGAGTGATTTTTCCGACATGTCCCTGGCTTTTTCCAGTTCCAGTCCTGCCAGCGACAGGTAGTAGGCATAGTTATTCAGCACGATGGAATTATCGGGTTTGACCTTCAGGGAGTTCTCATAAGCTTCGAAGGCTTTTTCGTCTTCACCCGTTTGGTGGTAGGCATCGCCCAGGTAATTATAGAATTCGGCGAGCAGGAGGTCGTTGCGTACCACGAAGCGTATTCCTGTTTCAAGGTCACGGATCATTTGCCTGTGATCTTCGAAATGATAGCTTGCCACGGCCGAAAAGAGATAGGGAAGCGGTTGCTGGGGAAAAAGTTCGATTGCCCTGCGGCTTTCGCTGCGCATGGCCTCAAAATCTTCCAGCTGCGATTCGGTAAAGAGCAATTGTTCCCATACCGCGTACCTGCTGCTGTCGAGGCTGATCACGGTTCTGAGGGACTTCCTTGCGTCCTCCCATTTTTTATCCTGGTAATAAAGGTCGGCTCTGATGCTGTATGCACGGGGGTCATCGGGATGCGCTGTAATAAGTATGTCGGCAAGGATTGATGCATTTTCCTTTTCTTCATCGAAAAGTTCATTCATGGTATAAAAGGCAAGGAGAATCTGTACCTTGGTGTCGATGTCAAGATAGGGGTTGCCAAATCCTAGTTTCAGATATTCGAATGATTTTTCGGTATCGCCCTTTTTCCTGTAAAAGTCAGAGAGCGAAATGTGGATGTACGCATTATCGGGTTCTTTTTCGGCAATGTCGAGGTAAGTGGCCAGTGCTTTTTCATCCATGCCGTTGGCCAGGTATAGCTCGGCCAGTATGGCCTTATACCTGCTTTCTTCCGGCCATGCCACCGATAGTTTTTCGATCTCGGCAATGGCTTTGTCGGGTTTTTTCAGTCGTTGCCATATTTTTTGTTTCTGGATGGAGATCTCTTCCGTAATTCCGATGTTTTCTTCAATAACGTTATAGGCATCAATAGCTTTCTGATAGTTCCCGATGAGCAGGTGAGTAATGGCCAGTTCATACTGGTATTCAAGATCGCCGGGCTGAAGTTTGATAAGCTTCTCTATGACTTTTACCGATTCATCAAATTGCAGGTTGTCCTGATATAACTCCGAAAGCAGTTTCAGGTACCAGGTGTTTTTGGGTTCCTGTTCAACTGCCTTTTCAGCCCATTCTATGGCTTTGGCCGTTTCTTCCTTCACACGGGCAATCCTTGCCAGCTCATACATGGATGCCGCATCTTTCGGGTCGAGGCTGAGGCTCTTAATAAACAGTGCTTCGGCAGCATCCAGGTTGCCCAGAAGTTTTTGTGTATTGGCTTCGAGAAAGACGCTTGTATTGTCCTGCCGTTTGGCCTCCTTGTCCTTCTTGCCGCCTTTTTGTGCCAGGTTTGTTCCCGGCAACAGGATCAACAGCATGAGGAAGGTCAGGATGTTGATCATATATTTGATTTTATTGTTCATGTCAATGGTCAGCTTGTGTTATGATCTTCGTTAATGACGGTATAGTCTCCGACATTGTATTTTTGCCGGTGGCCCGTCAGATCAACGTAATTTCCGATCATTGAATTGTGCATGCTCACTTGCCGGATTGTCGAACCGGACTGTATGATGCTGTTGCCGACCACGGCGTTTTCGACGAGGCTGTTTTCTCCTATTGACACGTAGGGGCCGATCACGGCATTTCGAATGATGGCATCCCGGCCGATAAAACAGGGCTCCCTGACCAGGGAGTTTTCGATAACGGCGGTTTCGTGAATGAGCGTTTCCTGATGCTTTTTGGTATCAAGTATCCGCTGGTTGGTGTATACGCAGGCTTCCATGTTGCCGCAGTCGAGCCATTCGTCGACGGCACCCGTGTAAAAGCGGGTTCCTTTTGCCGTCATATTTCTTAGGGCATCGGTAATTCCGTATTCGCCACCGCTTTTGATGTCCTGATCGAGCAGGTATTGCAGTTCCTGTTTCAGGCGTTCACCGTTGCGGAAATAATAAATGCCAATAATGGCCAGGTCGGATACAAATGTTGCCGGTTTTTCATAAAAAGCAGTGATGCACCGGTCTTTATCCAGTTCAACCACACCGAAACCAGAGGGGTCGTTTACCTGATGGACCCAGATGATCCCGTCTTTACTGTCGTCGAGCGAAAAACCTGCCCTGAACAGGGTGTCGGCGTATGCAATGATTACCTTGCCGTTAAGCGATTCCCCTGCGCAGAGTATGGCATGGGCGGTGCCGAGCGGTTCGTTCTGGTAATAGATTTTTCCTTTGGCACCGGTTTTTTCCGCAATTGAAAGCAGTTCTTTTTCGGTTTCACTGCCAAAATCACCGGTAATGAATGCCAGTTCTTCCACCTCCTCATGTATCAGGGCGGTGATGTCTTCCACCAATCGCTGAACAATTGGCTTTCCGGCTATTTTTATAAGTGGCTTTGGGATACTCAGGGTATGTGGCCTCATGCGCTTTCCCCTGCCCGCCATGGGAATGATGATTCTCATGCTGAAATTCGATAGTTTACGAAATGATTGGCCAAGATTGACCGGCCAAAATTACGAATAATATCCGTAATTGCTTTATCGGACAGCATTTAAAGTGGGCCATAAAAAAGACGGGGCATGTCTGCATACCCCGCCCTGTAAATATGCCGGGTTCTGTTTAGTATTCACGCTCCATGGTGAGTTCGGCTTTTTCATTCCACATCTTCCAGTGGCCGGTCTTCTTGCCTTTCTTATAGTACATTTCATAACGTTGTGTACCGTTACTGTCCCAGATGTTCCAGGGGCCATGTTTTGTGCCGTTGTGGTAGGAGGCTTCGGCGGTCTTGGTCCCGTTCTCATCCCAGCTTTCCCAAAGCCCGTGGTTTTTACCTTTTTTATAGACCCTGTGCTCTTTTTTCTGCCCGTTTTCATAGTAATGAAACGCGTGGCCGTGTTCAAGGCCTTTGCTTATTTCCTTTTCGAGTTTCAGGTTCCCGTTAATATGGTATTCGGTGTATTTTCCCGTGAACAACTTGCCATTCTGATAGTATTTACCATTTTTAAACTGTACTTCCTGCGACAGAATCGTTATAGCCGGTATCAGCAGGATCAGAGATAAAATTATTTTTTTCATTATCAAATGGTTAATTTTCATTTCAAAGGTACAAAATTTGCTGAAAATGCCTGATGTCAATATGCCTGGCTTATAAAAAAAAGACAAACCCCGGGGTTTGTCTTCATAATATGAATTGAATAATTATCAGACGATTAATTTACATTTTGCAGCATGACTTTCAGTTGCTTTTCTGTTGGTTTGCTGAGGTCCACTTCCAATTGGCCGGTTTCATAGGAGATCAATGAAACGGTGATCTTGTATTCGGCGGGTTTCAGGTTTTCGAAAGAGAAACAGCCGTCAAAATCAGAGAATACCTGCTGATCGAGGCCGTCAAGCTGTACCATGACGCCGGCAAGGGTTTCACCGGTAATTTTGTCGAGGACTTTGCCACTCAGGCTGGTGGTGGTTGCGGGTGCTTCGGTTTTACCTTCATTGCCGGCAAAGGAAACCTGCAACCCGATGAACATACCTATTAATAGAATAATGATTGCTTTCATGTTTTTATGATTTGCCACAAAAATATGCCGGTATTGCTTCCGATGGGCATCCGGAGCCTTTAAGAAATCTTTATCTTTATGTTAAGGGAATGTTAAGCAAGTTGTCGTCACCTGATTATCAGCGGAGTACTTATGGTATTGCTTTCGTTCAGGGCACGGTCGATGATGTATGCTTCGAACAGAACGGTGTCGAAACTTGAATTGAAATTATAAATGAAGAGCGTGTCATAGATCTCTCCGCTGATGGCTTTGTTGGTTCCTCCGGGTGTGAGGTTTGGTATGCGGGCGCTGAGGGTAAGGGTATCATATTGCCCGCTTTGGGGATTAAACCAGAGGATGGGAACTTCCTTCAATTCACCGTTTTGCATTTCAAAATAGGTAATGATCAGGTTATAATGGTATTTTGAGGAAGGGTTGAAAGGCGGGAATGTATCACTATTTTCAAGGCCAATGTCCCCGTCACCGTCTTCGAATGAAAATGCCAGTACGCCGCGTTCGTAAATGCCGAGATCGGGATTGTATATCTTGTCAAAACTAATGAACTCAATACGTGGTATCTCAGAAAAATTCCTTGTTTTTTTACAGGAAATGGCTGATATTGTCAATGCAAGAACCAGGATAAAGCTTATTTTTGAGAAATACCTCATACCGGTATAGGTTTATGATGTAAAGATACAAAAAAGCCGTTGGCTGTTAATACAAACATAGCATTACTGAGTGAAAAGCTTTTCAATGTGCTTAGCAGTGAAGAGTTTAACGCGCTTGCGATAGAAATATTTCGTTACCAGGGACGTCATAACCCCGTATACCGTGATTACCTGGCTTACCTGGGTATCAGGATAAACGAGGTGAAAACCATAGAAGAGATACCTTTTCTCCCCATAATTTTTTTCAAAACAAAGCAAGTGGTCAGCGGAGGGCGGGAGGCGCAGCTTGTGTTTTCAAGCAGCGGAACAGGGGGGATGGAAAGAAGCCGGCATTATGTCCATGATCCGGATTTGTATCATAAGAGCTTCTATAAATGCTTTAAAATGTTTTACGGCGATCCCGGTCGTTACGCCATTCTCGGTCTGCTGCCTTCCTATCTCGAAAGGCAGGATTCGTCGCTGGTTTATATGGTGAACGGTCTGATGCGGGCAAACAGGAATGAGCCTGATGGCTTTTTCCCGGATGATTGTAAGGGCCTGGCGGATAAACTGTCCCGGCTTTCGGATTCGGGAAAACCGGTCCTGCTCATTGGGGTTTCGTTTGCCCTGCTCGATTTTGCGGAAAAGTCCGGCATGGCACTGGGCCGTAACATTACCGTTATGGAAACCGGCGGCATGAAAGGGCGCCGCGAGGAGATCACCCGGGAGCAACTGCACAGCATTCTTTGTGAAGCCTTTCACAAAACCAGCATACATTCCGAATATGGCATGACCGAATTGCTTTCGCAGGCATATTCTTCCGGCCGGGGCCGTTTCCGTGCCCCCCCATGGATGCGGGTACTTGTCCGCGATATACAGGATCCGTTCAGCCTGCTTCAGCCCGGCAAAACAGGCGCCCTTAATGTGATCGACCTGGCCAACATCCACTCCTGTTCCTTTATCGAAACCCAGGATATCGGACGCCTGCTGCCCGGCGGAGCTTTTGAAATACTCGGGCGAATGGATAACAGCGATATGAGGGGATGCAGCCTCCTGCTGTAAAGCCCGTTGAATTTGTTTTTATTTTTCGCCTCCGGCAAATAATCAGAATACATTATCTTAGCCGTCCGAATGATATTCGGCCGGGTTTCTTAACAGGCAGTACGGAAAACTTCCGGCAATTTCCGGAAAAATGGGAAACAAACGAAACAGGCAAAGGCAGTCAAAACTACTGAAAACATTCAGGAATATCCACCGGACAACAGCGATATTCCTGTTCGTGTTTTTCCTGTTTATTTCCATTACCGGTCTTTTGCTTGGCTGGAAAAAAAACAGTGCCGGACTGATCCTTCCCGGATCTGCCAGCGGTACCTCAGCCAACCTGGAATTATGGCTTCCCCTTGACAGCCTGCATAAGAATGCCTGCAGATTCCTTCACGATTCCGTTTCCCCTGAATTGTCGACTGAGATTGAAAGGATCGACATCCGCAAGGAAAAGGGTATGGTTAAGTTTGTTTTTACCCGGCACTATTGGTGTATTCAACTGGATGGGGTAACGGGAGAACTTTTGCAGGTTGGGAAAAGAAGATCCGACCTGATTGAGGATTTACACAATGGCCTGATACTGGATAAGTACTTCGGAACGGGCAGGGAGCAGATCAAACTGGCCTATACAAACATCATGGGCCTGGCATTGCTGGTGTTTACGGTAACCGGTTTCTGGCTTTGGTACGGCCCCAAAAGGATGAAAAATAAAAAGAAGCCTGCAAAAAACTGATCACTTCATATTTTGGATCAAGGGGGCAATTCTTTGGGGATGGATGGCCCCCCCGACCTGACCCGGGCCAGCAGGCAAAGACCAGGATGCAACTGAGCGGAAATGCATACTGATTTCACCGGCCGAAAATGGCGGGGCAATATACTGAGCGACTGCAAAAAAAAACGGGGCTGCCATGCCTGACATCCCCGGTTTCAATTTTCCCCTTACGGGGGCTATTTCAAAATCAGTTTTTGTGTATACCTGTTTGTACCGGAGGTGATGGACAGAATATACAGCCCTTTCGGGGCATTTTCAAGATCAATTTCCGTATTATGGCCCGGAAGAATGTTCAGGATACGGTTATAAACCTCTTTACCCAGAATGTTGCAGATCCTAACGCGGGCATGCCCGATATGGCCGGAAGCGGCAAGATTGAACCGGCCTGTGCCGGGATTGGGGTAAAGCTTAAACCTTATTTCGTCAGGCAGCTCGTTAAGCATGGTCGTATTGTCGACAAATACCTCAAGGCTTTCCGAAAATCCGCTTTCTCCGCAGTTGTTGACGGCCCTTACCGCAATGCTTGCCGTGCCAAGGAAAGATGCATTCCATGTGATCGTGCCGGTTGTTCCGTTACCCAGGAATTCTCCTGCATCTGAAGGATCAACCGTCCATTGGTAGAATTCGGCATGGCTTACGGCCTGGGTTGTATAATCGCTTGCGGAAACCTGGTACAGATTAACGTAAGAGGGTCCGTCAGGTATTTCCGGGGTCCCGGGCGCATCAATAATTGAAAGGGTCATCTCATCATCAACGGTGGCGCCTTCTGCATCTTCAGCCGCCAGGGTCAGTTCAGCAATGCCGCTGGCAATGTCGCCGGGCCCGGGCGTGTAATAAGGCTCAAGGATGTATGGATCATCGAAACTTCCGTCGCCGGAAGTACTCCATTCAACCGCTACCCAGTCGGTAGCCTGTCCGTGACACTGGTAAGCTTCGCCGGTGCAGGTATAATCATCGGGCCCGGCATAACAGGTCAGGGTCATCAGGGCCGGAAAAGTGATGAAATCAAGCCATGCGCAGTCGTGCCCCGACATGCCGGCGGCATCTTTGCCATATACCCATTTGAAGGTATGGTTTCCCGGGTTCACGGCAAAGGCCTCACGTGTCCAGGAACCTCCAACGCCCGACCATTCACCCATCATGACGTTGTTAATATAGAATTTAAGCTTATCCTTTCCGCTTTGCGAGGAAACTTTGTAAATAAATGTGACGGAATCGGGCAGCATTACTTCCGCGTCGATATAAAGTACGCTGGATTCATTGTCGGCAATGTTCCCTGACCGGGCCGAATAATTTCCTTCATATGGATTGAGGCTGGTGATCTGCCAGGGATTTTCACCTGCCATCTGCCAGTCGAATTTGGTAAAGTCGCCGGTTTCGAAGTCTTCATAGATCAGCCCGATCTTTTTACTGAAGTCTTTTGATGCGCTGTACTCACCGGATGTGAGCAGGTAGGTGAATTCGGCGATGGCCGATCCATCGGGGGCGTCGGGGTCGACACTCACCGGGTATTCGGAATATTTAAAACCAAGCAGGCCAAGATCACCGATCGTGTCAATGGTATTACCCAAAGTCAGATACTGGCTGGTGGAGATCAACTCGCCAACGGTCCCGGTCGTTTCACAATGCCCGGTATTCCTGTTCACTATTTTGAGGATGGCTGTTTCGCCCGGATCGAGGCGCCCGTTTCCGTTGCCGCCCTGGCTGTCGTCGATGATCATGGAGCCGATGGTCAGTTCGGGGGCATGGATAATAAGTTCATAGGGATAGATCCATGTTTCTTTGGAGGTATTTTCGATTTCGATATCGAGAGTGACCGTGTGCATGTCGGGAACATCGGATGCGATGGAAATGTTGAAAACCCCCTCTTCGGTGATAATGCTCTGTCCGGGAATGACCGGCCAGCTGTGGTTATCCTTGGTGATGGTGATATAATCGTCATCGCCCGAAAGGCTGGTAACCGTATTGGCTGCATCGCCGTTTCCAAGATTTTCGAGGCTGATGTTGAGCGAGATATCTTCACCGAAATCAGCAAATTGATTATTGTTTCCCGAAGTGTCAACAATGGTAATGTCATCGATCATCAGGTAAGGGCCTGCCGGGGAGGTGATCAGAACTGTTCCGAAAAATGGCTGTCCGTTTTGCCTGGTCACGATAACATCGGCGATGCCTTCCTCCGTCAGTGGCGGGAATTCAAGGATGGCGATCCCATCCGGTCCCGCCAGGGCAGCCCCGATGTATTCATTGTCGAGGGTCAGGCCCACATAGGCATAAGCCTCTGTGTTAACGGTAAAGGATATGCTCTGAAGGGGCAGCAGGGGGAGGTAGGTTGCCGCGGTTACCGGGGGCTCAGAGAAATAAACCATCAGCGAGGGGTCGCCGATAATATTATAAACATCCCAGTAATACATGGCCATACCGGGTACCCCTTCCGTTACGGCAAGGTTGCCGGCAAAGATCATCTCATGCGTGCTTACATACCATTCGCTGAATTCTTCCCCATGGTCATGGAAGGCACGATCATAAAAGCCCAGAGTGGTTTCATAATATGATGGCGGGTTCTGGTTGATCAGCCCAACCCCAACGGCGAAATAATAATCTTCATCCCAGTACGTACTGTTGGAGGCGCCGATATATCCCACTGCGCCTTTGTTCTCGGCCCTGACAATGGCTTCGGCAAAACATTCGTTCAACTGGTATTCACTCGAGGAACAGCAATTCCCGACAAGCACGCCGTATTTGTCCTGGTTTTGAAGATTTGCAATGTCGGAGATGGTAAAGGAGGGGTCGGCCCAGCCGTTCGGGCTGCAATGGGCCGTATAGTTTCCAAAGGTTACCCCGTCGCTGATGTTCTGCTGAATCTGCAGGCTGTTCGATCCCGATTGCGGGTAAAGGTAAGTGTGTGATGTGATCCCGTGGTCGGGGTTGAAGTAGTTAATGGTACCGTAATTGATCTGACCATTGGCCCAGTTATAGCCATGTGAACCGTCCATCCCTGCTACCATCACCACTTCGTTGAGATAATCAGGATCGGGCATGGTATATTTTTCATATTGCAGGGTTTTGTCAATATAAGGCTGCAGTTGTACCGGATTCTGGGCAGAGAACCTCCCGTAATAGATCTCCGGGAAAAGGTCGCCGGTAAATTCGCAGTAATTCCTGTCGGTTACCCCGTTTCCGTTGTTCCATGAAGGGATCTGCTGTATGTCGCCTACAAAAAGCACATAGGAGGGTGCCGGGCTTTCGGGTGTGCCGGCATCATAAAGGCCCTGTATATAGGATTTGATGGATGATAAAGAACTTCCAACGCCCTGCTCATCGGTGTACGCTTCAACCACGATAAAGCCCTTTTGGGTTTTCCACTGAATGAAATCCTGGAGCTGACTCTCGAACATACGGTCGGAAATGATCACATATTTGACGGGATAGCGCATAAAATTTTCCCGGTTCGCAGTTGTTTCCGTATTGAGGAGCTGCCTGTTTACCGAACGGAAAACGGGCGATGCATATTTTTCTTCCAGAGAAAGGGTTGCCGCAATGTCGGCATTTTCGAAGTAAATGCTGAAGTCGATGCGGTGATACACCCTTAATACATGCCGAACGGGGTCATAACGGAAGGGAATGAAGTTGATCCGGGCAATGCGCTTGTCGCGTAAAATGCCCAGCATGTCGACACTCAGCAACTCGTGGCTCTCAAAGCCCCTGTTTGCATAGGCCGTTGCATCATAAACAAACTCATGCATGTCCTCGCTTTTGCTCATGGGGGGCTGTGCCGGATATACGGGCGCCATGATACCTTCCTTTGCCAGGTCAATGTCTTCATATTCGAAATGGCTTATCGTTACCACGGCTTCGGCTCCCAGCGGCACCCTGATCAGCTTTCTGTTTGCCGGCATCTCGGGATGTCCGTATACTTCAGTATATGAATGTTCAGGCAGGCTGAGGCGGCTGAAAAGCCCTTCCGGGGTATTTACTTCTGAAGCAGAAAATCCCGCTGTAAAGAGCGTGCCCGAAAACTCGTGAAAAGAATTGGTTTCGATGCTGAAGCCTTTCTCCTGCCGGCTTTCAAGACTGATATGATATTGTGAATGGCCGTAGGCGAACAGCAGGAAACCGGTGACCGTCAGAAGCAGTTTGATGATGGTTTTCATTTGTTTTACATTGAAAAGATTAAAAAAAAAGCCTCCCGGCTGACGGGAGGCAGTATATTGTTAATGGCTGATAATCAGTTTGCGTACCATTCTTGAACCTTGTCCTTCAACGGAGAGGAAATAAAGTCCGTCGGGGAGATGGCTGAAATTGATATCCAGGGGCCTGTTGTTATAAAGGGAAAGCCCGCTTTGTTCAGCCATCATGTTTCCGGTCAGGTTATATACCCGGAGGGAGTATTGTCCGGCCCTGATCCCTGAAACCATGAAGGTGAATTGCCCATTGCCCGGATTTGGCCATAGTTTTAACGAATGATCCTGTCCGTGTTCGGCTACCGACACAAAGTTGTCGACCGTAACTTCGAACCCTTCCGAAAACGATCCTTCGCCGCAGTGGTTAAGGGCTCTTACAAAGATGGCAGCCGTGCCGAGGAAGGCCGGATTCCAGTTGATGGTGCCGCTTGTGCCAATGCCGCTTATGTCGCCGGCTTCTTCCGGATCAACCATCCACTCATAATATTCTGCATAAGGGACGGCTTCGGTTGTATATTCCGATGAGGTTACATTGTTCAGGTTTACATAGTCGGGGCCTGCCGGAGTTTCGGGAGCTTCAGGGATCAGCATTACCATCAGGTTCAGCTCGTCATCAACCACCGTTCCTTCGGCATTTTCAGCTGATAGTGTAAGAATGACATTTCCGGAGGCGATGTCATTGCTTCCGGGTGTATACACCGGTTCCAGGATGAAGGGGTCATCAAAGGCGCCATCGCCCGAACTGGTCCATTCAAGCGCTACCCAGTCGGTAGCTTCGCCCTGGCACTGGAAGCTTTCGCCGTTGCATGAATAATCATCGGGCCCTGCATAGCAAGTCAGCGTGAGCGGTGCAGGGAATGTTATGAAGTCGAGCCATGCACAGTCGCTCCCCGACATGCCGCCCGCATCTTTCTGGTAAACCCATTTAAATGTATAATTGCCGGGTTCAACGGCATAGGCAACCCTGATCCATGGGCTTCCCACGCCCGACCATTCATCTTTCAGGGTATTGTTGATATAGAACTTAAGCTTATCCTTGTTCGACTGCGATGACACTTTGTAGACAAAGGTGATGGAATCGGGCAGCATCACTTCCACATCGATTTTAAGCTCACTGGTCTGGTTATCGGAGATGCTTCCCGACTTGGCCGAGAAGGATCCCTCGTAGGGATAAACGCCGGTGATCTGGAAAGGCTTGTCACCACCGTGTACCCAGTTGAACTTGTTAAAATTACTGGTTTCCCAGTCTTCATATACCAGCCCGATCTTTTTGCTGAAAGTGGCGGTTTCGATGAATTGCCCGGCAGTCAGTTCATAATTAAAATGGGCAATGGCCGATCCGTCGGGAGCATCCGGGTCGACTTCAACGGTGAACTCGGCCCATTTCGATCCAAGGAGCCCAAGGGTGCCTACGTTATAGGTATTGTTGACAATATTCAGATAATGGCAATCTGATTCGAGGTATCCGAGGCTGTTGTCGATGGGGCAATGTCCGCTGTTAAAGTTTTTCACCTTTATGATAGCTGTTTCGCCCGGGTCAAGCCTGCCGTTTCCGTTCCCGCTCGTGTTGTCGTCGATGATCATTTCGGCGATATTCAGGACCGGAGCGAAGGCCATGTTCTCGTATTCCAGTACCCAGGTGGTGTCGCCGTCGGTTGCCGTAACCGTAAAGGCGATGGGGTGTTCATCGGGAACGTCATCGGCCACTTCCATGGCAAATCCGCCTGCGATGCCCACTACCTGCCCGGCAGGGATGTCACCGTAAAATTCGTAATCGTCGGTGATGGTAATGTATGGGTCGCTGGTGCTGAGGGTTACTTCCACATCGGTAGCATCCACCCCGCCCAGGTTGAACAATTCGACCGTATAGGTCACTGATTCGCCAAAGTCGAGGAAGCCGTTATTGTTTCCATTGGGGTCGATCACCTGGTCGTCTTCAAACACCAGGAAAGGGGTATTGCCGGGGACTACGTTCACCTGTCCGATATGTGGCAGGAAATTGAATCCGGTTATGGTCAGTGTAAGGACACAGGGTTCGGTTAGTTCGGGAAAGGTGAGCATGGCCGAGCCGCCCTGTATGAAGGCAGTAGCCAGGATCTGTCCGTCTTTGGTCAGGCAGGCCCTGCCGCCTTCGGCATTGGCTGTAACACTGAGTGAGTTCATCCCGATAAAGATGGTATTCATATATGAAGTGGTCATGGTTTGGGGGAAAGCCGTTCTGACATGCAGCGAAGGATCGCCAAAACAGACCCAGGTGTCGGTCATTTCATCTCCCTGCGAACCATACTCATCATTCATCTGCATGCATCCGTGCATAGATGCCGCGCCAAATGTACGGTTGATGTTGTTGGGGTAGGTTTCAACAAGCACATCCACCATTTCATCCTGTCCGCACATGGGCGGGTTCCAGCTTTGGTTGATGGTCGACATCATTGTTGCCACCGCGCCTGTCGGGCTGCCGTTATCTTCGGCACGAAGCCATGCTTCTGCAAAACATGTGTTATTCACAAAATTGCCGTTCACACAGGCGACGGACCAGATAAAAGGCCACATGCCCACGTTGGTGAGGCTGTTTACATGACTGTTGGAAAATCCGGAAGAGCTCCATGAGGTGGTGCTGCCGTGCCCGGTATAATTAATGATGGTGGAACCGGTATTAACCTCAGTTGCGACCATGGCGGGAGTTGGGTTGCCGGGCGCATCATTGCCTCCCTGGCTTCCGTCAAAAAGCTCGGCGCAATAAGTATAGGTAAAATCCAGAAGATCATCGTTGATATTACGGATATGCTGGTAATCATACTCGCCGTCGTCGCCCGGACCCTCGCTGGAAGCAATGCCGATGCCACGGGTGAACCAGTCGAAGTCGAGGTCGGGATTCTGCTCGTAGGTCAGGGTGCGTTCAACCTGTATTTCGACATGCTGTATGTTCTCGGCCGAGAAACGTCCGATGAAAAGGTCGGGGTAATGGTCGCTGCCAACAATGTATGAATAATTATTGTCGGAGTCGCCGCTGGCATAGGATGTGGGAACCTGGGCGGCATCCCCGACCAGCAGGACAAAAGTGAGGCCATGCGTATTATAATAGTTGGCAATGTAACTTTTTATTTGTGCACTTCCGCCAATGCTTGCAACGTCGACCATTTCCACGGGCGTACCTGTTTGGATCCGCCAGTCGGCCAGCGGTTGCATGGCAGGCATAAAAGCGCCGTAGGAGATGATGAGCATGTTGCCATGCTCGCTCACGGGTGTATAGTCGGTGATATTTTGCAGGTTGTTCAGGAAATGACGCTCGTAAAAAGAAGCAAATTCAGCCGATATCTTTTCCGGCATCCGCTCCCTGACCAGTGGGTTCTCCCCTTCATCGTCAACCCTGAAGACTTCCAGTTCGAGGCGGTGATAAACCCTCAGGGTGCGTGTAACCGGGTTATACTGGAATGGATAGGCGATAACGGCCTGTCCGCGGTAATCCCTGATGATGTATGGTGTACGGAGCCCGGCAAGATCACCGGGATAAAATGCGTCACGTCCGTATTCCTCACCGAAGGTATAGGGAATACTGGCGGGATCAATGTCGCGGGTCAGGTTCCCCTTTGAAGGAGCGAGCAGGATATTTTCATAATCGGTATAGGATGAATTAACAACCCGTACATCCATTCTGGCCATATCGGGGATGAGCAGCGAACCGGTCATCTTTAATACATCCGGTGCACCGGCTTCCAGTAAGGGAGTGGCTTTTTTCAGATTTATGACATATGCGGGCCCTTCAGCCGTGGCTACTTCCGTCAGCTCAAATCCGGGAATATCGAAAACGAGCCTGTTTGAATGATGATCGGAGGCAAGCAGGGTCACCCCTGCAGGAACGGGATAACTGCTCGTGATTCCGGTCCATCCGCTGCTGTGTGAATAAAAGGCGGAGAACAGGATGATCAGCGATAGAATAATTGACTTTTTCATGGTAGAATGAGTTTTTTCAGTGAGTCGAATGCATTTTTCAGTTTACAAAGATAATATCATTTTGCTTATATATCAAATGATTATGTTTGATTCAGTATGATTGCGTACGTAAAACCCGAGGGTTTGCCTTTTTGTTTTCTATCGATCAGGGAATAAGGATGATCTTTTCGTTGAAGGCAAAACCGTTTCCGGAAAACTGCAGGAAATAGATACCCCGTGGCACTGAGCCCAGATGGATATGCTTTTTGTATGTTTCACCGGAAACTTTCACCGATTCCCGGTAGATTTGTTTGCCCGAAGCATGACAGATCTTCAGTTCAGCTTTATCCAGCCCGGGGGCCCATACTTCCAGGGTGAAGCTCCCCTTGCTGGGATTGGGATACAATGCCCTGCTGTAGATCTGGCCGGGATCGGCCGTAAACAAGCCGCCTTCATCAACCAGTATCTCAAATTCCGGGGAATACGGTCCGGCCCCGCAGCTGTCAACGGCCCTGGCAGAGACATAGGCAAGACCATGGTATGAAGGTTCCCAGTTAACGGTACCTGTTGTTTCTGTACCTGTTATGGTGCCGGCTTCAAGCGGTTCGAGGTGCCATTCATAGGAAATGACCGAAGGGACCGGGGGAATGGTGTATTCCGAAGAAGTCACCGTTAGCAGGTCCACATAGTCCGGTCCGTCGGGAATATCCGGGGTGCCGGGATCCTCATCAATTTCGAGCAGCATGCTGTCGAAACTGGTTCCGGTCTGGTTAAAGGTGGCGGCCAGGCTGAGTTGTGCCATTCCGCCGGCTATATCTTCCGGACCGGGAGTGTAAATGGTCTGCAATTGTTGCGGGTTGTCGAACATGCCGTCGCCTTCGGTCGACCACAACAGGCTGGTGTATCCTGCTGCCTGGCCCTGGAGCTGGCAGATGTTACCGGCACAGATCAACTGGTCGGGGCCGGCATAGGCCGATGCGGTATTTACAAAGGGTAAAACAATATAATCGAGCCAGGCACAGTCATCACCCGAAGCGGAAGCAACATTCTTGATATACTCCCATTTGAAGAAGGTAACGCCCTGCTCAACGGCGAAGCTGAAATTCTCCCATCCTTCCTCTCCCGACCATTGGCCTTTTAATTCATTGTTGATGTAAAAGTTCAGGAAGTCGGAAGGCTCTGATGACACTTTCCTGTAAAAAGAAATGCTGTCGTCGTGCTGTACGTTAAGTGCAAGCTGAAGAACAGATTTTTCATTATCGCCGATATTTCCCGAACGTGCGCTGAATATGCCTTCAAAGGGTTCCACATCCATTGTTTCCCATCCGGCCTGCCCGGCCTGAACCCAGTTGAAACGGCTGAAATCACCCGTTTCCCAGTCCTCGCAGATAATCCCGTTTGGAACGTCGTATAATTGCTGGGCCTGGTAAGCTCCGGCTTCAATGGAGTGGGTCAGTTCAAATGTAGCGCCTCGTTGCGACAAAGGATGCGTCGACAGGGTATATACGGCCACGAAACTATCGCCGGCATCCAGTGAATCAGCATAGGCGCTGCCGGAAATAATGCTGACGAGGGTATCGGTAACACCGATCTCCGCTGATATATTGCTGACCGGACTGTTGCCGCTATTGGTCACAACTATGTGTATATCGGCTGTTTCACCCGGATCAAGGTATGCATTGCCATTGCCGTGCAGGCTGTCGTTAATGCTGAGGATTCCCGAGCTGAAGTCAGGGGCGCAGGCCATCAGAAAAAAGTTGCTTATCCATGTTTCCTGTCCTTCGGCCCTGACTGTAAACATTACTTCGTACCCGTTCGGAACATCATCACCCAGACTGAATTCATATCCTTCCCCGATCATGACCGCTTGCCCCGGGCCAATATTACCGTAGTACTCCACGCTGTCGTTGATGAGTACATAGGGATCGGCGGAAGTAAGGAATACAGTCACATCTGTGGCATCCTGCTGACCCATGTTGGTTACTTCCAGGCTAAGCTTCACGGTTTCCCCGTATTCGGGCAGCCCATTGCCATTGCCGGTAATGCTGTCGATCACGGCATGTGATTCATAGCATACAAAAGGCTGTTCTGCCACCACCACGATATGCCCGTGCAGGCGTTCCCTGTTATGGGCGATGACAGAGACGCTGATGGTGTCGGTGTTTCCAAGCTGGGCAAACAGGTTTACCATCAGGTTACCGCTTGCATCGGCAAGACCGCGCCCGATCAGTTCTCCATTTTGCATAAGCCCGATACGGGCTCCCGGAGCGTCGGTCTGGAAATAAATGCCGGAGGTCCCCAGGGGGACGGCTGCCGGGTACACAGCCACAATGGGAGCAGGAGCGGCAGTCCAGATGTCGAGGGTCGGATCCCCGAAAACATTCAGTATGTAACAGCACCATCGCAAGCCGTTGCTCCCCATGATGAATGCGGCCAGATCTTCCTTGGAATCGGAGTTGGCTTCGCCGATCATGCTCAGCTCCTCACCAAAAATGGCATCAAAAAACTCCCGGTCGAAATACTGGGAAGGTCCGTTGGTATTCCCGGGTGAGTATAGTCCGTATCTTGAGTTGGCAACACAGGCAACCTCTGCCGTTTCGATGGTTGTTATCTTTTCGGCAAAACAATCGGCCCCGTATGAATTAAAATTGGTACCCCTGTTGTCGAAGGCCCCGTTGTAGCATCCCTGGGAATATCCGATCACATAACCCCTGCTGATACCATCATTGGTAAAATTGGTGGTGGTAAGGTCGGATGTATACATCTTCATGTTGTAATTGGTATTGGAATGCCCCAGGTGGTTGAGCAGGTTGATCCCGGTATTGTTGAACTGGCTGTAAACATGGGTTTTGTTCCACCATCCATCCCTTTCATAAAGGTATTCGATATTGAAGTTGGCCGAAAGTCCGGCTGTGGTAATGCCATGATTGGCACTGCCAGTGGCAACTTCATCTTTTGAGTCTCCGCCCCAGGTGTACGAATCGAGTGATTCGCCGATCATCAGTGCCTTTTCAATGTCGTCAACCACGGGCTGATCCTGGTACATCATGAGTTTATGGGTGAAATGGGCTATTTCTGTGGAATCATCAACGGCGATCCTTCCAACGATGACCTCTGCAAAAAGGTCTTCCTCTCCCGGTTCACCCCAGCGCAGGTCCCCGTCGTCGTTCCATGTTCCGTCGAGGCATGCATAATACATATCGGCAGGGATGTCGTGGTCGTTATCGACAGTTCCGTAAAACCCGCGGTGGGGGACAAAGTTCTGCGAAGGATTGTTCTTGTCGGCGTCGCCCCCGAGTATAACGGCAAAAATATCATGATTATCGTAATAGTCAATAATGCAGTTTCGTATCTTATCCTGTTCGTCGATGCCGCTGTACTGTGAATAGATGTCGCCGGTTGTCAGTGTTTTTACAATATAGCCTGTCCCGGTCTTGAAACTGATATAGGGCTCAAAATAAGGTTCAAGGTCTTCGTGTGTGATAAAAAGGATATCGTATTCGCCGGTTTTATTTTCTGTATAGGTATATTTCTCCAGCAGGGAAATATTGTCAACGATGCTGCCGATCCTTCTGACCTGCGAAGGATGGTTTTTAAGCATTTTTTTTGCCTGCCGGGCTTTGCCGGTGGTTTCCGTTACCACTTCAATGCTGATGCTTCGGATATGCCTGACCTGCGATGCGGCCGGGTTGTATACGAGCGGGCAAATGGTGAACATGCCGATCGAATGTCCCGCCAGGAAATGCGTTTCGCCCGTACTGCAAATACCGGCCGGATAATTATTAGCAGACTGGTATATGGCTGCATCGGGCACCGGCTTATAGCCATCGGGGGCCCCTTTTGATATAGGAAAATAACCGGGGGCGGGACGGATGTCAACATTGTTATATGTTAGCCCGTATTCAACCGAAATGACTTTGATCTCCCGGAGGGAATGCCCCGGCGGAAGCAAGAGGTGGGCGGCGTAGTACGGAAGCATTGGCGTTCCTTCTTCCCCCAGGTTATAACATTCGGGGATCAGAAATTCGGTATATCCATCTTCGGAATTTTTTACAACGGGCGTTCCAAAATCATAGGTCATCACGACCTGTGCATGGATGATAATGGTTACAAACAGCAATAATGCTGAAAAGAGCAGCTTTTTTGTATTGAGCATGGCAAAGGTTGTTATAGGATTTGATAGGGTGCCAAATTATATAAAAACTGATTATTAGACTGTTTGAAACCGGCAAAGAATGCCGGTTCATGTTAATTTATAATCTATATAAATAAAGACAGGGGGCCGTTTTAACCTGGCTGTTACCAGGTGCGGAATGCTTTACATGGAACGATGCATAAAAAACCTCCGGAATGCTGTATTCCGGAGGTTTTTGACAGGCCTTTGAAGCGGCTTGCCGGTAGTCTTTAATTGCTTAGAATTTCAGGGTTGCGCCAATGGTGAAGATCGATACGTTCCAGCCCAGTTCAGCAAAGGCGGCGAATGCGGGTGTGAAGAACCATCTTGCTCCTACATAGGCGCCGCCATGGAAACCACCTGTCTTACCACTGTATCTGGGCAGATTGGCAGCATACCCAGCGTCATAATCCACTTTATGACTCCCGAAATAATATCCTAACAGGATACCGGCATAAGGATCGAATTGATCATGAAATATAAAATGATAATTTCCCCTGGCCGCCACGATGAAGTATGTGGTTCTTACAGAGTAACCATATCCGGATAAAAAATAAGAGTAATCGTATTTGGAACCGCCAAATCCTACGAGGCCGCCGGCGCTGACCACTCCCTTGAAGCTGCTTCCCATTGGCACTTCAACAATGCCAAGCTCATAGGAGGCCGAAATGGTGGGGAAGCCTATTTTGTAAAAGGCTCCCGTGTAAACCGTGTTCCCGATGCCGATACCCAAATTGATGGCGGAACTGCCTTTCCCGAATACATCGCCGGGAGCCTGGCTTTTTGCCGTGAGGAATGTCAGGCTGATCGCGGCAAGAATTAACAATGTCTTTTTCATATCACAAGAATTTAAGGTTTTAAAAATAGGTTTTCTGATACAAAGATACATCATTTCACGGTCTTTTAAAAGGGATTGCCGGAAAGAAAGAGGGCCTCCCGTTACGGAAGGCCCTCTGCCATAGAAGGTAATGTGGGATTATTTGCGGATAATGATCCGGCTTGAATGGGTTCCCAGTTTGCTTTCCACGTTCATCAAATAAATACCCTCGGCTTCTCCTTCCAGGTTGATGGTCGTGCTGAAATTACCGTTCACTTCCACATCCTGTTTTTCAAAAATTACGTGACCGATGGCATTCATGATGCGCAGGTTCACCATGTCAACTACTTCGGTGGCAATTTCAACGGTAAAGCTGCCTTTGTTTGGATTCGGGTAAACGGCAAGGCCCAGCGCACGGGCAAGTTCGTCGATACCGAATGAATTTTCGAGTGTGACCAGCAGCTGATCTGAGAAATTGCCTTCTCCGCAATCGTTGATGCCCCTTACCCGGATGGCTGCTTCGCCGGTAAAGGGATAAGCCCATGTTACGGTACATTCCGTCTCATCCGCTGTCATTTCGGTATAGGCACCGGCAGGTGTGATCTCCCAAAGGTATTGATCGGCATACATTGCCCCGTCGGTGCTGAACACCGAAACGGGTTCCTCATCCGTATTGACGATCGCCGGCCCGGCAGGAACGGCAGCAGTTTCGGGTACCGGCATAATGTCGACCTGGGCCGATCCGGTTCCTGCATTCAGGCAACCGCTGTCGTCCTGCACAGATGTTATGGTATAGGTCGTGCTGTTGGCAGGGGAAACATTGAATGTCCAGGGTGAGCTTTCAGCAGTGTATGCTTCATTGTTGATGACCAGCGACCAGGGAGCCAGACCGGTTAGATCAACACTGAGCGTGACTTCTTCTCCGGCACATATTATTGCCGCGCCTGAGATGGTTGCGGTGGGCGCCTCCATCACCTCCACGTGGAGGGTGTCGGAAACCGGCCCGATGCCCGTATTGTTCATTCCGCAAACGTTAACGGATGCCCATCCGTTAAAGTCTGCTGACCATGAGATGGTGATGGCAGTATCGGTTCCGTTTACCGTACCGGCGTATTCTGGATAGATGGTCCAGTAATAGAAATCGGCACCTTCAACGGAATTCGTGGTATAGGGAACTCCGCCGGCACCCTGGCAGACCAGGTCGTTGCCGTCAGGAATTGCCGGTGCCAGGGTAACTTTCCTGATGCCGAAGAATTCAAGGTATTCCTCCATCAGTTTCAGTTTGGTGGAGATTCCGCCCCCGTCTGCCAGCCCGCCGAATTCAAATGATGTACCGATGGTGCGGTAGTCACCTGCATTGTATGCAACTCCGGCATAGTAGGCCGGGTTTTGATTGGCAAAGATGTTGAATGCCGGCGCGATGGCATTGATCTGGTCCATATAGTTGTTATCACCGCCATAGCTGAATGTCATCCCTTCGGTAAATGTCCCTGATTGTCCCTGCAGGGTGCCCATGTCGCCGGATCCGTCTGCTACGGGGTTAATGTTGAACATGCTGTGTACGGCTGTGGGTGAATCATAATACCAGGTGTCGCCACCCTCCATATAGAGGTTGCCCCCGTTGTTGAGGTAGTCGGCCAGTAGCTGTCCCTGGCCGGCAGTGAGTACATGGTTGCGGCTGTATATGCCAAGGCAAACAAACACATTGGCATAAAGATCAAGCTGATCGGGCCAGGTACTGGTGTAGTCAACGCCTATGCCAAGGTTTTGAATGGCCGTAAACATATGCGGACCGGAGTTTTTGGGTACACCGTCGAGGTCGAGGATCAGGATGGGCATTTGCCCGACGGTGAGGCTGAATGCGCCTTGTGCGGAAACCCCTCCGTTGGCCGACATATCAAAGGTGAAGTCGAGCTGGTAGCCTGCCGGGGTGATAATGTCGGTGGTAATGCTGAAGCCCTGCGATCCGTCAGTTCCGGCTGCCACATCCCCGTATGCCTGTGATGAAGTGTTTATGGTGAGGTACGGGTCGGCGCAAAGCAGGTCGCCAATTACCTCGTAGGCATCTGCCGTACCGGTATTCCCGAGTGATATGACAAGGTTGGCCGTTTCGCCGGGATCAAGCCTGCCATTGCCATTCCCTGCGGCATCATCGATGATCACATCAACAAAGCCCAGATTGGGGGCATGGCCCTTCAGGTAGAAGGAACTTTGCCAGATTTCAGTGCCATCGGTGGCTTCCACGCTGAAGACAACGGTGTGAAGGTCGGGAATGTCACCGGCAACGTCGAAGGCAAAGGCATCGTCAATTGATTTGTTCTGCCCGGCAGGGACGGTTCCGTAACTGGCCTGGGTCGTTGTCATGGTGATATAGGGATCGTCGGTATCGACGGTAACTTCCACGTTTTCTCCATCATCGCTGCCAACGTTCTTTACTTCAAGTGTGAGCAGGATGGATTCACCATAGTCCATCAGTCCGTTCCCGTTTCCGGCAGCGTCATTGATTATTACACTGTTCTGGACAATGTACGGACCGTCGGGCGGGATCACCTGTACCTGTGCATGGTAACGGTAATAATTGGTTTTGGTTATCACCACATCGACCATGGTTGGCGGCATTTGGGGTGCGATGGAGATATTGACAGGGCTGCCCGTTGCAGTTCCGGTTCCGATGATCTCCCCGTCAACGCTCAGCGCAACAAAAGCCCCGTCGTTGGCGGTAATGGTAAACTGGTCCAGCCCGGCCAGGATTACATTGTCGTGGACTACGGTCAGGTCGGCAGGCACTTCCGAATACAGGGTGCTGAAAGCACAGCCGTGGTGGTGAAAGAGGAAATAAGTCACTTCTTTGTTGGACGTGTTGTAAGGCCAGCTCGACTGCTGCAGGAAGTATTTCCCTGCCGAATTCCCGAAGGCCGGCAAGAGGCCGCGCGGCATGGGTTCGGTCTGGTAGTCGGGCATAAAATCAGGCCACATATTGTCGAATAACCCCCATACATAGGTGTCGTTCACAAAGGAATATGATACTTCCGAAGCGGCGATGACCCCCAGTGCCCCGGCATTCTGGCCATTATAGGTATGCCTGTGGAATTTTTCCGTAAAGCATTCGCCCGACCAGTTGAATTTTCCGGTGAGGCAGTTGATGGAAAAGATAAAACAAAGATCCTCATTGGTGAGGCTGTTGATGTTGTTGTTCGAATAGTCGGGTTCACCCCATCCGGTTTCACCGCCATGGTCGCGGTGTTGAAGCATGAAAGCCCCGTCGTTGATGGCATTGGTTACCATGCTGGAGTTACCGCCGGTCCAGCCGCCCAGTTCTGCAGGAGTTTCGGGGATATATCCCTGGCCTGCGGGTCCGAAATAGTTAACAACAGTGGTAGTGTTTGTTGCGGTTGACCATACCGATCCCGGGGTTCCTGAATAAATGGCGTTGATGCGTACGGGGTCTTTCCCGTGCACATGCTTGAAATAGCCACCCACGGTTTCGGAACAAATCTGGAACCACCTTTCGGTTTGCCAGCCCAGGGCCGTGATCGGGTGATTGTAAAAATCGGGATTGGTGGGGGGATCTGTTTCGTGGTTGATCACCTTCGTGATCATGGTTTCAAGATGTGTTTCGTTCTGGGCCGTCATCCTGGCAAAGACTATATCAGGCATGGAATTGCCACTGACGTCGGCATAGATGTTGTCAGAAACGCAATAGCTGTCCCAGATCGGCGAAACCACCGTATTCCCGCTGGTCCCATGATCGCCGAGCAGCAGCACGGCAACAGGGGGAACGCTCCAGTTGGCAAAAGCGTCGTCAATGAAACTTTCGATGGCTGCGGTGGTGTTGCCGCCCAGTTCGGTTGTGGTGATCACACCTGTATGTATTCCTTGCTGGTTGCGGAAAAGCGCAAGCTCTTCGGCCCAGGAAATAAATGTTGCATCGTCGGGGCAGATGATCACATATTCATAATCGGGTGTGCCCGATTCGGGTGCGTGTTTCGGATAGTTCACTTTGGGGAGGCTTGCAAAGTTGATCATCCTGTCGCTAAGGATGGGGTCAAACCAGCGGCTGCGAAGCCGGTCCTCACCGAAAGTCCCGTTCCCGCCTTCGAAGGCGACTTCGATAACCAGGTCGCGGTAAACGATCAGTTCTTTGGTAACGGGATTATACTGGAAGGGCGTAATCCCCAGGATCACGCTTTCCATCCCGCGAATGTTGGTTGGTTCCGACAGGCTGACGGGTTCTGCGGGGTAAAAGGCGTCGCGTGCATATATTTTTTGGTTTTTGGCGTAATGAAGGGGGCCGTCGTCGGTCACTTTCGGTATCCTCGGTGCAGGGGCGATGTTTACATCCTGGTAAATTTCTTTCCGCATGGCCGTAATAGTATAAGTAACGGAAGCCCCGTTGGGGATGGCAATAAAACGGCCGTCGCCGGGAAGGTTGGGTGCCCCTTCATTGTTGGGCAGAAAGTTGCCCGGCATATGAATCTCCTTCATGGCCTCGCCCCTGAGATCAAAATCGGTCAGGGCAAACTCATCAAGTGAAAAAATAAGTTCAAGGCCGTTGGTCGACGACCGGGTAAGGTTAAATCCCCTGTTTGCCCATGCATCGTCAAATGCAAATTTCTGGGCATGGATGCCATTCATGGCCAGAACAAGCATCAGTGCTGTGCAAAATGCCATCAGGCGATGTTGTAAACTTGTTTTCATGTTCTTGTGGTTTTATGTTTCTCTTTTAAATAGGCTTATGTATTAAGCATAACAAATATATACTTTTTCATAAATGATATGAAAAATATTTCACACTGTTTGCGTTGATCAGTAGATCACGAGCTTACTGCTTGCCTGTCCGGAACCGCTGATGATCCGGCACAGGTAAACCCCCGGGCTCAGGCCCGCAACATCAATCCTGATAGCATGCCTGCCGCGCGGGAATGTATTATCATATGAATTTGTCATAAGCGCCCGGCCCTTCAGATCCAGGATTTCGATGTTTATACGCGAAGCCTCACCAAGGGAAAATTCAATATAGGTCGCTTCCGTGGCAGGGTTTGGCCTGATCATCAATTCAGGGCCGTTTGATTTTTCATTGTCATAAACACCTGTTGAAATGTCGATAGGCGGGAATACGATGTAGTCAACCCATGCGCAGTCTTCTCCACTCGAAAGATAACTGTCTTTTTCATATTTCCAGCTAAAGGTTTGAAGTCCCTGCGATACCGGGAAGCTGACCATCTCCCAGTCAAGTTCTCCTGACCATTCTCCCACCAGGCTGTTGTCAATATAGAACCGCAGGAAATCCCATTCTGTTTCGGACGAAAGTTTCCTGTAGAAAGAAAGGTCGCCGGCAGCCAGTACTTCAGCCGTGAGATAGAATTCCGACGATTGGTTATCGCCGATTTCACCTGAACGTACACAATAAATGCCTTCATAGGGCTCCACGGTACAGATCGTCCAGGGTGCATTGCCTGAAAATTGCCAGTTAAAGGTGCCGAAACCGCCACTTTCCCAGTCTTCCACCATCATTCCCACAGTTGTGGTATATTCTTCCGTATCAGTGTAAACGCCTGATTCCACGTTGAAGTCAAAAACGACCGTGGTTCCGTACGGGGTGTTTTCGTCCACACTGAGCTCAAATTCTGCAAAGGCATTGACCCACGGAATGAGTGTATTGAGCGCATAAGAAGTGTTGACCAGGTTTATCCAGCTATTGCCGGTGTTCAGGTTTGCCACCGTGCCGGGAGCATCGCTGTGTCCTGTATTCATTACGGCGATCCGCAGTATGGCCGTTTCGCCGGGGTCAAGGAAGCCGTCGCCGTTGCCATTGGCAATATCATCAATGGTCATCAGGCCGGCATCCAGCACGGGCGCGTTCAGGATAATACTGAAAGCGCCGTTCCAGTTTTCCTTCCCTTCTCCAGAGATACTCAGGCTGAAATCAACTACGTGCTGGTCGGGAACATAATCGGCCACATCAAAGGCATAATCGTTGGTGGTTCCGGCAAGCGTTCCCGCTGCCACGGTCCCGTAGATGCCAAAGTCATCGGTTATGGTAATATACTGATCGCTGCTGCTCAGTTGGGCTGTCACATTGGTGGCATCGGCCGTGCCGGCATTGGCCAGCAGGACGGTCATCAGGATGGATTCCCCGTAATCGGCCAGGTTGTTGGCATTCCCGCCGGCCGTGTCGTCAAGGATATGGTCATGATAGATCATGAATGCGCCGGCGGCCGGACTTACAACGATGTTATAGGATGTGGTAAGGCAGTTATAACCGCTGATTGTCAGTTTGGCGGTACCAACGGTGCTGATGGGCGGATCGATGATGATGGTGGCTTCGCCATTGGCATCGGTAATACCGGTGCCGTGCAGGATCCCGTCTTTGGTGAGGGCGCACATCATCCCTTCTACCGGTGTTCCTGAACTGTATACCGTAACATCCATGGTCCCGGCCCCGACCATGATAGGAGCCTGGAAAACGGCATTAACCGCAAAGGGCTCATCCGTCCATACCTGTAGCACAGGGTCTCCCAGTATGTTGATGTCGTAAAAATTCCACCTGAGCGCTCCTTCTTCATGCTGCCCGGGGGCCGTTACCCAGGGTGCGGTCTGTATTTTGCATTCAACAAAGGCGGCGCCGATACGGCCAATCTCCTCTTCATACATGGCATCCACCATTTCACGGTGCAAATGCGCAGCAGGCCCTTCTGTCTGTCCTTCATTGAACCATCCATACCTTGAATTCCCGATCACCGCGACAGCGAAATTATCGATGAACAACATATGCTCCATGATGCAGTCGGAATAATCAAATGCCCCGCAAATACACCCATGGCTGTGGACAAAAGTGTAATTGTGCGTTACGCCGTTTACCTGCGAAAAGTTGGCATTCGTAATGTCGCCGATGTTCAGGTGCATTACCGTATAGGCATTGGCGTGACCGCAATGGTGTATAAAGGATTTTCCATTGTTGATCTCGGCTATGATGCTGCTTCCTCCCCAGCTTTGATAACGCTCATAAAGGGTGTCGATATCATGTTCGGGAGGTATCCCGATGGTTGTGTAGCCATTGTCGTCGCGGTAACCAACCAGCAGCCGGAGGTAATCGGAACCCCATGTGAGCGGGTTGTTCCAGAGGTGTTCACCGGCGAGCAAAGGATTGGTAAATTCACCTAAAACAGGGCTGTTTTGGTATGCAATGGTCTTGTTGAGCATGGCATTTAATTCGGTAGTATTGGAAAAGGTATACCGCCCGATGGCCACTTCGGGAAAGAGGTCGTCTTCGCCAATCTCGCCCCAGAGGTTATTGCCATTGTCGTTCCAGGTTCCGTCAAGTGCCGAATAGTAAAGGTCGGCCGGGATATTGTTGTCCGAATAGCCCGCCCCTGATTGCACGTAGCAGTAAAAACCCCGGTAGGGGACATGTTCCACATCCCCTCCCAGGAGAACATATTCGATATTGTTGTTCTGGTACTCCTGAATGATATAGTTCCTGATCTTTTCCTGCAGGTCCTGTCCGCTCATGAGGGTGCTGATATCTTCCGTGCTGGCAATTTCTGAACGGATGCCGCGATCAAGGTATAAGGCACAAAGGTTTTCAAAATTCCCTTCAAAAGCCTGGGGCGTGATGATCAGCAATTGATAATCATCATTGCGTGTTTTTCGCACAGGATATCGGCCGGTCATCTCTGGATTATCGACAAAACTTTCCAGTTTTTGCCGCAGTGCGGGCGCTCCCCCGATCATCGAAAGGGCATTTTCTGAATCCTCCCCCGGGCCGGTGATGAGGCTTACAGTGATCTCCCTGTAAAATGCGAGCCTGCCTTTTGCCGGTTCATAAACCAGCGGACAAATATGCAGCAGGGCAATGCCGTGCCCGTTCATATATTGTGTGCTGATGCTGCCGGAGGCCTCTGCCGGGTAAGGCCCGGAACTTTCGTAAACTGCTTCGTTTATGATGAAATTTCCTGAAACACCATGGGAGAGCGGACGCGATGCCTGTTGTGGATAAATGCTGTACTGACCGGGAATTTCTGTTTTTCCCTTGAGTGATATGGTATAGGACAATGCCTCTTCGCCAGGCGGCAGCAGTAGTTTTACGGCATACCACGGCATCGAGGGATCACCGGCAGGCCCTGTGTTCATGCAGCCTTCAAAGCGGATAAGCTGAAATTCGCCGGCTTCTTCAATGCTGTAATGATCAAAGGTATATATTTTGGTCACCTCACTGGCATAAACCGTGGATATGACCAGAAACGTCAATAAAATAGTTAGTAGCTTTTTCATTTTGATCTGGTTTGTTGCCTGATTGTGGATGCAGCCATCCTTTACCAGGGTGTTGTTACTTTATTAGCCCGGTATGGGATTCGTTTTAGGATAAAGACAGGCGGACTGTCGAAATGGTTGCCGGTTTGTTTGTTTGAACTGCATATAAACAAACCACCCGGCTGGTTGCGTCACCTGCTTCCAGCCGAAGTGGATTATCCTTTATTGTTATTCTTCATTAATGAAGCTGATCGCTAATGATTATTTGTTTGCTCAACCTTCCCTTGTCCGATTCGATGATGAGCGTATAAACACCCCTGCTGAGCTGCGACAGGTTAAAGGTTTGTGAGTATTGCTTATGAATAAGAATGTTTTGTGATTGTTGCAGCAAAACCCCCAGTTTACCGGCGAGGTAGATATTCGCCGTGAATTCCCTGTCGGTATTGATTTCGAGGGTAAAGACTCCCTGGCTGGGATTCGGGTATACCGATACCCGGAACGAAAGTTCGTTTTCGTCCTGGCCTGTCGTGTTCACAACCATGACCTCCAGGCTGTCGGACCAGGGGCTTTCCCCGCAAATGTTTGCGATCATCACTTTTAAGCTGGCACTTCCGGTAAAGGTGGTATCCCAGGCGATGGTCATTTCCCTGCCATTGTTTTCCATGATGCCTGCCTCGGCCGGATCAAGCTGCCATTCATAATAGAGAATGTCGCTGTAATTGCCGGTGGCGTATTCGCTGATATTGCCGTTATACAGGTCGACGAGCCCGGGACCTGCCGGTTTGGCCGGTTGCGGGGCCAGCGGGTAAACAGAAAGGATCAGCGTGTCGCGGCTTTTACAACCGTATTCATTGCTTACCTCCACCCAGTAGGTGCCCGCTTCGCCGGCGGTGAAGCTTTGCCCGTCTGAACCATCCTGCCAGAGGTAGGATGCATATCCTTCACCGGCATCAAATACGGTGGATGTCCCCTGACAAATGGTGGTGTCGGGTCCAAGGCTGACAACGGGAAGGTCGTATACGGTCACATCAACCTGCTCATTTGCTGAATTGGTCCCATCGGTCACGGCAATGAAATAGGTAGTGTTTTCCTGTGGAATGACATAAGGGTTTTGAAGCGTTGATGTGAAGCCCGGCGGATCGGAAGTCCAGGAATAAACATAACTGCCCAGGCCGCCGAAAACCTGGGACTGAAGCTGGGTGCTTTCACCCAAACATATTTCCGGAGGGTTGGCTGCGGCTGTTACGCCGAATTCACTCACCAGCATGGTTACCGGTACTGTGAACTGGGGCAGGTCTGGGTCATTGCTGTTTACCACCAATTCTGCCTGATATTCTCCCAGTTCCATGCCGGTGGCGTCGAAAGTAACTTCGGCCTGCAGGCTGTTGCCCGGCATAAGGTTGCCAAGCTTGGGATCAACTGTCAGCCAGGTGATCACGTTAACGCTGTAGTCTTCCACTTCACCATAGGTGGTGGTTCCACAGGGCTCGGGCGTTCCGTAGTACTGTATCCTGATGCGCATGCGGGTGGTTCCTCCAACGGCATTGTCGGGGGCTGTGATGCTGGCTGTAAAAACATCCGGTCCCCCGCTGACACTGATGGGATCATCATCACTGAAATCCTGGTTCTGGTTCCAGTCGATCCATATCCCGCAAACGTCACCTGTCCAGGTATTGCCGTTTGTGACGGTAATCGGAATGGTTTCTCCGATCGAAATACTGGTGCTCAGGTCAGTAAAATCCTGATAACCCCCGCATGAAGAAGCATTGTAAATATCACCGAATTCAACGCTGCCGATGTACTCGTCGCAGCCACCCGATGCTTCGCAGTAATCTTTGCTGGCACCATCATCCGTCAGGATGAAGGTGGAAATGCTGTAATGCAGTTCCAGTTCACCCGTATTGGTAATGTTCAGGTATTTGACAGCGGTATGATCGGGTTGAAGTACCTGTGTCAGTTGGTTCGGCGCAACAAAGATGTGCGGGTTGCCCCACTGCAGGCTTTTCGAAGCAGGAGTGGATTCTCCGTCGGGCTCGTAATAGGCGGTGACCTTATACTGATAAACACCATAATCGGGCAGCTGGTCGGTATAATTTTGATCGGCCGGCTGTGCAATGACTACATTTTCCCTGTACAGGATGAAGTTTGAAAAACCGGGGGCGGGATCGTACTGCCATTCCAGTTCAACGGTTCCCGTTTCCTCATCGAGATCGGCTGTCAGGTCATAGGGGCGCGACAAATTGTTCGTTACGTAAGGGGAAACATAGGTCATGGATGTTCCCGTCCGGTTATCGGTCCAGCATGGATAAACGTAAGAATCGCGGGCGCTGATGCCAAGATAGTCGCCCATGTAGCCCATGGCAAGTCCGGGGATGGGGGTGGGTGTGAAGGAAACGTCGCTTACCTTGAAGTCTTCCCAGGTTTCCCCACCATCGAAGGAGTTGGCACAGAATACTTCGCACTGGTTCCCCCCCACATTACGGTCATCGTAGAAGACTACGCTCAGGGTTCCCGTAATCGGATCGCAGGTGATCCAGGGGAAGTAATGCTGGTGTCCCAGCCCCGCTTCGTCCTGGTTTACCCTGACGGGGCTGCTCCAGGTATCGCCCTGGTCTTCGGAGCGGATCATGTATACGTCTATGTCGTTGCCGGTATTTATACCGGGCACGCCAATATTGGCCCAAACAACGTAAAGGTTACCGTGATATGCTCCGCCACTCACATCAACCGCCAGCACGGGAAAGGAATTAACACGCATGTTTTTGGAGGTTTCCGAAAAGCGGATGCCACGAATGTTTTCAATGATGCGGGTGGCAGGCTGCCAGCTTGCACCTCCGTCAAGTGATTTTGCCAGGCCGTGCGCGTTTTCATCGCTGCTGCCGTCGTATATGGCAAATACAGCGTACACTTCGCCGTTGGGGCCGGTATTGATGTTTACTCCCTGGCAATGGCTGCCGGCATTTACGGCAGCGCTGATGTTCTGTGCATTCGACCAGCTCAGGCCCTGGTCCGATGAATATGAAAGCGCAATATCGTAATTATGGGGACCGCCAAAATCAGTCCAGGCGCAATACAGGTTTCCCTCGTAAGGACTCAGGAGGTGGTTGTCGATCCAGAAGTGGTTCTTGTCAAGCACATAGGCAGAGACCCCGTTATCGATGATGACGGTATTCCAGGTGTTACCCTGGTCAGTCGAATAAGCGACCTGCTGGCCGTAGCTGCTTCCGCCGGTGATGGAATTCACATAATACCATCCGTTATTTCCGATCACAACGGCAGGATCGCCGCTATTATTGGTGCCGGCTCCCTGCAATTCACCGTCCCAGGTCTGTCCGCCGTCGAAGGAATAAAAATCGTTGGCACCGTAGAGAGGAGGATAGGGGTTTGCCGTTGAATTATTTGAATTAAGGACATTTTGCGGATCGGCAGGATTGATGAATATGGAGTTTTCACTTTGCGTACTGTTTTCAGTCGTAACCGGGATGTCGGGTGAGTCCTCCGTCACCGAACTCAATGCATGGATTCGCGACCCGGTGTAGGTGGCCTGCGGAACGCTGACCATCGGGTTGAGGGTGCTCAGGCCTTTTTCGGCCATCCTTTTCCAGTAGCCGTTGTTGTCGACACGCCAATTGGCTTTTTCGACAGTGTAGTCCTTTTCCTTCTGCGCCTGCAGCACAACGGGGAAAAGTATGGCAGCCATAGCCAGAATGATGATTAATTGCTTTGCTTTCATGAAAGTGTTTTTGGTTTCAGGATGCGTGTAATGAAGTATTGTTACAACAAAGACATTCAATGTTGATAAACAAAATTAACGTTATTATCTGTATTTAAATGCAAAAAAAAGCACAAATGAAAAAACCACCCTGCGGGCAGGATGGTTTTTCTCATTTCCGGACTTTTTACTATTTCCGGATCACCAGCTTTTGCAGGTGCGTGTTCGTTTTTCCTTCAAGCACCATGAAGTAGATGCCATCAGGCAATGTGCCAAGGTCGATGTGTTTATTGCCCGGTTGGTCGACCCGGAAGTTTTCTTCATGGTATACAATCGATTTCATCGCATCATAAACCTTTATGCTGAATACGTCCGGGTTCTCCAGCCTGAAGTCGATGGTGATACTCCCCTGGCTGGGGGTGGGGTATGCCCTGATGGCCTGCGACAGGAATTCTTCGCCTATGCCTACCCATAACACTTCATAGCCGGCTGCAAACTCGGAGGTGCAATTTCCCTGGGTAACGGTTAAGCTGTAAACCCCGTTTTCGATTGGCTGATAGCTCTGACCCGTAGCATCGGGAATGGCTTCTTCGTTCAGGTACCACTGGTTCCCATCCGTTGCACTGCTGTGAAGCATGAAATCGATCTCGCTGATCTCGGGTTGCTCAGGCATAAAGGCTACAATCATGTAATCTTCCTTTAATACCAGGTCGCTTCCGACATTGTTGGCAGCTTCGAGTGATACATCGTAAACCCCTTCGGTTTCATAAAACACCACCGGGTTTTTTTCGTTGGAAGTTTCAGGCGTGCCACCGGGGAAAGTCCATGACCAGGAATTGGGATTCTGGGTCGAAAGGTCAGTGAACTGAACTTCATAGCCTTCACATGTTTCAGTTGTTTCGGCTTCGAAGTCGGCAACGGGCGGCAGCGGCGGCGGCGGCAGGAACAAGGCCGGTACCTTCATGGCCTGCAGCACTTCCTTGGTGTTGTTGTTCTGCAGGAAGGCTACGAATTCCACATGCGAAAGTACCCAGGCTCCCATGGTGAAATTAAGATTGAGCGTAACGGTATCACTGTCGTTGAAGTTTATTACCGTACCTGTGGCACTTGGAATCATCTGGCGACAGACATTATTCAGCTCGGTCTGTCCCTGCCAAACGAACTGGATGTCCGATTCGGTAACGGCCAGGTGAAATGCGGGGTCGGGACCCGTATAGGAAGCTACCTTGTATATTTTGGCTACCATATTGTAATTGCCGGCGCTACTTGTTCCGTATAATTCCAGAATGAAGGAAGAAGGAACGTTTTCCCTGATGTTCACATAGGGCAGATAGGTGGTATACAGCGACTGGTTGGTACTGCCCCCGACATGGGTATAGATGCCGTCAAATTTTGCAGTAGGGTAGCTACTGATGTTATAATAGTTCAGCCTGGTGCTTGAAAACTGATTCGCGAAGCCGTCATTGTAATGATATTTTATCACGGCAACGGGGTGCCCGTTAGCGATCAGGTCATCGGCGCCCATGGCAGCACCGGGGCAGAACTGGCACCAGGTGCCCGTACCGATTTCCACCAGGACTTTGTTGCGGTCGACCTGCTGCCCGGATATGATGGAGACCACAAAGATGAGCGATACTCCGGCTAATAGTTTTTTCATGTGTTTTGGTGTTGGTTAAACTTATTTTTGGATTACGATCTTTTCAGTAAGCTGGCTGTTATTGTTTTCGATGATCAGGAAATAGATCCCCTTTGCATAATTACTCAGATCGACATCCCTGATATATTCACCGTTTACCCGGATCTCTTCTTCATTGAAAAGCACTTCGCCGATCAGGTTCATCACTTTCAGTTTTACATCCTCTGCCTGCAGGGACGACAGCCTGATGGTGAATGAGCCCTTGTTGGGATTCGGGAATACGGATACACCGATGTTCAGGTTGTTGTCTCCGATCCCGAATGAATTTTCAAGGCTTACGTCAAGGGTTTCCGAAACCGGGCCGTCACCACAGTCATTCGTGCCATAAACGCTGATGCTGACAGAACCCGTATAACTTTCCGACCAGGTTATGGTCAGGTTGTTCATATCGGGGCTGAGTTGATCGTATGCATTTTCCGGTTCAATAACCCAGTTGTAGCCCAGGGTGTTCGGGTCATCGGAGGTTGTATATGAACTGCTGCTTGTGAAATTCAGGTCGATATTGGCGGGTCCGTCGGGTGTTTCGGGTTGGGCCGGATAAGGCTCGACACTGACTGCAATTCCGTCAGAAACTGCCGGGTTGTTGATGGCACATTCATAGGAAGATGTCATCTCACAACTGACCAGATCCCCATCAAGAAGCTCCGTGGTGACAAATTCGGGGCTGTTGGTTCCCGCCGGATTGCCGTTGATCATCCACTGGTAAACCGGTTCTTCGCCACCGTTTACCGGGATTGCCGTAAACGTGACTTCATCTCCTGCGCAACTTATGGCCTGACTGGTTTCAATGCTGACCCCTGCCGGGAGTTCTTCCAGAAGGATGATGGCTATTTCATTGGATGTGGCCGGGTTGCCGGTTATACAATTGGCATCGGAAAGCAGCTCACAGCTTACCACATCTCCATCGAGCAGTTCGTTTGTCACGTATTCGGGGCTGTTGGTTCCCACCACATTGCCATTTACCATCCACTGGTACACGGGGTTTTCACCGCCGTTTTCGGGGATGGCCGTAAAGCTTACTTCGCTGCCGGCACAAATTTCGGCCGAAGCAGTTTCGATGGCGATGCCAACGGCAACAATTTCATTCACGGTCATGGCAACGGCATTGGACATTACCGGATTTTCAACCGTGCATTCGAGTGATGATGTAACCTGGCAGGAAACCATATCGCCATCGGCAAGGTCGCTGCTGGTGTATGAATCTGTGCCGTCGCCAACATCAAGGCCGTTGAGTTTCCATTGGAACAGGGGTTCGGTTCCCCCGTTGTCCACTTCAACATAGAAGGTAACTTCTTCTCCCTCACAGATCTCTTCGGATGTGGCGTAAACGGATGCGCCAATCACTACATCTTCCATCACCGTGATATAGTCTTCTACGGTATAGGTGTCTGTTGAGTTAGCACTGCTGACTTCCAGGGTAACATCATAGTTGCCCGCTGCAGTGTAAAGGATACCTTCCGGATTCTGATCGGTGGAGGTTGCCGGGTCACCGCCTTCGAAAGTCCAGAGCCATGAAGTGGGATTTCCCTGTGTCAGGTCCGTAAAGTTCACGGTGCCTGCGGGGCAGATGGTCGTGATATCGGCTTCAAAGTCGGCATTCAGGATTTCAAGTACCGGAAGGGTTTCCTCATGGCGGAAATAATTCTGTTTGGTCACGGTAAGGGTAACATTGGCATTTAATGGCAGTGCCGGTATGGGTATGGCCTGCATCATCCCTGTACCGGTGGCAGTAGAAATAATGTTCCCGTTTCGGTACAGGCAGATCATTGAACCTAAGTCGGCCGACATTATGAAAGTATTTGCCCCGAAGGGAATAACGCTGTCGTGCACAATGGTCAGATCCATGGGTTCTTCATAATAAAGGGTAAGGAAGGCCCCTCCGTGATGGTGGAAAAGATGGTATGTCACCGTCTTGTTGCTGGTATTGTAAGGCCAGTTCGACTGTTGCAGGAAGTATTTCCCGGCGGCATTGCCAAAGGCAGGCATGGCAAAACTGGTTGGGAACGTGGTGCCGTAGAGTGGCATGAATCCGGGCCACATATTGTCGATGGAGCCCCACACATATGTATCATTTACGAATGAATATGATACTTCCGATGCGGCGGTCAGTCCGAGCGCCCCGGAGTTTTGGCCACCGGCTGTGTGCCTGTGGAATTTTTCGGTGAAGCATTCGCCTGACCAGTTATATTTGCCCGTAAGGCAGTTGACCGACATCACAAAAACGAGGTCTTCATTGGTCAAACCGTTGATACTGGCATTGCTGTATGCCGGTTCGCCCCAGCCCTGTTCATAGCCATGGTCGCGGTGCAGCATAATGAAGGCCCCGCTGTTGATGGCATTGTTGATCATGGTACCCGTTCCGCCCGACCAGCCGCCGAGTGCGGAAGGGGTGGCGGGAATGTAACCAAGTCCGTTGGGCCCAAAATAGTTTACAACCGTCGAGGTATTGGTGGCAGTAGACCATACGCTGCCGGGAGTGCCTGAATAGATGGCGTTGATGCGTACAGGATCTTTGCCGAGATTGTTTTTCCAGTAACCACCAACAGTTTCGCCGCAAATCTGGAACCAGCGTTCGGTTTGCCATCCTACGGCCGTGATCGGATTGTTATAGAAATCGGGATTGGTAGGGGGATTGGTTTCATGGTCGATGAACTTGGTGACCATGGTTTCAAGCTGCGTGGCATCGTTGGCCGTGATACGGGCAAAAACGATGTCGGGCAGATGGTCGTTGTCTACATCGGCATAGATGTTATCCGAGGCGCAGTAACTGTTGTAAATAGGAGAGATTATACTGTTGTTGATGCTGTAACCGAAGTCGCCCAGCAACAACACTGCCGTGGGCGGGATGTCCCAGTTATTGTATGCATTGTTAATATAGTTTTCGATGGCTATGGTGGAGTTTCCGCCTACATCGCTAAGGGTGACGACATCCGTAAGGATACCCTGCATATTCCGGAAATCAGCAATTTCATTTCCCCATGAAACAAAATCAGCCCCATCGGGGGTAATGATCAGGTATTCGCAGCCGGTAAGGGTGCGTTCGCCGTTTTCATACATCCAGTTGTAGTCGATCACCGGTAATGTGCTAAAGTTCAGGATGGCACTTGACATGATCATATCCCACCACCGGCTGCGGTAACGCTCTTCGCCAAACTGTCCGCTTCCGCCTTCAAAAACGATCTCTACTTCAATATCGCGGTAAACGATCAGCTCTTTGGTAACAGGATTGTACTGAAAGGGTGTGATGCCAAGCATAACAACATCCACTCCCCTGATCCTGGAAGGTTCGGACAACTTAACCGGTTCGGCCGGATAGAAAGCATTCTGCCCGTAGATCTCCATGTTTTTTTCATAATGAAGGGGGCTGTCGTCGTCTTCAAATGGAATGCGCGGTGAAGGAGCCACTTCGATATTCGAGAAGGTTTCGGTGCGCATGTTTACAATATTGAGTTTGGCCTTAGCACCAACAGGCATGGCAATATACCTGCCTTCGCCCGGGATGTTGGGTGCTCCTTCATCGTTTGGAAGAAATACGCCCGGCATGTTAACAACGGTCATTTCCTCTCCGTTGATCATAACGTTGCTGAAGCTGAAGCTGTTCAGTGAGTGAATAACCCTGACATTTGATTGCTCGGCTTCTGTCAGGTTGAATCCCTGGCCGGCCCAGCTGTCGGCATATTTTATCTCATCGGCATTCGCCGAAAACAGCATGAAAAGCGACACTGCAAAAAAGGCAGTTGTGCGCCTGAAAAAGGTTGAAACTTTCATTGTTGTTAAATGTTTTTAGGTATTAATGTTTGCTTTGGTTACGAATATCATAAATAACACTACAAATATACGAAACAATAGATTTGTTATTAATGGATTATGAGTTTTTTAGTAGTATTTACCGATTCTGAACTGAGGCGGTATAAGTAAATACCCGTAGCAAGTTTATTGCCATGCTTGCTTGTGCCTTCCCAACTGATCTGGTGGCTGCCCGCCGTAAGCTTGGCATTGACAAGTGTTGCAACCCTGGTTCCGGTTATGTCGAAAATATCGAGACTTACCTGCATTTCTTCATTGAGCACAAAACCGAAAGTGGTTGCCCCGCCTGAAGGGTTCGGGTAGCAGTCGCCCAAAAAGGCCGCCTGGCCCGTTGCCGGCTCCGGTATTCCGGTAACGATATCACCGAAAAAATTCAGATATTCAAACATCAGTTGCTTTTGGGTGCTTGGATGGCTGCCATCAACCAGGTCGCCGAATTCAAACGAACAGCCAATGGTCTTGTAGCTTCCCTCATTATAGGCCACAACACAGCCAAAATCCGGATTGGGGCTGGTGAGCACCGTAAAGGCAGTTCCTTCGGGCTCCATATAATAATTATTGTACGGTGAGCTGCCGTCAAAGCCAAAATACATCCCTTCGGTAAATGTGCCGTCAACACCGCTGATAAAGTCATATTCGAACCAGGTGTCGACTACCACGTTGATATTGAATTTATCGTGGATAGGCAAATGGGGGTTGTCATACCAGGTTCTTCGTCCTTCAAGGTAAAGTTTCCCCCCATTGTTGAGGTAGTCGACCAGCCTGGCGCTTTCGGCAGGGGTCAGCTGGTGGCCTGTAAAGATAATGCCAAGTGTTACAAAAACAGAACGGTACATACTGAGGTCTTCCGGAAATGTTGTAGTATAGCTGGCAATCAGATCGAGGTCGTTAAAGGCCTCCATCATGGCGGGGCCGGAGTGGTTGTGTGGGTCAAGGTCGAGGATCAGGGCCGAGAACTGTCCCACAATGATATCGAAACCTCCGTTGGCCGATATTCCCATCTCAGCGTTGATGTTGACCGAGAACAGTGCATTGAACCCGCCCGGTGTTTCGGGAGCCGCGGTAACATAAAACACGGCTTCGGCAGTAGTCCCGCCGGGCATGTCGCCTGCGCTCACCGGCCCGTTATCGACCGTAACATATGATTTTCCGCTGCAACTCAGTGCAACACTGACGTCATAAGCTTCCGATGAGCCGGTATTTGCGATATGAACGGTAATCTCTGCAGTTTCGCCGGGATCCAGCCGGCCATTGCCGTTGCCGCCGGCATCGTCGATGGTGAAATCAACATATTGCATAACGGTGGCATGTGCCTGTATCCCGAAAGAACTGTTCCATACCGAATCTCCGTCAGTAGCCGAAATTTCAAATATGACCCATTCACCGTCGGCAATGTCAGGGCTGACCTCAAATGCATAATCATCGGTAACCGTAGCGGTCTGCATCGACGGGATATCGCCAAAATAGGCGTTGTCGTCTGTCATGCTGATGTTGATATTGGCCGTTGAAAGGTCGGCCTCAACACCGAATGCATCCACCAGGCCAACATTCTGCAGGCTCAGCGAAAGCAGGATGGATTCACCGTAATCGAGCAGGCCGTCGCCGTTCCCGGTATTATCATTGATCACATAGTCGTCGTATACAACATAGGCCATATTGGCAGGGATCACATCTACCGTGGCATGATACCTGAAGTAATTCTGTTTGGTCACCACCACGTCCATCACGTCGCCCGTGATAAGAGGGGTGATGGGAATGATCTGGGGTAAGCCGTCCGATTCGGTGGTTCCAAGGATCTCTCCGTTGTGCGACAATGCAATGAAGGCACCCGAGTCGGCGGTAACGGTAAAACTCGAAGTACCTGTAAGCAAGATATTGTCGTGCATCACCATCAGGGTTCCGGGGACTTCAGAATAGAGGGTCTGAAAAGCACAGCCGTGGTGGTGGAAGAGGTTATAGGTAACCTCTTTGGAACTGGTATTGTAAGGCCAGCTCGACTGCTGCAGAAAATATTTGGCGGCTGCGTTGGCAAAAGCCGGGAACATGCCGTATTCTTCCGTGATCATGGGGCCGAACTGGGGCAGGAATTCAGGCCACATATAGTCGTAAAGGCCCCAGACATAGGTGTCGTTTACAAAGGAATACGAGACTTCCGAAGCGGCAATGAGACCCAGGGCTCCATGTTCCATGCGGTGGAATTTTTCGGTGAAGCATTCTGAACTCCAATTGTATTTCCCTGTAAGGCAGTTGATGGAAAAAACAAAAATGGGGTCTTCGTTCGACAGGCCGTTCATGCTGGTGGTGTTGTATGCGGGTTCTCCCCAGCTGGTATTGCTGCCGTGGTCGCGATGCTGGATGATGAAGGCTCCCGCATTGATGGTGTTATTGATCATGGTGGCATTACCCCCCGCCCAGTTGCCAAGCTCGGTTGGCGATGCCGGGATATAACCCAGCCCTGAAGGCCCGAACACGCCCAGTATGGTGCTGGTATTGGTAGCGGTTGACCAGGGGTCGGTACCCGGATTGCCTGAATATATCTCGTTGATGCGAATGGGATCTTTGCCTTTCACATGCTTGAAAAAGCCCCCGATCGATTCTGAGCATATCTGGAACCAGCGTTCGGTTTGCCAGCCCAGCGCAGTGATGGGATTATAAAAACTTTCATAAGTGGGCGGGTTGGACTCGTATTCGATGATCTTCCCGATCATGTTTTCAAGATGGGTTTCATTCTGAGCGGTCATCCTGGCCAGGATCACGTCGGCCATTCCGTTTCCGTTCACATCTGCGTAAATATGGTCTGACACGCAATAACTGTTCCATATGGGTGAAAGGATGCCGTTGCCCGTTGTGCCGTAATCGGCCATGATCAGGAATGCAACCGGCGGGATATCCCAGGTGTTGTATGCGTTGTTGATGAAGTTCTCGATGGTATTCACGTTGTTGCCTCCAACTTCCGTGATGGTATAGATCCCGGTGCTGATACCCTGCAGGGTACGAAAATTTTTCAGGGTGTCGGCCCAGGCGGCAAATATGGGATCGTCAGGGATGATGATCACATATTCAAATCCATCGTCCCTGCTTCCTGCCCTGCCCGATTGTTGTACTGTGGGAAGGGAGGCTTCGTTCAGCAGGATGTTCTTCAGGATGGGATCAAACCAGGGGCTGCGGTAACGCTGGTCGCCAAATTCCCCGCTGCCTCCTTCGAAAACCACTTCCAACTGAATATCACGGTAAACAAGCAGTTCTTTTTTGACCGGGTTGTACTGAAAGGGTGTAATGCCAAGCAGGGCAACATCTACACCGCGTACCGTGGTTTGTTCAGAAAGGCGGAAAGGCTCGGCCGGATAAAAGGCATCTTTCGAATAGATTTGCTCATCCTTCAGGTAAAACAAGGGTTCGTTGTCGGTGTCGAGCGGTATGCGGGGGGCGGGTGCCACTTCGATACCTTCAAATACCTCGGTGCGATAAGCGATAATATTAAGCCTGGCCTTTGCCCCTTGCGGAATAGCTATGTAATGGGCATTCCCTGCCAGGTCGGGAGCTCCTTCATCATTCGGGATGAGGCTGGCGGGCAGGTGGATGGATTTCATCATGGATCCCTTCACTTCTGCATCTTCCATGAAAAATTCATCGATGGAGAAAGTGATCTCAAGCTTTTCGTGACTCTGGGCATTCAGGTTGAAACCGGCTTTATCCCAGGCATCCTGGTAGGTGATGGTCTGTGAGTGGGCCCCAATGGCCGTGAACAAAAAAATGATAAGCAGGAGAAAAGTGGGTGTGCGGTAGTTTTTAAACATGAGTAAAGGGTTTTAGTTATTGATTTCTTAGTTTTTGTCGTTATAAAAACAATGAAGCAGGTATGAAAACGGCCCTGCAAGATACAATTTTTTTCAGAATATTGTTTTATTCATATGTAGATATTTTAATGGAAAATATTTTCCATGTGGTGATCTGTGCTGCGTATGTTAAAGATCCCTTAGCCTGCTGTTCATCATTGCGCCATCATGATTTTGCCCGTGAAACCGGACTGTCCGGCTTCAAGCACGTATATGTAGAGGCCATCAGGCATCCGGTATCCCTGGTCGGAAGTCCCGTCCCAGTCAAGCTGGTGGATTCCGGCAGGCATCGTCTGGTTTGCAAGGTTTTTGATAATCTTCCCGTCGGCCCGGTAAATGTTCAGTTTAACATTCGACGATTTTTCAAGTATGAACCTGAAACTGACATGGTCGCCAAAGGGATTGGGCCAGCATTGCACGTTTATGTCCTGGCTTGTCTCCGGGATTTCGCCGATGCCGGTCAGTACGCCGCCGAAAAATTCGAGGATCAGGATCATCAGTTCTTCCCTGGTATGCTGTCCGTCGTTCAGGCCCCCGAATTCGAACGAACAACCCACGGTTTTATAGGTGCCCTCATCCAGGGCCACGGCATTACAGTATGATGGTACCTGGTTTCGAAACAACTGGAATGCGTTATCGGTGGGCGCGATCCGGTCAATGTAGTTGTTGTCGCCCCCGTACTGGTACACCAGGCCTTCGGCAAAGGAACCGTTTTGTCCGAAAACCAGCCCCAGGTCGCCATTGCCGTCGGAAACTCCCTGGATCTTGAACATTTCATGCACGGCAGTAGCCGGGTCATAGAACCAGGTGTCGCCGCCTTCCATATACAATCGGCCGCCATGATTGAGATAGGCCGCCAGTTTATCCCCTTCCGCACCTGAAAGCACATGGTTATTGTTGTAAACGCCCAGGCATACGAAGATACACTGGTACATGCCAAGGTTGTCCGGGAAGGAAGTTTCATAAAAAGCCGTGATATCAAGGTCGGAAATAACCGTTTGCATTATGGTTCCGGAATTTTGGTTGCCATCCAGGTCGATGATCAGGATGGGGTACTTTCCCACAATGAAGGAAAGTTCGAAGGATGTGTTGTAAATGCCGTTGTTGGCGGTTACATCTATGATAAAGTCAATCGTATCCCCCGTGGGTGTGGCATCATCAACTTCAAATGAAAATGTGCCTTCGCCCGACTGGTTTTGCTGCAAGGTTCCGTAGTTTGCCGTTGCCTGGGTTATGGTAATATAGGGCGAGGCGGTGGAAAGGGTGGCCACGGTATTGTTGGCGGTTACGTTTCCGTTATTGCCAAGGGTAACGATGAGGTCGGCAGATTCTCCCTGTTCAAGGTGGCCGTTGCCGTTTTCGTCATCGAGGATGTAATCGTAAACAAGGATGAAAACTCCCCAGTTATGTTCAAGGTCGCTGATCGCGTCAAGGTCGAATCCGGCATCGCCGGCATTCTGGGGCCCGTCGCCGTCGTCAACGATCTTAAAATACCTGGCTTCGCTGAGCCCGGTTACGGAAAGCTCAAATTCGGTGCTGCCCTCTCCGTTCCCCATGAAGATCCAGGGGCCGTCCATGCCTTGTCCGGCAAATATTGAAAACCCTTCGGCCGATAAATCTCCTTCATATACCTTTATATCATTTCCGGGCATGTCCTTTACGGGCTTTTGCATGTCGACCACAACCCAGCCATTTTTGCCGATCGAATAATTAATCCCGTCAGGAGGGCCGATCAGGGCCAAGGTATTTCCTTCGTCCAGGGTATTGTTGCCGGGGATGTGGCAACTGATCAGGCGCCATGCGTACCAGCGCGGGTTTTCCGCCGGGACCATCTGGAAATCGGTGAGGGTACTGCTCAGTTCACTGACAAGTACGCTGTCAGTGGTCATCTGGGTTTCATAACCATTGGCAACTACTCTGATCGAGTACTTTCCGGGCAGCACGTATTTGTGGTAATCGCCCACGGCAGAGTCTGAAAAACACTGCATATAGTCGTTTACGAATATGGTAGCCTGTATGGGTTCGCCGGTCACGGCATCGGTGATCGTACCCTCCAGCCCGTAACCGGCATATTCGATCATGGCCATCATCGAGGGGTAGTTCCAGTTGTAGTATTGCATGAGCTGGGAAACGGGTGGTTGTTTATCCTCAGAGATTTCCATCGACCAGCTGATGGAACCCGATGCGCCGTAATTGCCATCTTTGGTACTCCCGTTGATGGCATACATGCCGGTGTTGCCTTGTCCGTATTCCAGGTTGGCATAGCCTGAAACACTGCTGTAAACCCCTGCAAGCTGAAGAATATGGCTGTCGTCGGGCGGTGGCTCCGGCCGGTAACTCCAGGGGCATGAGATATATTCTATGCCGCTGTGGTAGGTGGTATGTACCACGAACTGGTTTTCATAGCAACAGTTTCGCAGGCTTTTGGTTTCAACCTGTGAGAAGGCTCCGGTGCTTCCGCCCCAGGCGTCCCACATATACCCGTAATCGCGGTTAAGGTCGACACCGGCTGCATTGTAGCGGCTCATGTTTTCCCTTCCGTCGGGGTTTACCATATAATAGATCCATATCTCACGGTTGTCAACCAGGTAGGTAACATCCGGGTCGCTCCCGTATTTCACGCAGAGGTCGCGGGCAAAACGGATGCAGTTTTCGGCTGCCCCGATCTCGTCGCCGTGTATCCCTCCGTCAAAAAACACTTCGGCTTCGTTTTCATCAACGCTCACATTGTCGCTGATCTTCAGTGCCGCCAGCTCCCGTCCCTGTAGGGATGTTCCGTACATCACCTTCATGCAGATGTCGGGGAAAGCCGATACCAGGCTGTCGGCAAGGTCAACGATCTCCTGGTAGGAATGGTATGCAGTTTTGCTTTCCCAAAAGTCCTTGTAATGTTCATTCAGGTCGTGGATTTGTATTTTATAGTCAATCCCGGCACGGTCCAGCATCTCCGCTTCACGCGGTATTATGTACAGGATGGCATGGCCGGCGGCATAATCGCCGTTAAGCTTTAAACCTGCAATGGTTCGGGCGGTTTGTTGATCAGGGATCTCTACCCTGACCTCCATTTCACCTGGACGCCAGGCCTGGGCCTGTATACTGAAGGATAACAGCATGAAAACTGCTGTGAGCAGCACAATTATGTTTTTCATCATTTTTATCATGTTCTGGAAGGATGCGATTTTCGGTAACTGGTCATCATTATATAATTCTTCAAGCTAATTCATGGATGTCACATGATATGAAGTGACAAGGTTTCCGGTTTTTTTGAAGCTCATATTCTGACCCGTTTGCCCCGGTCTTGTTAATAATGAGCAAAGCTACGTATATACACCGGAAAAATATTAAAAATGATTCTAAATTAAGACAGCAATGCGTGTAAAAAGGTTGTATGTAAAGCAGGGGGCTGATATAAAATGCCGGTAAGGCATTTAATGAAGAACGAGTGCCAGGTTGAGCCCGGCATAGATAAATTTCAGGGGGCGGTATCCGGGTGGAACAGGATTGTCAAAGACCGTTCCGGTCAGTTCAGTGGTATAATCGAATGTAAAACCGAAGGCCATGAAATCATTCAGGCGGTGTTTAACGGCCAGTCCGGCAGCATATCCCGTAACCGGCAGGTACAGGGTATAGGATGCATCCCCGTGGTAGCCCGTATAAGTTAACAGTCCGATACCCCGGGAATTTGACCCGTTCAGCCATCCAAGCAGGAATTTGGCCTGTATGTTGAGTGTCGTGCCCAGCGGAATGTTCAGGTATGGCCCGATCATGATGCGTATATTGTCACTGTTACTACCGATAAAGAATGAACCTCCGAATCCCAGGAAGGGGTTGTTGAACATTGCCGTTTCGAGATTAATGTTGAAGGCGGCGGGCTGATCGTTGAATTCTTCACCGGACATGAAACGTGGAGGCTGGCCTGCAGGGATCACAGCTCCGAAACCGGCCGATACGAAGGACTGTGAAAAAAGGCTGGCATGGATAAATATAGCTGCCAGTATAATAAATGCGAACACGCCCTTTCGGGTAGAGTGATATGGCATGATGCAATGGTTTGGATGCAGCCTGAACAATTCAAAATTCGTGCCGCAATGTGCGTCTTGTCTGAAGAGAATTATCCTGATCAGTTGGTGAGAAAGCCTGAAAGGCCGTTAGGCTGGCTTAATAACCTGTAGTCTTTTTTTAGCCTGAAGCGGTATACAATATTCAGCCGGTACATTCCGGTGTCGTATCCCAGGTTTGCCCCGGGTACCGGGGTTTGATTCCTGATAAAGTTCCCAAGGTAGGATATACCGGCGTAAAACCTTGCATTGTTGTATCCCGCTGCAACCCTTCCGGTCAGGTTAGCATCAACCGTAAAGCCCGAACGATCGGTTTCATCAAGTACGCTGGAATAAAACCAGGAGCCACCCCCCGACAATCCGCCTACCAGTGATAATGTCAGAAAAAACCGCTGTTTCAGCACAAAGGTTTGTGCATATCCGGCGTTGAGTCCGGCATTAATGATCCTTACCTGGCTGTAATGCAATCCGTCGAAAAAACTTGTGTCAGTGATGTTCATGGGAATGAGTGATGAGTCACCCTTGGCGTCAACGTAAAACGCTTGTCCGCCGAGCAAAAAGGAACCCGCACTTTTTTTCTGCCACTCATTCTGAAGAAAGGGGGCCCGGTATGAGAATTTCCGGTGATTGAAGATATATTGCCCGTTCAGCCCGATACTGATCGTATAAATATCAGGCCGTTTTGGAAATGTGTCGTTAGAGGGCCAATCCCTGATCCAGTCGTTCGGGTTTGTGATGTAATAACCCTTGTAATATTGCAGATAAACATCTACTGTTGCAGGCCTTAAATAAATGTGGGTCTGAAGGTCGAGATAACGCGTCTTGCCGTATTTGTCATCATCATCGTTCATGAAAGGGAATTTTAAACCGATATTCAGCCCCAGGATGCCGTAATTAACTCCCAGTCCAAGGATCAGGGCATCATTGGGTTTATAAACAAGGTTCTTCCCGAGTTTTTCGTCACGTAATGATATCTCGGTGGTCTTTATCGATGCGTATATCCGGGTAGTGAGGTGGTCGAGGTATGATTCAACATAGCTGGTATCGGTTTCACCGGCCAGTTTTTGAAAAAAGCTTTGCGCCTTGCCGGAAACGGGAATCATTGTCAGTAGGAATAACAGTATCGGGAAGCGAAGCATTATCAGAGGTGTTAAGCCGGCTTAGCCATGATCCGGTATATTTTTGCCCTGATGGCATTGCAGCAACAGTTGCACAAAGTATCAGTTTTTTAAAATAAGTTTATCATCAACTGGCCTGTTAAAAGGATAACAATGAGGGCAAAAATATAAAATTATCTGAATGTAAAATTGTATTCCTTTGCAGTCTTTCGTACCTTTGTTGATAGTGATGGTCCCATATTCAAAAAATAATAATCATGAAAACAATCAATCCGGGTTTGCTGGCCGGCATGGTGCTCGTCTTTTTTATCCTGACAGGCTGCAAAAAGGGCAGTAATGAAAGCCCCATCAACCTGTTTTCTGTTAACGACGACATTGAATTCGGAAAAATGGTGGAAGCAGAGATTGCGGCCAATCCGCAGGAGTTTCCGGTATTAAGCCAGCAGGAATACCCCGATGCCTACCAGCACCTTTATCGCATACGCGACTCCATTCTCAACACAGGCCTGATATATTATGAAGACCGCTTTGAATGGAAAATGTACATCATTCAAAACGATACCATGCTCAATGCTTTTGCCACACCGGGGGGATACCTGTATTTTTATACGGGCATCATAAAATTTCTCGATGATGAAGCACAATTTGCAGGTGTGATGGGCCACGAAATGGCGCATTCCGACTTGCGCCACAGCACCAACCAGCTTACAAAAGCCTATGGGGTGCAGATACTTTTATCGATCCTGCTGGGGCAGGCACCCGGGCAGCTTACCGAGATCATCGCCAGCCTTGCCTATGGCCTCGGCACACTTGCATTTAGCCGTGATCATGAATATGAAGCCGACAAATATGCGGTAGAATACCTCTATAATACTTCTTACGATGCCAGGGGCATCGCCGATTTTTTTATTAAACTGGAAGATGCGCCCAGGCCTCCGCAGTTTTTAAGCACACACCCCTCTCCCGAAAACCGTATTGAAAAGATCCTGGAGGAATGGCAACTGCTCGGCGGAAAAACTGGGAATTTATATGAGGCCAGCTATAATTCCTTTAAAGCCACCCTGCCCTGATCAAACGCTTGCTGCTTGTGCTGATCGTTTCCTGCTCTGGTGGCAGGATTGCATACCGCAGAAACGTTTTGTTGACCATTGACCCGCCGGTTACCGGAAAAGCCGCTTTACTGTTCATCATGCGGATACTGTTTCATCCGCAGTTATTCCGTTACGGATAAATTGTCTAATTTTGGCCTTCTCTTATGAAAGTCAGACTTATTCTAGTTTCACTTGCTGTTTTTTTCGTGGGGGGTTGCGGTTCGCTCAGCGGCCAGGCAAGCCCCGACAGAAATGTGACGGCCGAAAATGAAATGCTGCCCGAAGCCGTCCTGTTGTTAAAGCAATATGTGGCCATTCCGTCTGTGTCGGGGAATGAATTGGCGGCAGGAACATTTCTCGCCTCCCTGTGCCGCGAAAAAGGGCTTTTTGTGCGTCAATTCAGCAGCGATGAAACGGGATATAATTTTGCCGCATCCCTGTATCCCCTCGGGACGGGCAAGCCAAACATCATCTTTCTCAATCATATTGATGTGGTTCCGCCGGGTAACGAGGATGACTGGGATTTCCCTCCCTATGATGGGACGGTTGCCGGTGGCAGGCTCTGGGGACGTGGCAGTATCGACAACAAAGGCCTCGCCATTGTGCAACTGATGGCCGTGGCATCCTTTGCCGCTGAAGCCCGTAAGCGGGAACTGCCTTTTAATGTGAGCCTCCTCTCTGTTTCGGGTGAGGAAACCGGTGGAGCAAGGGGGGCCGCGATCATCGCCAGCGAATACCTTGAAGAGCTGAACCCCGTCCTGATCGTTGGTGAAGGAAGTTGCGGCTTTGAAAATATGGATTTTCTGGGCATCAGCCAGATGGTCTTTGGCATATCCGTGGCCGACAAGGGGATGCTGTGGCTTGAACTAAAAGTCAATACACCGGAAATCGGCCATGCTTCTGTCAATGCCGGGCAGTATTCAAATAAGATCCTTGTTGACGGGCTGCACAAGGCGCTTACGGCCAAACAGCCGGTCATATTCAATGATGCATCGCGCATGATGTTCAGGGATCTGGGAAAGCTCAGGGGCGGACTGAAAGGATTTGTCATGAGAAAGATCCACTGGAAACTGTTCAGGCCGGCCCTCCGGAAACAATTGAGAAAAGAACCGCAACTGGCATCCCTTACCGGAAACAGCATGTCACTGTCGTACCTTGGTAACCCTGACGGCGGAGTTAACCAGCATGCTTCCGAAGCCTTTGCCATGATCGATTGCCGGCTGTTGCCCGGCGTGGATCCGGACAGTTTCATTGAGGGGATCAGGGATATCATTGCCGACAGCAATATCAGCATACGCCCTGTGATGAAGGGGCCTCCGGCTTCTTTTAATAAGGAAAACCATTATTATGCGCTGCTTTCACAGTCGATAACCACCGTTTTCCCCGGGGCCGTTGTTGTACCTGTACTTTTTCCGGCTACCACCGACAATAATTATTTCCGTGGCCGGGGATACCCCGTATACGGTCTGAACCCTTTCATATTAAGCATGGAACAGATAGGGTCTATCCACAACGTTAATGAAAATATCAGCCTGGAAGCTGTTATTACGGGGATTGAAGTTTTCAGGGAATTTATTTCAGGGGTAATGAAGGAGGCTGTTCCCGATTGAGCAGGGCCAGCAATCCCACGGCCAGCTTGCGGTTATCGGCCACATGTACCACCTTGTTTTGCCCGCCCAGTTTTCCTTCCTTTTCCAGATAGTTTTTGAATGTGCCTTTGGGTAATATCGTGATCTTTAATGCCTGTAAAACTTTTCCTTTAACAAGGTCATCATAATACGGGTTTTTGCTGCGCATGGCCAGGTCGAGTTGTTCCGCGAAAGAATCTGTTTGTTCGGGCAAGATGCCAAATTCTATCAGCCATTCGTGGTGAGGCAGCCCCTCAGAGGGGTTCACCTGCGGTGCTACCGTAAACTCGGCCACCTGCACACCGCCTGCCTTGCAGGTTTCGGCCAGTGCTTCTTCAACTTCCGATGCGATCACGTGTTCCCCGAAAGCGGAAATGAACTGTGAAACCCTGCCCGTTACCAGTACCCTGTGCGGGTGCAGCGAAACGAAGCGAACGGTATCACCCAGTTCATATGCCCACAGGCCGGCATTGCTGCTCAAAACAACGGCATAGTCAATGCCTGTTTCAACCTCATCCAGTGAAAGCCGCGGAGGCGGGTCTTTATGAATACCGGGCATGGGGATGAACTCAAAGAATATTCCGCTGTTGATATTAAGCAACAGTCCTTCTCCCGGTTCCCCGTCCTGAAATGCAATAAAGCCTTCCGAGGCGGGATACGTTTCGAGGGTATCCACACTTCTTCCAATCAATTGCTTAATGCCTGAGCGGTATGGCTCAAAATTGAGTCCGCCGTAAACAAGGAGTGAGAAATCCGGAAATATTTTACCAACGCTTTTACCGGTTTTCAATACCAGCTTTTCGAAGTACATGCGGAGCCAGGAAGGAATGCCGCTGATGAGCGACATGCGACGCATGAGGGTTTCTTCCACGATGGCATCCACCTTTTCTTCCCAGTTACCGATACAGTTGGTTTCCCATGAAGGCATGCGGTTCTTTTGCAGGTATGAGGGTACGTGGTGGGCCACAATGCCCGATAGCCGGCCTGCTGCGATCACACCCTTCTTTTCAAGGATCGGGCTTCCCTGCAGGAAGATCATGCTGTGATCGGCAAAACGATAGTTGCCCGAACGTTTCATGTAAACCAGCAAAGCATTGCGGGCGGTGTTTATATGGTTATGGATGGAATCAGGGGTGATGGGGATGTATTTGCTTCCGGAAGTGGTACCGCTGGTCTTGGCAAAATATTTCGGATGGCCCGGCCAGAGGACATCTGCTTCGCCCATGGCTGCCCGCTCAATATAGGGTTTCAGGCTTTCATAGCCTGCCAGGGGAACCCGATTCCGGAAATCGTCATAGCTGCCAATATGGTCAAAATCAAAATCCTTCCCGTAAACTGTATTCCTGCCCCTGGCCATCAGCCTGCCGAATATCCTTTGCTGGCAAAGAACGCCCCTGGCCGCATCGCGTTTGAGCTTTGCCGAAAAAAAGGGCAGCAGGCAAACGGCTGATCGTTGATCGTAGTCGTGACAAAATAATGTTATTTGGCCGATGAAGATAACAATAATTAAAAATACTATCTTAGCTCAGATAAAAAAACCTGCTGTAATGAAAAGAATCATTCTTACCGGGCTCATGGCATTTTCCGTTGTTTTGTTTTCGTGCCGGAAGGAAAAAAATGCCGCTGACGAAAAGGAAAAGCTCTTCGGAACTTTAAGGAACATTTGTGATTCTATGATCATGCATACACATGTGCCGGGCCTCGTGGCTGGTGTGTGGGCTCCGGACAGGGGAATTGAGTTTGTTTATGCATCCGGACTGGCCGACCTGGAAAGCCAGCGGCCAATGGATGACAAAATGCACTTCCGGATCGGGAGCAATACCAAAACGGTTACCATCACCCGTTTCCTGCAATTGGTCGATGCGGGATATGTGAGTCTGCAGGATACCCTGCATACTTATTTTCCCGGTTTTCCCAAAAGTGAGAAGATCACACTGGAGATGCTGACGGATATGACTTCAGGCATTACCAGCTATACCCAGATCGATGCGTTTCAGGAGGCGATGTACCTGGATCCCGGCCGCGTCTGGACCATGGATGAACTGATCGCTTTTTCGGCTGAGGCCCCTTTTCATTTTGAGCCGGGCGAAGGCATCGATTATTGCAATACCAATACGCAAATGATCGGAAGGATCATCGAAATGATCACCGGCGACGAACTGAAAAACCAGTTGCATCAATATATCATTGAACCACTGGGCTTGACAGAAACACATTTCCTGAGCTCGGGAAAAATGATCCCGGGCGATCACCCCAGTGGCTACTATTCCGGTTCATTTGAAGAAGGCGATCCTGAATTTTCCGAATACTATGACATCTCATGGGCGCTGGCCGCCGGAAGCATGGTGTCGACCATCCGCGAACTGAAGGAATATGCGGAGGCACTCGGTAATGGCCAGTTTTTATCCGACAGCCTGCAGCAGTTAAGGATGTCGAAAAAGATCCTTTTCAGGGAACCCGATGTATATTACAGTATCGGGGCTGCATGGTTTGGCGATTACTACGGGCATGACGGAGGCCTGCCGGGCTTTACATCCACCATGGTTCATTCACCGGGTAAAAACTGCACCATCATCGTGTGGTTCAATTGCAACCTGGATAATGACGGGATCCATACCGATCATGTTTTTAACCGTTTCGACGCCGTCATTTTCAATGATCCCTGAATCAAAATGTAAGCCGCACGCCTGAGAGTTGTTCATACAGATCGCTGTAACTGATAATATCCCTGATATCCTCGAATACGGTATTGCGGTAATTCACATTGGTGCTCAGGGCCCAGCCGGCCGCGATCGGATTTTTCGTTTGCCTCAGCGTTTTCAGATACTTCCTTTTCATCACCTTAATGTCATACATCTTTTCCCATGAGGCCTTCATGAGCCTGTCGAGCTCTCCGGCTGTCATATGGTGTGGTTTGATCACGGTGTTGAAAAAGGTGTATTTTTCCCAGTCGATGGGGAAATGGGTATGGGTAATACGGTTTTGTTCAAGCAGGCGGTAATAGGATGCCGTTCCCGGCAGGGGAGTGAGCAAGCCCGCCTGCACGCAATCGACTCCTGAATTGATGATGTATTTGGTCCTGTTCTCAATGGTTTCGGCTGTATCCGTATCAAGGCCGAAAATAAAACTGCCCAGCACGGATATGCCGTTCCTGTGGAAGGTATCGTATACCTTTTCATAGTTTTCGACACCGATCCGGAGGTTGGTTTTTTTGTTCGACGACTGGAGCTGTTCGGGCAGTTCCGATTCGATGCCGAGAAGGATCATCCGGCAGCCGGCTTCCGACATATACTTCAGGGCTTCCTCATCGCCGGCCAGGTGCATGGATGTGAAGGTATACCAGTTTTTTTTCACCCCGCTTTTAATGATTCCCTTGCAGATGTTCTTTGCCCTTTCCGCCGCTTGCCGTGAATATCCGAAAAAGTCATCATCAACGATATAAACCCTGTCCTGCGGGATGCTGATAAAATCCTTCACGACATCTTCCACCGGGCGGTAGCGGTATTTATGGCCGTTGATGGCATGAACGCTGCAAAAATCGCATTTCATGGGGCAGCCGCGGGTAGTTTGAAGGGCACCCAGTCCGTATTTGTCGCTGAACAGCTCGATGCGTGCAGAAGGGGATTCCTTCATCGAAAGCAATTTGCCTGTATAAAGCTTTTTCAGGTTGCCCTTCTCAAAATCACGGATCACTTCCCTCCAAACCGATTCGGCTTCGCCTTTCACCACCACATCAACATAGTTGACGGCTTCTTCGGGGATCATGGAAGCATGGATGCCGCCAAGCACGGTAGGGATCTTGTTTTTCCGGTAGATCTGCGCAATGTCATATGCCCTGGTGACCTGGGAGGTCAGGGCGGTGAATCCCACCATGTCGGCATCGCGTTCTTCAAAAGTGTCGAAGTTTTCGTCAAGTATTTCCACCTCCCAGTGGGGAGGGGTTAATGCAGCAACGATACCCAGTCCGAGGGGCGGAACACTCACTTCCTTATTATGATAAATGCCTCTGCGGTACTGGTTAACGGGGTTAATCAGCAGCAGCTTGAATTTTTTTCGCGCCACCAGTGTAATTATGAATTGCCAATGAGCAAATGTAGTTTTAATTTTAATTTAATAAACCCATGTGGCAAAAAATAGAATTTTATTGTTGCAGGCAATGTACATAAAGATACTGCATCCGAATTGCTGCATTGGGAATCGGAACAAGTAGCTTTTTTGAGACTTTTAATAGAGGTGGATGTCGAACTGGTAGATCAGCCCCAGCACGGCAACGATCATATAGATCAGGCTGAGGGGCAGGCCTATCCTGAAGAAGTCTCTGAAGCTGTATCCACCGGGTCCGTATACCATCAGGTTGGTCTGGTACCCGATTGGCGTCATGAAGCTTGCGGCGCCGGCAATGGCAACGATCAGCACAAAGGGCTTAGCATTGATGTCCAGTTCGGCGGCCATGCTGATGGCGATGGGGAAAACGATGGCCACTGCGGCGGCATTGGCAAGGACAGATGTAAGGATGTTGGTGATGAGGAATATTCCCAGCAACACCCCCACAATGCCAAACGGCTTGAATACACTGAAAGTGGCATTGGCAAAGGTTGCTGCAACACCCGAGTTTATCATGGCTGTACCCAATGCCAGGGACAAGGCAAGGATGATAATAAGGTTGAAGTCGATACTTTTGGCAATGTCTTTTGGCGAGACCATCTTCAGGGCAAAGATCAGCAGCAGCAGGAGCAGCAGTGCGGTAAACAGTTTGACAAGGCCAAGCATGGAGGCCACGATGGAAATGACGATGCCGCCCAGCAGGGCGACCTGCTTGTAGAGCGGTTGTTTTTTATATTCCTGCAGGCGGTTGATGATATAGAAATCCTGGCTGTCTTTTGAAAGGGGCACAAAGTCTTCGCCGGTGAGCAGGAGCAGCACGTCGCCCGCCGCCAGCCTGACCTGCCCGAGCTTTCCGCTGACCCTTTCACCGTTTCGGTGTATAGCGACAATAGCCGCATCGAACCTGCTGCGGAAATTGATCTCTTTGGCGGTTTTGGAAACCAGGGTTGAGTTGTATGAGATCACTACTTCCACAAAAGCCGTTTGGTCCTTTTTAGCATACATGCCAATTTGTGCCAGTTGCAACCCGCTTCCGGCATCGATCATTTCCGTGATCGATTCGGTTTCGCCGGCAAAGAGCAGAATGTCATTTTCCTGTAGCCTTGTAGATGGGCTAACAGGCTTGATGCTTTGTTCATCACGCAGGATTTCGACCACGAAAAGCCCTTTCAGGTTTCGGAGGCCGGCTTCTTCAATTGTTTTGCCGTGAAAATCATCCCCGCTGGTGATCCGCACTTCGGCAATGTATTCGCGCTGTTGCAATTCCACGTTTTTTATCACGTCGACCCTGCTGGGCAACAGGCGGTTTCCGAATACAAGCAGGTAGCCGACACCGATGAGCAGCATGCTGATCCCTACAAAGCTGAAATCATAGATCTGCAGTTGACCGGCTTTGGCACTTACGGGATGGTCGGCATACATCCCTGCCACCAACAGGTTGCTTGATGTGCCGATCAGCGTGGCACAGCCGCCCAGGATGGCTGCATAGGAAAGCGGGATCATCAGCTTGGAAGGCGCAACATTGTTTTTTCTGCACCAGGTGTTAACATAGGGAATCATAATGGCTACCAGTGGGGTGTTGTTAAGCATGGTGGAAAACCCTGCTACCATGAACATCATCCTCACCTTAAATTTCCTGAAGGATTGTATCCTGATCAGGGTTTGCAGGAAAACATTATCGAGTACGCCGGTTTTGCGGATGATATTTCCGAGCAGGAAAAGCAATACCACCACAGCGATCTGTTCATTGGCAAAGCCCGATAGTATTTCACCGGGGGTGATGATCCTGAAAACGCCCAATACCGCTATGCCAATCGAAAAAGTGAAACCCGGCCCGATCTTGTTGAGGTAAAGCGACACGATCAGGAATATGATAACGGCAATGACGATATACCCTTGAGTGGTGATCATTTGACGGTTACAAAAGGCAGTGGTTCATGAAATTGATTACATTCTTTTTATTCGGTCAAACCGGTGCCAAAGGCGCTTTAAAATTAGTAATATTTCTTTAGTCTCCTTAATATCTTTAAGGATGTTTGTATACCTGCTGCTGATGAATGAAAAATATAAGCAGCTGTCATTATCCCTGAAACCCCTGGTTTGTTGGTCATAACCGGATGGCCTTTCGCTTTTTAATGCCGGGATTTGCATTCCTTCCGACGGCAGCCTATGCTGTAATACCGGATGGCGGGATGTTATGAATGGGAAAATACCCGCATCACAAATATGTTGTCAACAGATCATCCCAGATTATACCCTTTTAGTCCGGCCAATGGCCAGATATTCAGTAATATAAACCGTTATTTGGTATTTCATCGGAATTTTGCATTTATAAAAGCGAAATGCTTATTTTTGCATTTCGAACATTCGTTGATTTAAAAGCAATAGGGAATGAATAAGTTGTTGATCCCGGTTTTCCTGGTTTTCATTTCATCCGTAGTGGTTTTCCTTGTTTCATGTAAAAAGGATGATGATAATAAACTGCCCCCTTCCATTAGTTTGAAAGCAGGTCAGGAATACACCCCCGACGGCTCGGTGGTAATGGTTGGACGCAGCCTGCATTTCGGTATTCAGGCAAGGGCTAACGGTGGAAATCTTACTAATCTAACCATTAACAAGCACCTTCCCGGAGGTGAGGTCATCCCCGTAATGGATACAGGCATGAATACGCAATACCTTGACATTAACAAAACTTTTTACCAGAACGTCGAGGATACCGCGCTTTGGGTATTCAGCATCATGGACAGAAACCGGCTGACATCCCAGGAAAGTCTGACCATATACAGGGATCCCCAGTCGGTCTGGGGAGGGATCATCCACCATCCGGAAATCATAATGGGATATCAGGAAAATGCAGAATTCGGTCAATTTCTCGATCCTTATTCGGGCAGGGTCTTTTTTGAGGATTCCGCCGCTTTTTTTCAGGAAAACTTGGAAATTCTGGTCTATTACATTGTTGATGAAGAACTGCCTTCTCCCGTATTCTCATCCCCGGGTGAAATGGATAATTTCAGCATCGAGGCCAAAACATTTTATCCTGGCATTATCCAATGGCAAACGAGAAAGTATACCCTTTGGGATATCAGTGTAGATGATGATCCCGTATCGGAAGAGGCATTTGAAATGGCAAAAAACGACAGCCTGCTGATCGTATCCTACGATGAGATTTGGGGTAAGAAGAAATTCAAATGGGCAACGAACGGACGAGTGATACCCTTTCAGACACAGGCAGGAAAACGTGGTCTTATCAGGGTTGTTGATGCAGAATATGATGCCGGTGGGAAGATCGCGTTTGAATTAAAGATACAGATGTGAGTATCAACCTGGGGTGTTTGGTTACCCGGAACTTTTAAACGGAGAAATAGAAAAACGATAAAAATATATTATCAACCTAAAAACAAAAAACCATGAAAAAATCATTACTCATTGCATTTTTTATGACGGTGTTGGTTTTTCCGGCATCGCTTTTGTCGCAGGACATCATTACCGGTTACACTTTCCCGACAGGGGATACTGCCACCGATATTTATCCGAACCTTGGACTGGAAGGGAATTCAGGGTATTATATCTCGGCAGAAGATACCACAGCGCATCCAAATACCATTAAACGGTTCATTACCTTTACAGAAGGTGTTACGGATTTTGCAGCCACTGCCGAAGGCTGGGATGAAGGGATGGATGCCAAACTTTGGTCAATCAAGTTCAAGGCAGAGGGCTATGAGAACCTTACGGTGTCGTCAAAGCAATACTCTGATGCCATATTTCCCGGCCCAAGGGATTTCAGAATCCAGGCCAGGATGAGCGGACAGGATTGGGTTGACCTGGCAGGCGGGGCTGTTGTCGTGGCAGCTGACTGGAATACCGGTGTGGCTGAGGATATTGCCTTCCCTCCCGAATTCAATGATCCCGGCAGCACTTCCCTTTTTATACGCTGGATCATGACCAGTAACAGCGATATCGACGGGAATGTGGTTCAGCCTTCGGGTATTTCAAAGATCGATGATGTGATCGTGCGGGGTTTCAGTACCAGTGGGGTGGAAGAAGTGCTCCACGACAGCAGGTTCTCTTTCTTTCCCAACCCTGTTACGCAGGGTTTGATCAACATCAGCAGCAGGAGCGATATTACGGGGGTCAGAATCTTTGATATACAGGGAAAAACAGTTATGGATATCAAGGGAAACCCTGAGCGGATTGATGTTGGCGCACTAAAGCCGGGTACCTATTTTATTAGTCCGGTATTTGCTGATGATGATAGAAATGCACCGCAGCGACTGATCATTCGGTAAATCATTGTGTCAGACCATGCACAGGCTGCTTGTCCTGCTGATCCTTTTTGTTTCGGGTGCGGCTTTTTGCCAGGATATTGGCTCTATCAACGGGATTGTTGTGGATGCCGAAAACGGTAACCCGTTGCCGGATGCGAATATCATTCTGGAACCTTCCCGCCGCGGGGCTACTTCTGATGCGGCGGGAAGGTTTTTCTTCCATGATGTGGGGGCCGGCAAATACCGCCTGAAAACAAGGTTCCTCGGATACCAGATTCACAGCCGGGATGTAATCGTCCGTAAGGGTGAAAATAGTCAGGTCAGTGTTTTGTTGAAAAAATCTGCCGTGAAGATCGGCGAAGTGGTTATTCAGGCCGAAAAGCCACCTGCCTTATCTCATGAACCCCTTCGTGTTGCCACCATATCTGCTGAAAGGATCGAAGCAATGCCTTCCATGCAGATAACCGGTGTGATAGACCTCGCTCCGGGCATAAATGTTTACAATCCCCTCGGGATTTTCTCAACTAAGACCATTGTTACCATGCGTGGCCTTTCAGGAAATGAACAGTCGCGGGTACTTGTTCTGCTCGATGGCATGCCACTGAACAAAGCCGATGGCGGTTCGGTCAACTGGAACCGGATCAACAAGGAGCGGATAGAAAAGATCCGGATTTTAAAAGGGCCTGGTCAGGCAAAATACGGGGGCGGAGCCATGGGTGGGGTGATAGAAATGACTTCGGCAAAACCATCTGAAATACTTCAAGGGTTTGTCAGCCTGGGATATGGAACCTATAATACATTGGGAGGAGATGCCAGCCTGTCGGGGAAGTATTCCCTCAACCGTAAAGTAAGCAGTATTTACTGGAGCCTCGATGGATTTGCAACGCGAAGCGATGGTTATATCACGGAAGCGGAACAATTCATCGACGAGGCCGACAGCATTCTGGTGCCTGCCTATCTCAGGGAATATGATATTACAGGTAAGATTGGCATTGAATTCGGGAACGGACATCACCTTGAAATGCAATCCAGTTATTATGACGATATCCGCGGTAACGGGGTGGAAGTTTATGAGGATTACGGGGCCTACTCCGAACATGACACCTATTACAATTTGTTCAGGTACAAGAAAAGCGATACCACTCTCAGCTATAACATGGATGTGTATTATATTCGGGAGTATTATGATCGCCTCTATGAATATATGAATGAAGGCGAATATAAGCTTTACGATGTGGATGCCCGCCGGGGCGACATGGGACTCAATGGCTATGCCGTATACAATGGATTATCTGACCAAACCTTGCAGGCAGGTTTCGAAGTGAAACATGGGATGGTTGATGCTACGGATACTTATTACACCTCTACGGATGTTATCCGTAATGCGGGAAAAATGAATACCTGGGCCCTTTATATTCAGGATGAGATAAGGCTGGTTGACGATAAGCTGCATGTTTATGCCGGACTGCGCTATAACTTTGCCAGGTATTACGATGGCTTTTATGGAATCGATTATCCTTCCTATAGTATACAGTTTATGACCGCTTTCCGGGATTCGGCTATGACAGAGCGGCAATGGCAGGCTTTCTGTCCCGGGATCTCATTGCAATACAGGATCGGTCAGGAGAAGAGAATCTATTTATCCGCATCCAGAGGTTTCAGGGCACCTGTACTGGACGACATGACACGGACGGGAAAGAGAAAAGGCAGTTTTGCCATTTCCAACCCTGCTCTCGAACCCGAGCTTCTCGATAACCTCGAACTCGGGGGTGATCTCATTCTGGCCGGCAGGCTTACCCTGGGCGCATCCGCCTATTACTCCGTCGGGCACGACTTCATGTATTACGTTAGCACAGGCGATTCGGTAAACATGGGTTATAAAATAGCCCCGGTTTTCCAGAAGAGGAATATCAGCAGAGTGGAAATCTATGGTGCAGAGGGCGAACTGGAGTACCGGGCATTCAGTTTCCTTACCGCTTTCATGAATTATTCCCGCAATTATTCGGTGATCAGAGACTATGAGATGACCAGTAGTGAGGTGGATGTTAACCTTGCCGGTAAGCACCTCACCGATGTACCTGATCAAAAGTTTTCAGCAGGGCTGATCTTCAGGAGCCATGGCTGGCTGGGTACGCTTACCCTGAAATATGTGGGAAAACGATGGATCAACGATCAGAACGTGATCGATACCGAATATCAAATGACTGACCGCTACCCTGCCTACACCGTTATTAATGCCAAGCTGGAAAAGCGCTTTTTAAACGGTATCAAACTGAGTGCCGGCATTGATAATATATTTGACAAGATCTATATCGAGGACCTGACAAGAAGGCCGCCCGGAAGATTTATCATGATCAGGGCCGGGTATGATTTCTGACCGGATTTTTGAACTATTCTGAGATCAGCTAAGATCAAAACGGTCGAGGTCCATCACTTTTGTCCATGCGCCCACAAAGTCTTTCACAAACTTTTCTTCAGCATCGGCCGAACCGTAAACTTCTGCCAGGGCACGGAGTTCCGAGTTCGATCCGAAGATGAGGTCGACACGTGTCGCGGTCCACCTGATCTCTCCTGATTTTCTGTCACGACCCTCGAAAAGCTCTCCCGATTCCGATGTTGCCTTCCAGGTAGTGCCAAAGTCCAGGAGGTTAAGGAAGAAATCGTTGGTGAGGGTCCCGGGGCGTTTCGTGAATACCCCATGCTGTGAATTGTCCCAGTTGGTGTTCAGTACGCGCATGCCTCCGGTCAGTACCGTCATTTCCGGTACGGTAAGCGTGAGCAATTGCGCTTTGTCAACCAGCATTTCCTCCGCTGAGGCCATATACTTCATGCGTATATAGTTACGGAAGCCATCAGCCATGGGTTCCAGGGGAGCAAATGATTCTGCATCGGTTTGTTCCTGTGTGGCATCCCCCCGGCCGGGGTTAAACGGCACCTTGATGTCGTGGCCGGCATCTTTGGCTGCCTTCTCTATGCCTGCACATCCGCCCAGCACGATGAGGTCGGCCATGGAAACGGTCTTTTTGAAATCCTTTTGGATATCCTCATAGGTTTTCAGTATGGCTGACAGTTCACCGGGCTTGTTCACTTCCCAGTCTTTCTGTGGTGCCAGCCGTATGCGTGCGCCGTTGGCCCCGCCCCGCATGTCGGAACCCCTGAAAATGGATGCCGAGGCCCAGGCTGTTGATACAAGCTGCGATACCGTTAATCCGGATAAGAGGATTTTTTCCTTTAGCAGGGCAATATCCTGTTCGTTGACCAGTTCATGGGTGACCGGCGGAACGGGATCTTGCCAGATCAGCTCTTCCTGGGGCACTTCAGGGCCCAGGTAACGTGTACGCGGGCCCATGTCGCGGTGTGTCAGTTTAAACCATGCCCTGGCAAAGGCATCTGAAAATGCTTCGGGGTCTTTGTGGAACCGTCGGGAGATGGGTTCGTACACCGGATCCATCCGCAAAGCCAGGTCGGCCGTGGTCATCATCGGGGCGTGGAATTTTTTGGGATCGTGAGCATCCGGCACGGTGCCGGCACCGGAATCTCCTTTGGGTTTCCATTGCCAGGCGCCCGCAGGGCTTTTAGTAAGTTCCCATTCATAACCAAACAGCACATCGAAGTATGTGTTGTCCCATTTGATCGGAGTAGGTGTCCAGGCTCCTTCGATCCCGCTTGTGATCGTATCACCGCCTTTGCCTGACCCATGTTTGCTTTTCCACCCGAGTCCCTGTTCCTCAAGAGGTGCGGCTTCGGGTTCGGGTCCAAGCAGGGAGGCGTCGCCTGCCCCGTGGCATTTGCCGAAGGTATGTCCGCCGGCCACCAGGGCCACGGTTTCTTCATCATTCATAGCCATCCTGGCAAAAGTTTCACGGATATCCCGGCCGGAAGCAACCGGATCGGGCTGGCCGTTCGGGCCTTCAGGGTTTACGTAGATCAGGCCCATCTGAACTGCAGCAAGCGGGTTTTCCAGGTCGCGATCACCGCTGTAACGCTTGTCGCCAAGCCATTCGCTTTCGGCACCCCAATAAATATCCTGTTCGGGTTCCCAAATATCGGCACGACCGCCGGCAAAGCCAAAGGTCTTGAGCCCCATGGATTCCAGGGCACAGTTCCCGGCAAGGATCATCAGGTCGGCCCATGAGATCTTTTTTCCGTATTTCTGCTTCACCGGCCAGAGCAGCATCCGTGCCTTGTCAAGGTTAACGTTGTCGGGCCAGCTGTTGAGCGGGGCAAAACGCTGGTTGCCCGTGCCGCCGCCGCCGCGGCCGTCGGCGATGCGGTAAGTGCCGGCACTATGCCACGCCATGCGGATGAACAGGGGGCCGTAATGACCGTAGTCGGCCGGCCACCAGTCCTGGGAAGTGGTCATTAGTTCATAAATGTCCTTCTTCAACGCAGCAAGATCGAGGCTTTTGAATTCTTCAGCATAATTGAACGCCGTATCCATTGGATCCGACAAAGACGAATGCTGCCGGAGGATATTCAGGTTCAACTTGTTCGGCCACCAGTCGCGGTTCGACGTGCCTCCACCTCCAACATGCATGACAGGGCCTGAAAAGGCTTTCTTTTTCTTTTCCATATGATTTATGTTTTAGATTTTAATTAATTGATAATGATAGTATCGTTTTATATTACAGACAATTTCCATTCGGATATTGTTTATTAAAAAAAGAGGTAATATACGAAAAATACATGGATTTTTGAAATTGCATTGGTTGAAAAGCGTGGCAGTTTTTTTTTCATTACGTGTAACCTCTGCATGCAGTGTGGAATGGATATTCCATATAAAGACCGGGAATGCTGATGGCATTGCCCATTTTTCATATGATTTTTCATTTTCAGGTGTGACATTTTAGGAATTCGGGTATTAAAAACAGGGGGTGCCGTTTAATGATCGACTGCGATTCGCTGGGAGGTCTTTCGTCGCCCAGATAAATCGGAGCTCCTCAAGATGACCGGTAGAAGAAATTAACCTAATCTGTTATGAGGCCAGGAATAATTTATTATGTGTATATAATGACAAACAGAAATAAGAATGTCATCTATATTGGTGTAACGAATAATTTGAAGCGGAGAATTATTGAGCACGAAAATGGATTAGATAAAGGCTTTTCGAAGAAATACAATTACCGATACTTGATCTATTTCGAAGAACTAAGTACATGAAAAAAATTTACAAATATCTTTAAATTCATCTATATCACTGAAAAACAACAAACTTGTGAGATATTTTAATCCGTATTTAAATATGCTTTTCGCTCTTCTTCCGTGTTTTTAACCTTAATTGGGCGGATAGAGTCCAGGAAAAACCCCGCATTTAAAGGCCAGGTAAAAGCAAAAATGACCAGGGCAAAAAGTTTGTTTATTCGGTCAATATCTGTCAAAAGCGAAAAAACAAACCGGGCAATAAGACGCGTGTCCAGCATGTATTCAGCCATAAAGCGCTGGATCCTTCTTAATGAAGAATCCACCATTGCATCCGAATCGAAAGCGGTCGCCACCTTTTCAAAGCAGACAGTTTGAACTTTGCAAAGAGCACAAATAAACAAGCCAAAGAACTTAATTCGGGCCAAATTCATGTTGTCCCCAAAAGTTGACGATAATGTTGCGAATAAAATATTATTTTTACTCTCAGTCCTGGTGTTCGTGTATCTTGAAGTCATACTTGCAGGTATTTTCATTCAAGATACTGAATATCAGGATTATAAATGCTTTTATTCACATGAGTTATCACCAAGGTATACACATATTCGACTGATATTCAAGGGGTTATAAAATTTTTGTCATGTACTAAGATTTTTATGAATTATTCAGGTTAGTTAAGTGTTCATTTAGTTTGGGTGCCTAATGTATCATAATAGAAACAAAGCATTTATGCAAATTTGCAAAAGTAATGCAAAATAACATATATTTGTGTTATGATAAAAAGACACATTGAGGAAAGAGCTTTATATTTCAGCAAGAAATATCCTGTAGTAACCATTACCGGTCCACGACAATCAGGCAAAACAACTTTAGTTGAGAATCTCTTCAGCGATCACGAGTATTATTCACTGGAAAATCCTATTACCAGGGCGCAAATTCAGGAGGACCCATCAATTCTCTTTCTGCCTGAAGGCAAAAAGATTATCATTGATGAGGTACAAAGAATCCCGGATTTACTCTCTTTTATTCAGGTTCATTCCGATAGGCAAAAGATTAATGGACAATTTATTATCACAGGATCTCAAAGTCTGCTATTGAGTGAAAAGGTATCACAAACACTTGCTGGAAGAACAGCCATATTAAAACTATTGCCATTGAGTTTGTCAGAAATGAAGAGTATCGATCAATATTCAGAGGATGATTATGAAGATTGGATATTCAGAGGATTCTACCCACGTATTTACGATCAAAGTATGATTCCGGCTGATTTCTTTCCGTTTTATTTTGAAACCTATCTCCAACGTGATGTAAGGGAAATCCAAAATGTGAGGGATCTGAGCCAGTTTTCAAATTTTGTAAAACTATGTGCAGGCAGAGTAGGTCAGCTTGTAGATTATTCTTCACTTGCTAATGATGCAGGAGTAAGTGTTAACACAGCCAAAGGATGGCTGTCGTTGTTAGAGGCAAGTTATGTGATCACTTTATTGAACCCATATTACAAGAACCTGAATAAAAGGATAATCAAGTCTCCGAAATTGTATTTCATTGATGTGGGCCTGGCATCTTTCCTATTGGATATTCACAACCCAAAACAACTCTCAACTCACTACCTGAGAGGCAACCTTTTTGAAAACCTTGTGATAGTAGAATTGTTGAAAAGAAGATTCAATAGTGCACAATTATCAAACCTATATTTTTTTAGAGATAGCAATAAGAATGAAGTAGATTGCATATTAGAAGACATTGAATTAAAGGCAATTGAGATTAAATCAGCAAAATCCTTTTCTAATAGCTTTATCGATGGATTAAAAACCTTTTCAAGATTTTCTGAAATGAAAAAAAGGAATGGAATTGTGGTTTACGGAGGAAATGAGAGTTTTTCATTTAAGGATTTCAAAATAATATCCTGGAGGAATCTCGAAAGAATATATAAATAAAAACCTTTTAACCAGTAAGATAAAGATTGCATGATTGCAGCGATTGCGCGACGTATAAGATTGGCTTTGCCGAGCTCCGCGGAGTTTATCCCGAACTTGCTGAGGGGCTCCGGTTGACAATTGACAGTTGACAATTAAGAGTGTTCAAAACATAGAATTCAAAAACAATCTGTTCTTTGGCATTTTGAAAAAAATGGGGTTATTAACAAGTTTCGTTCAGCTATTGACATGGGTTTGCTTATACGTTTAACGGG
>Ga0334898_1000301_pt1 | contig 87121 bp, 68 predicted proteins | sample GraSluR3_MG_10_FD_207228 | JGI IMG/M metagenome (GOLD analysis project Ga0334898, IMG submission 207228) | Sludge microbial communities from methane-producing bioreactor in Wageningen University, Netherlands - Granular Sludge_3_08-R3 | ecosystem: Engineered > Bioreactor > Anaerobic >... | reverse complement strand
ACAGACGACCTTTACAGGGAACTGGCTTCAGAAATAAAGGTATTATTTGGCTGGCACATCGGCTTGCTGATTCCAGAGCCTGTAAGAAACTTGATAAAGGGTATAAAGAAAAGATTAACAGCATGACAGCAGCCTTCACATAAAAGAATTAACTTAAGTAGTATTAAATTATAGCTTATCTATACTTTTAAATCAGACCCAAAAGGTTTATAATTTTCGAGACAAAACTTTTAACCATTCCACGTAAATAATTAAAATATGCGGGTAGAATTGGCCTCTATAATCTGGAATCTATACATTACTTTCAAGGATTAGTATAATTTCTGATAATTAGACTATTTAAAGCATTAAAGAATGGAAAATAAACATAAACATAAGCAACTGGGAACATTAGATGGTGTCTTTGTCCCGACAATATTAACTATAATTGGCGTAATATTATTTCTGAGATTAGGCTGGGTAGTGGGCAATGTAGGGTTTTTCGGGGCACTGATAATTATACTGCTGGCTCATATAGCAACCATTACAACCGGCCTTGCCATGGCATCAATGGCAACAAATGTTAAAGTGGGCACAGGAGGTTTTTACTCAATATTATCCAGATCGTTAGGTCTTGAAATAGGTGGTGCCATAGGCATTCCATTGTATTTATCTCAGGCATTAAGCATAGCTCTCTACGTTGTAGGTTTTGTAGAAGTTGTCAATACATATTTTCCTGATTTAAATGCAAAATTGATTGCCAGTATAACCCTTTTATTGTTGATTTTTATAACCCTGTTTGGGGCTAAAAATGCTATAAAAATACAGTATGTCATTTTGCTACTGATTGGTTTTTCTTTATTATCATTCTTCTTAGGCAAACCGGGTTTTTCAACAACAGCAACAACATTATATGTTGATTCAGATATATCATTCTGGGTAGTATTTGCAATATTTTTCCCGGCCGTAACAGGTATAAGCGCAGGTGCAGCAATGTCAGGAGATCTTAAATCTCCCCGAAAGAGCCTTCCTGTAGGCCTGCTTTCTGCCATAGCCCTGGGATTACTAATTTATATTTTCACAGCATACTGGCTCTCAAAGATGGCTTCACCTGAAGACCTTATATCAAATACATATATAATGGCACACCTGGCAAAATGGGAATGGGCTATAACAGCTGGCGTAATTGGCGCAACAATATCATCAGCTATTGGGTGTATCCTGGCTGCTCCCCGGGTACTTATGGCACTAGGAGAAGATCGAGTATTACCCTTTTCAAATTTCTGGGCGTGCCGCAGCAAAAACGGTGAGCCTGTTTACTCGCTTTTATTGACTGCTGGCATAGTTGAAATAAGCATCTTACTTGGAGACTTAAACACTATAGCTCCCCTGTTAACAATGTTTTTCCTGATCACCTACGGTATGATCAATATGACTGTATTTATAGAAAAGTCAGTAGGCATAACTTCATTCAGACCAAGCTTTAAAATACCATCAATTGTACCTCTTATAGGCGGCATCTGGTGTTTTGTTGTTATGTTCCTGATTAATTCAGTTTTTGCTGCAATAGCTCTTGTCATTATAACGATAGTTTACATAATACAGATAAAACGAGAGCTTTCAGCCCCGTGGGGAGACGTCAGAGCAGCTATATTCAATGCTATTGCTGAGTGGGCAGCTAAAACAGCAGCATTAATGCCTCAAACAGCTAAAACCTGGAAACCTAATCTTTTGATACCCGTCGAAAACCCTAAAAACTGGCTCAGCATTATCGGGTTCATTAAAGATATCACCTTCCCAAAAGGGTCAGCAAGATTATTTTCAGTAAAATTAAATTCACCTGATGAACATCAAAACCCTACCAGCACTGAAGTTACCAGAGATGAATTACTTCTACAGTTAAATCAACTGGTTGAAAGCATACAAAAAGAAGGTATTTTTACTTCTACAACTGTTATAGAAGCTAATAATTTCCTTGAAGTTTTCAACATTATTACCCAGGTAACAAAAGGAATGTATTTTTCTCCCAATATAATATTCCTAACAATGAGCTCTGATCCGCTAAAATCAAATACACTGGATAAAATGATCGATATATCAATGAAAACACAACTGGGCATTATTATACTCTGGCTTCACCCAAAAACAGGCTTCGGCAGAAGAGAAAAAGTAAACCTGTGGCTTCGAGATAAAAGCCCCAACCAGAATCTTGCTATATTGATGACACTGGAAATACAGCGAGAATGGGGAGAAGTTGCCCTTATTAGGGTAACAGACAGTGAAGATAAAGCAGAACAGGAAAGACAGGATCTAAAAAGAATCGTTGAAGAAGGCAGAATGCCTACCCGAACAGAACTGATAGTACTGGTAGGAACATTTGAAGACGCCATTAATCATGCACCACTAGCTGATATAAATGTCTTCGGTATGTCAGACCAAATGAAAAGCAACTCACTCTATAAAATAGCTGGCATGATGGGTACGACGTGCCTGTTTGCAATGGATTCAGGAAGCGAATGTATTCTATCCTGACAATTACTAAGCCCTGCTAATTCCGGTTTGTTTTTAAGACACAACTTTTCACCGGATGACACATTGTCTCTGCTATCAGTTGCCTTTCTAGGGCAACTCAATATAAACTAATTTAAACTTAAACCTAATATATGATGCTCTTTAGAATCAGAATCTGAATATAAACTGTCTATACGGGCTTTTACATACCCATCATCACAGCCAACCTGCATAACTTCTAATTCTTTGCTGAAAACATCCTTGACATCCTCTATATGAACACAAATCGTGTGATCAAGGTCTAAATATACTGAACGTGAATCATTATCCAGCTCAAAATGTGACAACTCATGCTCCTGACCATCCATTTTAACTTTCATAACCTGACTCATATTTATCTCCTCTTCTGAATTCAAATTTTAATGTTAATTTGAATTGATTATAGTTCGCCAAACACCACAATGGCAAATACATTACAATTCATTTACAATTAACTGCACGCAAAAAAAGCCCGAAATACTTACACTGAAAATCTTAGAGCCAGATTAACAATCTTAAAATAAGTTTACCCTTCGTATCAAACTATCCACAGAAATACTATTTTGATTTACACTCTAAAAAACCACCCCCCGCATAATTTTGGATGAGGTAACAGGATGAACCAGACACTGACAGAAAAAATAGTATCTTCGAAGGTTTCTGAACCATTAAAAGCAGGTCAGACAGCTATTGTGCCTGTCGATCTTGCTTATTTTCAGGATGGAACAGGCCCACTGGGTGTAAGACAACTACAAAAACTGAGCATAAAATCACTCGCTAACCCTCAACGTTCTATTTTCTTTCTGGATCACTCAGCACCCAGCCCCAGAAAAGAACTCTCCAACGACCATATGCTCTTAAGGTATTTTGCAAATACTACAGGTGCAAAATTACACGATATAGGTGATGGCGTATGCCACCAGATAGCAGCTGAAAAATATGTTCGACCCATGGATATAGTCATAGGCGCCGATAGTCATACCTGTACTGGCGGGGCTTTTGCAGCATTTGCTACAGGCATGGGGTCTACTGACGTTGCTATAGGCATGGCCATGGGTAAAACCTGGTTTAGAATACCTGAAACCATTCTCATAAAACTTTCCGGTAAAATGCCGCCATATATAATGGCTAAAGACATAATTCTTCACCTGATAGGCCTGATAGGCGCAGATGGCGCAACATATAAAGCACTTGAATTCACTGGTGATACTGTCAAAATGATGACTATGCCTGATAGATTAACTATCTCTAATATGGCTGTTGAAGCCGGGGCCAAACTCGGCCTATTCGAATCTGATGAAACCACAAAAGAATACCTGAAACAACAGGGCAGAGAACATGACTATCAGCCACTAACAGCTGATCCTGATGCAACTTATGAGCAAACTATAACTATAGAGGTTGATAAGCTTATACCTGTTGTATCCCTTCCCCATACAGTAGATAATACACAACCCGTAGATCAGGTAAAAGGTGTCAAACTAAACCAGATATTTATCGGTACCTGCACAAATGGCCGCATAGAAGACCTCAGAGCTGTTGCAGAAATTCTTAAAGGGCAAAAGGTTAAATCCAGAACTCTTATTACACCTGCCTCAAGAGATGTTTTCACAAAAGCAGCAAAAGAAGGACTAATAGAAATATTCCTTGATGCTGGAGCAACAATAACTACACCCGGTTGTGGTGCCTGTGTTGGCGTTCATGGCGGCATTCTGGGTGATGGTGAAAATTGTCTGGCCACCCAGAACAGAAATTTCAAAGGCCGCATGGGCAACCCTGAAGGAAATATATATTTGTCTTCTCCTGTTGTTGCTGCATGCTCTGCTATAACAGGTACTATTACTGATCCAAGAGAGTTTATGACACACTGGGCGAGGTAAAAACCATGACAATAACTTTAAAAGGCAAAGCCTGGATATTTGGAGATAATATCTCTACTGACCATATAGCACCAGGTCGTTTGTTTCACCTGAGAAGTAACCTGCCTGAGCTGGCCAAACACGTCCTTGAAGATGCTGATCCTGATTTTGCTGCTAAAATGAATCAGGGCGACTTTGTGATAGGAGGTAATAACTTTGGCCTCGGAAGCTCCAGAGAACATGCACCAACTATAATAAAAATAGCTGGCGTTAGTGCTGTTATAGCGAAGTCTTTTGCCCGTATATTCTACAGAAATGCCATTAACGTTGGCCTGCCAGTTATAATTCTCAATACAGATAACATTAAACAGGACGATGAACTTGAACTCTATCTTGAAAAAGGATCCCTCAAAAACCTTACACGCAATGAAACTCTCACCTTCCCGGCACTACCAGGGGTGATGAGAAAAATATTAGATGATGGCGGTCTGCTTAATCATATCCAGAAACACGGCGATTTCAGCATCAAATAAGGAGCACCTGTATGGATAACTACACTTTTAAAAATTTGAAACTTCCACAAAAAGGTAATATTATACAATATGATGGTGATAAAATTCTCCCGGGAAGCTCACCGGTTATACCATTCATTGAAGGTGATGGCACAGGCAGCGATATCTGGCCGGCTACAAAACTTGTGCTCGATGCAGCTGTTGAAAAAGCCTATAACGGAACCAGAAAAATCTGCTGGCTTGAAATCTTTGCTGGTGAAAAAGCTTTTAACCTCTACAATGAATGGCTGCCAGAAGACACTATCGAAGCCATCAAAAAATTTAAAGTGGCTATTAAAGGCCCCCTGACAACCCCAATTGGTGGAGGTATTAGAAGCTTAAACGTATCACTGAGACAAATACTGGATCTCTATGCCTGTGTTAGACCTGTAAGATATTTTAATGGAGTTCCATCTCCTGTTAAAAATCCTGAACTGCTCGATGTGGTTATCTTTAGAGAAAACACAGAAGATGTTTATGCAGGCATAGAATATGAAAAAGGAACTCAGGAAGCAAAAAAAATTATTGATTTTCTCCAGAATGAACTTAATGCCAGTATAAGAGAAGACTCTGGCGTTGGCATCAAGCCTATAAGCAAGTTTGCCAGTGAGCGCATTATACGAATGGCTATCAAATACGCTATTGAGCACAACAGAAAATCAGTAACAATGGTACACAAAGGCAATATTATGAAATATACCGAGGGGGCATTCAGACAATGGGGCTATGAGCTTGCAGCAAGAGAGTTCTCTCATAGTATTATTTCTGAAAATGACCTCTGGGAAAAGCATGACGGAAAAACACCTCCAGGAATGATTGTGCTAAAAGACAGAATAGCTGACGCAATGTTTATGAACATCTTAAAACGTACTAAAGACTATGATGTAATTGTTACAACCAACCTGAACGGCGATTATTTGTCTGATGCCTGCGCTGCTCAGGTAGGCGGGCTGGGCCTTGCACCGGGGGCAAATATCTCTGATACTATTGCACTGTTTGAGGCCACCCATGGCACTGCACCCAAATATACCGGGCTTGACAAAGTTAATCCATCTTCATTGTTGTTGTCTGGTGTGATGATGCTTGAGCACCTCGGCTGGAATGAAGCTGCCAAACTTGTTAATGACAGCATGAATATTACTATTTCTTCTGGAAAAGTCACCTATGATATGGAAATGGAAGGTGCAACTATTCTTAAATGCTCTGAATTTGCTAAAGAAATTGTAAAAAACCTGAACATTACTACCAGAGTATAGTTTTATATTTCAGCTTTTTGATCCTTTTCACCTGGATTCTTTACATTATTGATTATTTTTTCTGGAAGCTTTGATTCAAGTGCTATTTGAGGGCTTAAGCCTACTTTTATTGTTTTGGCATTTGTTGTTGAGATCTCTATATTGTTCACAATGCTTTCTATATCATCACAAACAGTATTGACTATTATCTTTGTTACTTCATTTTGAGATGATTTGTCAATAATTTTACGATAAATGTCAAACATTCTTAGCAAAACATAATTTTTATAGCTTTTTGGGCTTATATACCCTGTTTTTTCACTTTCTGAAAGTCTTAAAAGCCCCAGGTCAAAAGCTGCAACATTTTCAAGCTGTGTATACTTTTCGTGATACTCCTCAAAGGTATAATATGATCCCTGTTGCTGCCTGATGTCATCTTTTGTAAGCCATATAAATATGGGGGCTCCGTTATCACAACGTGTTGCAGAGGTATACAGAAAGCCAACTTTATTAACCATATCAAAATTCTTTCCTGGCACAAGAATTTCTGTCTCAAACCCCTGCGGGTAAACTTTATAGCCTGATACTATTACCCCTCCGTCATCCTGTATTCTGATATTTACACGACTGAGTCTGACGTTTTTGTCTTTAGAAGTTAAACTGGCTTTCTGACCACTGTAAAAATAAAGGTTATCAATCATATAAGCCATGCCATACGTAAGTTCTGATAATGTTCTTATATAACCGGCATCTTCCTGTGTGGTTTCACTGCTTGAAAGCTCCCATTCTAGCTTGTCTAATATCCTGGCATAATACCTGAGCGTTTCACTGCCACAGGGGTTGAGCTCAACATCTGTTAATGGTGCATTTTCTTCTATATCATCAATCACAAAATAACCAAAATCAAGAGATACCCGGCCTGTTGTATCATTTTTAAAGTAAACAGGTGATGTTTTTGTTCCACCATATTTACCTGCTTTCTCGAATGTAATACCGGAAAGGCTTATTCTGATTTTGTTTCCCTGTTGATAGCTACCTATTATTACACCAGTAATTGTATTTGCTATGTATTGATAGCTGGCTACACAAAATATTACTACCAGTACAAAGGCAACGATGTATTCTCCGTATATATTGCCAAGACTGGCTTTTAGTTTCATCGGGGTGTCCTTTCTGGATATATAAATATGATATTTATTTATCATATCAGATATTAAAGACTAATGCATAACTATAAAAATCAATTTTCTGTTTTCGATTCATTACTGTCCGGTTAAATTTTTTCTGAGGGTTTGGTTTTGGGGCCCGCCGCCCAAAAAACCAAACCCGACCTACCTCTTCGCTGAACCCTGGTTAATAATTTTTGCCAGTTTCTTTAATTTAACTTCCTGTAAAATTTTCTAATCCAAAACAGATATTATGACAGGTTTTATACATTTAAATAAAATCTTTTACCAGACACCAGTGGTTTCGATTTTCAAAAATTTTTAAGTTATGCACTGATCTTTATTAGATAAATGGAACCTCTGATTAATTGAGATATTACTGATTCCAGCAAAAGCAGGGAATTTCTTGAATCTGTAAACTTTTAAATTATTCAGAGATCTCAAATATTGTAAATATTACTAAATTTTTCTACAAATTTTACTGCCAGAAGGAAATTTTACTCTGAAAAATTTTTTTAAAATATTAAGGTGTATTTATGAGTAGTGGGATAATCCGTTGAAAGAAAAACTATTTCATTAAAATACACGTTTTATCTGTCAAAAGGCAGATAGATTATGTTGTTTAGACAGAAAAAGGATCTAAAATATGTCACCAGAAGCAGGCAGAGTAGAATCATCAGGTTTTTATGTTAACCACGGACACGGCAGTTCTTACCATCATTCAAAATCTTATTCTAACAGACATGTTCGTAATGATACACATTTAAATTATCCTCAGGGAGTATATTACCCGGGTATGCCTGTACAGAAGCCCGGTATCTATGATCAGGCAGCAGCCCTTAACTCAATAGGCATGCTGGACTATCCTAACCCGCTTAATAACAGAGCTTCATACTGGGATCAAGCCCAAGCACTGAACTCTATAGGCATGCTTACCTACCCCAACCCGCTTAATAACAGAGCTTCATACTGGGATCAAGCCCACGCATTAAACTCTATAGGTATGCTGACCTATCCCAATCCACTTGATAATAGAGCATCTTACTGGGATCAAGTCCATGCACTGAATTCAACAGGTATGCTAACTTACCCCAACCCGCTTGATAACAGAGCTTCAACCTGGGATCAATATAGAGCTATTCAGTTTCTGGGCCTCGGTGGCTATACAATACCTACTAATTCAAGACACTGATTAACAGGAAAGTCTAATTATCTTCTTTTAATTGAACATCATCGATTTCTTCCTCTAAATCTTCTTCAACTTCCTGTTTAATATCTTCTTTTTCTAATTCTATTTCAAGCTTTTCTTCAGGTGTATCACTTTCATCAGGCATTGCTTCTTCGCCTGCTTCTTTTGATCCCGGTTCTTTGAGCTCCTTCTCTAATAAAGGATCCTCTTCATCAACCGTGTTTCCTTCTTCAGGATCGTCAATAATACGGTATTGCTCATCATCTGGTTCAGCTGGTGCATCTTCTTCTACTTCATCACCACTGTCAATATCTATACGGATCTCTTCTATCGGGCTTTCATCATCTTTTGCAGAAGGTTCACCAAAATATTTAAGCTTTAATGATGGCTTTAATGACTGTTCAAAATCTTTTTCAGCTTTTTTGAGCTCTTCTTCACTGACAATTTTTTCAAGTTCTTTTATGCGTTTCTCTATTTCTTTTTTGTTATAAGCATCTTTATCCAGTTCCAGGTATTTTTTATAGTTCAGCAAAGCCAGAGGAAACTTTTTTTGCAGGTCATAAGACTCACCAAGATGAAAAAAGATTTCTCCTATTGTTTGATCAAGTTGAATTGCCTTTTTATAATACTCAATAGCTTTATCAATCTCTCCCATACCGAAATAGACAAAACCAAGACTGTCAATAGTAGCTGCACTATTAGGTTTAAGCTTTATTGATTCCTCACAATTAACCATGGCAGCTTCATATTTACCGTTGTTAGCCTGTGCATAACATAAATTGTTGAGAGCTTCTGCAAAATCAGGTTTGAGATCTGCTGATTTTTTTGAATAATACTCAGATTGAGGATAAATCCTTAACTTTGCATAAATGACACCTATATCATAATATATATAGGCATTCTCAGGATCTATTTCAAGAGCTTTTTTTAGTATCTCTATTCCTTCATCAGAGCGATCAAGGTTATCAAGCACCAATCCAAGGCTATAATAGGCCTGCAAATTATCAGGATCATCTTTAATTATTTCTTTATATATTTTTTCTGCTTCGGTATAATTCTTTTGCATTTCCATTACAAGACCCAGCCGGTAGCGGGCTTTAAAGTTTTTGGGTTCAAGTGTTACAGCCTTACTATAAAACTTTTCAGCCATGTCATATTCTTCTTTGCTGGCATAACCATCACCATAGCTGATATATATCTCTGTAAAACGTGAATCTATTTTATCAATTACATTATTAGGAAGAGCTACCTGCCCTGATTCTGCTACACTAGAACTTAATGTTAATCCTGTTATTAGCAGTGTAAAAAATAACCATTGTTTAATAACTGATTTTCTCATAATTCTTTATTTTTACCCTCTTGTGCCAAACATTATTTCATTGTAACACTCAAAAAAATTATTCAAAAGTTTTCATCTCTTTTACAAAGACTAATGAAATATAAATACACTTACACTGCTGTTTGGTTGCTTATCAGCAGACTTTTTCTCATAATCTGTTCTTCTAATCTATTATTAATCTAGTTCTTTAAAGGATACTATCTTTTCTATTGATACGTATGTTCTTATATCAGATTCCTCTAAAACCAGAACCCCATCAATAACTTTATCAACAATACCCCTGAAAGTTGATTCTCCTGCGCCGCAAAAAACCTCTATCCTTCTTTTAAACATATTTGTTGAAATATAATTTTCCATCTGAGTCCTCTCTTTCAAATTTTTTTTAACCCTGAATTCTACAGCTATATTATATAGCATCATTACTGAAACAAAAAATTTAAGTGTTATACTCTCTTGAAAACTCTGATTAATTAAGAAATTTCTGAATTATTTATCAATTTATAGTCTATTTATTCTAGAGGGTTTAAAAGTGCGGAACTGCCACACTTTTAAACCCGACCTCCTAACTTCTCTTCCCTGCAATGTTTTAACACTTTGTTAAAAAGATGTATTCGCTAAACGTCAATTTCTATAACTGTTTCAGGTCAACTTATTAATAGTTTATGAATTAAATGGAAATTTCTGATTCCCGCAAAAACAGGGAGGGCTAAAAAGCCCCCTGTGAGGGGGGTGGGGGTAGATCTCTATGTGAGATGGCATTTTGACATACCTTTGGTATAAAATTAATTCAGAGAGTATTACATAACAATAAAAGGAACAAAAATTGGAAAATAAAAAAATTACAACCATCGGTGAAGCACTAATCGACTGGGTATGCCTGGATAAAACTCTTGATCTCAACAAGGCTGAAACCTTTATTAAAGCACCAGGAGGAGCCCCTGCTAACGTTGCTGTAGGACTGGCTAAGCTAGAATACCCAGTGCAATTTGTTGGCGGCTTTGCTGATGATATTTTTGGCCCCTGGCTTAAAGATTTTTTACTTTCGTTTAATGTGGATATCTCTAAATCAGTTGATATTAAAAACTCTAACACCAGAAATGCATACATAATGACTGATCAAAATGGAAATAGGGTCTTAAAAGGTTTCAGTAACCAGTGTTGCGCAGATAGCATGCTTCAATTAAATAATATTAATATGGATGCTATTACAAGCTCTCCTCTGGTCTACTTTGGATCATTGCTTCAGGCTGATATAAAATCCCGGTATACATTAAATAACATTATTAATGCTGTTGTAACTGATAATATTGTTATCTATGACCCAAATCTAAGGCTATGCCTCTGGCCGGATACCGGTGAAGCAATAAAGGTTATTTCTGATACCTTTAAAATGGTTGATATAGTCAAATTAAGTGATGATGAAATTACCCTGATTACCGGTATCAATGATATTGAAACAGCAGCTAAAAAGATTTTCAGTGAATTTCAATTTAAACTACTTGTCATTACCCTTGGTGGTGAAGGCTCATTATATTTCAATAAACAGGGCTCAGGACATATTAAGCCCTTTGTTGTTAAACCTCTTGAAATGACAGGTGCAGGTGATGCATTTGTTGCAGGCCTTATTGGCGGTCTCTATGATATCATTATTCAAGAAGAAAAAAATTACAACAACCTTGATGACATTATAGAAAACCTACCTTCTGAAAAGCTTGAAAAAATTATGGTTCGGGCCAATGCTCTTGGGGCTCTTACTACTACAAAGCCCGGAGCAACTTCTGCCTTACCTACTAAATCTGAGCTAGAGCAGTTTATGTCTGCTATATCTTATTTATAAAAGACTTTACGCTATTGAATCCAGCCACCACCAAGCAAATAATTGTTATCTAGAGAATAAAATGCTGCTACCTGACCAGGAGTGACTGCATAAACGGTTTCATCAAAACTTACATTAACACTTTTTTCATCAATAACTTCTATGCTGGCAAGTTTTGCAGGTGAATTATACCTGATTTTGGTCAGAGCATAAAAAACTTCCTCTGATGGTGCACCTTCAATCCAGTTAATATCTGTAGCTATTAAATTATTGCTTTCTATATCTTCTCTTGCACCAACATAAATATTATTATTTTCTGTGTCTATTGATACTACATAAAGAGGATATGGATATGCAACCCTGATACCTCTTCTCTGGCCTATTGTAAAGCGATATACGCCTGTATGTTCACCTATAATTTCACCTGTTGAGCAATCTATAATCTTGCCCGGATTTTGACCAAAGTGTCTTTCTAGATATTCTTGTACATTATCGGGTTCTATAATGAAACATACATCCTGACTTTCTTCATTATTTGCAGTTGGTATACCATTTTCACGGGCCATTTTTTTGACTTCGCTTTTCTCAAAGTCACCAACAGGAAATATAGTTCGAGCCAGATCATCCTGTGTTAGATTTACAAGCATATAAGTCTGGTCTTTTTGCTTATCTACCGGTCTTTTAAGTTTATATATATTACCTGATTTTTCTATCTTTGCATAATGTCCGGTTGCAAGATAATCACAACCAAGCTCATTGAATGCATAGTCTGCCATAGCTCCCCATTTAATGTTTTTATTACAGACTACACAGGGATTAGGCGTCTTGCCAGTTTTATAAGTATTCAGAAAATAATTTATAACCCTGTCTTCAAAGATTGACTTCAAATCAACTGTATAGAACTCAATACCAAGGTGATTGCAGACCTTTTCAGCTTCTCTGGCAGCTTTTTCACAACATTTACCGCCTTCCTTGATGACCATGGCACTAAGACCAACTACATCATAGCCTTGTTGTTGAAGCAAAAAAGCTGAAGTGCTGCTGTCAACACCTCCACTCATGCCTATTGCAACTCTTTTTCCTGTAGTAGTCATGATTTTAGACTTTGAATATGGCTTCTGCCGGTGCCAGTGAGTGTATATTCATTGCTTTCAGCCGTGCCTGTAAAGTCAGGAACAACTTCAATGAAACCTTTGTTAACTGCTGCAAGAAATATCGCAGGGCTAATCTGCTTTTGAAGAGCATTTTGAGTCTTATTAGAGATTTCTTTTGTAGTAAATTTCTCTTTTGATTCTAGTTTTTCCATAAAGAATGCAGTTGCAACAAGCAGGTCAACGGGTGTTTTAATAGATATATTATTGATAAAGCTTCTATATTCCCCTCCCTGGGCTTTCTTGCGGGCTTCAATATCTTGTTTTACCTGCCTTACAGGTTCTGGTATTTCTTTTCTACCTTCTAGAAGATCATCAAGGGATTTTTTGTTGTTAACTGTTTCTTCTAAAACAGGCTTATCCTCTTCTTCAATTTCTGCTGCCATGGCTGAAATAACTGCATCGAAGTCTTCATCTTCAACAGGCTGTTCCCGGGCAGGTTCAACCTCACTTAAAAACTGATCTGCAAGGTCAAAGTCTTCATCACGGGTTGAATTATCTTTATTTTCAGGTATATCCGATTCAAACTGATCTATAATGTTTGCATAGTCATCACTTTCTATTTCTTCATCAGTTGGCTGCTCTTCTAAAACCACATCTTCTTCATTTACAGAAAAGTCTGCCCCAAATTGATCAATTATGTTTTCGCTTTCTTCTGTGTATTCTGGCTCTTCTGCTTCTTCTGGTTCTTCAGACAGGTCGATTCCAAATTGATCTAATATATTGCCTTCTTCATCAGCAGATTCACTTTCTTCAGTAGTTTTTGTTTCATCTTCAAAGTCAGCAAGAAGGGCTGATATATCTTCCATTTCATCGCTAATAACATTATCCTGCTGGTCATCTACTCTTTCAGTAAAACGTATATCAGGATCTTCATCTATTTCTTTAGTTATATCATCAGCATCTTCTACAACGGTTTCTTTAAGAGTTGATTCTACATCCTGAAGGAGGTCATCATAATCCTGGTTACTGTCAACAGAAAGTTCTTTTTCTTTATTTGTTATTTCAATATCATTTACCTGTTCTTGATATTTAGATAAGAGTCCTGTTAAGCTTTCATCTGGAGAACTTTCATCCTGGATTGCATCAGCCAGGGTTTCCTGTTTTTCTGTGATGTCACGTTCAAGAACATCCGTAAGATCTTCCTGCCGGGCAATCGAAGACTCTTCAGCAGCGGTTTTAGTCTTAACTGTCTGACTGGCAATAATTAGTGCCTCTTCAATAGAATTACCAGTTTCTTTGATAAGCTCTTCGTCGTCACCTGACAGAACTTCTTCAGGAAAAGTGGTCTCTTCTGTTTGTTGAGGTTTAATGTTTTCTATGGCAGGTACCCTGCTTTCTGACGATACTGAAGGGGCCTTTCCTGGGTGTATATCAGTCAAACCTGGTATAAGAGCATCCTGCCATAATTTCATTTGCCTTGCAATAAAAGTTGAATCAGATGAAAAAAGTTCTATTTCAATCTCTTTTTTCTTAAGTTTGAATATATATTTAGACATATCAAGATTTTTCCTCTTTTAAAAATATGGTTCTCCATATTTCAAGCTGGTCTTCTATAAACCTGGGGTCGTCTGATTTTAATTCTATTTCAATGTCTCCTTTTTTGAGTTTGAAAATATATTCTGCCATTTTTACTCCTTGAAGAACACAATATTAACAATGTTAAAAATATTTGAAATATTATTCTTAATTTGTTTATTATACATACCTGATAACAATTTTTCACTAATAAAATTGTTTTTTGATATAATCAGCAAAAGTAGTTAATAGAGTATGAAGATGAACTAATGACGAACTCACTGGAAAATCTTAGTTTAATGTCAACAGCCATAGGCAGTTTACCACATAAAGATGCCAGAAAAGCTTTAAAATTAATAGAGGAAGCCTTTAAGAATATAAGTGTATGGCCCCAATTGCCTGCAAAGAGTCGTCTTGAAGATATGACAGCACAATATATACAGGGACTGCCAGGTTGCCAGCAAGATCAAGAATCTGGTCGCTATTATATTGATACTACCCGGGATGAGTTTTACCTTGAAGTCGAAGAGTTTATTCAGGACTATGAAACTATTATTACCGAAAAAGATCTGTCACAGATAGATAAATATGCCATCACTTCTGAACATGCTTCAGCACTTGGTTTATGGCTGGATATAGTGCAAAAAACAAAACCTGAGGCTCTAAAAGGACAGATTACCGGGCCTTTTACATATGCAACAAGTATTGTAGATCAGGAAAATAGATGTGCCTTCTATGACGATTCTCTAAGAGAAATTATAGAGAAATTTCTTGCACTCAAAGCACTCTGGCAAATTGAACAATTCAAAAAGGTTTGTCCGGATGCCATTTATATAATGTCTCTGGATGAACCAACAATTTCTCAATATGGCTCAACAGCTTTTATGACTGTTCAAAAGAATGACATAATTAGTTCTTTTAACTTTATAGCTGAAGTTATACACAATGCAGGAAGTATAAGCTTTATCCATTGCTGTGGCAATACTGATTGGTCTGTTGTAACTTCTTCTGATATAAAATTTTTAAACTTTGATGCATATAATTTTGCTGATTCGATTGCTCTTTATCCTGAGAATATCGCTGAATTTATAGAAAAAGGTAACTTTATTGCCTGGGGGCTGGTGCCAACACTTGATCCTGAACAGGTAAAAGAAATGACAAAAGAGAAAGCTATCGATATATTTGAAAAGACAATAGATAAACTGGCCTGTAAAGGTGTAAATAAAGAAAAGCTAATACGACAATCAATTATAACCCCTGCCTGCGGCACAGGAAGCCTGAGTGAAGAACTCGCTGAGTTTTCATTAAGACTTACATCAGATGTAGCAGCTATTTTAAGGAGTAAATATATTTAATCACTATGAGTGTAACTATAGCAGTATCAGGAAAAGGCGGAACAGGTAAGACTATTATAGTCTCTATTTTATTAAAGATTCTCAACGACAAATATCCGGAATGCTCTATTCTTGCCGTTGATGCAAATTTAAACGGTGATCTTGGCAGATATCTGGGCATAGAGATTGAACATACCCTTCATGAAATAAGAAATGGTAACTATAAATATACCTTTAACCTGCCAGATAAGATCTCAAGAAAAGAATATATCGATATCTGTATTGAAGATATCATTACTCCACTTAAAAATAATATAGATGTAATTGCCAGTGGTTCCCCGGTAACAATAGATTGCACCTGTTATAATGCTAAAATAATACGTGAAAGAATGAAAGCAATAGCAGATAATTATGATATTGTTGTTATAGACTGTGCAGATGATATTGTATACCTTAAAAATATTATCAATACTAATATAGATTCTATACTGGTTGTGGCTGACAGCTCCAGGAGTGCTATAACATCAGCTGCAAGATTAAAATATTCTGCAAGAGAAATGATCTTACCCGAGCAAACTACTTTATTACTTAATAAAATAAAACAAAGAAGCCTGCCAGAATCTATAAAAAAGCTGATAGATAAATTTGATCTCGAAATTGTTGGAATTATACCCTATGATGAAAATCTTAGAGAATATGAATATGCCGGAAAGTCAATTTATGAGCTTGAAAGTGATTCTCCTCTCCCACAGGCAATTGAACAATCATTGTATAGAATTAATCTACCCCGTTAAAGGAGATAATAATGGCTATATTACTTGATGGAAAGGCCTTATCAAAAAAATATCAGGAACATATTACCCGTGAGGTTGAAGAACTGAAACTTAAATATAATAAAATACCGGGTCTTGCTGTTGTTATGGCAGGTAATAATCCAGCAAGTCAGGTATATGTTAAGAAAAAAGATAAGATGTCTCTCAAATCAGGCATGAATTCGAGGCAAATACATCTACCTGAAGATGTATCTGAAGAAAAATTGCTAGATATCATTAATGAACTCAATATGGATGAAACTATACACGGCATTCTGGTACAGTTGCCACTGCCAGAACATATCAATACAGAAAAAATACTACTTTCAATCAGGCCTGAAAAAGATGTGGATGGTTTTCATCCGGTTAATCTTGGCAAATTGCTTGCAGGAATGGAACCTTATGCTATACCCTGCACTCCTCTGGGTATCATAAAAATGCTGGAAGACTACAATATAGATCTAAAAGGTAAAAATACAACTGTTATTGGCCGGTCTAATATTGTAGGTAAGCCTGTTAGTCTTTTATTACTGGCAAAACATGCTACTGTTACTTTATGCCATAGTCGTACCAGAGATATTGAGGGCATATGTCGCAGGTCTGATGTAATTGTAGCAGCTCTTGGCAGGCCAAAATTTGTTAAAGCTGACTGGGTTAAAGAAGGGGCAGTTATTGTTGATGTTGGTATAAACAGACTTGAAGATACAGGCAAGCTTTGTGGAGATGTCGATTTTAAAAATGTAGAGCCTAAAGCCAGCTATATAACACCTGTGCCAGGTGGAGTTGGGCCAATGACAATAGCTATGTTGCTTGATAATACTTTAAGGTTGTTTAAAAAGTCCCTTGATAAGGAATAAAAGATGCTTTTAATTGGTGAAAATATACATATTATTTCTAAAAAAACCCGAATTGCTATACAGGAAAGAGATGAAGACTACATTAAGTCTCTTGCAAGAAAGTTAAATGCTTCTGACATGGACTACATAGATCTTAATATAGGCCCAGCAAGGAGACAGGAAGGGACTATGGCCTGGCTTATTAATGCAGTATCTCCTGAGGTAGATTTACCATTTTCACTGGATACTACAAATCTCTCTGAAATGGAGGCTGGCCTGAAACTTTTATTTGAAAATCAGGTATCAATAATTAATTCCACCAGCGGTGACCCTGAACGACTTAACAGTCTGATGCCTTTAGCAGCACAGTACAATGCGAATATTATTGGACTTACTATGGATAATGTTTCTGGTATCCCTAAAGACCCTGATGGAAAACTTGAAATTGCCATGGCAATAATGGAAAAAGCTTCTGAGATAGATATTGACAATGACAGAGTTTATCTTGACCCACTGGTTTTGCCCGTGAGCGTAGCTCAGGATCAGGCAGTTGAGTCTCTTAACTCAATCAGGGTATTTAAAGAAGCTTTTGACCCTCCTGTGAATACAATTATAGGTCTTTCAAATGTCTCTAATTCTGCCCCAAAAGAGAACAGGCCTCTTATAAATAGAGTATATTTAGTTCTTGCTATGGGTTGCGGTCTTGATAGTGCCATTGTAGATGCTTTTGATGACAGGTTAAAGAGATATGTCGAAGTTATAGAATATGGAAAGCCTGAAACCACCGAAGAAAAGCTGATTTTGGATCTTTATCTTATGATGAAAAACTTTGATGACCTTGATAGCATTGAATTTGATTTATCCTGCAAAGAAAGCCATAGGGTGTATAAAACAGCACAGGTGTTGTTAAATAAAAATATCTATGCACATAATTATTTGAATATGTGACGTCAGGGTGTTTTTTATAGTAAAATATATTTTGTGACAATAATGAAGTAAGGAACAGATATGCGCAAATCGGCATATAAAGCCGGTAGAGTCATAATAAAAGAAGGGGAACGTGGCTCAGAGGCCTATATTATTGTCGATGGACAGGTTGAAGTTACTCGTAAAGCTCCTGATGGCAGCGAGATAGTACTGGCAAGGCTGGGTGATAATCAGATGTTTGGAGAAGTATCAATGATTGATGATACTCTTCCACGCAGTGCAAATGTTAGAGCTGTAACAGATGTTGTTGTTGCTATTATAAACCAAGAGTCTTTTCACGAGAAACTACAGAGTACACCCGTAGCTGTTAGGTCTATACTGAAAGTAATGGCTAAAAGGCTTTACGACACAAATGATATGCTGATAGACCTTCATGGAAAAATTCAGATGATTGTCAGTGAAAAGGTCGGGCATATCATGGAACACAATAAAGCCCTGAAGGCTGAATTAGGAGAAAAAGAAGAGCTGATAGAGCAGCTTGAAGCTGAAATAGAAACATTAAAAATTTCCGGGCCACCGAAGCAGAAACAACAATCACAATCTCAAAAACTTGAAAAAGATCGCTCAATGAAGTTATCATTGAAAGATCTTGATGAAATGGCTAAAAAACACCAGGAAAAAAACGATTAAACATTTATGGCTTACAGAATCCTTATCGTTGACGATGAAACGAGCTGGCTAAGTTCGCATAAAGAAATTATAGAAAGTTCTTTTCAAGAAGTTTTTACTATTGAGCTTGCCTCAAGTGCAAAACAGGCATTGGAAGTAATAAAAGAATTTGCACCGCAGCTTGTTATCTCTGATATGGAGATGGAAAAGATTGAAAATGGTATGTATGCCGGAGAATATTTAATTAAAACAGTTAAAGATCTATATCCTGATATTGTGACAATAATTATCTCTGGTGCACCTGATGGAGAAAAAATTGCTGAAAGAAATTGCGTAAAAGCCTTTATACCGAAATGGTCTCTTGCAAGCTATCCGCTGCAACTGAAATTGACTATTTCAGAAATTTTTGACTTGAAATATGAAATTTGTTAACAAATTTTAACTTTTTTAAAGTATAATGAAGTAAAAGGATTTTGAGGAAAACGTTCTCTTCATTAGAAACTGTAGGCTGAAAATTAAAGGAATAAGCTGTGGATATTGTTATAGCCTGTAAAGGTACTCCATTAGTTGAAAATATTAAATATGCAGAAAAAAATAATACCGGTATCGAAGTAAAAGCCTTTACATCACCTGTTATATTCCACTCAGATTGGCATGGACTGCTTGATGTAGTTAAAAAACAGCTTCAAAACTTCACTGGCACTAGAACGATACACGGCATGTTTCATATGGGGCCAATTAACTGGAATCGAATGACCCACAACCAGCTTAAAGAAGACTATAATAAGTGTTTATCAGTTGCAGAAGAAATACAGGCCTCTATTATGGTATTGCATTCAACTTATTTCCCCGGCCTGACCAGCTGGAAATATAAAGATTGGCTAAATCAGCAGGTTGATCTGTGGGGTGGGCTTGCTGAAAACGCAATCAAGAAAGACATAACCCTTGTCCTGGAAAATATTGTTGATGAAAAACCTGATAGTTTGCTTGATGTTATTAAAGAAGTTAACTCACAGGCTCTTAAAATTTGCCTTGACTTCGGACATTTAAACCTTATTTCAACTGAATTGACAGAGTTACAGTGGATAGAAGCCTGTGCAGATTACCTTGTTTATACTCATATGCACAATAATAACGGTAGATATGACAGTCATAGCTGTCTTGAAAGTGGAACACTTAATTATAAAGAGATTTTTACAGCCCTATATGGGCTTAAGGAAATGCCAAAAGTAGCTGTTGAAGTTGATACACTCGATGGGGTGACAAGAAGTCTACAGGTGATTGATCAGATTAAAAAAGAAGCAATTACGACGGTATAAAACCACTATTAAACTAAAAACGATTTTTTATTCTATTGCGAAGAACTATCATTTCATAGAGTTCAGGAAATCTATTTTGCATAGGGGCATTATCTTCAAAGAAAGAGGTTAGTTTTTCTTCGCATACCGGGTAATCAAGCATTTCTTCAAGGGCTAAACCGGCCTCTTTATATATATTAGGTGATGTATCAATCATCATCTTCATAAGAAATTTAAGAGAATCAAGGGTATACATTTTGCCCAGAACATTTATTGCTTTGCACTTAACGAATTCGCTGCTATCATGTACAGAATTTATGATAAATTCTGCCGATCCTGTAGAACCGATTTTTCCGAGGGCCTCTATAGCACAGTATTTTACATGCTCATCATTATCATTTAAGGCAGCTATTAGGGGGCTTGTAAGATATTGAAATCCAACATTGCCCAGTATCATAATGGCTTCGGCACGAACAATAGGGTCAATGTCTTCCAGTCGATGAATTATTTCTTCAATGTTGTTATTTTTTAGCCAGGTTCTTAGCTTCTTGAGTTTTTTTTCACGTTCTTCAAAGTTGAAATCCATTATTTTAGGCCTTTTTTAGAGATCTATGTTTTGTTTTTTGAGTTGATACTCTAAAATTTTAGCATGATCAGGTGACAGTTTTTGTAATAATTTATGTACATTTCGAGCTTTTGTGCTGTCTTCTTTCAGTATATAGATAAGCGCTATATTATAATGAGCAGGTGCATATCCGGGATCGTCAAGTATAATCTGTTGAAGCAGTGATTGTGCTTTGTCAAGATGTCCTTCATCCTTATAAATAACAGCAAGATTATTGAGGGTTTCTATGTCTTCAGGATACTTTTTGATAAATTTATCGTAATAAACCTTTGCTTTAGCGTTATCTCCTTGTTCCTGATATATTCTTGCTATATTGTAAAAGGTTTTATAGTATTCAGGATGTTTTTTTGCTATGTTTTTGTAGAGTTCTAGTGCTTTAGGATAGTTATTCATCTCCTGGAAAAGGAGTGCAAGGTTATAATTAAGTATTATTCCATCTTTATCAAAGTGAGAGGCCTTAAAATATTCCACGAGTGCCCTATCGAAAAGGCCTTGTTTGTGTTTTATAAGTGCTAAATAAAGGTGATATTCTGGGTTATTGCCTTCTATGTTTTTCAAATTATTGAGTAGTTTTTCAGCTTCATCAAGTTTATTGTTATAGATCATTTCATAGACAGACTCAAGCCCTTGCTCTGCGGGTATAATGTCATCTTGTTGTGAGAATACCGGGTTTGAGTATCCTAGAAATATTATTATTAAACAAGACAAAAAAATATTACTTTTCATTTTTCTTTACCATTAATCTTTTGCACATTATAGACTATTTTATTATTCTTTGAAAGCCGGAACAATGAGGTATTTGTGAGATCTCTGAATAACTTGTATGTTGTCAGGTTCAAGAAATTGGTGTCTGTTTTTGCTGGAATCACTATTCCCATAATTAATCAGAGATTCAAAACGTCATAACTTATCAGATTTCAGAAAATAAAGGTCAGGTATTTAGAATTGATTATAAGCTTTTTTAATTGATGTCTCATATAAAATCATTTCCATAGCAAAGCTATAGAGAAAACTCATCGATACTAATAATAATTATAATTACTAATTGCTACTCAGAATCAAATAAACGTGCAATGCGATCTTTTATCTCATTGGTATCAAGTTCATTGGTAAAGGAATTCAGATCAATAGCAACCTGAAAAAGCCTCGCAGCCTCAACTTTATCACCTTTAATACTCATACATCTGGCCTGGTTGTAGTATGCAAGCGCATAATTCGGGTTAATGTCAATGGCTTTCTGGAAAAGATCAAACGCCTTCTCAAGATTGCCCAGATCATCAAGATAAATAACCCCCAGGTTGTTGTAAGCTATATCATAATAAGGATCAAGCTTAATAGCCATCTCATAACCAGCAATAGCCTCCTCGATAGCATTTTTACCCCAGAGCAGATATCCCATATTACAGTGTACTTTAGCATTATCAGGATCTATCTCAAGTGCTGAACGGTAAGCAGCCAGTGCATTATTCAAATCTCCTTTGTCAAAAAAAGCACTGCCAAGACTTATATAGATATCCACATCATCAGGATTCAGCAAAGTAGCACTCTGATAGGCCGCAATCGCAGCATCATAATCACCTTTTGCTTCTTGAAAAACGTATCCCAGCGTCTGGGCTACAACAGAAGTCCAGGTTTTGTTAGGATTAAGAACTATAGCTGTCTGATAAGCACTTATAGCATCAGAAATGTCACCTTTCATATACAGAATATTAGCTAAATTACTGTATAAAACCGCATCATTGGGCTTAAATTTCATAAGTTTTTTATAGGTTTTAATGGCATTGTCAAAGTCGCCCATCTCTTCAAAAGTATTGCAAAGCTTTTTATATGCTTGAATGCTCGATGGATTAAGCCATATAGCCATCCGATATTCGTTTATAGCATCATCAAGGCGATTAACCTTTCTAAAGGCATCACCAAGTGATATATAAAGCGGAGAAAACCCAACAGCCTTTTCCAGAGCTTCCTGATAAATTGCAATTGCCTTATCTATGGTACCTGTTCGCTCACTTAAATAGCCTCTAAAGACTACAGGAAGCAGGTTAAATGCCAGTTTCAGGGACTTCTTAAGATCTCCAAATGAATCCTTATCAAAAAACAGTGTAATTATTGACAAGACAAGATGTTTATAAGCCTCTATTTGAAGCTTTAACTTTTTCTTTTTCCTGGCTTTTCCTGCTTTATAACTGAGTGTTAAGAAGAGGTTAAAGTGAAACTTTGAAGATTTTAGAGGCTCAAGGCTGATAGCCTTTTCCAGATAATATATAGATTCAGTGATGTTATCCCTCTTTGATTCTACAATGCCAAGCATAGAATAGGCGTCAGCAAACGAAGGATCATATTTTATAGCCGTTTTATAGTGATTCAGTGCCTTCTCGAAATCTCCTTTAACAGTGAGAGCTTTACCCAGTTTATAATGAATTTTAGCTGAACTGGTGCGCATCTCAAGAGCATACTGATACTGTGTTATGCAGTCATCAATTGTATGAGAGGCATGATAAATGTTAGCATGCTTTTCAAAAAACAAATCCCCGAGTTCAATTCTCAGATCAGGGCTTTCAGGGTGATTTTCAAGCACTTTTTTACACTTTTCAATCGCCTCATCATACCTTTCTTTTTTTCGAAGCCTGACAATATCTTCTATCACCGGTTTTATCTCCGGTGCAAGGTCCCTTGAATCGGTCGGTTCCCTGAATCTGTTCATCCCTCACCTATTTATCGCCTAACATCTTCAAAAGGTTCTCTATATTATAATACGGCAAAATAAAATTTTTTTTTAGGGCAAAAAACAAATAATTTAACAATTATAAGAATTTGAACTATTTGGCTATTAAGAAAAATTAATAACAATGTATTTCTGAAATACAGGAAAGACTAACATTTGAGTATTATTTATATTTTCTATATATAAAAAGTTACAACTAAAAAGCAATTTTACCCTTTTGATTGTTTTTATATTTATAAGCGCCTATTGTTACAGTACTATGAAAAATGAAGTTCAGTTTGAAACTTTTATGGGAGGGTAAGATATGTCAATTTCTTTTGGTTTTAATGTTCCTAATGCACCACACACTAATGGCAGTGTAAATGTTCCTAATGCACCACACCTTAACGGCGATGCATATCATAATTATTTGGGGATGAAAAACTTATTTGGTTATAACCACAATCAATCTATCTCTTCTTCATCCTATTCACAAAATCAGCAAGGAAATTACAACAACAGTGTAAATGTACCTAATGCACCACATACTAATGGCGATGCATATCATAATTATCTGGGGATGAAAAACTTATTTGGTTATGACCACAATCAATCTATCCCTAAAAATAATTATACTGCATAACATAACTTAAATAAAACCACTTTGAGTAAGGATTTTTGCTGTTATCATTAAGATAAAAGCTGAATTTAAAGTTAAGATAAAGTCTCTTATTGGGGTCTTACCATTTAGTATCTCTCTTTAAGTTTTAGAGCATACTAACCGGATTATGAACCTCTTAAATACAAGTGGAATTAATAAATTAAACCTGAAATATACACTGTATTTCAATCAACAAACTTTTGTATCCTTTAAGGTCAAGTATAGCAAGCTTTTTCAGTATAAAGATCAGTGCATAACTTAAAAATTTTTCGATTTTCAAAACCCAGATCCCGCCCACCCTAAATGAAGGCATGGGGTCTCTTCTTTTTTAAAAAAGAAGCAAAAACTTTTCACAACTGGCTTGCTGGCTTCGTATACGTGCTTTGAAAGCCCAGGCCAATCGACTCGTTCAACCCATATCTTTACTTTTAAAATTTTTGAAAATCGAAAACAAAAAGTCTATTGTTATAGTTATGCATTAGTCTTGAAACCCTTGTTTCTTTGATGAGTTCAGTATATTTAAGGCTTAAACGTGCCTTTGTAAGATTATATGAGATACTCATCAAGTATAGTCACACTGCCTTTTGCAGTATCAAGTTCACAAACTACACCCTGCGGTATGGTTGTTTTGTTTTCGCCATGTCCGCAGCTGAAACCATACATCACAGGGATATTTATGTCCTGAAATATATCTTTAATAATATCCAGTGGAGATAATTTGTTTACTTCTTTTGAGTCTGACCTCACAATATCAGTAAATTCACCAAATACAACTCCTCTAACCTGATTAAAAACACCGGCAAGCTTTAAGTGTATGAGAGATCTATCTATTCTGTAGAGGCTTTCGCCAATATCTTCTATAAAAAGTATCCTGTCATGGAGGTCTGGGGTATAGCGTGTTCCGCAAAGAGCTGACATGAGGGCCAGGTTGCCTGTTAAAATTCTTCCCTGCACCCTGCCTGTGTTAATACATTCTGCCTGATGGGCATTTTCAAGCCTGTATGGAACAACAAATTTTCCTTCAAGTGTTTGCCAGACATTCTGCCATGTAAATTCAGACAGGGTATTTCTGCCAAAATCGCTTACAGTAAGCGGGCCGTGAAAAGTTATTAAGTCTGAATATTTATCAAAAGCAAAATGCAGGGCTGTCACATCAGAATAACCCAGAAAGATTTTGGGGTTTTCTCTTATCAGGCGATAATCTATTTTATCCAGAAGTCTCATGCAGCCATAACCACCTCGGGCTACAAATATAGCTTTTATTTCAGGGTTTTCAAAAAAAGACATCAGGTCACAGAGCCGGTCTTTATCTTCACCAGCAAGGTACCATTTCTTTTTCTTTAAAGATGGAGCCAGTTCTATCTGATAGCCATTCTCTTTTATATTACTGATTGCTTTATCCAGCATGGCGGGTTCTTTAATAGCCCCTGCCGGTGCAATTATCCCTATTTTATCTTTTTTTAAGAGCTTTTCTGGTTTAATCATTTATACAGTATGCCTTATGCGAAAAGTTGTATCAGTTGAAGGAAAAAGATTCAGGAGTCTGGTTGAATTGTATCGCTGACTGTTACTTGAATAAGCCCTGCTTCACGTGATAGCAATTCAAATGATATGTTGTTTTTCCCCTCTATAAGGCCTTCTCTACCCAGTAACAGGCAGGTTCCTTTCTGTCCGAAGGTGAAAAGTACTGGGTTTTCGGGTGATATTCTGTCTGTATGAATTCTTTTGCCGTTGGTATCAATTTTTATTTTATCAGCCTGATATGTAGTATCGTTAAGCTTTATAAAATTTACGCCGGTTAATATACCCGGCCCGAGAATATTTTTTAGGTCAAAGGCTATGCCTTCCGGTGTTTTTCTCAGGCTGCCTTTACGATAGAGACGTCTTAATAATGCCCTGGGAACGAAAGACAATTAGTTTTACTCCTCAAGCTCTGTTAGCCGGTAGACCTCATAAGGTTCAATATATATATTAACATTATTCATCAAGCCTGTGTAGTTTTTAACATTATCAATGGAACGATACCATATAATAAGTTTAATTGAATTTTTATTTCCGTTCTGGTGATAAAACATTTCAGGTAAATAAAACTTATTTTGAGGGCCTTTATCTCTCCAGAACTGACCGATAAGAGTATCATTCAGAAATATGCTTGCTTTGTTGAAAGGTGGATTATCAAAAACCAGTCCCAGTGGCATATGATGTTCATCCGGTACAGTGAAGATAAACTCTGAGGTGGCACAAATAACATTTTTGTTCCCGGTATCTTCGTTTATTTTTGCAATATTATGATCAACAATGGTGTCATTATTCAGTGCATCTTTAATATACCACTTCAGGCCTTTTTCAGGGTTTGTATGATATGATATTAGCCCCCTTGGGTTTGCTGCATCATCTTCAAAGCCTTTATTATATCCCATACTCTGTATCAAGAGAACCAGCCTGTTATTTTCTAGCTGAAGGTCTGCTGGCACATCAAAGGTATCAGGGGGTGTTTCATCTTTACCGCTGACAAACTCAAAGCAATCACGGGCAAAAATCTCTTTACCATTTAAATACACTGCGTAACAGTGCCTTGCACCAATGGTCAGTTGATCAATCTTTCCTTCCCAGGAAGTCTGATACCAGTAAAAACTGCCGTAAAGGCCGTTATAAGCAGCATCGAGATAATTATTGCTGACTTCTTTCCAGCCTTCAGTTTCTTTCTCAATCTCAGGTGCAATTCTAAAGAGCTGCCAGTTATTAAGTTTAACAGGTTCAAGCTGTTCTGGTTTTTCCACATATGTACGTTCAATATTGCCAGTGATATTAATACATAATAGCTCTTTTTTTTCTCTGGTTGCAAGTGATTTCAGATTATTATCTATTGTAATATAATCAGGGCCTACAATAGCATTATTATTGTATATATTAACAAAGTCCAGCATAGATTGTGGCAGGAATATAAAGTATGTTTTATGTTTTTCTGATTCAATTTTAACCCTGACAGGCTTCTGCAAGGCGGGTGAATTCTTAAAGAATAGCTTATAATAATTGTCATTTTCTTTTTCAAGACTGAGTTGTTCAATGCCATGCTCATCAATCTTAATGCTTGCGCTATCAGGTGCTTCAAATCTCATTTCACCTGAAAGATCTGTCCTGGGTAGTATAACCTGATTGTATTTATCCTTTAGTCTTACCCGATAAGGTATAGTCGAATAGCTTACAAAAATTTCATTTATCTTAAGGTCTGATGGCAAGATGAGCATCTCTTGAGGGTCTATTTCAAAAGAATATTCACCATTAATAGTAGCTGATACCTTACCTGTGCAGTCATTTCTAACAAACAACCATCTTGAACCATCTCTTAAACTGGTGCGTGAACGATAGGTTAAAATCGTATCAGAATTATCTGTCTTTATTTCAGGCTGATTTTTAGAGAGTTCAGTTTTTGTGAGGTCAAAGCTCATCAGAAAATTATTTATAGAACGTGCCTGATAGAATCTTTCTGTTGGCACACCGGCTTCTGTCAGCGGAGCAGCAAAGTCATATGAAGTATAAACCTCTGTACTGCCTAGATGATCCCAGTTTGTGCCACCGCAACCCATATAATGAGTGAATGCTGTTACTCCCTGCGATAGTGATGTTTTTGTTACGATATCAATATGGGCTCTGCCAAGTGCTTCTCTCATATTATCATAGCCCATGCCGCCCCATTTGTCGAACCAGCCAGCCTGCAATTCAGCAATAAAAAGAGGCGATGCAGGAGAAAATTCTCTAACACTTTCTTCAAGCATATCAAGCAGAGCGAACACCTCGGGGAAACTCTGCCAGGGCTGGTCAAAATAAGTAACAGAATAGTTGTCTATAGCGTATATATCAACTATATCAGCATATAGCCCTGAAGCATACATATCGTTGTGCATGAGAGGCAGCTTGCACCCGAGAGACCTAACTATATCACGTAGTTCAATCATATAATCTTCTTCAAGTTCATTAGTATGATATTCATTCTCGATTTGAACAGTGATAATGTTTGTGCAGTCATTAATTATCGGTATTACCTGCTCATACCATTCTCTGATGGCTTTCATATATTTTTCTGAATAGACAAAATCGTTGTCTTTTCTGTTTCTGAGTATTAGATCTCTCTGTCCGAGCAGCCACCCGGGGAACCCGCCGCCTGATACTTCTGCATTTATATAGGGGCCAGGCCTTGCTATAACATACAGGTTCAGTTCTTCTGCTATTTTTATAAGCTTTCTAATATCTTTCATCCCGGTAAAGTCATAACTGCCCGGCGCATTACAATGATACCCCCAGTTGAGATACATATCGATTGCATTATAGCCTGCCATTTTGAGCTTGCACAGTCTGTCATGCCAGGCTTTTTCTCCAGGCAGCCTGAAATAGTGCACAGCAGCAGCTCTTATAACTTCTCTTTTATCATTAATGATGAATGAATATTGATCAAAATTGACATTGCTCACGGTTGAAATCCTCTAATAGACGGCTTTGTTCTTGTCTATACCCCAGAATACCTGCCAGTAAAAAGTTTTATTTGTCTTCGACCAGCAAACCCAATACTTAAAAAGATTAATGCATAACTATAATGATAGATTTTTTGTTTTCGATTTTCAAAAAATATAAATGTAAGATACAGGTTGAACGAGCAGGCAAAGCCTGTGAGTGAAACCCAATGCCTTCCTTAAGGGTGGGCGGGATCTGGGTTTGAAAATCGAAATTTTTTTTAAGTTATGTACTGATCTTTTAAAAGGGCATATATTCAACTATAAATAAAATAATAATGTGTAAAGTAAAAAAAATCAAGCAATAATAATGATTTCAAGCAAAAATAAACAGGCACAATCTTTTAAGAAAAAGGCCGGGCATAAGAGAAATATATATAAATTATTGTTATGGCTTAATCTCTAATCTTTTTAAAACCGTATTTTGTTGCTTTATCTTTAGTGAGGGCAGAGTGAAAGATATTTTTATGGAAGGTTTTAAGCTTAATTTCACTGATGTCGATAGGTTTGCGGTTGACATAAGAGCTCAAACCGAACTCTTCCTGAAGTTTTTCAGAACATTTAGTACAAAAATAGCCTTTTCTGGTCATGCTATTGACCTGGCTGCCGCACAATTTGCATTCTGCTATGAGTCTTGAACCTACGTTGGCAAGCTGTCCTGTGTAATAATATTCTTCAAGGTGATCCATGGGTATGCTTGTTTCAGAGTTGATTTGCCTGAGAGATATTTCTTGATCAGGGTTTTCACGCATATACCTGAAAATTACGATTAATTCGTGCCTTTCAATTGAGGCACAGACATCACAGATATCTCGTAACACTTTTTTATAAAGCTTACCGCATTTCTTACAGTTTGCTAGTTTCACTATTTACCCTCACAAATCAAACTTTTCATCTTTCTTTTAATTATTCCAAAGAGTTCAGGGTAAAAATACCTTCCTATATAATATTAAATCGTCATAATTAGAAATTTCTTTAATAATGTTACCATTTATTTCTTAAATTTCTAAACAAACTTCTTAAAATAGCAAAAATCAGTAATGATTATCAATAATTTGTATTTAGCAAAAACAATGCCTTTTTCAACAATATTTCCCTATCCATATAATTATTATACACTCAACTTAAGAATTATTTGTACCTGAAAAGATATTATTATTTGGTTTTGCGCTCAACCAATAAAATTGTGTTAATTAATTATTTTTAACAAATATGCCAGCCAGGCTTGAACTAAAAAATTTAAACTATTATAATAATTTAATCTTTAGTAAGTTAATCAATATAGTAAACTTAAAATGTCCCCACACAAAACAACATTAGAACAACTTAAAAGCACTATAAACCCATTTGATGCTTTCAAGCAAAACCTGACAGGCATTTCCAGGATGGAAAATTCTAAACTACCCCCAAAGGAAGATTATCTGCTAAAATGGAACGGCCTATATCTTCAATATCCGGCTGAAAAAGAATTGTATATGCTAAGATTAAAGTTACCTAACGGTCTTATAGATTTCAATCAGTTTAAAAGCATCAACGAAATTTTGATTTACACTAAAAATGACTTTCTTGATCTTACCACAAGACAGGATATACAATTCCGCAATCTTAAACTGACCTACCTGCCAGAAATATTCAATATACTTGATGTTGCTCAGCTAACATCAACAGGGGCCTGCGGAGACAATATAAGAAATATTGTTTCCTGCCCTCTAAATACACTTAACAGACATTCAGCTGTTAGCCATCTGGTAAGACAGATTACATACTATTATCTAGGAAACTATGATTACGCAAGACTACCCAGGAAATTTAAAATAGCTATTTCTAACTGTGAAAATAATTGCACCCCAATAGAAATTAATGATATTGGTATATTAATAGTTACAGAAAACAAAATCACGAAATATTGCATCTTTGCAGGAGGAGGTCTGGCACTACAACCCACAGCTGCAAGTTATCTAGGGTATACAGATAATATAGATCACCTTTTAAAAGTAATAGATGCCATAATACAGATATTTAACAAGAGAGGCAACAGGAATAACCGTCATAAAGCCCGGCTCAAATACTTAATTAAAGAACTGGGATTCGAGTTATTTCTTGAAACTGTTGAAAAACAAGCAAGTATAACACTGAATAAGACCAGAATATTTAATGATAAGCAACACATACGAACAGATCATACAGGTATTAAAAGAATACATAATACTGATAAGTTTTTTATAACCATACCAGTGATGACAGGGAGACTTAATTTATTCCAGATAAATAACCTGCTTGAAGTTATGAATAATATAGGATCTAAAAGTCTTATTGTTACAGCATTCCAAAATATAATAATTTCTGATATACCCGAAACAAAACTTGAAATAGCAAAAGAAATCTTACTAAAGGCTTTTCCTGACTTTGAAACAAGCTTCTGGAAGCAGCGTTTCATACTCTGTACAGGCAAAGAGTTCTGTAACAAAGCAATAGTAGAAACAAAAAACATTGCTAACAAACTTATTAACCAGTTAGAAAACTCAAACATCAAAACAGACCTTCAAATATCAATGAGCGGTTGCCATAATAGCTGTAGCCAGAATCTTATAGCAGATATTGGCCTTCAAGGAACCAGAATTAATGATTCTGATGGTTATAAATATGGGTTTAATTTACTTGCAGGCAGCAACTTAAACTATGATAAAACCATTTTTGCAAAGACTGTTATTAAAAATATTCCATCTAATAAGATCTATGATACATTAACAGAGCTCTTAACTGACTATGAATACAAAAAACCTTTATATAATAGTTTTAGCGAATATATTCAAACAGAATATATTAGCCAAAACTGCCGAATGTAACAAATTTAATTATACCTGAACCATTTGACGTAAACTTTTTTATAATAGTTATATCAATATTTTAGTTTATTAATAAGTTGAAATGACCATATGCTAACAGTATCATCAAAATTTATCTACTCTTTAAGTGCAATACTTGAACTTTCACTGCATCCCAAAGGGCATTGCGTTCAAATTAAAGAAATTGCCTGTGCCCAAAATATACCCATAAGCTTTCTGGAGCAAATATTAATGCAACTGAAAAATGCAGGACTCGTAAAAAGCACCAGAGGCGCACAGGGCGGATACCAATTAACAAAAAGCCCTGCAGAAATTAAAATTGCTGATATACTCGCAGCTGTACATAGCCCTGTTAACCTTACCAGCACAACTACGAAAGAAAACGTCATTAACGACTTTCTTGAAGATTGTCAACATTGTCTCAAAGAACGTTTTAATACCACTATTTTACAATTGATCGAAAAAAGAAAACAACGAGAAGAGCAAAATATGTACTATATTTAGGAAAAAACTATGCTGCATCCTGATATCTATAATGACATAACACAAACAATTGGCAATACTCCACTTATAAAGCTGAATAGAGTAAGCTTTGGCTGTAAAGCTAACCTCATAGCAAAGGTTGAATCATTTAACCCATGTGGCTCTATAAAAGATAGAATAGCACTTAGCATGATTGAAGCAGCAGAAAAGGGTGGTTTGATAACAAAAGATACAACTATTATCGAACCAACCAGCGGTAACACAGGTATTGCCCTGGCTTGTGTATGTGCTGCAAAACAATATAAGCTGATCTTAACAATGCCTGAAAATATGAGTTTCGAAAGAATAAGAATCTTAAAAACATTTGGCGTTAATGTTGTACTAACACCTGCTTCTGAAGGCATGCTGGGAGCAATAAATAAAGCATTTGAACTTGCTTCAATACATAAAGATTCATTTATACCCCAGCAATTTGTCAATAAAGCCAACCCTGATATACATAATAAGACCACCGCAAGAGAAATCTGGAATACAACAAAAGGAAACATTGCTGCACTGGTCGCTGGCGTAGGTACAGGTGGTACTATTACAGGAGTTGGAGAGTTTTTAAAAGAAAAAAATCAGAATATTTGTATAGTAGCAGTTGAACCAGAAGATTCAAATGTTTTATCTGGAGGAAAGCCAAGCAATCACATAATTCAAGGTATCGGAGCTGGTTTTATACCAGATGTTTTAGATATCACCATTATTGATGAAATAATAACAGTAAGCAATAAAAATGCATTCAATATGGCACAGAACCTTGCCAGAAAAGAAGGCATCTTCTGTGGTATATCATCAGGAGCAGCAACTGTCGCAGCTATTGAACTCGCCAAAAGAGATGAGTTTGAAAATAAGAATATCATTGTTATATTGCCTGATACAGGAGAACGATACACAATGATGGAAATGTCTTAAGCCTGACGAACGCTTTTTAAAACCGTCAGGCTTAAATTGTGAGTTAAACTTGACTATTTCGATCAATTTATAAGAATTAAAGGGAGGCATTTTTGAATTTAAATAATATACAACTAAATTCTCATGAAAAAGCTTCTATATTTGAAAGAACCCAAAACGGTACTGGTATATTTCTAAATATATCTGAATTTAAACCTGACATATATCTAATAAAGCTTCTGAAAAGTGAATTATTCGAAAATGATTTTGACTATATTTATCTCTATGATAGTAATAACTCAACTTATGACACCAGAGAAGTAGAAAAAATATTTCCCTATCTGAAAATTATTAAAGAACATCTTTATGTATTTTTGTTTTGCCGGTTTCATATGCCAGATAACATTAATATTCTTGATAAATTATATGATAATGGGGCTGATGGTATTAATACCTGGTGTAATACCTTTTATGAAAAGCCAGAAGTCATTCAATATATACCTTCTCTGTGGGCCAGCGGTACAATTTTATTTGATTTAAGCTTAAACGCTGAATATAAAACAATTATTGCAGCTATTAATAAACTTACAGAAAATCAAATAATACCTATTCTCATAAATAAAGAGCATCAAACAGAAAATACATTGAAAGATATTTACAATCAGTTAAATGAGGCTATAAAAATTAACAAAATTAACCTTTTCTGGCTTTATCACTTTCCTGTTAGTTGTGATACAGAGAATGAATGCTATATACCAGTTGTTTCAAACCTGAAAAAGATGAAATTATCAAAAAAAATATCTGTTGGTTATTCAAATCTAAAACGCAAACTAAAAGTTAAAACAATAAGAGACTCTTTTGATTCTACTTCATTGTAAAAGGAACATATGAATAGACTAATCTACATAGATAAAAGACCACTGGCTTTATTATTCCTGATAGAATATTGGAAAGCTTTTCTTCTTATATTATTAATTTCTGTTTTTATTTTTATGATAAGCATTCCCCCGCCAGAAGGGTTTACAGTTTCAGGCTGGAAAGCTTTAAACATTTTCATTTTATGTGTTTTATTCTGGATAACTGATATAATACCCAGAGCTATAACCGGCCTTCTGGCTATTGTTTTAATACCTACATTAAACATATTACCAAAATCACTTTCATACTCACTTTTTGGAAATGAGGCTATCTTTTTTATACTGGGTGCCTTTCTGATAGCTGCTGCATATTCTTCATCAGGCCTTGATAAGAGGATATCCATATATATACTATATAAATTGTCTCTAAATTCAAATCAATTGCTTATTACGTTGTTGTTTTTTGCCGGTTTTCTATCATTATGGATGCCCGAACATGCTGTAGCAGCAATATTATACCCGGTTGTGCTAGACATAAAAAAGCATATACCAGTAAATATAGGGCCTCATTTCATAAAGGGACTCCTTTTTGCTGTAATATGGGGATGTTCCATAGGAGGAGTCGGTACCTTTCTAGGTGGAGCAAGAAACCCTCTTGCTATTAGTCTTTTAAATGAAATGACTGGCACATCTATCAGCTTTATAGAATGGATGATTGCAGTTATTCCATTTGTTATAGTCACCTTAATGCTTGCTGCAATTATATTAAGGCATTATTTTAAATGCAACTTTGATGTTACAGATATTCAAAATGAACTGCTAGAAAAGCGTAAATGGATTGGCAAAGTCTCCTTTAAAGAATATCTCTTTGCACTGATTTTCTTGCTAACCATTTTTTCATGGATGTTTGCTGGTAACTGGCTTGGTGTAACAAATATTGCATTAATATCATCAGTGCTATTATTTGTTTTAAAGCTTGTTAGCTGGCGTGAAGCAAGTGAGTTTATTCAATGGGATATTTTATTAATGTATGGTGGTGCTATTTCAATTGGGGCAGCACTACATAAGACGAATGCTCTTACACCAATTGTAAACTGGATATTTTCAGAAATTTATTTTTCGCCAATAGTAATAATTATAAGTATTTCAGTTATAGCTATCATTTTAACAGAAGGAATAAGTAATGCAGCAGTTGTAATTTTACTTTTACCTATAGCTATAAACCTTACAGCAAGTCAAAACATTGATCCAAGAATAATTACTCTAGCTGTTGCAGTTCCATCTGGCTTAGCGTTTATGATGCCAATCGGAAATCCACCAAATGCTCTGTGTTATTCATCAGGACTTTATACAATAAGTGATAGTGCTCGTTATGGCATAGTTATGAATATAACATCATTAATTATTTTTTTAATTGTAGTTAAAGTTTATTGGCCAATTATTGGCTTGAGTATACCATAAAACAAGGAGGAATCAGTATGAGCTTGCTCTTAAACCCTGCCACAAACATCAAAGAACTTGTTGAAACACTTTCTTTCAAAGAAAAGATTGATAGATCTTTGACTTTGATTGATGAGGCTTATCAAAAATACGGTGATAGCCTGGTTATAGCAAACAGCCTTGGCAAAGATTCTATGGCAGTATGGGATCTTGCTAAAAAAGTACACCCTGAAATAAAAGGATTCATTGTTACAACCCGTTTTAAACCACCTGAAACAGTTGAATTTATGAATTTTCTAATATCTAAATATCCTGAATTGAAGGTATTTAAAAATGATGAAGAAATTGAAACCCAGCTGTATTTTACCAATCCTGATAAATGTTGTGATATTTTAAAAGTTAAACCTACCAGAGAAGCTATAGAGCAAATGAATGTAAAATGCTGGGTTACAGGCTTGCGTTGCACTGAAGGCCGTACCAGAATTGACTTTAAGGAAGTTGAAGAACGAGATATTGCGCTTATTAAACTAAACCCCATTTTAATCTGGTATGAACGTGAAATATGGCAGTATCTGGCTTTAAATAAGGTTGACGTTAATCCTCTTTACAGTAAAGGGTACCGATCTCTCGGATGTTCACCCTGCACAAAAATTTCTTCCGGGCCTAATGAACGAGCCGGACGCTGGATAGGAACCAGCAAGTGCGGAGGTGAATGCGGAATACACACAAAAGCGCTAAAAAATTAATTCTTTAAAATCTTCAATCAGATATTACAAGCTATTAACAGAGTTTGTTAACTTTCTGAGTATTTATAAAGTAATATAGAAGAATTACTATTTATAATATTCCTTCTGCTATAGCTATATACTGACCGGCACCGGCTGGTTCAGCACTGATACCCTGAAACAATTCACCTGTCTTGCGCTGAATACTTCCTTTCTGAATCTCATAGAGCTTGCTAGCAGAATCACTTGCCTCATCAAGGCTCGCAGCGCTGAATTCTTGAGATATTATGTAAGTTCCATCATCTTTTTTGATTGGAGCATCAAGAAACTTGATATTATCTGATTTAACTCCCATCCATCCTTTAATGAGATTTATAACAGCATTTTTTAGCCCCTTCGGAACATCTTTTTCTTCGTTTCGAGAAAATGTATCTGAATCGGGACCTTCTCCTGCACTTCTTGAAGCTATTAAAGATGAATTAGAATAGCTAATATCATTACTACTTAATGATCCTCCTGATGCTGGCCTGCTGTTTTCAGGGTTAAAATTTACGTTTGGCATTTTTTGTCCTCATTTTTTTTCACAATAACACCTGTCTTTTGATTTATCGGCAATGAACCTTTATCCTTTAATCACTGGTTTACGATAAAAGATTTTATTTAGATGTATAAAACCTGTCATAATATCTGTTTTGGATTAGAAAATTTTACAGGAAGTTAAATTATAGAAACTGTCAAAAATTATTAAACAGGGTTCAGCGAAGAGATAGGTCGGGTTTGGTTTTTGGGCCTGCGAGCCCGAAAACCAGGGAAGGCATAAGGTCTCTTCTTTTTGAAAAAAACTTTTCACAAAGGGCATGCTGACTTCGTATATGTGCTTTGAAAGCTCAGGTCAATTAGCTCGATCAACCCCTATCTTCACCAGTCTTATAATTTCTGATTACACCAAAAACAGACACCAATTTCTTGAATCTGAGAACATACAAGATATTGAGAGATCTTGTTTATTATAAAAGTCAAAAGAAGCATTTGATGATTTCATTTTAAGATAATATAATCATTATTATTAAAATTAATTAAAATCGGGGTTTATAGAATTGAAATATTTTAAGATTCTCTCGCCTGTTCAGGTTTCAGAAGACCTAAAAGATTTATTAAATCAAGTGTGTGATCAATTTCAGGATCGCACAGATCTACTTCAGGAAAATGAAAACCCTTATGAATATTACAATGAGACTTCTATGAGCGTATCTCAAACAATCAAGATACCGCAAATAGCTGAACTTGCTAACATGCCTGATGATATCAGGCAATTAATCTTGCTGGTAATACTTGAAAACCAGTATTTTATTAAAAACTACAAATATGAAGTTATAGCAGCTGTTATTAACTCTTTAACACGTGATAGCCTGCCGTTGTCAGCTGAAGGTTTTATTGAACATTATGATCATAGCTGGAAACAAGCCTTTCCTGTTGTAGGAAAACCCAAATCTGTCTGGCTTTTTCACTATGATTGTCGTTTCTGGCTCTTAATGCTCAGAATTATTGTAAGATCACTTGAGCTGGAACCCCCGGAAAATGCAAAAAGACTCTCTTTAATCGCCCTTGAAAAAGTCCTGGAATTCAAAAATAAATTTAAAGGCTATGGACATTATCCTGAAGTTTCACCACTGATCTGCATATTAATTAAACTTGACCCTGAAGAGGTCATTGAAAAAATCAAAGACTATTGTAAAAACAAACTTTCTAAAGTACACAGACAAATAGAACTTATTCAGGGGTTTTCTGGCAAAACTGATGAGCTTATTTGCCTTTTTCTGCAAGCTCAGGACAATGCACCCTCTGAAAAATGGGTTAAACAATGGCAGGAAGTGCTTGGTAATACTGATCAATATAAGGTCAAAGACTTTTGTAATCAACTCTGGAAAGCGTACCTGCCTTCTGAGGAAGAAGTGAAAAAACTTGCCCACCTTTCAGGTGGTACACTTGATATGGAAGTTATACTTGCAATACAAAGGCAGCTTTATCAGGATTTCCAGGATATTACTGAATATGAGGAGTTTGGAAGAAACATAACCCGTTCAGCCATCTGGAGTTATGGATATATTGATGCAGCAGGTACAGTCGAAGAGCTAGAAGAATTTTGTAAAAAATATTATCAGTTTAAAGACTTCTGTAAAGCAGCGATTTTTGCCCTGGAAAACATTGAAACAGAAGAATCTTTAAAGCTTTTACAACTGCTACAACATATGGTTAAAGATAGAGAAATTAAACTGAATATCTATTCAGCCCTTTCAAAACTGGGAGCCAAGCAGGGTTTGTCTGTGGAAGTATTGAAAGATCTGACAACTGATGATTGCGGCCTTGATGTTAATGGTATACACAGCTGGATTCTGGGAAGAGATTTTCTTGTTAACCTGAAATTAAAAGATAATGCAGAAATAGAACTTGAATATATCGATAAAACAACTTCTGAGACCTGTGATAAACCACCAAAAATGCTTAAAGAAAAATATGAAAAAGAATATAACTCTATACAAGATATACACGATCTGCTAATAGAAACTTATTCACTCCAAAAAGCCAGACTGGAAGAAGCTATGTGCCAGCAAAGAAGCTGGAATATCAAGCTATGGAAAGATATCTTTGAAGATAATTCAGTTAATTTAAATATAGCCCGTCGTCTTACCTGGGCTCTATACGACCAGAATAACACCTTCAAATCATACTTCTTTATGCTAGAACCAGGTAATTACTGTGATATTGATCAGCAACCCTTAAATATTGAGGAAACTGACAATCTGAAAATTGTACACCCTGTTTTAATGCGTTCTGAAGAAATTGAAAAAGCCAGACAACTATTCGAATCAAGGAATTTTGAACAGCCATTTCAGCAACTGACCCGAAAAATATACAGATTACATGATAACGAATCTGGAGAAGTTTTTATATCAAAAAGATTTAACGGCCTCAAAATACCTTTTAATCTCTTTCAGGAGAATATGAAACAACTCGGCTGGACAGGCTTCGGCGCAACAGACTTTGAAGACTATAATAATAAATATAAAGACTTCCAGAGGCTTTTATGGCGGGCTTATATTGATATAGATATGACAGGCATTAATATCTGGACTATTACATCTGACATAACCCTTGGAGATATCTATTTTTGCAGGCTTGCCAAAAGAGGCAAGCACTTTAAACCAGAACCAAAAGAACAACATGTCAGGCTAAAAGAGGTTGATCCTATTGTATTCTCTGAGGCCTTAAGCGATATCTCAATGGCCATAAGTTCTAAGGTCAAAATCTGAAGATTTCTTATTGCTAATAGTTATTGTTACGATTATAAGGCCTGTTATGTGAAGGTAATTCATGATAGCCATCTGATATTTCAAAGAGGCTTTCAGGCAGTGGGTCCTTTGATATATCTGTAATAGTAATGGTATTAACTGATTTAAAACCTGTTTGAGGCATAACACCCGGTATCTTAACACTGGTAGGGTTGTAAACATTAGACATTTTCATCATATCGACTTCAGTAACTTTTTTTACAACAAACCCGGGTATGTTTTTCAGGCCTTCGTTAATTATACGGGCATTTTTATAGCAATCCATTTGCCGGGGTTGTGCAGACGGTGGTTTAAAATCTGGAATGTTTTTACAGTTTTCATTTTGCATCATCAGGGGGCACTGAAGATCTTCCGGGGTGAAGTTAGCGGCCCAGAGATGTTCTTTAGTAGTCATATCAGGCGAACAAGATGGGTTACCTGAGATGCTGACTTCTTTAATATAGTACCTGGCTTCAAGTTTACCGATTTTTTCTGTCTGTTTTGTATCTATAATGGAGGTTTTGATAGTAAGTTGTCCTTCAGGAGTTTTGCCGGGTGGGGGCAGTTGATGCCTGTGTGGTGGATTAAGCTTTTCTGTCTGGCTAATTGAATTAATGTCATCAGGCATCTGGCTACAAAATTGCTGCATATGCTTTATATGTTCTTTTAAATCAGTTATTTGATAAGATTTTCTATTGTGATCAAGTTCAATAATCCTTTGTAAATCACAATCTGTAATGGTTGAAGTATTCTGATTGTTTTTATCAACACGTTTTTTGCTTCCTTTAATATAAAAAGTTTTGCTATTGGTGATTTTTCTGTTCATCTGGCCAAACATACTCTGCATCATCTGGTGATATTGCGGGGGTATATCCTGTTGATTTTTTATGCCCTGGTGCTTCTGGTTCATATATTCATTCATAAGGTTTTCCATGCCGGGCATTTTAACTTCAGATGAATAGACTTCAGTATATTTAAAATCTGCTAATGCACTGTTTGAAGTTAATATCAATATTAATAATGTGAACAAGGTTTTCTTTAGCATCTTCAGGGTTCCTCTGACAGAAATATTTATACGTCAATTTTACTACAAAAATTTCAGGGATAAACTGAAAGACAAAAAACAAACCCTCAGAAAAAATTTAACCGGACAGTAATGATGAATTTGTTATGTAATAAAAGACAAAAGAATTAAACAATTCAAAATTTAACCAGACAGCAATGATTACTTATGACTTTTGTTATAGAATCGTTAAAAAAGACTGCTGGTCTGTTTTTTCATTAAAAAAGGAGAGGGGTTTAGCCTCTCCTTCTTTTGTATGCAATATTTTTAGTATGTTTCAATTATATCTGTATCATCTTCGCCAGAGATATCTTCTAATTCATTGTCTGCTGAAGCCTTCTGGGGTTTTCTGAAAAGAGGAGAAAGGGCTTCAATATTTGGTCTTAAGATAATGCCACCATTGTATCTCCACCTGTCGAAGGCACCTGTATTCATGTAGTCAACCCCATTATAGATGGTCAGAAAGTCAGTAACCCTCAGGAAGAGTGTAAAATCAAATGCAGATGCCAGTGAAGTTGGGTCAGTATTATCTTGAATGTTTCTAGCAGCCCGTGCATTAGCTCTGAAAGCGTTATCTGCTAACCTTGGGTCTCCTGGTCTTATGTTTGCATACTGTTCAAGGTGGCGTGCTCTCAAGAGATCCATTCTGCCTACTCTGTCGCCGATTTGCTGAACGCCAAGCGATCCACCGCCTTTATACATTATTCTTCCGTTAGCGAGCTTGCCTTCAAAGTCTAGCCTGAAGCTATTGAGATAAAACTGTGTTGGACTAAAGTAGCCGCCTATGCCTACATTATCTGGTGCGGCAATGAATCTAACCGGTGATGAATAGATTTCACCAGCAGGAGGAATAGGTGTCCCGTTGGTGACACTTTCATAGATAACTCTCGGGTCAACGTAAGGGTAGTCAGCGTCGTTCAGGTAACGGTTTATTTCTTCATGGGTCATTTGTCTTGTTACAGGTATATTACGGCCATTGACTGTATATGGATAAGGCGTCATATTTGGAAATGCGCTCAGATCTTTTCTGTAGCCAAAGAACAGGAATTGATACCCGAGACGGAAGAGATGATCTTTAACGCCGGTGAATGTTCTTCCTATCGAGAAGTATGTTTGGTGTTTTGAGTTATGCTCAATATTTTCACCCCTGACTGCACTGTATTCATAGCCTGCTGATAGATCCCATTTATTAAATGGCAGGAATGTTACATCTACTCCGACTGCATTATCTCTAACCTGTCCCATAAAGGGGCCATTTAAGCTGTGATAATAAGCAGGATTATTTCTCAGGCGGTTCCTATTGACCAGCAAATTAGGATCCATATCAATCCATCTACCGGCAAATGGGGCCATACGATTCATTACAGATAATAATTGAGCCTGTGAATACTGGGGTCTAAGAGTATAACCGGTTGTTTCAAAGACTGATTGATAGAGAGGTTCTCTTCTATAGCCAACATCCAGTTTTAGCCTGTCGTGTAATCTTAGTGACAAGTCTGCATTAGCAGTTACATCAACCGGAGCATTGGGGTCAGAGAAACTGTTTATTGTCAGGTCTCCGTCAAACATGACTCTTTCGTGTGGTCTTGAGTTGAGGCCCATTGTATAAGATGTTGCAGTGATGCTTGCAGGGTGAACAGATGTAGTCATACCGTATGTCATAGATGATACGCCAAACCTGAATCTGTTCTGAGGTGTAATATTAACACTCATAAAACTTGGAAACCCGTGAACTTCAAGAGCATCGCTTGTAGGGTTGCCAGCTTCATTTGATAACATAAAGCCTGTTCTTAATTCAGGTCTCATAAGATACATAATATCTTTTTCCAGCTGGCCGAACTGATCTTCCATAATGTCATATCTGCGTCCTGATAGTGCATCTTCAAAACCTGAAATTCTGAAGATGTTGGGCATAGAGCCTTCATCAGAATTAAGAACAATTTCATTGTATCTGTCGGAGTTTTCATTTTTTAATTCATCTAAAACGCTTATTGTTGGTGTATAGTGAACTCTGCCAGAATATTCCTGAGAAGGTTTGACAGGTGGTTCAGGCAGTGTATTGTCTGCTGAAACTTCCATATGGTCAAACGGAGATGAGGTGTTATTAGTTGCTGTGCTGGCAGTGTAGTCAGTTGCTGGTGGCTCAGGGTAGTCTGAATAACTATTATGGCTATTATAATGTGTGTTAGCTGGTTTATTGGCCTGTTCTATATTTTGAATGGTTTTCTTATTATTTGATTGTAGCTGTGAAAGTTCTTTTTCAAGTTGTTGAAGTTCTCTTTCCATGCTTGCCAGGTCATTTTGAAGTCTTTCAATGTCATTTGTATCAGGCATAATATTACCAGAATAATCAGGTTTTCCGCTGAGTGCCTGATAATTAATAGCCATTGCTATTTCAAAATTTTCCTGCTGCATTTCTGGTATTGTTGGTGCTTCAGGAAGATAGCTTTTATCTTTAATAGATTTAAGTATTTGTAAAGCTTTTGCATTATTGCCGAGCTTTTTAGCTATGCCGGCATATTCATAAGCAATATCTGGATCTGCTGGATAATTGCTATAGGCTTTTTCATAGGCCTTAAGTGCTGCTAGATTTAATCCCTGCCAGCCATATATTCTTGCTTTGCCAAGCAGGGCATCTCTATTATCTGGTGTTTGGTTTAATATTTCGTTATAAAGTTCTTTTGCTTCTTTAAATTTCCTTTCATATAACAGGTTATTAGCCAGTTCGGCTTTAACTTCCAGATTGTTAGAATCTTTATTAAGAATTTGTCTGTACATTTTAATAGCATCATCACGTGTTTCTTTGTTTGATGCAAGGTGATTAGCCAGTTTCATTTGCAGATCAATGTTACCCGGGTCACTTGCCAGAGCTTTTTTATAGATACCTACTACATCTCTTTGAATATCAGGATGTTGTGATACCAGATAAGCCAGGCCCTTTAAGGCATTGGGGTTATCCGGATGTTTTTGAATGATTTCTTCATAGAAAGGTAAGTCACTTCGTTCAGGAAGATACCATACCAGTGTCTGGTTAAAGCCATTTTCAATCTTAGGATGTGTCGGGTATTGTTGATAAAGCTCGTAATAAGAAGTCAGTGCTTCTCTTCTGGTGGCCTCCTGCCAGGATAATATTTCAAGAAGTTCGAGTTTTAGTTGAAGATCAGAGTCGTTATGGCTTAAAAGCTGTCTATAAAGCTGTATTGCTTCAGGTCTGGTCTGTTCGTTACTGGCAAGGGCTCTTGCAAGGTCAAGTTTGATTTTAGAGGCTTCTGATGAAATTAAACCTGGATCCTGCAAGATTTCTCTATATAGATTGACTGCTCTGGCTCTTGTATTTTCACGTGTATTGTATATATTAGCCAGGTTGATTTTATCTTTTAATGTTCCATAACCTTCATCCAGAATTTCTTCATAGATTTTTGATGCATTGATGGTATATCCACCAACACCAGCCAGATAATCTGCGGTACTTCTTTTAATTTCAATATCATAAGGGTAAGTATTATAGAGATCTTCGTACAGTTTAATGGCTTCCTGTTGATTATTCAATCTCTGGTTGCTTCTGGCCATTCTGAGAAGAATGTCTTTATCTTTATTATCTATGGATTGATCTATTTCAATAGCATTTTGATATTTGCCAGAATCAAAATAGGCTCCGGCAAGGTCTTTTTGAGCTGTTCTAATTTCATCAGGAGATTTTGCTCTTTTCAGAACGTCCTGATAGATGACGATTGCCATTTCATCATTGCCTGTTTTCTGGAGAGTTCTGGCATAATTTAGTGATGTAAAGTTATCAAATTGATATTTAGCCTTAATTGCCTGTTGAAAAATACCAAATGCAGCGTTATATTGTTCACTGCTGGCAAGTGCATTGGCATAATTAATAGTGATATCTTTATTGACGGGGCTGGATTTATAAAGATCAGCCAGAATTTCAGCAGCTTGAGAAGATTTGCCAGCCCAGTTTAGAGTCTCGGCATACTGATAACGAATGTTATTATCATCTGGTTTTGTTGAGAGATAGTCTTTATAGAGATCCAGGGCTTCCTGTCTGTTTGAAGGGTTCCAGCTAAGTATCCTTGCAAGGTGAGCTTTTGCTTCAATATTTGTCGGGTCAAGTTTTATAGCTGTTCTAAAGTGCTCTTCTGCAAGTTTAAAGTTATCATCTCCGCCCTGTTTATAGGCAGAAATAGCCAGACCGTAGTGTGCCCGGGCGTTATCCGGATATTGTTTAACTGCTTTCTGAAAAGCAGGGATAGCATTTTTAATATATCCTTTATTGATATAGTTATATCCCTGCCTTACAAGGGCCGGATCACTAGCTATGGCAGGCTTTGCTGTAATCAACAAAGCTATGATCAACAAATACAAGATCTTCTTTTTCATAGGAACCACTATTCCTCATCAAATATGCCAGTTAACAAGAATATTATATAAGCAAATAAACGATTAGTCACGTTTTCAAGTATTTCTTTACTTTTAATTCATATTTTACAGTATATTAGATTAAAAAAATATTCAAAAACTCCTGCAGAATTAGTTAGAGTTGGGGTGAATAAATTTTATTCTCATCAATTTTGGTATAGAGACGTTTAATAAGATCCGTTCTCATTTCTGGCTTTAAATTAAAGTAATATAATTTAATTAAATAATTGCCAGAGTCTTCATAAACGTTAAGAATTTTGCAATCAAATTCCTGCCGGGTGCCGTCTTCCCATTGTAACATTAACTTAACATTTTCATTGCGATTAACAGGAGCAGTTTTTGTTCCGACAGCAAGGTCAGTTTCGCTTATTTCATAAGTATAACCAGGTATCGGGCTTGGCAAACCTTCTTTCATGATGACACAGGAAAGTGTTCGTCTAAAGTTAGGCGCTACTCTTACAACGTCAGTGGAAGCATCATAGAGGTGAATGATAACATTTAGCTTTTCTTCAAGGGATAATTGCACGAATTTTACACTAATCATGGTGGTATTTTTTTCTTCGTGAACTACCCTTACTATTTCGCAGTTTATTTCAGAAACTTTTGTATCAGGCCACTGAATTCTTAATTTAGCTTTATCACCAATATTGACAGGTGTACTGGATTTAATTCTAAGTGAAGCACCTGTTTCAGAAAGTTCAGAGGTCATCCCGATGATAGTCTGGTTCTGATATGCAAGCACACAGGATAAATTTTTGTCAAAACGAGGAGCTACTCTATAGAAAGGAACCTCCTCAGTTGAACCCCACCTGAAAACGGTAGATAACAACTTCATAAATGATCCGGTTGCCTTTTTATCATAGATTGTATTTCCATCCCATGTTCCTGGTGCAGTAAACATATGCCTTACCAGATTTTGATGTTGCTGGTCTGTTCTGTTAATAAGGCGTACACCAATATAATGGTGATTGTTTCTACCTATCACAGACCTTATAACCTGACCTGTCAGGGTTGTATTTAAACCTATATCAGTATCTGTTATTCTTAGAGTTACGACATCTGAAACGGGGATAGGTTTTTCAAGTTCCATAGCTAAACCTGTTTCGGATATATTTGTTGTATAGCCTACCGCAAATGTTCCGTCTATCAGGCTGAGTTCTGTTCTTACCTTTCTGAAAATCCTCGGTGATGAGCGATATTGTGGTCTGTTAGAGGCTACAACAATTGCACCTAACATAAGAACCATATTGTATGTTGCCCAGAAGATGTTGGGTAAAATACCGCCAACATAATCTGGAGTAACAACAATTCTTACTAGACCTAAGATAAGCCCTACGATTGTTAACGAAGCTAATAATAGCTGTGGAACAACTGTTATCCAGTCGAACCGGGTTTCAGAAGTAATTGTACCCTTAGGTGTAACTTTAAATCTAGCCCTTCTTGGAGAAACAATAGCCAGTGTAGTAGTTAAAAACAGATACAGGGCAGTAGCTGATTCATATACTTCAGACCAGAAGGTTTGTCTGATACCTTTAGTTGCAATAGAGAAACCAATAATAGAGACAAGAAAACTTGGAGCATAGTATATAATCATTTCTATAATACCAGCATCAATAGGTTTCAGCCCGCCAGCAAGGAAACATAGCGGCGCCGCCAAAAATATAATACGTGGCAGGCCATGGAAGAAGTAATAAATGCCAGAAAAATAGCATAAACGCTGGGCAAAACGCAGACCAGGTACAAAGAGAGGGTTGTCATACCTTAAAATCTGGAACATACCCCTACCCCATCTTAAACGCTGATTGAGGTAATCTAAAAAGCTATCCTGTGCAAGGCCTGCTGACATAATCTTGTTAACATAGTATGACTTGTATCCTTTGGCATGAAGCCTGATACCAGTGTGAGTATCTTCGGTAATTGTTTCTATGGCAAATCCACCAATTTGATCCAGATGCTTTCTTCTGAATATAGCAGCACTTCCGGCAAAGAATGCACTCCCCCAGTAATTATTACCGGGTTGTATGACCTGATAAAACAGATCCTGTTCGTTAGTTACTGACTTTTCAAGAATAAGATTTCTCTGAAATGGGTCAGGTGTGAAGAAATGCTGGGGTGTCTGGACATAGGCAACTTTAGGATCCCTTAAGAACTGTCCTACTGTTTCTTTCAGGAATGAAATTGCCGGTATATAATCTGCATCAAAGATAGCAACAAGGTCACCATTTGTATATTTAAGTGCATTGTTGAGGTTGCCTGCTTTCGCATGCTCATTTGAAGTTCTGCTGATGTAGTTACAGCCAAGGTGCTTGCAGAGTTCCTTGACTTCAGGACGATTACCATCATCAAGAATATATACACTCTTTTTAGGGTAATCTATATTCAGGCATCCTACGATACCCCTGTACAGGATATCAGTTCCTTCGTTGTAGGTAGTTAAAAAGACGTCTACTGAAGGAAGTTGCTCTACTGGGGCAGTTTTAATATCAATATATGGGGTCTTTGTTGGCTTATACATCTGAAAATAGCCCAGTATCATAGCTATAAAAGCTGATATTTCAGCAGAATACACTATGACACCAACAATAGCATTAGGTACAGAGTTAAAATCGAGTGTGAACATTCCACGCCAGGCCAGGTGCCTGATAATGGTAACAGTTGCCAGTAACATTGCAGATACCCTGACGGCCTGATTATCAGGATTAAGCCAGGTTAAAAATACTGCTATAGCTAATATTATAATTGATATTAATGCCTGCCACGCTGTCGGTATGAATAATGAATAGTCTGGCCAGAGTGGTCTTGAAACATCGCCTGTATAATTGGTTAGAGGATCAAAGATAGCACTGGCATCACTTGAAAACAAATATTGAAAAGGGCCAAAATGACCATAATAACTGCCTATTGCTGCAATAAAGACAACAATGGCAGGTATAAATAATACTGCCAGAATTATCAATATGTATTTTAAGTTGTTCTTCATACTTTTCAGTTCTCAATCGTCTTAGTAATCACTATTAATTGTATTTCAAAAAAAATCTTATAAAAGTGGTTTATCTGATTTGCTTTTTAATACTTAACAAATTCATAATGCTAATATTTTAAATTGTACTGTATATTTTATTACTATTTCTATGGCTCAAATAACGTATTTTTGTTTACAAAATATATCAAAGAATCATATAGTAGTTTTATTTGGAGAGTATTTGTATTAAATTTATAGAGGTTAGACTTTTTATAAGTATATTGATTGGGGATCAAATTACACAGGACAATAAAAAAGATTCATGAAACTTGATTTAATAGAACAGAACCTTATTGACAAACATTCTAAGAGGTTGTTAAGTTCTCTGAGAGTCATTTGCAATTGTTATAAAGGTGCAGAAGATGATCCTGCGCAAGTATATCATTTTTCAAGTGCATTTCTCTACCTGACCATGTTTGTTTTGTATGCTGAAGAGTCTAAAATACTTTCAAAAAAACATCTGACAGATTTTATGACCCGGGCACTGAATAAAAAATTGAGTTCTCAACCGTCAGCCTCTTATGAACTAAAGGAAATCATTAAACAACAGTGCTATGAGGTTTGCCAGGCCCCTATTTTTAACAATATTAGAATGAATCTGGAAGATTTTGACTTCACTCTTAACGATATTATTAATATTTCTGAGTATGTGTTGCTTGATAGCAATGGTTCACGCATATTACTGGGATCTCTTAAGCTTGAATTCTTGAACTATTTCTATGAAATGCTTCTGAAATATTCTATTGAAAAAGCTACAGCTGATCTTAGGGTTATACATAAGTCAGGGCAAGAAACATACAAAGAAGAAGAGGTTAAAGATCATACACAGCTAAGCTTAAACCTTAGCTTTGAGCCAGAAGAAAAAGTCTATGCCGGCCAGTGGATTATATCTAAAGCCTGTAATAAAAATAAACAGTGCCAGGGGGCTTTTTATACACCTCCTAAAATAGTTAACTATATTACTGAAAAGACACTCGGCCAGCTGGATACCCTTAAAGGCAAAAAAATCATCGACCCGGCCTGTGGATGCGGAGCCTTTCTTCTTAATGTATACTATTATCTTGCTGATAAAGGGCTGAAACCTCAGGATATAATTAAAAACTATCTTTATGGTATAGATATTGACCCTGTTTCTGTTGAGATTTCAAAGCTTATATTAACTCTGGCTTCAGGCTATTATTCAGAAAATATTGTCTGTAAAGATGCCCTGGAAAAAAAGGATTTGCCTTTTGAAAAAAACTATTTTGATGTCGTTATAGGCAATCCACCCTATTTGAACATCGAAAGAATAGATAAAGACAAGAAAAACTATTATCTCAAGCATTTTAAGTCAGCAGTAAGAAGGTTTGACCTGTATATCATTTTTATTGAACAGGCAATAGATATTTTTCTTAAGGATGAAGGTCTTCTTGGTTACATTATACCTGATAAATTGCTGACACAGTCTTATGCAAAGGGCATCAGAGAGATTATTCTGGATACCTGCTCAATATCTCAAATAGTAGAAATCAAGTATAATGGCCTGTTTAAAGGGGCTAATGTGACTCCTATTATACTTATATGTAAAAAAACTGTTCTGGATGATCATTCTGTTAAGGTAATACAGCTAAAACAGGATAGCAACTGTACCAGTCATATTAAACAAGGTGATTTTAGAAATACATTTAACTTTATATTCAGGCTAAGTCTTGATAATACTAAAAAAGAAATATTAGATTATATTCAGGCCAGAAGCAACCCTGTAACTAAAGCCTGCTATGTCAGCTGGGGGCTGCAACCCGGCAATACCAAAAAATTTATCTTTAATGAATCTGAAACTGAAAAATATGATATGTATAAAAATCACCCGAACCTTAAAGACCTTATCAGAGGCGGATGTGTAAATACATATAGTGTTACATATCTTAATGACAAGGTTTTATACCTGACAGAAGGCAAGGATAAACTTCACAGGCCAGCTTTTCCAGAATTGTTTGAGAGAGATAAGATAGTTATACCTGCTGTTAGCGGCGCCAGGGGTCTGATTGCTGCACTGGATACTAATCATTACTACACCAATCACTCTATTATAAATGTAATAATGAAAAAAGACCTTCTTGAAGTTGACAAAAAACTCTTAAAAGCCAGAGGAATTAAACTTGAACTTACTAAATCAAACCAGGAAGAAGTTCTCTGGCAGGTAGGGACAGGTGCGTATACAAGAACCACCGTTGTTTATAGAACTGATCGTGATTCTTTTCTCAATATAAGATATATTTTAGGCTTGATGAATTCTCGCTTGATACGTTTTTATTTTAATAACTTTCTCACAGGAGAACTAAATGTTTTCCCTGAGCTGGTTAAGCGGTTGCCATATCTTGATATAGACTTCGACGAAGATAATTATGAGCCCAAAAAGACTGAAGATATCGAAAATATCGATATTATCGAAGATATCGAAAAACTAACACCTCAAGAAGTGCATGATCAGGTTGTCAGGCTGACTTATGAAGTTCAAAAAAAGATGCCTCACGAGCGGCAAAAATATATTGATCTCATTGATAAGGCCGTATATCAGTTATACGGCCTTGATGAAAAGTATATAAACTTTATTGAGAATGATCTTAGTTAATAGGTGCCTGAAGCGGGCTTGCCTGCATTGCAATATCGTTAATAATTTTGGGTGTTACGAGAATGATTAACTCAGTTTTCTCCTTTTCAATGGCTGTTGTACGGAAGAAGCCACCAAGAATTGGGAGGTCACCCAGGAACGGTATTTTAAATTTTCTATTAGTTTCTCTGGTGTTAATTAAACCGCCTATAGCAAGTGTTTCACCTGTTTTTACCCTGACATTCTGAATAAGAACTTCTCTGGTTCTAATAAGTGTAATAGTTGACTGGTCAGGCAATTGCTGTGTTCCGCCCGGAGCAGTTAGAGAAGGTCTTATACGCAGGTTAACATAGCCATCATCACCTACTTGAGGTTTGATATAGAGAACCATACCCACGTCTTCAAGGATAGGTTCAGAACTTACAAGGGCACCAGTAGTAGAGTTATAGGTATTTCTAACCCTGTTTATAATCTGTTCTGTGAGCTTAATAAGAGATTCTGTATTGTTTAAGGCTATGATATTCGGGTTTGATATAACTTTAACTTTGTTTTTCTCAATCATAGCATTTATTTTAAATGCTATATTCTGCGTTATGTTTCTAACTGTGCTGAATTGCAGAATGCCCTGTCCGGCTTGAGTTACCATACCGACCGTCTGGGATAAACCTGCTATACTATTTCTGCCAGCTGCATAGTTGTTATCTGCACTGACCCAGCCGTTAGGTGTAAAGGTTGTTGGCACCTGAAAATTCTGTTCAGTATTATTAAAACCGGCAGAAACCATACTGGCATCTGAAGTTAAGACAAGACCAAGGTTTTCTGCATCTGTTCTGTTCATTTCAATAAGAGATACTTCAATAGAGACCTGTTTTAAGGGCTTATCAAGGTATTCTATTGTTTTTTCTGCTGTATAAATATCTTCTTCTATGCCTGCAATAAGTAGTGAATTCGTACGAGAATCAGGTATTACAATAGTGCCGCCATTATTGTCTGGCACTTTCTGGTTTGCAAAGCTGCCTGTTAAACCTTCAAGTTTAATAGAGCCTGCGAGTTTATTTGCATCGTTATAGTTTCCCCCTTTATCAATTTTATAATCGACTACTCTTACATCTCTTTCTGCGCCATATTTTTCAGTGCCTGCTTGAGCAACAGTAGTTCCGGCAGCAGGGTCAGCCATTGGCGCTGTTGTTTCTGCCCCGGGTGGCGGGCCAAGAGTCGGGCCTGAAGTATCAGCAATCTCCGTAGCCTGCATAGCTGTTTCGGCTGCGCTTTCTGTTAGAGTTTTTTCTACTTTTGTTTCTACGCCTGTATTGAATATACTGGCATTTAATACTGATGCAACATCTACACAATAGGCGTGGTTTAGTTTAATAGACTTTACTACTCTTCTATTTAAGCCTTTACGGAGCATTGCAGTTCTTGCTGCTACAAATAGGTTGTCGTCAATTATTCTTGCTTCGAGTTCTCCGGCTGCCAGAACCAGATCCAGGGCTTTATTGATTGATACATCCTGAAGATCTGCTGTAATTGTGCCTTTAACAGAGTTATCCACAATGATATTTTTTCTGCCTTTTGAGGCCAGTTCTTCTAAAATAGCCCTGACGTCTGTATTTCTCAATTTAAGTGAAATGGTTTCATCATCAGGAAATATGTCAAGTGATCCTCTTATTTTCAGCACACCATCTTTCAGGTCACCCTCTTTGTAGATTCTTTTTGTTACCTGTTTTGTTTTATCAGGAAGTTGCTGGTTTAAAGTATTTTTTTGCTGGTTATTTTGAAGATAATCCCAGCCGCTTTTGTCTTCCTGCGCAAAACTATTATTCATGCATACGGTTGTGATGGCCAGTAAAGTTACCAGCCCGATCAAGAATTTTTTCTTTTTAAACATGAGATCTCTACCTCAATCCTTTAATAGTTTTCGTTACTTTAACACCATTTAACTCTAAAGTTGCACTATTAGGAGTTACTGATAAGACTACTATTCCACGATAATTCTGTCCAGCATGTAAAGCACGACTTACGCCATTAAATTTTATAACGGCTGCATCTCCAATAATACCGGTAAGCTGGGCACTTGAAAGGACATCTTCTGGTAAAATAGTATTTGTAACAACACTTGGTTTTCTATAACTGGCATCGCTTTGAGTTGTTAGCCCGGTAAAGGATTCAAGGTCAGGAGGTAAAGTAATATTATGGGGTATACTTGGTATATCCGGTAAGTGTGTTTCTATGGATTCTACGTTTAGCTGGTCTACTGGCGGAAAAAGTGACGACAAATCTGCCATTACAAATGGATTAAACTTTCCTGCTTCTTTTTCTGCTTCGGCTTTTAGTCTGGAAAATCTGGCTTCTTTAATCTTTACAAGGGGTTTATTTTCAACACTAAAAGGGTTTATTGCTACAGATTTTCTTGGAGGCATTTGCTCAAGAGGATCTGAAGGTTGTATTTCTTCTGGTTCTTCTTCAATATCAATAGAGACATCTTTTTCTGTTTCTTGTGTGCCGGTTTCATCTTCTTCTGATGTTTCAACATCAGTTTTTTCAGGATCTTTTTCATCAGGTTTTGTTTTATCTACCGGTTCTTTAGGATCTTTTTCATCAGGTTTTGTTTTATCTACGAGTTCTTTAGGATCTTTTTCGTCAGGTCTGGTTTTATCTACGGGTTCTTTTTTATCGGGTTTTGCTGGTACAACTGCTGTTACTTCTTCTACTTCTACAACTTCCTGCGGGGCAGACATTCTGGAATAAAATAAGTATGCCGCTGCAAGAGCTAGAAGAATCAGCAAAGCAACCAGTATAACTATTAATCGTTGATTATTAGTTTCTTTTGGCTTGGCCAAGGCTATATACCTCCATTATTATTTTTTCTTTTTGCTATCATCTTTTTCACTATCATTGACCTTTAAATCTTCAAAGGTATATATCTTAAAGTTTAAAGTTATTGCAAGTTTGGGCCCTGATTCTGTTTCAACAAGTTCAACTATTTTTCTATCGCTTACTTTTTTGATCACTATGCCTTCAATATCTATAAACCGGTAATAATTTTGAAGGTAGTTTAAAAAATCTATAGCATCCTCAAAAGAAGATATATAGTTTATTTTTATGGCTTTACTGCTAATTTTAAACGGTATAGTTACAGATTTCTTTTTTTGTTTGGATTTTGATTTGCTTTTTCCATCATCAAGTAAATCAATCACTTTTTTGGGTACTGATTCTCCTTTTAAGGTATTAAGATAAATGCCTGCAAGAAAAACATCCAGTTCATTGACAACATTTTGAATATCAACAACTACCAGTTCAGAATTGTCTTTATCTGGAAACTGTTTTTTAAACCCGAGAAGGCTTATCTTTAAATCTTCTATTTCTTTTTCAATCTTATCGGTATTTTTTATCTTGTTGATAGAACTATTTAAAGAAGATAGTTCTTCCTGTTTATCATTTAAAATTGCAGATTTCTCAAGGTTACCTTTAATAGAAGGTATAACAAGCATAAATAAAGCGACAATAGCCAGTAACCAGGGAAGAATGCCAAATATTATTATTTTTTCTCTAAAGCCCACTTTTTATTACCTCACTAATTATTTTTGACAGTGACAGGTTTTTTGGATGAAGCAACTATTGTGAAATTAAAAATATCATTTTTTTGTGAAGCAGATACAAGGCTGGCATCTGAAATAATTGATGCCTCAGGTTTAATAGAATTTAAATTAATTACAAAAAGCGTAATGCTTTTCAGTGGTTCAGGGTCTTCTTTTGCTACACTACCTTTGATCTGTACACCTTTTGCTGATTTTGTTACTTCTGTTAAATAGATATTATCAGGCACTTTTGCTCTTAACTCTTCCAGAATATCTGCCAGCGGAATAGAAGCATTCATAAAATGCCCTTTGATTTCTTTTTTTATAACTAAACTCAGTTTCTGGTCTTCAAGTTCTTTTTTAATTTTTTTATAGCGATTTAATTCAATTTGTTTTTGATTTATTTCATCTTCAACTTTCGCTATCTGAGAATCAGTATAAATGTTAAAAGTAAAAGAGCCTATAATAACAAGAACCAGAACCAGAATAGCAAGCCCGGCAGAGCCACCAGCCAGCCATAGATACATATTTTTCTGAGCTTCTTCTGGTTTAACTCCTGCGGGGACAAACTTTTCAGGCAATGGCCCCATTTTTCGTGAAGTCTGTTTTTGTCTTAGATCACCGATTAAATTTATTTCTATAGTTTTCAATTTCTACATACCTTTCAATGCTAAACCTACACTGGTAACAAGGGTCGGAAGATAATAATCATCTAGCTGATCATCTGTTGAAATATTTTTCAACGGATTAGCCAGTTCAGCATCGATTTTGAGCCTGTTAGCAATAAATTTATCAGAATTTTTAACACACATACCGCTACCGCCAAGAACTATTTTAGAAATATCAGGTGATTTTGGCCTCTGTGTTTTATAAAAATGTATTGCTTTAGAAATTTCAGTACATATATTATTATATGTCATTCTAACAAGTGTTGCAGCCTTAACAATTTGAGGATCATTTGGGGTAGGTAAACCCGGTACAAGAATTGCTACACGTGGAAGAAACTCTTCTGTTTCTCCGGGGGTTAGCCCCAGTCCTGTGCTTATAGTTTCTATGATGTTCTTTTTGCCTGTATTTGCCATATGAGTAAATAAAGGCATTCCTTTTGATATGATAGAGATATCACAGTTTTCATACCCGACAAGAACTGATACTGCAAGGCTGTCATCATCTTCAATCTGATTGGAATGAGCAAGACTCTTGATCATAGAAAATGTAGATACATCTATGCTGTTAAGTTTGATTTTTGCTGCATCTGCCATATCAACGTATTTTTGAGCGGTAGCTTTTTGAACCGCTACAATTAAAACATCAACAACTCTTCTGGAAGTCGTTTCATCTATTCTTCTTGTATTTTCGAGAAGAGCATAATCAAGGTTAGCATCAGCAGTTTGATAGGGCAGGTGAGAGGATGCTTCATCCTGTGCTATGATCCTTAGTTCTTCAAAAGGCAGATCAGGTAGTGTTACTGTCCTCATAAAAGGCACATTTGAAGGTATAGAAACATTAATTTTTACGTCTTCAACATCATTCATATCAATGATTTCACGTAAAGCTTCTCCTATAACTTCATGTTGAACTATTGTGCCACCAGAGACAGCCCCTGCAGGCGTTGGAACACGAATTAAATGTTCAAGCCTCAGAGCATTTTCTGCTTTTTTGACCTGTGAAAAGACAATGTAATCCTGTGAAATGTCTACCCCGGCAACGGGTGTCTTATCAGCACCGAAAAATTTTGAAAAGACCATCTTTTTATCTCTCTTTTTTTTAAGATATATCTTACATTAGTATAAATAAAAAGTTTATCTTATTTTTATTCTCAGGTCTATATTGTAAAAAAGAGCATGAAAAAATGCCGAGGGGCAGAATTGAACTGCCGACACAAGGATTTTCAGTCCTCCGCTCTACCAACTGAGCTACCTCGGCGTGCATTTAAAATATAACATCGTTTGTTTTAAAGAGTCAATCATATTGTAATTTTATTTTACTTAATTTCATAGATGTCTTATATTGTGGCAATAATCTTAACTATGATTGGCATAATGCCTGCCATGATTGAATTAATGTAATACAAAAAAACAATTATCGCTATTTCAGAAAGACTTTAGATCTGTCAATATCGCAAGCCTCAACAACAATAGCTCTTTGAGGTTCAATAGGGCACTTATATTCACAAATGCCACAGCCAATACACAAATCGCTGTCAACAACCGGCTGTGCCGGGTATGTTCCGCTGATTAGTTTAATAGCTTTATCTGGCACAGGGCAATGCTCTTCACAGACAAGACAGGGTTCATTATTTGCATAAACTTTACAAAGTGTTTTATCAATTTTTGCTTTACCTATAACAATTTTTTCTTTTTCTTCCAGGCTGATAGGTCTTATAGCACCTGTCGGGCATACCTGAGAACACAGATTGCAAAGATATTCACAATATCCCAGCCGGGGTATAATCCGGGGGGTAAAAATACCCTCAAGCCCTGCTTCTGTTAATGTCAGGTGAATAGCATTGTTCGGGCATACCTTAGCACATTTGCCACAACTTATACATCTGTTAAGAAAAGATTCTTCTTCAAGTGAACCAGGAGGCCTTATCAGGTGAGCATTGGCTTCAGAGGGGCTTATAAAGCGAACTGCTGGTATACTGATAAGAGATAAAACCCCTGTAATAATCAATTCTCGACGTTCAGGCTGAAAAGACCGGTCAATGGTTTTAAAGGCTGGCCTGTATTGAAGCCCTTCTGAAGGACAATTATCCAGGCAATTGCCGCACAGCATGCATTCTGAATGCCTTAAATCTCCTGCTATATGAGGGTTCGCATTACCATGGCAATTAACAGTACATATCTGGCAGCCAGTACAGATATTATCATCCTGTTTAACCTTAAAAATACTAAAGTGTGCCAGAAGACCAAAAAGAGCACCCAGCGGGCACACCTGATTACACCAGAAGCGATTGCGATAAAAGTTTAACAGGAGTATAATTACAAATATAATACCCAGCAAAATAGAATACTCAAAGTGATATACAGAATTATAAAAAAGATAATCATATATTGTTTTTACCGGTTTATAGGTATGATTCAAAATAGGATTGTCATAGGCGACATCCAGAAAACTGTTCAAGATAAAAGCCCCGGCAGGTATGACAGCAAAGGTTATAGAACGTGTCATAATGGATATTGGATCAGCAATACCTGCAACCTGAACTCCTCCAACAGCCAATAATAAAAGAAAAACCAGAAAATAATACTTGAAATACTGGGTTTTATGAAACTCTGTCTTCTTTTCCTTAAACCTGATACGGCTGATAAGCTGATTAAGATATCCCAGAGGGCAGATCCAGCTGCAAAAAAAGCGACCAAAAAGAAGCGTTAAAACTACTAAAACAGAAGCTAAAAGAAAAAGAGATAATTCAAAAGTTCTATCTGCAATAAAAGAAGAATATACCGCAAATGGATCCAGCTTTAAAAAGATGTTTACCGGTAAATTTGACTCAAAAAGATCAGCATAGTTAGCTTTTATAACCAGCCACAGAAACAAAATAAATATTAAACTTGAAGCTATAAACCTTATAAAAGATGTTTTCTTAATTTGACTAAGCATTGAGCAATTTCTTATAATTCATATCTCCTAAACCATCACTATGAGCCATTTTTATATATTTAATGTCTTCAGGAGAATGGTTGAAAAAGGTTGAAGCAAAGGCATCACAGGCAACAATATCAGTACCACCGATAACAGTATTGAACTTTCTTACATCACTTAAATTGCCACCCCTTGGGCCATTGGCTACCAGGACTTCTGTCATATCAATGATTGTTAAATCAGGCTTAAAAAAGGATGCAAAATCTACTATTGACTCATCAAGTGAAGCATGAAGCTCACCTCTATTACCACCAATAGCCCCCAGCCAGTTTTTCATACCTATACTGAGTTTTGATGAGCCATGGTGCTTCGCCACAGGAATATTAATTAACCTGTCAGTCTCTATAAAATCACGGTAAACAGGCCAGTCTTTTACAAAATGACCATTAATGCGCATCTCTTTTAATGATCTGTTATCAAGATAGTAAATATCAGCTCCTACAGCTTGGCCAATTTTTAAAAACCCGCTTCTTGTATAAGCTACTCTTGAATCAACACAGGGATTATCAATAATTTTTACTGTTTTAGCACCTGCTTCTTTGCAAAGCTTAGCCACTGTTGCTGCTATCTCAGGTGAAGTATTGGCTCCATAACCCGGTCCCCTATCCCAGGCGATGTTAGGTTTTAAAACTACTGTTTCACCGGGTTTCACAAATTTATTTATGCCACCAAGCTTTTCAATAACCTCCCGGGTCATTTCAGAAGCTGATTTATTCTTGCTATAAGTTAATTGAGAATTTAAAGAAGCACTGGCTGAACGCATAACAAAGTTTTCTCCACCGGGGCCAAAAAAATATTGAGCAGCATAAACTGAAATACCCAGTGAGGCAGCAAGTGCCAGAAATTCTCTTCTGGTAAGTTTTTTCTTCATTAAAAACCCCCTTTAGATAATCACAAATAGACAATCTGATAATATTAAAGACTGATACATAACCAGAATGACAGATTTTCTGGTTTCGATTTTCAAAAAAATAAATTTAAAATACAGGTTGAAAAAGCAAGCCAGCAAGGCAATTGGGCCCCATTGAAAGCTACTCCAACCGGGAGATAGCTAACACATCAGCATAAGGGGCTTTGCCTCCTTTATCGGGTCAAGTAGCAGTCATGGTACGGGTTTTGAAAATCGAAAAAATTTTAAGTTATACACTAATTTTAATTATTACTTATAAAAGATTGAAATTCAACATTTAATCAGGAATGATTACTGATTATAAAAGTAGTATTAAAGAATACAAATGTATTATCAGCTATTATTCTTCAGGCTTAATATCAACAGTAATAACTTCAGGTTGTTTATTTTCAGAATTAGTTATTGGGGGAGTGTTTGTTTTAGAGGGCTCAACTTTTTCTTTAAGGTTTAAAGCTTTATCCCACCTGAGGTCTATGTATTCAATTTTGTTGTGAAAAGGTTTTACGGCAGGTGCAATGACACTTAGTCGGTTAATTCTCTCTATTACTGTTGCATCAATCTCACCAAGTCTAATAGTACTTTGTGTCATTTGTATAAATACATCTCTTGGCTTGCTGAGATCCATATAGATAATTTTTTCACCGGTTGCTTTCTCTGCAATGCGCATTATATGTTCATATTTTTCAATAATATCTTTATTCCAGACGGTTTCAGGCCCTGGCAGAATAATTTTATAAGTATGTTCGTTATATTTTTCAGGTAACGGAAAAAACTCTTTTCCTATCCGGCTGGCATCGGTTGTTATTGCATATTCAGGCATTGAGTTTATGCTGTTGTGAACTACAAAAATAGGTTGCTTTTCAACGATAACAACCTTGAGTCTTGCTGGTAGCCAGTATCTTCTTATATAAGCCTTTTTAACAGGCGATAGTTCAGACAGCATAACCTCCAGGTCTCTTGTATTTAAAAGGTAAAGAGGTTTATCATACACCTTAAACTGCTTTAGTTTATTGATAATATGCTGATCAGAAGTAAGTAAATTATTCTCTATAATAAGGTTTTTATTGGGATAATGTGTGAATATAAATGGACTTAGTTTCCATTGAGGGATTAGGAATAAATAAACAGCAGTGAGAAACAATATTAAAACGCCTGATAACTTGAAAATGCCTCTTATTCTCTGAAATAAGAGCTGGCGTTTCTTAATATTACGTCTTTGTTTAAGATAAATAGCTCGCTGCTTTTCTTTCAGAAGCCTCATTTCTTCTGAATTAAGCTTGCGCCTCTTCTTTTTTGCTCTGATAGCATCTTTATTAGTTTTCATTGAACTGCACTGTGTAACAATATTTCAACCAGCTGGTCATAGTCGATACCCATTGTTTTTGCTTGAGCAGGTAGATCGCTCAAATTTGTCATCCCCGGAAGTGTATTAACCTCAAGTATATAAGGTGTATTGTTAGCTGAGACCATAAAGTCTACACGGCTGACACCTTTGCAGTCCAGGGCTTTATGTGCCTTAACAGCAAGTTTTTGGGCTTTTATAGTGGTTTCATTATCAAGTTCAGCAGGTAAAATGAACTCTGTTAACCCTTCAGTGTATTTAGCGGTATAGTCATACCACTCTGTTTTAGTTCTTAGTTCAAGAATAGGTGTAGCAATGCTTTCATAGTTAATATCAAGAACCCCAATGGTTATAGCTTTACCTTTAATGTATTCTTCTACAAGTATTCCATCACGGTGATTGCCTGCTATTTCTATTGCTTTAAGAAGGTTGTCTTTGCTGTCAACTTTTGTCATTCCAACACTCGAGCCTTCAGAAACAGGTTTTACCATCACAGGAAACTGTAACTTTAGATCTGCCAGCTTTCTTAAAATGCCATTATTAACTTCTTTTCTTGTATAACATACAGATGGTGCAACAGGTATGCCGTTAGCACTAAAAATACTCTTGCTTACAGCTTTATTCATTGCCATGGCACTTGCAAGAACGCCTGAACCGGTATACGGAATATTAAGTATTTCAAGCAGTCCCTGGATGCAGCCATCTTCTCCGTAAGTGCCATGAAGGGCCAGAAATGCAATATCAATAGCTTCTGGATTAAGATTACTGCCGATATCCTTTTTTACGTCCAGAAGAAAGCTGTTTTTGTATCCTTTTCTCTGTAGTGCATCGTAGCAATTTTTACCTGATCTTAGAGAGACTTCTCTTTCTGAAGATAAACCACCGTATAAAACAGCTATTTTGCTTTCTTTGCTTATTTTTGCAGTAAAATTTTCCATATTTTTTCTTCTTCTTTCGTTGGTTCTCCGACAAATAAAACCTCAGGATGTAATATATATCCTGTTTTTTCTTTAACAGCATTGTACATTCTGTACATAAGACGGCTTACATCAAGCGATGAGGCATTATTAATATTGTTAATAAAGTTAGCATGAATGTTTGATATTTCGGCTCCCCCTTCTTTCCAGCCTTTCGCACCAATTTTATCAATCAAATAACCCGATGAAGGGGTTTTGATATGATCAGGATTTTTAAAAATACTACCTGCATTGAACCCGGCAGGTTGAGTATTTTTGCGAGCGTTAATATATTTTTGTATTTTGGCTTTAATACATATGTATTCTTCCTGTTCTAGTTCAAAACAGGCAGAAAGAATGATTTGCCTTCCGGGTATAATTGAAGAATGCCGGTAGTCAAAGTCGAGTTCATCTTTTTTATATTCTTTTATAGAGTTTGTTTGTAAATCAAGAATTTCAACGCTGATAAGGTTGTCAGAAATGCTCTTCTCTTTAACAGAAGCATTCATAAATATTGCTCCGCCCAGTGTTCCTGGTATACCGGCAATGAATTCAAGTCCGCTCAGGCGTTTTTCAAGACAGAAAAAAGCAAGGGCAGGAAGTTTAGAGCCTGCTTCTACTTTTATAGTTGTGTTATCAAGTAGATCAATAGATTGCATTTTTTTGAGTGAGATAACAGGTTTTTTAATTCCTTTATTGGAGATTAAAACATTTGAACCTGCTCCAATGACAAAAGGAAAGTTGTTTGACAAATCCATGTGGCAAGCCAGTTTGGCAAGATCAGCTTTTGTTTCAGGTATATAAATGCATTCAGTCTTACCGCCTATTTTAAAAGTGGTAAATTTATCCAGAGATTGATTTTTAATGCAATGAATAGTCATATTGTAGGATTATTTTTTTTCAATTTTTTCAAGTAAAATATTGCCCAGCTTTGTTATGTTGCCAGCTCCCAGAGTTAAAACAAGGTCGCTGGGTTTAATTTGATCTTTGATATTTTCAGCAACCTGTTCTATTGGGCCACTTATATAGTGTACATCGTTATGTTCCATGCATTTAGAAAGCTTTTCAGAGTTGATATCTTTAATAGGCTTTTCGTTAGCTGAATAGACATCACAAATATAAACTACATCTGCATTTTTAAAGCATTTTCTAAAATCATCCCAGAAACAAGAAAGTCTTGTATATCTGTGAGGCTGGAAAACAGCTACAACTCTTCCGCCACCTTCTTTTTTGACTATCTGTTTTGCAGTAAGCAGAGTTGCTGATATTTCTGTTGGATGATGGGCGTAATCATCAACGATTTTAGCGTTATTGATCTCACCGATAATTTGAAATCGCCTTCTCATGCCTGAAAATTTGCTAATACCATTGAGGACTTTTTCCAGCCCGAGCCCTGCTTCGATTCCTACAGCAATAGCTGACAGGGTATTAGAGATGTTATGTTTACCGGGTATTATAATTTCGATCTCTCCAAACAGGTCATTATCGTATAATACTTTAAAGCTGCTTTTAAAACCTTCTGTTTTAATGTCTATAGCCTTGAATTTAGCTTTATTAAAATGAGGTGAGTCTTCTTCTATGCTGTATGTAAGAATCTTTGATGATTTTTCTGGCAGTTTTTCAAGTAGTTTTCTGTTACCTTCAGAGTCAAGATTAATGATTACAGTAGCATCACCGGGAAGATTATTGATATACTTTTCAAATGTATCAAATAGCTGATCCATGCCACCTATATAGTGGTCAGAATGGTCAAGTTCAAGATTTGTTATGACTGTAATATCTGGTTTGTAAAGTGTAATGGTACCATCACTTTCGTCTAGTTCAGCTATAAAATATGTTCCAGCCCCGAGTTTAGAGTTTGTGTTGAGTACTGGCATTTGACCACCAACAACAATAGTTGGTTTCATTCCTGCATACTCAAACATAAGACCTACCATGCCTGAGGTCGTTGTTTTGCCGTGTGTTCCAGTAATACCAATACTTACTTGATTAGTTAGCTCACTAATATTACCTGAAACGATCAGAGAAAGCATTTGTGCCCTGTGAACGATAGGTATATTATTTCTCTTGGCGGCTATTATTTCCGGGTTATCTCCAGAGATTGCAGAACTGACTACAATCAATCCGGCATCATTAATATTGTCTTCATGATGTCCAACAAAGACGGTTGCACCCCTTTCAGCCATTGAAAACAGAGTTGGGCTGTCTTTAATATCCGATCCAGATATCTTATAGTTTAATTCTGATAATATTTTAGCGATACCGCTCATACCAATACCACCCATACCAATAAAATGTATGGATTTATTTTTGTTGTGCCTTAATACACAATCGGGCAGAGAAATTGGTTCTGCTTTTCTGATGTCATAAGTTAAATAATCCAGTTTATTATCTATTTTACTCAAGGCCTTTATACCTCTTTAACCCTAAATATAGTCTATTACAACATATTTAATCTTATCTTATAGCAGCCAAAAAGCAAATTACCTGACGAAAAAAAACTCGGGTCAAGCTTTTAAAACTGGTCAAAAACCACGGGCTTATATTAACGAATTTGTTGAGTAAAGTAAATTTTCAACACCTGCAAATTTTTTTTAACTGAAAGATAAAAACGTTAAATATTTATTACATTTATTCATTGAACTTCAAATTTGTTCACAATTGAAATTAAAGCTGACATAAATTTATTTTCTTTATGAAAGCCTGACAGCTGATATTTTTGATAGCAAATTATTATTAACAAAGGTTCTACGCATTATTGATAGCAGTTATATTTATTAATAATAGCAACTCAACGATTATGAAGTATGCAGGCTATTGTATCTTCTATGCTGTAGATATATTGATCACCTGTAGAAAGTTTCTTAACAGTATAGTAACCCTTTTCAATTTCTTCAGACCCAAGTATTATAGCATATGTAGCATTTAATTTATTTGCCTTATCAAGCTGCTTGCTAAATTTAGATTTACTAAAGTTAAGATCCGTTTTTATGCCAGCATTACGAAGCCTGTCTGCAAGTACAACAGCATCATTATAATTATCTGAAACAATATAAGCATCAATTTGTTTTTCTACTGTAGTATTAATCAAAGATATAAGCCTTTCCATACCCAGTGCCCATCCAACACCCGGCGTAGAAGGTCCACCTAGAAGCTTAACCAGACCATCATAACGTCCACCACCGCATACTGCATTCTGTGCCCCCAGGGCATAAGAAGTAATCTCAAATACAGGACCATTGTAATAATCAAGACCACGTACTAGTTTACTGTTAAACTGATAGCTTACATTTGCTTTTTCAAGTATTTCTATCAGGTTATTGTAGTTTGTCTTACAGGTATCACATATAAATTCCTGATTTATTATTGAATTAACAGGCTCTTCAGAATATATATTCTGGCAGGTTACAATTTTACAATCAAGTAGCCTCAATGGGTTTTTAAAATATCTGATCTGACAGTCTTCACAGAGGTTATAAAGTCTATCTTTTAATGAATCTTTAATTTTTTCCTTATATATTGTACGGCATTCAGGGCAACCGATATTATTTAAATGCAGGGTTAAACCTGGCAGGCGAAGCTTTTTGAAAAGCTGAAGAGCAACAAGGATAACTTCAGCATCAGCCGCAGCCCCTGCAACCCCGAAAAGTTCAATACCTAGCTGGTGAAATTGCCTTTGTCTTCCGGATTGAGGCCTTTCATATCTAAACATAGGGCCTTTATACCAGAACTTTTGAGGTAACGGGCGCTTAAAGTATCCGTTTTGGATGTAGGCTCTTACTACTCCTGCCGTATTTTCAGGTCGTAGCGTAAGGCTTTTATCACCTTTTTCAAAGGTATACATTTCTTTGTTGACGATATCAGTTGTTTCTCCTACGCCTCTGGCAAAGACTTCTGTGTATTCAAAGGCGGGTGTACGTATTTCCTCAAAATTACCCAGCTCAAATGTCTTTTGTGCTACTTCTTCAACAGATTGCCAGAGTTTTACTTCTTCAAAAGCTATATCTTTAGTTCCCCTTGGGGTTTGTAGTTTCATTATATGCCTCCATTAAGAGAAAAGAGTTTTTTTTTGTATCTCGACAATTTCTTTAATGCCTTTTTGACCGAGTTGAAGCAGGCTAAACATTGTTATATCATTAATAGGTTCGCCTTCAGATGTAAGTTGAAACTCAATAATTTTACCTGATTCTGTCATTACAATGTTAGAATCAACATCAGCAGATGAATCTTCATTATAATCCAGGTCAAGCAGTTCTTCTCCTTTAACTATGCCTGCACTGATAGCAGCTACATGTTCTTTAACAGGTATTTTAGGTATAAAATTATTTTCATATAACTTTGTCAGAGCTGACATCATTGCTACAAACCCACCATTAATACATGTAGTACGGGTTCCTCCGTCGGCCTGTATTACATCACAATCAATAGTGATGGTTCTTTCTCCTAAATCATTGAGGTCTATTGCTGCTCTAAGAGAACGTCCAATTAGGCGTTGAATTTCCATTGTACGGCCTGAGATTTTTAGTTGTCTTTCACGTTGAGATCTTTCCTGAGTGGCACCTGGTAGCATTGAATACTCTGCTGTAACCCATCCGCTGCCGGTTTCAGCTAAAAAACGTGGTACTCTACTTTCCACAAAAGCAGTAACAATAACTTTTGTTTCCCCACATTCTGCCAGCACTGAGCCATGGGCATATTTAGTATAGTTACACGTGAATTTTACAGGTCTTAGCTGGTCTGGTTGTCGGTTGTATGAACGTTCAAGCATATTTCACCTTTTATCTAAATGACAATCTTTATAATATAATGTTTATCATTCAATATACCTGAAAAATTGATTGATTGATAAAAAAAATCAGTACTCTACTGGTGTATATCTCTCTAATAGTCTTATATAAAGCGGGTTTAGATTTTTTATTGAATTTTAAGTTTTATAAAATTCTATATCAAAACTGTTTATTTGAGCTATTTTAGAGTAAAATATGTGAGAGTAGTTGCTGTATAGCTAAAACTCAAGTTGAATTCGTTGAAATACCTGTAGAGATAGTTTAATGACTATAAATAAATCAGAAAAAGTATCTATATTTGTTTATGGAACCCTTAAGCCCGGGGAAGATAACTATATTCCCTACTGTAAAGATCGATATAGTCAAGTATTTAATGCCAAAGTAAAGGGTGAAATCTATGATCTGCCGATGGGATACCCTGCAATGGTTGAAAGTGATGAGTGGGCCCGGGGGGTATTATATGAATTTACTGATATTAGTGTACTTTATGATATTGATAGTCTTGAAGGTTATGATCCATCTTTATCAGAAGATCAAAATTTGTATAAAAGAAAAATGGTAGAGGTATTTGGAGAAAATAAAAAGTTTTTATGTTTTGCCTGGGCTTATTACATGAATAAGGAAAGGGTTATCAGGCTTGGAGGCCATAAGGTTAATGATGGTTGCTGGCATTCTAAAACTAGATTTCAGCCAGATTGCCACCATGAGTTAATTAAAAAATTGCGGGCAATCTAGGTTTATTTTTTCATTGAAGGGTATTCAATCCTGTTGTGGTAGAATTCAAGAACAACATAGGTAAAAGCTTCAATAATAATAGCAATTTCATCGGTTGTTAGTCCAGATTCATTAAGCTGGCCATCATTAATCTTTGTAGAAACAATGTCTTTTATTTTAGACTTAATGTTTTCTCTGTTTTTTTCTTTTATAGTTCTTACAGCAGCTTCTGAAGAGTCTGCAAGCATAACGATAGCAGTTTCTTTAGACTGTGGTTTAGGTCCAAAATATCTATAATCTTTTTCATTGACTTCATTATTGTTTTTTGCTTGCTGTTTTGCTTTGTAATAAAAGTATGTAACAAGGCTTGTGCCGTGATGCTCTGTAATAAAAGGCATCAAAGGTGGTGGAACCTTATTTTTTTTAGCTATAGTAATTCCTGCACGGGCGTGAGAGATGATAATCTTTGCACTCTTTTTGGGATCATTTAATGTATCGTGCGGGTTTATCTGGTCGAGTTGGTTTTCTATGAAATATTCTGGCTTAAGCATTTTGCCGAGATCATGATAGTAAGACCCAACTCTTGTAAGTGTTGAATCAAGGTTCAGTTTTCTTGCTGCATATTCTGAAAGGGCTGCTACTGCAATACTATGCTGAAATGTGCCGGGAGCTTTTTCTTCCATTTCTCGTAATACAGGCTGGTTAAAATCTCCCAGTTCTGTCAGTCGTGAATAAGTTATGAGGCCAAATACTTCTTCTATAAGTGGCAATATAGCCAGAATGATCATAGAAAAGCTGAAACCACTCAGCATCCAGTATAATGATTCTACTAATACACTGCTGCTGGATAAGCTTGAAGGTATATTGTGTGTTATATCAGTAATTAAAAAACCTATATTGTAGATAATGACCTGAATAAAAGCTATAATTATACCACCTTTTAATATATTAATTCTCTGATTAACTTTTGGCAAAATGAATGCAGCAGCAATACTACCTGCAAACAGCGTAAATAAGGTTGTAATGCTTATATCATAAACTCTTAAAAACAGCATAGTAATAAATATTAAAGACACAATAGCTATTCTCAGGTTTACAAACATTGCAATGACAGCACTAAATACGGCAAGTGGTATGAATTTTGAGTTATAGATGGTTAAAATGTCAGAAATCAGTATTGTTGATAATAACAAAATACTTATTAACCAGAGATATGTTGAAGAAGTAAATACCTCCTTTTCAAAGGCATAAAGATAAAGAATATATATAAAAGATACGAATGTCACCAGGCTAAAGATTTCATATACACCATCCCAGTAAATTTGTTTATCCAGTACCCCTGCAGCATTAAGCAGTTTCATCTTTTCAGGTGTTATAACCTCATTTTTTTTAACTAAAAGGGTATTCTTGGTGAATTTAATTTTAACCGGGTCAACTCTTTTAACTGCTTCTTTTCTTAGTTTTTCAAACTCTGCTTTGTCGATAATAACATTAGGAGTTGCAACTTTATTAATTAAAAGAAATACCAGTTCTTTTTGTTCTTGTATCAAACTATCTGGAACATATTTCTGGATAATATCGTCAAGATTGGCCATATCAAGCTGAGAAATACCCTGTTCAAGCATTTGATCAAAAGTGTTTATTGTGATTTTTTTGGCCACATACCATTCTTCTTCAGAAATACTGCTGACAGGCTCTCTTATATCTTCAGGCAAAATAGTATATACAAGCTTATTCAACCTTTTAATGCTCTGAATTTTCTCCAATTGTTTGAATATGTATGCCTGAATATCAATAGCTGACTGAACCTGTGCGCTGTTTGGCTTTATAATTTGGGAGCTAAAAATGTTTTTATTAGTCAGGTTTGTATTCAAATTTTCAAGATAAATTTGTTCAATTTCTCTTTTAATGCGGGTTTCTTCTGAACTATCTAGCTGTTTTGCAGCATAATAGATGCTCATTTCAGGTTTTAATGCACCTGTAACTATTTGAGCAATAGCTTTTTTGTTGTTGTGACTTAGTTTATCGGGTACCAGTTTGTAAATAGTATTTTGAAGATCTGTCTTACTGGCATCTGGAGGATAACCACCGGCAAGAAGACGGGCAAGAACATCTATTGAATTAGCATAAACATCATTTTCCCATGATGATTGCTTCAATGAGAAGATATAATTCTGTATATCTGTAGATATAACCCCTGTATTAAAGAAACTGTCTTCTTTTGTAAGGTTTTTAACATCAGAAACCTTTTGAAGGAGGTTATGAAGGTTATTTCTTTCATTTTGAGTAATATCAGGGTTTTTGGTAGGAGCAGGACTAATAGAGCTAATGACCTCATTTATGGCTTTTTGAGTTGCTTTTTCATCGATATAAACAAAATCTTTAGTAGCGTAAATGTTGCTATTAGCTTTTTGATTAACTTCCAGCACTGGTTTCCATATAAAACGGCTGGCCAGCAAAACTGTCATCAATAAAACTGTTATTAAAAGAATAAAAATACGTGATTTAGGCAAAAAATCAGGCTGATTGCTTGATGTTACAAGCTTTTTTGGAAAATCAAATGTGGGCTGGTCGTTCATTTATTTCGTAATAATTCCTGATGATGTTTGTTACATGAATTATCATTATACAAAAGAGAAATCGTTTACAAAATTTATAATTTATTTTTTTCATTAATTACTAATATACTGACATTTTTAATGCTAAATGACAAATGTTCCAGATATTTGAATAAAGCAAAAAAACCTTATGTCAATGATATCAAGCTGTCAAAAGTTGAATAAGACCTGTATTCAAAATCTTCAGCAAAACACCCAAAGAGGTTTTTGACGATGAGTTAAAGCGTTATGCTTAATGATTGATAACGGTATAAACTCATTATCCTTTACTACAAGACTAACGTGTATTTAAAAAGAAATCATGTAGTCCGTCAAGAATTGCCTTTGCTGATTTTTCCTGAAAATCAGGATCTTTCAGCAGTAAATATTCCTGCGGGTTGATCATAAAAGCAACTTCTATAAGAACACTTGGCATACGGTGTTCACGGGGCAGTGCCAGGTTATCGTAATAAAGACCAAAATCAGGAAGTTTAAGCTGGGTTAAAAGTTGTTTATGAACACTTCTTGCCAGTTCCATTGCCATAGGGTGATAGTAATAACAGCTGCTACCGTGTTCAATATTAGGATCACGCCCGTCAGGTATAGCATTATTATGAATCGATAAGAATATATCAGCTTTTTTACTGGCTGCAAAGTCTGGCCTTTCGTATATACCAAGAGCTACATCACTGTAACGGGTTAAAACTGGACGTGCTCCTTTATCTTCAAGCATTTTAGCAAGTTTTTTAGACATTTCCAGGTTAATTTGTTTTTCCGGTATACCGCCAGGGCCAACAGCGCCCTTTTCCCAGCCACCATGACCAGGATCAATAGCAATAACTTTATCTTTCAGAGGGTTTTCAGTATCTACTCTAGGTGGATATTTAATCTGTATGATAAGTTTAAGGGTTCCTTTTGCTGCTTCTCCTACATAATAAAGGTCATAACCCCATTGCTGATTTTTCTTAAACAGGATATCAAGAACATAAACATTATTAGCAGGCTGACTCCATTTTATTTGATCGAGATACCCATCTTTCATATCATATTTAATTATGTCAGTATCTGCTTTTGCACCATAGAGAGTAATAGAAAGCTTTGACTGATCAACGGATTGGTCAACCAGAAATGGTATTTTTCTCGTAACAGGTATATGAACAAGGGTTGAATTATAGACATGCTGAAGGTTTATAGACCTTATTTCAGTAAAAGGTACAGGAGTGCCTGCTGGAAGAAGCTTAACCTGATTGCTGGAAATATAACCCTCAAGGTTTTCAGCCAGTTTAAAACGATAATGACCACTTTCAAAGCCTGTTAGATGAAGCCTGGTACCTATAGGTAGAGGTGTAAGGCGGGCATCTCCCGGCCCTGTTCTGACAGTTGCCTTATCTCTAGTAACCTCAGCTACACGAGGGTTTTTATAGGGCTGCCAGGTAGTTATAGAGGTTTGTGATTGTACTGTCTTTGAAGTTCCGCTGCCATCACTTAAGTGAATCTTTAGAGGTGCGTTTTTAAGGTCGTCTTCAGGTTTTACTCTATAGATACCGTTGTAATAGCCTTTTACAGGCACCCCTGGCATGCCGTAAACTTCACCAAGAACGAGCTTTTTAACAGTATCAATTTCTGGAGGTAGTTCTGTCATAGCTATTTTAATAGAGTCACTAATTGAAAATGAAGCATTTCTACCGGGAGAACCTTTAAACGATACATTAATAATTTCTCCCGGGGAATATATAACCGTACCGTCAGGCTTAATAGTATTGGTGGCAATCTGAAGAGGCCAGGCCGGTAAAGCTTTCTCAGGGTATGGAGAGGTAATACGGAATGTCTTTTCTTTTACCATACCATCACGGCTTGATCTAAGATTAAAAACATTTGTGCCGGGGCTAAGAGGAACCATTGTAACAAAGATACCTTCTTTATGAAGGTTTATACGTCTTCCATTGATAGTAAATTGGCTGCCAGGGTTGGTATTTCCGATGAAATAGGTGCTGGGTGCATCTATCCTGTGAACAGGGTTCGGGTATATGACTGTTATATCCTGCACTGCAAAACCAGGTAGCACTATTAACAAAGATAAAAGAAAGATATAAATACCTTTAATCAGCAAACGACACATGAAGTACTCCTTTTCTTTTATGCAAAAAAATAATTATGCCTATTTTATGCTACACATGCCTGAATATGAATTTATTTTGTGCAAATTTTACGCATAGTTAAGAACGTAATTTACTTTTTTAAATTGATACATAATATAAAAATAGATTCTAGAAATTAGTGTTGGGGGTTAAAATCCTTTTAGGGGCTTAAAAAATCGCATGTTAATTGTAGCCTATTTTTTATATAGTTAATATTTGATTTAAAGTAATATCAGTTATCTCGCAGTACTAATAGGAATCATTATTATTAATAGTTTTTCAGCCTGCTATGACCAAATACCGCCAGATAGCATAAATATCATTGAGTTGATACAGCCTATAATGAAGCCTATAAAACCGCCAATTCTTTCTATTCCTCTTAGTTCTCTTCTAGATATATCTGTAATAAGCTTTTCAAGGCGTCCAGGTGAAAAGCGTGCTATTTTGTCTGAAATAACGTAGTCTATACCCATAAGCGGTATCGTCTTTTCTATCAGTGTACCGAGTTCTTGTTCCAGGTATTTGTTGATAAAGCTTGCAATCTCTTTTTTTATAAACACAATGGTTTTTGGGTTTATTTTAGACGTATCAAAACGGACAATTTTATCAGTAATGATTCTTGTCATGTCTTCTCTTGAAATTCTATCGCTAATTTGTTTGCTGTTTTGCAATATATAATTTATAAAAATACCGGTTAGATGCTCTTTAAGCATTGATACTGTTGAGTATGGCAGGCTTTCAAATCTGAATTGCGAGATATTTTCTGCAAGTTTTTGTTTTATTTCAAGTTCTTTAATAGCTTCCTGGATTGTTTCGTTAGCCGATTCCGGTTCATTTTTCAGGAAATCTCTTGTGTTTTCGAGTATAGACTTAACCGTAATGATTCTTGATATGTAATAAAAGCTTCCTCTGGTATTATGTTGAACGAGATAGTTAAGCTCGTCAATATTTTCAGGTGTAAGCATTTCTAGAATCCAGTTTCGAATGTTATTTGGAGTAGCTATATGATAGAAAAATGAGTTAGTGATACTGTAAGCTGTATTCATCGGTATAGAAATGCTTAATATTACGCTATCAATAGATTTTTCAATAAACTCTTTTGCGACCGGGCTTGTAGTAATAGAGTCTTCTATGATGTCTGGCAGGCTTTGCATAAGAAATGCAGAGACCAGCCCGGCTATTTCTTCAGATATATCACGTAGTTTTCTAATATTTTGAAACTCTTTTAAAATAGAATCAACAATAGCATCAACTGCCTGTTCGATATTTTCAGGAGTTACAAGCTTAATGGTAATATTCTGAATATCATCCGGGGTTAGCAGTTGACCTGTTACTGTACTGGCAACTTTATTGGCCAGTTTTTCTTGCTCTTTAGGGAACAATCCTGGCGTAAAAGGAACATCAAGCCTTATGTTTAAAGATGGTATATTAATACTTTTTCTTGTATATGGCCTGAATAGCATTTTAATAGCAAGCCAGTTAGTAAAATAACCTATCAGAGCACCTAATATGGGTGGTAAAAATATTGATATTACTGTGTTGATGGCCATAATACATAAGTAATTTCAATTAAATTCAGGGTTATAAACGTCCTGAATCTCTAGTTACGCTTCATATATATAAAACGTTTAACGTAATTACTGTCAAGACCTGGAAGTTTGCTATAAAAAATCTCGCAGATATCTTCCATACTTGTATGTTTAGAGAGTAAATCCATCACAAGTGTTTTGACATCAAGTTTTTTTAGTAATTCTTCGCCATCTAATAGTTTTTCTAATTCTTCTTCAGTCATCTTCTAATCAAAAGCTCCTAATTAACCTGAATTGTCTTGATAAAGTCCTTTGCTGCATCTATATTAAAATTGCCCGGAGTATTGAGTGACAATACTATAACATTTTTCTTTTTATTAGAAAAGGTCATGACGGCAAAAATTCCCTCATACTTCATTTCATCGCCTTTTGTTCGGTCTTCCAGTGTGACTTCTGCCTGAACGTAAGGGATTTCTCTGGTGGCAGTAGGTAAAGTACCTTCTTTAATAATTTTAAGGTCTTTTAATCGTACATTTTTGTGCTTGCTCTGGTGTATAGCTTTTTCTATTTCTTCTGGTGATAGAGCCTGCCTGAAGTTATCTTCATTTATTTTGACTATCCAGCCGGGTGGTTGAGCCATAATAAGCACCTGTTGATCAGGCGAATACATAAATACGGCAGCTTTCGCACCAAATAAATCAAATGCTTTCATCAACGAATAACCTTCAGGAAGCGAATAGCTTGCGATATCATTTGCTCTTTGCTCTATAGTTTGAGCATCTCCTTCTTTAAGCTGTTCTTTAACTTCAGAAGATATATAATTATAAGTAGCACAACAAATACCACCTGTTACAAAGATGACAATGACACTTACTACTATAATTATTAGAAAAACCTTAAGAAATCCCTTCATTTTTCCTCCATGGCAGCTCGAATGTTTCAATTTTTAAATTATAATAAATTAACGGTTTGAGTGAAAGATTTTTTTTATTATACTTCAAATAACCTGTTGATGTTAAAGAGCAGTATTTTGCCACAGGATGAGCGTATGAGCGGGGTGTTATTTAATTTTTTTGTATTTTCAAATTGATCCGGTGTTCTCTAAATTGCTTTTAGCAGGCTAAAATTAAATTTATAACCTGAAATGAGGGTCAAAAATGAGATGTGATGATAAGAAGATAAGCAACGCAGACAGCAGGCAGGTTGATATTGATAAAGCTACGCCTCTGATGAAACAGTATTTAAATATAAAGAAAGATCATATTGACCTGGTATTGCTCTTCAGGATGGGTGATTTTTATGAAACTTTCTTTGAGGATGCTATTATAGCAGCAGAGGCATTAGAAATTACACTAACAGCAAGAGATGCTGGTGATTTAGGCAAAGTACCGCTTGCAGGTATTCCCTGTAAGGCACTGGATAACTACGTACCAAAGTTGCTCAATAAAGGGTATAAAGTTGCTATCTGCGAACAGGTTGAAGATCCTGCACTGGCAAAAGGTATTGTAGATAGAAAAGTTGTTAAAATTCTTACATCAGGGACAATTACTGATCTTCATTTGTTAAATGCCAGAAAAAATAACTATCTTGCAGCTATTATAGGTGATAAGAAAGAACCTGAAAGTTTCGGGCTGGCTTTTGTGGATATTTCTACCGGTGAGTTTAAGATGACAGAATTAGATGGAAAGCAACTAATGGTTGAACTAAACCGTGTTGACCCCAGTGAGTTGCTTGTGCCCTCTAAAAAAATAAAACCCGGAGATATGCAAATTGTTGCAGAGATAGTGCCTGATTTACCTAAAAACGTTGCAAATATCGTTAAAGATCGTTTTACTATGACCTTGAGACCCAATTTTGCCTTCAGTCTTGTGGATGGAACTGAAGACCTGAAAAGGGTTTTTCATGTAAAGTCTCTAGAAGCTTTTGGATGTGACAAAATGCCACTGGCAACAATGGCTTCAGCAGCTATTATTGATTATCTTGAAGAAACACAAAAAGATAACCTGCCTGCTTTTGATGTAATTACACCGTATACATTGTCAAAATATGTTTCACTTGATAATACTACCCGTAGAAACCTTGAACTTACCCGTACAGTAAGAGATGGCTCTTTTCAAGGAAGCCTGCTCTGGGCAATAGATAAAACAAAGACCTCTATGGGTGGAAGAATGATACGTCAGTGGATTGAACAGCCACTTCAGGATATCAAAGAAATCAACAGCCGACTTGAAACAGTTGAAGAACTGGTTGAAAAAAGACAGCTTGCCTGCAATCTTGAAAATATACTCTCAGAATTTAACGATATAGAAAGAATAGCTTCAAGGATAAGTAACAATAGTGCTAACGCCAGAGAACTAATAGCTTTGAAAGACTCTCTTTTTAAATTGCCAGAACTTTCAGATGCTGTTCAAGGAACAACATCACCCTATTTGCAAACTCTTTCATATGTGCCTGAATCTGTTATTGAAGCAGCAAAACTGATTGACAGAACTCTTAAAGATGATCCATCAGCTGCTCTTAAAGATGGCAACCTCATTAGAGATGGCTTCAGCCCTGATCTTGATGAGTACAGGGTGATTTTAAGCGGCGGCAAAAACTGGATTCAGGAATTTGAACGCAGTGAAAAAGAAAAAACAGGCGTAAAATCACTTAAAGTAAGTTTCAATAAAACCTTCGGATACTACATAGAGGTAACTCATGCTAATACAGGCTTTGTACCTGAAGAGTATATCAGAAAACAAACTCTGACTAATGCAGAAAGATACATTACACCAGAATTAAAAGAGTATGAAAACAAAGTATTAAACGCACAAACAAAAGTTACAGATCTTGAATATCAAATATTCATTGACTTGAGAGATACCATTAAAGATTATATTTCAAGAATAAGGTCAGTAGCAAAGGCAATAGCAATTGCAGATGTGATGTTATCCTTTTCTAATGTAGCTATTGAACAAAAATACTGTCGACCTGTGGTTACTGATTCAGAATACCTGGAGATCAAAGAAGGCAGACATCCTGTTATAGAAAAGATTTTGCCAATGGGTAGTTATGTTCCTAATGATCTGAAGCTCTGCTCTTCTAACGTTGATACTGAAGATCCTCAAATAATGATATTGACAGGGCCTAATATGGCTGGCAAGTCAACCTATATGCGTCAGGTAGCACTAATAGTTATACTGGCACAGATAGGTTGCTATGTTCCTGCTGACTATGCATCTATAGGCATTGTCGACAGGATCTTTACAAGAGTTGGTGCAGTAGATGACCTTGCAACAGGTCAATCTACATTTATGGTAGAGATGAATGAGACAGCTTATATACTTAATTCAGCTACACCTAAAAGCCTGATTCTTCTTGATGAAATTGGCCGTGGCACCTCAACCTTTGATGGCGTAGCTATAGCCTGGTCTGTGACAGAATATATTGCTGAAACTATTTGTGCCAGAACGATTTTTGCTACTCACTATCATGAAATAAATGTTTTAGCCAGAAACTTTTCACGGGTAGGAAATTTCAGGGTTACTGTTGCTGAAGACGAAGAAGAAATAAGGTTTTTACATAGAGTAGTTCCAGGAGGGGCCAGTAGAAGCTATGGTATTCAGGTGGCAAAGATGGCCGGGCTGCCTAACTCAGTAATTTCTCGTTCTCAAACCCTTATGGAAAGGCTCTTAAGAGAAGAATCTGCTTATATTTCTGCCCGCAAAAAATTCTCACGGGAAGAAGATTCTCCGCAGCTTTCACTTTTTACAAAAGAATAAATGAAAACCATTTAATTCATAAACTATTAATAAATTGACCTGAAACAGTTATAGAAATTGATGTCTAGCGAATACATCTTTTTAACACAGTGTTAAAACATCGCAGGAAACAGAAGTTAGGGGGTCGGGTTTAAAAGTGCAGCTTCGCCGCACTTTTAAACCCTCTAGAATAAATAGACTATAAATTGATGAATAATTCGGGGAAAACCAGGAATGCATTTTTAATAAACTGTTTAAAGAGTATAATAGTGCTGTTAGATAAATCATAGATAATTTGCTATGGAATGCCCGAGCTGTAAGCAAAATATAAATAAAAATTCCAGAGAATGCCCTCACTGTGGCTATAAAGGCATTGAGCAGTATAATATCAATTCAAGAAAAAAAAATGTCAATCGATTTCTGATTGTATTTTTTGTGTTTATTTTACCTGTATTTATTTGTTTTGCAGGTTTAGTTTCTCTAGTTGCTTCGATAAGTTATATTTATGCAACAAGTGATAGCTATCAATTCGATAAATACAGAGATAAAGTTAAAAAGAACCCGAAAGATATTGATGCCCAGATGAGTTTAGCTGAACTATATGTTAAAAAGTATAAATATAAAAAGGCTATTGATAAATATTTAACTGTTCTTAAGCTTGATCCTGAGAATATTCAAGCTTATGAAGGGCTGTGTTTTAATTATTACAAGCTAAAATCTTATAATGATTCCCAAAAATATTGTGAAGAAGCCCTGAAAAGAGATAATAAATTAAAGGATTCAAACTATTATCTTGGCTGTTCTTTAAAAAAACTTGGTCAGTCTGATTCAGCTTCAGAATTTCTTTTAAAAGCCTATGAACTTGATCAGGCTAACTATGACTATGTTATGGCAGTTGCAGAAAACCTTGAGGCTTCAAATGACAGAATAAATGCTATTCGCTTTTACGAAAAAGCCAGTGTTTTGAAGCCTGATAAATCAGAACCCTTTACGTCTTTAGCAAAGCTTTATACACATTATAATAATTCACCAAAAGCACTGGAAATGGCTAAAACAGCTCTAAAAAATGATAATAAGTGCTACAACAAATACATTTTAGCTTATGTATACGAAAAGTCAAAAGAGCCTGATCAGGCAATTGAATATTATGACAAGACCATTGAATGCGATAAATATGACTATCACGACACAAAATATAGATTAGGCAATTGTTACCTTGAAAAAAAAGATTTTACACAGGCTGAAAACTGGTATAAAGAAGCATTATATAAAGAAAAGTTAGCTAAATATGCTTATATAGGTCTTATAAAAGTATACATTGAGTCAGAAAATACTGAAGAACTTGATAAAACAATTAATAAATATCTTGAAGAACTTGAATATACTGATGATGCTTATCATACAGCTGGCAGTATCTTTTTAAGCTATAATAATTTTGAGCAGGCTTCAAAGTATCTCTCTAAAGCACTGGAAGTTAATGATAAGCATCCGGGAGCACTAAATGACCTGGGATCAGTCTATTATAGACAGAAAAAATTTAAAACATCTCTTGAGTATTATCAAAAAGCTAATCAATATGACAAAAATAATGGTATGTTTATTTATAACCTGACCTGGAACTATTTAAAGCTTAATGACCATCAAAATGTTGAAAAGTATCACATATTGCTAAAAAAAACAGATTCACACTGGAATACAAAGTTTGAATCAGAAATTAGCCGGTTGAAAGGTTAGTTTCACACTCTTCTTTGCTACAATAGCATATTCCAATACCTGTAAATGCCCATAATAAAGTAAATACCGGTACTAAAAGGTTAACAAAAGTAAACGGTACATATTCTATTGTAGGCACGGCAAGTGTTTGAGCAACAAATATTCCTGAAAAGCCCCATGGCAAAAGAGGGGAAATCATTGTGCCACCATCTTCAAGAGTGCGGGAAAGGTTGGCATTTTCCAGATTGAGTTTTTTATACAGTGGTAAAAACATCCTTCCGGGTATAATAATAGCCATATAAAGGCTTGCAAGAAGCATAGCAGCAATCCAGCTGGTAACAAGTGTAGCAGGTATAAGGGTTTTTGCTGATGTAAGAAACTTACTCATCCCTTCAATAAGTGTTTCAAGCATACGTGTTTTTTCCATTATACCTCCCAGGCCAAGACCCAGAAAAGCAATGGAAATTATACGCATCATACTCTGAAGACCACCCCTGCTGAGAAGATTATCTATGCGTTCAACCCCTGTAGATGAAGTATAACCTTCATTTAAGATTATTGCTACTTCGTGAAGGCTGTGTCCTTCTATAAACAATCCATATAAAACACCTATTACAACTGCTATAATGAGGGTAGGTAGAGCACTAATGCGTTTAAAGGCAAGCACTATAACTAATACTGGTGGTATTAAACACCACCAGCCCAGATGAAAATTCTGTTTTAAGATTTGAAGGGTTTCCTGCAGTTCAGCTGTTTTTGCTGCTTCAATCGGGCTGGATAGAGAAATAAGACAATAAATGATAAGGGCAACCAGCAATGCCGGAATTGTAGTCCACATCATATACTTAATATGATCAAAAAGTTTTGTTTCTGCAACAGCAGCAGCAAGGTTTGTAGAGTCTGAAAGCGGAGACATTTTATCCCCGAAAAATGCACCTGAAACAACACAGCCTACTATCATAGGTGCTGGAACATCAAGGCTTGCTCCAACACCAAGCAAGGCAATGCCAACTGTACCAACAGTAGTCCAGGAACTACCAGTTGCAATTGATGTAATACAGCAAATTATAAGGCAGGAAGGAAGAAATATTTCTGGTGAAAGGAATTTTAATCCTAGATAAATTAAATATGGTACAATTCCACCCATCATCCAGGATGCAATTAATACACCAATGGTCATAAGTATAATAACAGGTATAATAGCTATTTTACATCCTGCAATGATTGCCTCTTCAACTTCTTGCCAGCTAAAACCGTTCATCATAGCTACTATTGCAGATACTATAACTACACTGGCAAGCGTTATCTCAATAGGCATACCTGCATTGAGTGTTAGAGACATCGCAAAAATAAGATAGGCAAGTATAATAATAATTGCTGAAATATGTGGTTTTTTGACTTCTAAATCGTCCATATATTGCCTCTGGTGCGTTTCAAACCTTAATACCTCTAAGAATGTTTATTTGCATATGTTATTCAATTTAAACTTTTATTTTATCAGAAATATTTCAAAAAAAATAAACCCCCGGGCTGAGAGTTTTTAATCTATATAGCTCATTGCTTACCGGGGTAAGTGGGTATGTTTTTTGTTATTGTGAGCAAATTTTCAACAAAAAAAAAGTAATATTTAATATTACTTTTTAGTGGGGGGATCAAATTTCAGGGTATTTAACTTTCGAGTCTATATTTGGGGATTTTATAAGAAAAGAAGGAGGGGGATAGTGGGAAATAAGGGATTTATTTGACAATATATTTATTTAAACTGTGAATCCTCTGGCAAGTAATTCGAAAACTCTTTTCAGGTTAGTTTTCCTGGATACTTGATTCTTTGATGTCCTTTCTTTCTTGTTGTTTGAAGGTTTTTTGTGGCTCATATATCTTATCCTCTGGTTTTTAACATTTATCTTAACTACCTATATTAAATACCCAAAACAGCCGGTTGAACATTCTCAAAAGAAGGTATTATTATTCCTTCTTTGGGGGTATTTGAGAATGATTATTATTTAAAGACTAATGCATAACTATAACAATAGAGCTCTCTGAATAATTTAAAAGTTCACAGATTCAAGAAATTAGTGTCGTTTTTGCTGGAATCAGTAATATTTTAATTAATCAGAGGTTCCAATAGATTTTTTGTTTTCGATTTTCAAAAATTTTAAAAGTAAAGATACGGGTTCTGGCCTCATTGATAAAGACTCTCTCAGGAGTGCACTAAGTGCACTCCGGTAGTTTTGCTCAATATTAGCCTTTTCTATCTTCTTTAATACTGCTATAATAAACATTTCGGATAAAAAAACTTTAAACCTGTATCTATACTAAACGACCTTCTTTTTTATACTGATCCTTGAAAGTAATGTATAGATTTCAGATTATAGAGGCCATTCCATCAGCATATATTAATTATTTACGTGGAATGGTATATCCGGCACTAATGTTTACACCAGACATTAACCCGGGTAAAAACAATTTTTTACCCGGGCTAAAGATTCAATTTCTTTACATAAAAGTCTATTGCCAGTTGATAAGACCCATTTCAAAAGAGTTAACCATCATTTTGTTGGATGGTAACACTCTGACAGAGTAGCCATGAAGCCCACTGGTATTTGCTGGCATAATACCAACAAACCTGTAAAGACCATCACCAATGGATTCTGTAAATTCAAGAGTAATAACATTACCATTAACGATCTGTCTGTCGATATCTAATGGCCCATAATAAGCCTGGACAATGACATCTTCAGGCTTAAGGTCTCCAAGCATTAGATCAGCAGTAACATTAACTGTTTTACCAACCTGAGCAATGCCGTTTAAAGACTCAAGATTAGAGCTGACATTTTGTATACGTACACTGTTCCAGTTTTTATAGACATAATTTTTCCAGTCAACAAGTGCTTTAATTTTTTTATAGTCTTCTTCTTTGAAGGAGCGTTTCCTTTTAATCAGTGTCACATAGAGGTTATCGGTGTATTCCTGAACCATACGGTTGGTATTGAAGAACGGACAGACGGTTTTCATATTTAATTTCATCATATCCACCCATTTTCTGGGCAGACCAACAACTGATCTGTCGTAAAATATTGGTATTACTTCTTTTTCAAGTAAATCATACAGAGCACTTGATTCAACCTGATTTTGATATTCTTTATCTTCATATACCTCGCCACGTCCAATGCCCCAACCAATACCAGGTGCAAATGCTTCATCCCACCAGCCATCAAGTACGCTGCAATTTAAAGCACCGTTGAAACAAGCCTTCATACCGCTTGTACCACTTGCTTCTTGAGGGCGTTTGGGGTTATTTAGCCAAATATCAACACCCTGAACCATATAGCGGGCAACATTCATATCATAATTTTCTATGAAAACGATTTTTCGTCTGAATTGTGGTTTTTTTGCTATTTGAATAATTTCTTTAATAAACTCTTTTCCTTTGCTGTCATGGGGATGAGCCTTGCCAGCAAAGATTATTTGCACCGGTCTATCAGGATCATTAAGAATTTTATCAAGTCTTTCGAGATCTCTTAAAACAAGTGTAGCTCTTTTATAGGTGGCAAAACGTCTTGCAAACCCGATTGTTAACGCTTTAGGGTCAAGGACTTCATCTGCATCAGCAAGTTCAGCAAGTGTTGCGCCTCGTTGTTCAAGCTGTTCATGAAGTCTTTTTCTTGTAAATGCTACCAGGCGTTCTCTTCTACGCTCATGAGTTCTCCATAGTTCTTCTGAAGGCATAGAGTCAACCCTTATCCATGTATCCTGACGGGTCTGGTTTTCAGTCCAGTTGCTGCCAAGATACCTGTTAAACAGGTCTACCATATCTCTTGATACCCAGGCCTGAGGAAAAATGCCGTTAGTAATAGAACTAATCGGTATTTCTTCTTCTGGTAGTTCTGGCCATATTGATTGCCACATTTTTCTTGAGACAACACCGTGTAGTTTGCTGACTCCGTTAGTGTATGATGAAAGTCTTATAGCAAAGACGGCCATATTAAAATCTTCGAAACGGTCAAACTGGTTTTTACGGCCAAGAGATAAGAATTCATCTCTTGAAACACCCAGGTCATTGTAATACTGGCTAAAATATTTATCCATAAGCATTACAGGAAATATATCAATACCGGCGGGTACAGGTGTATGTGTAGTAAACACATTACTGGCCCGTGCTAATTCTATAGCTTCTCTAAATTTAAGGCCATTTTCTCTCATATAGGTTCCGATTTTTTCAAGTGATAAAAATGCAGAGTGTCCTTCATTAATGTGGAAGATAGTAGGGTTTATTCCTAGAGCTTTTAATGCTCTGAGGCCACCTATGCCCAGTAATATTTCCTGCTGAATTCTGGTTTCAAGGTCTCCTCCGTAGAGGTAATCAGTTAGATCCTGATCTTTTTTACTATTTTGCGGAATATTTGTATCCAGCAAATAGAGCGGAACTCTGCCTACCTGGGCTCTCCAGATCTGAGCTTTAACTGTTCTACCGGGAAGCTCGACACCTATGAGAATAGGGTTACCCGAATCATCTTTACACTGCTTAAGAGGCAGGTTATAGAAATCATTAACTGGATAAGTTTCCTGTTGCCAGCCATCCATGTTAAGGTACTGCTGAAAATAGCCTTTTTGATAGGCCAGACCAACACCAACAAGTGGAAGACCAAGCTCAGAGGCAGATTTTAAATGATCCCCGGCAAGTACACCCAGGCCACCGGAATAAAGAGGTAATGATTCGGTCAGGCCAAATTCAGCTGAAAAATAAGCTATACTTGCTGTAGATACTTCTTTATCATTGTCGTATCTCTTTTGAAACCAGGTGGTTTGTGACATTTTGGTTTTATACTTGTCATAAACCCTTTCCATATAAGCTATAAAGCTTTCATCTTTTGCTATTGAATTAAGGGCTTCTTGTTTAATGGTGCCAAGCATCAAAACCGGGTTATGGTAAGTTTTTTCCCATAAATCTGCATCTAGTCTTCTGAATACATCGATCACTTCATGATCCCAGGTGCCATAAAGATTGTATGCAAGTTCTTCAAGGCATTTTAATTCTTCGGGTATCTCTGGTATTACGTTAAAAGAATGTATTGTTTTCATAATTTTCTACCTATAATTACCTTTTACTTGTATTAATTTACTCTATATTAATCAAATAGTCACAAAAAGTGTAATATAAACACCTGTAGATTCAAATGATAGTGTTGTAACTACACCAAGATAGAGCTTTTTGATCTGAATAGTATAACCTGAAATGAAGGTTATAAAATAGTTTAAAGAAAATCAATATACATTGCAAAGTAAATCTGCTCTAAGAGCTTAATTAAGTTAAAGTTAAAGGTCTTTCTATAAGAATTTATAACCTCTGAAGAAGTGAAAGGAGCTTTTAATGTTGAGAAATAGTCTTGAAATATAACAAAAATTATATTTTATAAGCCTTCAGGGAGTTTACAAATCTTAATTAATCGATTATATTATTGAACAGTTAAGACTTAAACTATTCATCAGATAGCAAACTGGCAGATAATTTCAAATATTCCGGGCAGATCTTTAACACAATTTATAAAAAAAACAAAAAAATAACTTATTTAAAACATTTTACATAGGCGATCAGAGACTCTTTTAAGGTCTATTGCTTCTTTTGGTCGTATTTCAAGGCTTTTATTATTCATTGAAGTTGTTAATTTACCATCTTTATAAATTTTTGCTGCACTATCAAGTTTTGTAGCTAGTGAGGTTTCACAATTTACTTCGTATACATCTTCAGTAATAATTGTTTTAACTGGATTTACAATAGTATTTTTTAGTTTAAATGTAAGGATTTTATGGCCCTGTTTATAGCTCTTTTTTAGTCCCTGTTTGTCAACTTCTGATTTAATACTGCCGCCTTCACCTGATAGTTCAATCATTGTAATCCATTGAGCTGAAAAAACCGGCCCTGCAAAGATAAAAATAAATACTATTAATATTAAAAACCTTCTCATAGCAGCATGATATCACAAATCATGTAAACATTATACAAATAAACAATAATATAATCGGGTGATTTACACACTTAAATTCTTCAATTATTATAGTGGAATACGGAAAACCAGAGGCATATTTATGAATCTCACATTATTTTATCTTATCAGCGTTATCATTCTTACAATAATTATTTATTTAATCTTATTGTTCAAGTATACCTATGAAAACAAAGATGACGTACAGGAAGCAGACCTTTTAGAGGCTGTAAAAGAAGCTGATTTATATGAGATTGTTTACCTCAAGGGTGGAGAACCACATCTTATTGCTTATATAGTCTATAATCTTATTAAAAACAATTATCTGATAAAAGTTGATGGTAAATTTGAGGCTAATACTGCTATGGTATCTCATCTGGAACTACTTAAAGAACCTGAAAAAGCTATTTATTGCTACATTAAAGACCATCCGGAAGATTTTAACGGGTTGCCCTACAAACAGTTGAGTAAACATGTGCATGTACTAAAACCAATTGTTGTTGAATACAAAAAGAAGTTTGACAGACTGGCATTATTAAATATTTTTTCACCTCTGGAAAATACTTTTTTTAATGCCTACAGCATTTATCTCTTTATTGTACCCCTGTTTGTTGCTCTATTCAGCATAACCCATTTGATGAAATGCCTTTTTGAGTTCTGTGGTATCTATATTGTTAACATTCTTATCGCCATTTTTATTCTATCAAAAATAAATCTCTTTTTTGAACGCATGACAGTCAATGGAAAAAAGTATCTTGAGCTTTTTGAGCATCATCAACACCCTGTACCGGATATTAAAAACGAATATCTCAAATTTGATTCATCAATTTGTTCACTTCCTTGATAAAAATCACCTTTTAAAATATCCTTAAATTAATAATTCTTATTAGGCTAGCAGGTAATTTTATAATGATAGAATTTATAAGTACATATTTATTGATAATACTTATTATTATTGATTTACAGGTTCTCTTTTTTGCTGTTAACCTTGCCTGGAACTATTTTACCAGAATAGACAATGTACGTCTTGAAAATATGGCTAGAAATGCAGGTCTGTATGAAATCGCATACATAAAAGGGCAGGAAACTGAGGTAATGAAGCTATGTATACTTAATCTGATAAAATCAAATGTATTAATACCGGGCACAAAAGAGTATATCATTAACCCTGAATTTAGCGATTTTGACATTTTAAACGATATTGAACTGGACCTTTACTCATTTTTAAAGGATTACCCCTCAAGATATTTTGATGTAGTCCATTATCACAAAAAACAGCTTGAAAAATATTTAACACGGGCAGAAGAAAAATTTGATAAATATCGCCAGAAGATAGATGAATTAAAGTTAAGAAATATTTTGCTGCCTTTATATGAGCGTTTTAACGTGATTATGCTAACATTGTTACTTATTAGCCCCTTAATTTTTGCCTTTTTATGGGCTATGCATCTGACTAAATTTAAAGATTGCTTCATGGGAACCTGCTCAATGTATATCATTAACCTGCTATTCTTTGCTCTTATTACACGGCTTGGATATACATTTATTGAGGATCTTACCTCCAGCGGAAAAAAATATATAGAATACTTTGAAAAGCATAATTTCCCGTACCCTGAAGTCTCTCTAAATTATGATAAATACAATACAATGTTTATAGTACCTGAACCCTGCAGGGGGATCTAATGTTTCTCAAAAATATTACCATTCCTTTCAGAGTATATCTTGAATTAACACGCAAATGTAACAACAATTGCCTTCACTGCTTTACTGGAGAAAAAGATCATTCTCTAGAAGAACTCGAAACAAAAGAGTATTTCAGTATTATAAATCAGCTTGAAGAGATGAATATTAGAAATATCGTTTTTACAGGCGGTGAACCTCTTCTTAGAAAAGATCTTTTTGACATACTGGATTATGCAAACAGCAAAGAACTAAACATTTTATTGCTTACAGGCGGAGAAAATATCGATAAAAAAATAGCTTCAGAGCTTAAAAAGTTTAATATCGAAATCAAACTAAGTCTTGATGGAACAAAAGAAGCTACACACGACATAATACGTGGCAAAGGTTCTTTTAACAGAGTACTTAAAGCTATTGATACACTTAATTCAACAGGCATAAACAATATTACTTTACATTATACTGTTAATAGACTCAATATAAAAGAGATGCTTGATTTACCTGCACTTGTTTCACAACTTAAAGTCAGAAAAACAGATATCAGTACAATTAAACCTGCTGGCATGACTTTGAAAAACAACAATCTACTTATTGATCCATCACTTGTATCTGTGGTTATTAATAATTACAGATTAATAACAAGTAATCCGTCTTTAAATCTTAAAACATACAAAGATAAAAACTGGATCGGTTTTAGTTGTCCTGCCGGGCATGCAAAGTTTGGCCTCTCTGCTGAAGGTAATGTTACTCCCTGTGTATTTCTTGGCAAAGAATTTGAAAGCAAAAACGTTAGAGATTTTCCACTGAAATACCTGTGGTATAATGATCCAAAACTAAATCAGATAAGAAATTTAGATATTAATGCAACCTGTAAAGCCTGTTCAGATCTTGAAAAACGTCATGGCGGCTGCCGGTCCAGAGCTCTGTACTACAGCAATAGCATCAAAGAAATTGATCCTTATTGCTGTGAAGGAAAAAAATATGTTGAAAGACAGAAAATTGCTAAAAGTGAAATAGAGAGACTTTTTACATAAACGTTAAAACTAAAATCATTTAATATCAGGTTGAACTCAGAATATAAAGCATAAAAAAAGGGCTAAAAGCCCTCCTTTTATATATTTTGTACCGGTTTAGACTATAACCAGTAATTGTTGTTAATAATACCCATAGGATTATAATTAGAGCCAAGGTATGAACCCATTCTGCTGGCTGTATCTCCCCAGTGCCAGGAGTTATCACCACCAGTATAAGAATCAAGCCCTGAATAAAGGCTGTTTGTAACTACGTTAGCTGAACTGCTTACAGAATTTGACCCACCGATCAGGCTCATAGGATCATAGTTGTTGCCCATATATGAACCCA
>Ga0334898_1000300_pt1 | contig 87139 bp, 67 predicted proteins | sample GraSluR3_MG_10_FD_207228 | JGI IMG/M metagenome (GOLD analysis project Ga0334898, IMG submission 207228) | Sludge microbial communities from methane-producing bioreactor in Wageningen University, Netherlands - Granular Sludge_3_08-R3 | ecosystem: Engineered > Bioreactor > Anaerobic >... | reverse complement strand
AAAAGGTTTACTTTGATGCTGTTTCAAAAGTTACCAGCCTAGTTTCAATTCCGGTGGCTATTAAAATTAGCTCGTACAATACAGCATTAGGTAGTTTTATCATGCGGTTATCCGAAACACCCGTTAAGTCAGTAGTTCTCTTTAACCGTTCATACAACCCCGATTTTGATATCCATAACTTCGAGTTTACCTCCACAACGGTTTTTAGCACACCAGCCGATTTGGCTTTACCGCTCCGCTGGGTGGCCATTATGGCTAATAGGGTAAGCGCCGATTTAGCCGCATCAACAGGTATACACGATGGGTATGCAGTAGTCAAAGCCCTTTTGGCAGGTGCCAATGCAGTGCAAATTGCCTCTACACTATACCGCAATGGATTTGGCCAAGTTGCTAAAATGCTAAAATGTATTGAGGAGTGGATGGGCGAAAAAGGCTATAAAAATCTTGATGAGTTTAGAGGCAAAATGAGCCAGGAAAAAGCATATAACCCTGCCGCATTTGAGCGCGTTCAGTTTATGAAATTTTTTAAGGATAGAGGACAAGATTAGCAAATTATTTAGAATAGCTAATTGCAAAAACCCCGAATAGTTCAACCCTGTTCGGGTTTTTTTATGCTAAATATTAAGGTAAACTAGTCCATTTTACTATTGTTGATATGTTTTAGCACTTGTTGATATAAATTAGCAAAAGCAATTATTTTAAGGTTTTTAAAATTAGTATCTTCGCCACGTGAAGATGACATAAGATATTTATGAGAGAAGAGAACGACTTTTTTTTTAGCGAAGACGAAACAATGGAGATTGTGCAGCGGTTTGAAAGCATGCTGAAGCACAATCAGAATTACTTTTTTGATGTAGTTGACTTTGAGAATATTATTGACTTTTACCTCAGTTCAGATAACTCAAAACTAGCATCAGAGGCTGTTGATATTGCCTATAGCATGCATCCCCATTCAACCGAAATACAGCTGCGTAAGGCTGAACTTTTGGTTATAAACAATAAGTTTAGCGATGCTTTAAGCATTCTTGCAATGCTTGAGCGAATTGAGCCTGAAAATGGTGAAATTTTCTTTTTAAAAGGGCAGGCTTACCTCGCGCAAAAGGAGCTTAAGCAAGCTAACGAGGCCTTTTGGCACGTTACCAATTGTTACACCGACGATAAAGTTGATATGCTTTATCGTATTGCTTCGCTTTACCAAGAAGCCGATGAGGTGAACTACGCTATTCGTTTTTTGCTTATAGCCTTTAGCATCGATAGTAGCTCGCTTAACATTTTATTCGACCTAGGTTACTGCTACGAGCGATTAGGCGATTTAGACAAGAGCGATAAGTACTATAATCTTTATCTTGATATTAACCCATTTTCAACTAGCGTTTGGTATAACCTAGGAATTATACATACTCGAAGTGGGAATTTTGCAAAAGCATTAGAAGCATATGATTTTGCGCTGGTAGTCGATCCATCAAACGTATCGGCTATCCACAATATGGCAAATACCTATGCAACCATTGAAAAGTATGCCGAAGCTTCGGAACTTTTCATGAGTTTGCTCGATTTTGAACCCGAAAACCCAAGGGTTTACTCCTCAATTGGTGAGTGTTTCGAGAAGTTAGGAAAGAATGACAAGGCCATTGAATATTTCGATATGGCTTTAGGCATTTCATCTTCACTATCCGATGCATACTACGGCAAAGCTTTAGTTTATCTTAAAACTCAAAGAGTAAACCTAGCCCTCGAGAGCATAAAAAAATCAATAGCACTTGAACCCGAAAACTACGATTACTGGTTAGGTTTAGCCAAGGTTAAATTTGAAATGGGAGAAGACGACGAAGCCATTGAGGCATACCGTGAAGCAACATTGCTAAATGCCGATGAACCCGATGCATATATTGGCCTTGCTGAAATAAGGCTTTTCCAAGAACGTTTTGATATTGTTGAAGAGATTTACCACGAAGTTGGCGAAAAGTTTAACGATGTTCCGGCTCTAAAGATAATTTATGCAGCGGCATTGTACCTTATTGGTAAGCCTAAGCTAGCCCTTAACATGCTAAAACAGGCAAAAAAGCACAACCCTTTCACAATTGAAGATTTTCATGCTATTGTTTCGGTTGTTAATGATGATGATTTTTTATTAAAGCTCAAACAGCTATAGTTTTACTACCCAAAATAATTTACCATGAAAGCACATGAATTACCCAATATCCCCGAACGGGATGCAAAACCTCGCAGTAAAGGGTTAACAATGGTTATGGATAAGGGACTAAGCCTTCGCGAAGTTGAAGATATGGTTTGCGTTGCAGGAAGTTACATCGATTTTGTAAAATTTGGTTTCGGTACCGCTTTGGTTACCCCAAAACTCGAAGATAAAATTAAAGTGCTTAAAGATGCTGGCATCAGACCCTACTTTGGCGGAACTCTTTTCGAGGCGTTTATTGCACGTAACATGTTTACCGAATTTCAAAAGCTGGTCGATAAATATGGACTCGATTTGGCCGAGGTGTCGGATGGGACCCTTGAAATGAACCATGACACCAAATGTGATTATATTGCTAAGCTATCCAAGCAGGTTACTGTATTATCTGAGGTTGGCTCTAAACAGGCTGGGGTGGTTATTCCAAACGATCAGTGGGTTGCTATGATGAAGAATGAGCTTTCGGCTGGCTCAATAAAGGTAATTGCCGAAGCCCGTGAAGGTGGGAACATCGGAATTTACAATCAGGACCACTCTGCCAATACCGAGCTAATTGATAACATTGCTCACGATATTAGCATTGACGATGTGCTGTGGGAGGCTCCGCTTAAAAATCAGCAGGCTTGGTTTATTAAGCTCTTTGGTGCAAATGTAAATCTCGGAAATATTGCTCCAACTGAGGTTATTGCTCTCGAAACACTTAGGGTAGGCTTACGTGGGGATACTTTTTTTCAATTTCTTAACAAGTAGTTGTAATGGCTAATCTTGTTTTATGGGCATAATGTAATTGTGCCCATTTGCGTTTTATTGCGCCTTACTCAAACATTTATCATTTCATCAATGAAAGCGAATCTTCTTCAATATTTTGTGCTAATTCTCAAAGGGATGGGAATGGGTGCTGCAAATGTAATACCAGGGGTTTCAGGCGGAACAGTTGCTCTAATAACTGGGATTTTCGAGCGGATTATTAACGCTATAAAATCATTTAATCTTACAGCCCTAAACCTCCTTTTTAAAGGTAAAATTAAGGAACTGCTTGCTTACGTAGATTTTTATTTTCTCCTTTCTGTAGGAGCAGGAATGATAGTTAGCATTGTTAGCCTAGCACGTATACTAAAGTTTTTATTTGAAACCTATCCGGTTTTTATCTGGGCTTTCTTTTTTGGCCTTATTGTAGCTTCGGTCTTTTACGTAGGAAAAACCATTGCCAAATGGAACACTAGCGTAATAATTGCATTTTTTATTGGTGCCGCTATTGCAGTATGGGTATCGTTTATGAATCCGGCTACCCAAAACAGCTCGTTTTTTTATTTAGTGCTGTGTGGAGTTGTTGCCGTTTGTAGCATGATTTTGCCTGGGCTTTCAGGTTCGTTTGTGCTTATACTTATGGGAAATTATGAGCTAGTTATGATTGATGCTGTAAATCAGGGCAACTTATCAGTATTGCTACCTGTTATTTTAGGTGGAATTGTTGGAGTTATTGCTTTGTCCCATGTTCTTTCGTGGGTTTATAAAAGGTTTAAAGATCAAACCATTGCGCTGCTTACTGGTTTTATACTTGGTTCGCTTAGCATACTTTGGCCTTGGAAGGAGGAAATTTTTAGAACTGATATTGCCGGCGAAGTAGTTCTTAAAGATGGAAATCCCATTGTACAAGGGTACGATTTATTTTTGCCCAATGCATTTTCATCTGAGGTTCTAATTGCCATAGTACTTGCCATATTTGGATTCTTAATTATTGCTGCAATGGAAAAATTGGCAAAAGTTGAAAGCTAGTTTATATATTTGCCATTAAAGGTTGTCTTCGCTAGGTTTAAAATCGTCTCTAACTAAATGAGTTGGCAAAAACGTATTCTCAGTATTTTTTTTGGAATTCTGTTATGCAGTATTGCATGTGCACAGAAATGCAGCATTGCTAATGTGAATTTTACTAGTGGCGAACGCGTTACCTACAGGGCTGTTTACAATTGGGGCTTTATATGGGTTAACGCTGGCGATGTTGAGTTTGTAGTTAACGATACCATGTATTTGGGTAGCCCTGCGTATCATTTAAAATCAACTGGATGGAGCCTAAAGCAGTACGATTGGTTTTTTAAGGTGCGCGACAGGTTCGAGTCAATTGTTAATCCGAAAACTATTTTACCATATTGGTTTGAGCGCGACACCTACGAAGGAGGTTACCAAGCCTATAACCGTTACGTTTTTAGCTATGCCGATTCCACAATCGATATTATTAGCCAAACCAGCGAGCGCCCATTCAAAAAAGAAATATTACCGCTAAAACCCTGCACTTTCGATGTGCTTAGCGCAATTTACTACTGTAGGAATATAACCTTTGAGTGCTATGCGAAAGGCGACACCATTCCCATTAAAATGGCTATTGATAACGAGGTTTTCGATTTATATATTAGGTACTTAGGTAAGGAGAGGCTCGAAACCCGATCGGGCGAAATTTACAATACAATTAAGTTTAGCGCATTGCTGGTTGAAGGAACAATTTTTAAAGGGGGAGAGGATTTGGTTGTTTGGGTAACCGACGATTTAAATAGGGTTCCTATTCTGGTTGAAGCAAAAATTTTGGTTGGATCAGTAAAGGCTGTTTTAACCAGCATGGAGGGGCTTCTTCATCCATTAACTTCAAAGGTTAAAAATTTTTAGTTACAATTGTTTATTCATTTATTGTTTTGCTAACTATTTTTTTTTGTTCTTTTGTACTAACTATAAACCTAATTTTCAACTAACACTTTTTAAAATGACACGGATTTTATCTACAGCCAAAACCCTTTGCTTAATCATGTCTTTTATGCTTGTATCGACAATGGGTTTTTCTGCAAACGATGTTGACCTGAAATTTAACCTAAAAAAGGGCGATGTAACCAAATACAGGGCAACTATTGAGCAAACCACCACGCAACAGATGGGAGGAATGGACCAAACGGTTAACCAGAACCAAATATTTGAGTACACCATTGATGTTAAAGATGTTAATGCAAGCAGAAACTTTGTAACTCAAATTACTTACACCCGAGTTGCCATTAATATGGCTGCAGGAGGGATGAACATTGCATTCGATTCTGCCGAAGAAGAGTCGGCACCTGCAAACCCACAGCTAATGGGATTTGCTGCTTTGGTTGGCCAAAGCGTAAACGTTACCTTTTCGCCTAAAGGCGAAATTGTTGAGGTTAGTGGGGTAGAGGCAATGATCGAGTCGATGATTTCTGAACTTGCTGGCGACAACGAGGCCATGAAAGGCCAAATGAAGCAGAGCTTATCGCAAAGTTTTAACGATGAGCAGATGAAGCAAATGTTTGGCGGCTCATTTATTAAGTATCCAGAGAAAGCAATTAAGGTGGGAACAAAATGGACTGAGAATCAGGCAGTGGTTACACAGTTCACGTTGAACGTTATTAACAACTACGTGGTTAAAGCTATTACTGCTGATAAAGTTGATTTAGAGGTAACCTCAACAATTGCAACCGAGCCCGGTAATAAGTCGAATATGCAAGGTATGGAGGTAACTTTTAATTTATTTGGAACTCAGTCGGGTACTATAAGCATTGAGCCAAGCACAGGAAAAATCATTAGCTCAACAGTTAATCAGAACATTTCCGGAAACCTATCGGCCGATATGGGTGGTCAGAATATGGATGTTCCAATGACAATTGCCTCAAAAGTTATTACTGAGGTTATTAAGTAATTTTGTTTTTTTAATAGGCTGTATTGAAGGCTCCTTGCTTAATTGCGAATAAACGCTCGTAATTATAGTTTTGGGTTTTTAATACAGCCTTTTTTAGTACTCAATAAATTCGCCTGTTCCTCTTCCCTGAATGGCAAACGAAGTATTTGTTGGATTGCCGGTGAAAAACACATTTCCGGCTCCCTCAATAATTCCGGAAATTGAGCTGCTTGCATTTGCAAATATATCGCCCGACCCCTGATTATGCACCCAGCAATAATTGGTTAGTAAGTCTTGGCATCTGATAAAACCTGTACCGTTTATCTGTAAATGGGCTCGTGTTGCATTTCCAAACATTTTAGCATCTACAGCACTTTGATTAAAATAGCAATAGAAGTAGCTGGCGTTAATGTGCAAATTAATATCTCCTGCACTTTTCTCCGATCGTATTCTAAGCGAATCGGTTACCAAAGTATTGGCTGAGAATATGTTTCCAACACCTTCGTAGTATATGCTTTTTAAGCTGATAACGTGAATGGTTGCTGTAAGCTCAATGTCGTAACCGGTGTACCAACCGTAGCTATTGTTGTCTTCAATGGTTAAACTTCCATTGTCAAAAGAAGTAGTAACCTTTGAAAGGTAATTTTCGGGGCCTGTAATAAAAAGCTTGTTTACTGTATCTTGAATAATCTCGACATTTACCCTATCGTACATTTTTATGCCAATAATGCTATCGGCATTGCGCTCAATGGTGGTAACCTTTCCGGCAGTATCAAACAAGCTAGTAATGCATGAGGTTTGCACTAAGCCAATCCCAAATAGTATAACCCAAATAAAATTAAAGTTTTTCATAGTTTTACATGAGTTTAAAGCCAATTCCCAGTTCGAGGTAATCGGCAATGGTCCAATGTGTTTTAAGCGAAACGTTTAAAAATATTCTCTTACTCGCCCTATAACGTAGGCCAAGCCTTTGGTATACTATTCCGTTTTGCGAGTCGAGATTGTAAACATATGTTCCAAAAGCAAATATTGCCGAAAGCCTATCGAGTAAAAATTCGGTATTTAGCATTAGGCCTCCTTTGGCAATCTGCCATGGACTGTTCCACTCAACACCTTGATAATCTAGAATAAACTTATTCGAGGTATCGTACATAAAATCGGCCGATACGCCAATGCGCCAAAGCGCCTTAAGCGGATAGCTATACTCAAGGTACAACGCTGCTACAGGGTATTTTGGGCCACCAGCCCCTTTAACCTCTTTTTGTGTTGCTATAAAAAGTGCTAAAAGTCGATGCTTTTCACTAGGAAAGATACTCGGTTTTTTTGCAATCTTTGGTTGATAGGGTAGGTAATAATTAGCCCCAACTGAAAAAAATGAGTAGTTAAGTCCCGAATTAGGCTTTTTATAGGTGCCATTTGAGTAGTGCATTAAGTTTACGCTCGAGCTAATATCGAAATTCCTGTTCAAGGAATAGCTAAGCGTTGTGCCAAGGTTAATAAATGCATTTAAATGCGACGAAATGGCGGTGTTTTTAAAGTTATTGGTTCTGTGGTATGTCTTTGTAATATATCCAAGCCCTGAGCCAATATAAAGGCCTATTTTAAGCCTTTGGCTAGGCGAGTATATAGGAATATTTATGAAAGGAAAGAGAGCATGAGAATAACCTAAAATTTCGGGATTACCTAAATCCATAAAAATATACCCAAAGCCATATTCGGGGTACGAATAGAATTTATGCCACTGCCTTGTTCCGTTCGATTTTATTGTGTAGGATAATTCAATTGCCATTGAAGGTTTGCTTCGGAGTAATGCCATCTCCTTATGGTGGTACTGGAGTACACCCGAATGAACCTTTAGCCCAAAACCATGAATTGAGGTTGTAGCAGTTGTATCGGTACTTGCTATGCTTGGCAAAAAATAGCCAAATAGGGCAAAGACTATTGCTATTAAACGATTTACCATTAATTATATTTCTGCGAAATTTCTGAGGCTAAATTAGCAACAAAATCAGTTTTTAAGGGATGATAAACAAAAAATGGGCAGCTCAATTTAAAACCGAGCTGCCCATTTTGTTGATAGTTTTGAGATTATTGTAAAATTAGCTTCTGTGCCGAGCTAATTCTTGCTCCGTTAGCCAAAACAATATATACACCAGGTTTAATGTGATGTGGTCTATTCCACTCAATATTATTCTCACCCTTTTGTAGGTTTCCGTTGAAAATATTAGCAATATGCCTTCCGCTTAAATCAATCAGGTTAATACTAATAGATTGATTGTTATCGCTAAAGTATTTTATGCTTAACAAACTTGTTGCTGGGTTTGGATATAGTTGAAAACTTGTATTTGTTGATAAAAGCTGATTGGTATTTGCGTTTAAAATGTAATCATCTCTATTTATGTACTGCGTTGTATACATTCTATATTCACCAGGTTGCATTGTGAACGATTGCGCTACCTCATCGAACTGATGCTCGGTTTGGCTATAGTACTCATACCACTGTCCTGTATTGGGGAACGAAACCGAAATGTCCTTTTCGGTAACATCAAAATTCCCCACTATAACAACATTCATATCATCATGCAACAATATAATTTTTTTACCAGCACCCGATAGCGATACAGAAAAATTGTTGGTGCTAAACGAGGGAAAAGCTTTGCGAAGGGCAATAAGTTCTGCCCAAGCCTTATAAAGCTCCTTGCGTTCTGTGTTGTTGAAATAATCCCACCTTACTGGTTTGCGCGACGTTCTGCAGTCTTCGCTTGTTGATCCGTCGGGGCAATGGTTTATACTATAGTCGTAACCCAATTCGCCAAACTGCCAAATCATTTTTGGGCCTGGTATGGTAAAGAAGAATGCACCTACAAGCTTTTGACGTTCTAGCGCAATTTCAATATCTTTTACATCATGTTCTGGGTTTGAGCTATTCCCGTACTCAAGGTTTTTAAACATAAGCCTTTCCTCGTCGTGGCTTTCCATATAGCCAACAAGATGAGGTACACTCCAACCACGCTGCTTGTAGGATACACCGCTAAAATCGGAGTTTGGTAACCAACCCATACTAGCCTCGTTATACTTGTAATTATTGTTTCCCCATATTAGCATCCCCAAACCTTCGTTACTTCGGTATTCGGCAAGCTCTTTCTCTTCGTTATTTGCGGTAAAATGTTCGAGAATAACGTAAGCATTAGGATTTACGTTCCATATTTCATCGGCCATTCGTTTTAGTATACTAATTCGGCTGGCATCGTAGGCCCAGCCATCTCCAGTGGTATTGGTAAAACCTTTTGTGAAGTCGAAACGGAAACCATCTACTTTAAATTCTTCTAACCAGTACCTATTTACCCTATCCACTAAATCTTTTGTATACTGGCTTTCGTGGTTGAAATCGTAACCCCAGTAGTAAGAACTATTTGGTGATGTTTCGTTATACCAAGGATTGTTTGCAGTAGGTTGTCCCCATTCGCCTGCATTCTCATCGAAGTACATTTGAACAAATGGCGATTGGCCAAAGGAGTGGTTTAGCACCATGTCAATAATTACAGCAATTCCTCTTTTGTGGCACTCATCAATAAATTGCTTGTAGTTATTTTTTGTACCGTAGGCTTTATCGGCAGCAAAGTAAAAACTTGGGTTATATCCCCAGCTATCGTTTCCTTCAAACTCATTAATTGGCATTAGTTCGATGGCGTTTACGCCAAGATTTTCGAGATAATCAAGTTTTTCCATAGCCGATTTAATATCGTCGTCGGCAACAAAATCGCGAATGTGCAATTCGTAAATAATCAATTCCGACTTTGCAGGGGGGGAATACTCATCTGCTTCCCAAATGTATTCCTCTTCCTCCACTTGGAATACTGAAGCAATACCTGTTGTTTTTCCCTCGGGATATTCAATAAGATTAGGATAGTTGCTATTGCTAATGTACTTATCGTTCCAGGGGTCGCTAACTTTTTCGGTGAACGGATCGGCAATTTTAAGCTCACCATCAATCCAGTATTGGTAAATGTATTCCTGCGTAGGGTTTAAATCGCTTATAGTAGTCCAGTAATGAGTTCCGTCAGCAGTTCGGTTCATTAGGTAAGCATCATCGAGTTCCCAGTTGCTAAAATCGCCAATGGCAAAAACGAACTCTTTTTCAGCAGCAGGATCGTTTAGTACAAGGGTAACCTCATTTGTGCCAGTAATATTTACCCCAGGAATAACATCTGCGGGTAGTTCAGCTGTTGGTACATCGGAAAGTACGTAAAAGTAAACCGAATCGGTGGCAATATCGGATTGGTATGTTGCAACTGCTTTAATCCATTGTTTACCATAGTTTGAAATAGAATATGTATGTGAAATTTCGTTTTCAGTTGTACTGGCTATTTCGGTATTGTTTACAAAAAGAGTAATGCTTTCTGAACTATTTGCTGATGCAGTTATTGAAATATCTTCGCCAAAGCTAAAGAAAGGTTCTTCCGAAACGGGTGAACTAATGCTAACCGTTAGCCCTTCCTGAACAACATCAATAAACAAATCTTCGGTTTGTGGGGGGCTGGTTGTTTCTTCGCCTCTAAATACGAAGCAAAGTTTTGTAACAACATCCTCTCCTTGAATGCTATAAAACTCGGTAATGCTGGGTGTGATTATTAGCTCATAAAGATCATCACCAATTCGGGTAAGCTGTGGTTTTATATCTAATTCATTCCAACCACCTATAACATAATTCCATTCTGTATCCCCCTCAATAATAACACCTGTATGGGCATATACATTTCCCGTATAACCGGCCAGGCCGCCACCCCCTTGAGTTGCGTCAAAGGTGATAACAACCTCGTCGTTTACAGTTGGAAGCGATGGTGATGAGGTGATTTGGCCTAATCCCATAAACCAAAAGAATGAAAGGGCTGATACAAGAAATAGTTTTTTTAGTAGAGTACTCATTTTGGTATTCGATTTTATTTTTAAAACAAAACCCCGACCCAAGCCGGGGTTTCGTGATGCTTTAAAAAGAACTATTTTTTAACAATTCTCTTACTTGATGTAAATCCGTTATTATCAGTAACAGAAACAATGTAAATACCACTGTTAAGCATTGATGTGTTAACGGTATATTTCTCTTCATTAATGTCGCTAATTGTTAGCACTTCTTGTCCAGTAACATTGAAAACTCTAACGGTAGCTATTTTCCTTGCACTAGCAATATTAAAGAATTCGGCTGCTGGATTGGGGAAAATTGCCAAGCTATTCATTGCTTCGCTGCCAACGCTGCTTATAAGAACGAGTTCTACGGCTTCATTAACGACTGCACCATCAACAACTATTTCGCCAGAGCCAGGCTCATAGCCTTCTTTTGTTACGCCATAAGCATAGGTTCCATCAACTAGTTGGAATGTAGCAATACCAGAAGCGTCAGTAACAACATCCTCTTGATTAACCGTTACAGTTGCACCTTCAATTGGGTTTTCACCATCGGTTACGGTAAAGGTTACAGTGTATTCAGGAAGTGAAGCTAAAACTACGTCTTGAGTAACAATTCCTTCAACAGCAGTTGCATCAGAAACATCTACAGTACCTTCAAACCATTCAAACCCATATTTAAGAACGTAGAAATTGTATACCTTTTCAACCATTCCTTCGATGTCATAATCGCCAGGAGCATATAGGTAATCGTGTAGCATTATGCTTGCATCTGTAATTGCATTTGCCTCGCCATCTTCAACGTTAAACTGAACTGTATATGTAACTGGCTCAGCAAAAGTAGCTTCAACTGCAACGTTTTCAATGCTTAACCTATCCATATCAGTACAATCGAAGTGTACAAATGCTAACCTAATTTGACCACCTGCATATTCAGTAATGTCAATTTCTCTCTCAAGGTAGTTGTAGCTACCAGCTTCTTCAGTAAGAGTTTCAACCCAAAGCTCATTGGTAAAGTCTAAAGGATCAATAGTGTTAGCTTCGGCTAAAACCACTTTGTACTTCTCCTCAGTATAAGCGGGTGTGCTTGCCGAAGAAGCAACCTGGAATTTAACAACAACTTGCTCAGCGGTTTCGTATCCAAGTAAATTTATTGGAGGAGTAATTAGCCAGTTGTTTGGAGCAAGGGGTACGAAATCATCTAAATCTACATCAAAAATGGCAGAATGAGATATTGGGTATCCATCTTCTTCTTCAGTCATTCTGAATTCCCAGCTATAACCGTCACCATCCTCATCAAGAACAACCCAGCTAGCAGGAGGACCATAAACAACAGGCTCAGGATCATCAGGGTCGATAGGTTCAACGCTATTGAAATCTTCTAAATAGTTAGGGTCAAACATGTAGGTTCCGTATACTGCATCGTAAATGTTATTTTCTGCGCGAACAGTATACTCTCTGTTAGGTACAGGGCCAGGGAACTCGTTAGTATCCCAGTTTCCGTTTAACCTAAATTTAAACTGAATTTGTTCACCCTCATTGAAAACGGCAGGTGAAGTTAGAGTGTATATGCCATCTTCATCAGCATCAGTAGGTTGCCATGCTTCAGGTACTGTTGTGCCTGGCCAGCCATTAATGCTACCAACAATCTCAAGAACATCTGCTCCAACAATAAATTCACCAGCATCAATAGCTCCGTTCATGTCAATGTTAAAAGTAATGTCAATGCTACCAGGTGCAGCAATGTAATAGGCAATTTGGCCTGTTACAACTCCAACTTCATCAACTGAGAAAGTACGGTTACTACCAGATATGAGCCATGAATCATTTTCGTTAACAGCGCCCCATTCGTAGTCACCTTCGGGAATACCTGCAAAAGTTGAACGCCATACACCAGGCTCAATTTCTGTCATTAAAACGTTGGTCCAATCATTAAATAGACCCTTAATGTATATCTCTTCGTGCTGTTGGCCTAAATCATATACAGTAAAAGTAACTGTACTTTGGGCCATTAGGGAAGTGCTAAAAAGCATTAGCATTACCCCAACTAATGTTTGTAAACTTCTTTTCATTTTTTTTAGAATTTAGTTAAACATTGGGTTAGGTTTTAATTAATCGACTAATTGTAAGGAATATGAATAATTTCCATGCGTTAAATCAATTGTAACGGTGTAAGTACCATCGGCTAGGCCATCGGTACGGAACTGATCCTGAGTAGTTCTACCAAAGCGTATTTCACCAGTATCAGGGTCTTTACTGTAGATGTAGCTATTATTGTCATTTAACCGGATGTAAAACCAGCTATCACCTAACAGGTAAATATCGGATTGCCACAAATAAGGGCCAACTTGCGTAAGATTTGTTTGTGTAGTTCCATTGGGCGTTGCAGCACCAAAAATGCCTAATACAGTTGGCACTATTGTTACCTCTCTAGTTTCGGTATTGGCAACAATAAGATTCATTTGGCTTTCGTTATCAATTGGGAATGTGGTTCCAGTGAAATCGAGCAAACCTTCACCATTCATGCTTAGGGTAGCACCAGCATTCTGTGCATAAGCAAAGAATAACTCCCCTGAAGAGAGATATGTGTTTGCCATAAATGAGTTTGCTGAGCTAATTTCGTACATTGCTAAAGCATTAATTGCTTGACTACCGCTAAAAGTTCCAGAACCATACAAGTATAATTGTTCATTTATTGAAGTGGTGTCTAATGATACTACGTTGAAAGGAGCCAATACCCTTAGCTCTCCATATGATGCTTCAACGGTCCATCTAATTCCATTTAAATTTTCTCCTTCATCAACTAAGTTGCTGTAAAAGTCAGAAATGGGGATGTCGATGAAAGTGCTACTAGCATCAGCAGTTTGCTCGTATATGGGGTTATTAAAGTTCCCACCACTTTTATCAAACAGAATTCTCAAGCTTGGCAGTTCGCTCGCATTTAGTGTTTGTATAGCCGACCACGAGAATCGAATATTTTCAACATCAGGAATAAAAACTGTGTCGAGAGAAACTACTGAGTTGTCGCTTGGCATCTCAAGGTTAAAGTCTTCAATACCTTCGGCAAATCTCTTTAGGGTAATATGAAAACTGCTTGAATACTTTTCCATATCACCATTGGTAGCGAAAACTCTCCACAGAATTGTTTGCACCTGTGCTGCTGCTATGCCGTAATCAGAAAGGATATTGTCGAGCTGGTTGTGAGTAATATCAATATACAAAGCTGTTCCATCACTTGCCGAATTGCTTGAGTAAATAATATCCCCATCTTCGGATACAAGCTCAAAAGTATAGCTAACAGGTTTATTAACTCCGGGTTTTGATTCTGTCCACTCAAAACGTATAGCTGTTGTTGGTGCACCAGAATTAAGATAAACTATGGAGTTATTGGCTGGAGTTGAATTTTCAAAACTACCAATAGCTTCACCAAGTATTTCAAAGTCGTTTGTATCATCTTTACAGCCATAAAAAAGCGTTATGACTATAATCGAAAATATGTAGGCAATCTTTTTCATATTCATTGTATTTACTTCAATTCTACAAGCGTTTTTGTAAACTCATCAGTCTTGAAAGTTTCTAGCTCATTATGGAAATAGTATATAAGTTTATTTACCCTAGTCCCTTCTGGTAAGAAGCTAATATCGAGGTGCTCATTGGGAATAAGTGTAACGTAATACTCTGTAAAATCGCCTCTGGGTTGAGTTAAAGTTTGTATGGTAACCTTTTCTCCTACAGGGGTATTGTCAGTATAAGGAGTGATAGAAATGTACAAATCACCTGTGTATGTACTTACATCAGCCTCGTCAGACAATCCTTGATTAAAGTATATTGTAACAATATCGTTTGCCGATACAGTGGCAGGAAAAGTTCGTCCAAGATCTTCAAGAAATGTAAGCGATTTAAAAACTATTTCCTGATCTTCTGTTTTTCTGTCGGGATCGCCATATCCACCACCATCTTTTGGCTTACACAGAAACCCCATGCTGCGCAAATCGCTTGGGTTTAGCTTAAACATAATGGTTGGTGTGAATACGTATTGATACTTTCTTTCACCAATTTTTTCCATTTGCAGGTATGGATTTGAATTTTTCCATGCCTGATCGCCTAAACCGTTAAGAGGTTGAACATCGTCAGCATCAGGAAACATATCGGGTAAACCAACAGGTTGCTCAAGGCCTTCAGTCCAAACCCAGAGGTAAATATCCTCTTCACCCCATTGGTCGAATTCGGGACAAGTGAATTCCACGGTTAAAGTAATTTCGTCTATTGCGGTTGGCTCCTCTGGTAAGGTAGACACAATGAGTGAACCACAAACCTGAGAATATCCTGAAAAGCCAAATAGTCCAATAATTGCAATTATAAATATCAATCTTTTCATATTCTGAAAATTTTAATGTTCTAAGGTTTTGATATTTCGTAGTTGTAATAGATAGCGTCTACGAAATTATCTCCAACTTTTTGTTGTTTAGTTTCGGTTAGCGTAATCTTTGCTGGAGACATAACTAATTCAGCAAAACTTGATATGTTTAGTGTTAGGGTATCGGTTTGCTGGATTAAATAAAGCTTTGAAGCATGAACAGGATGATTAAGTGTCCAAGTTCCGCTCTCGGGCCACGATACGTATGCATTAGCTTTTGATATTGTAAAAGTTTTATCTTCGTTTAGGTTAATTTCAATATCGCTAAACGAATTGTCAGGAAATACATTGGTAACGTCCATTTCAGTGGCAAATGTTGGATAGCCTTTCTGTTGGGCATCAACATCAATTTGAGTAACCTTAGTAACATTCCAAGTACCAACCATTAGGTCAGTTTTGTCTATTGGGTCGCCAACTGGCTTAAAGTCTTCGGGTTTGCATGAATAAATAAATGCAACGGCCAGTATGGTGAAGCCTAAGTATACAATAATTTTTTTCATAGCTATCAATTTAAAAAATTTAGCAACCTCCTTCAGGATTAGCAATAAAACCAGGGTTATTGGCAATTTCTGCCTGTGGAAACTGAAGTACCGATCCTGGGCAGCTCCAAGGTGCTCCTCTAACAATAACTTCTTCTCTGCCAAGCGCACCAATTCGCTTTAAGTCCTGACCAAGATGTCCTTCAAAAATAAATTCGAGTTTACGCTGGTTTCTGGCTTCAACAATAAGAGCGTTTGCTGTAGTGGGGGCAATTCTGTTACCCGTGCCATATGCTCTATCAAAAATATCTTGAATGTCCTGTATAGCAGTGCTCAAATTTGTGCCTAATTCAGCTGCTGATTCAGCCCTAATGAGCTTTAGCTCGGTTATAGTAAAAATTGGTACACTTAAATTATCAGTATCGTTAAACTTTTTTGATACGTTAAATCCTTCCTTTTTGTCGTACCAAGCTATAGCCCTCATGTCAAGAGGATCAGATGTTCCGGTTGTATATGCATTCTGGGTCATTTTAATAAATGGGACACTGTTGTCCGATCGCATAATACCTGAAAACTCACCGCCACGATTCACATATATGGTTTCGCCTGCTTGATTAACTGTAATTGTTACTGATTTAAAAATGGCCTCATTGGAACCCATTGTTGAGTAGCGATCAATAAATTCTTTAGGAAGGGTTACCATATCTTCACCAATTTCGTACTGTTCTGTTTCAGTGCTAAACTCGAATGGGCCATTAACAATAATATCGTTTGCGTAGGTATAGGCATTTTCAAAATCGTTCATCTGAAAATATACTCTTGCTAAAAGCGCTTTTGCTGCCCACTTTGTTGGATATGCACCATAAGGGTCGTATTCCGGATCGGTTTCCGATGGTAACAGAACTTCAACATCTTTAAGCTCATCAATTAAAAATTGGTATACAGTGCCAACTGTTTCTCTGATAGATCCTTCGGGTTTCGACCTAGTTTTAATGGGTATTCCTAGGTGACTATTATCTGGAGTGTATCCATAGGGCTGAGCAAATAGCCTTACTGTTTCGAAATGGGCAAGGGCTCTCACAAATCTGGCTTCACCTTCAATATTATCTCGTTCAGTTGAGTTTTCAACCAAATCGAGGTTTTCAAGTACGTTATTGGCTCGGTATATTGCAATGTATGGCTCTGAATAAAGCCCCCCAATGATACCCTCAAATATTGATGATGAACGATTATATATAACAAACCAGTCCCCATCGAGTTCCGAACCCAATATGTTATTGGTCATTAATTCGGAAATAATTTGGGCTCTACCTCCTAAAAAACTGCCGCTAAACAATACTGTATAGGTTGAGTTTAGAAGCATCTGCACATCTTCTTGTGTATTGAGCGCATCTTCTTTTAATAGAACTTCTTCAGGCTTAATATCGAGAAAATCGTTACACGAGCTAAATACTAAACCCATGGTTATTAGTGTGGCTATTATAATATTTTTTGTTCTCATTGCTATTCCTTTAATGGTTAAAAGCTTAAATCGAGACCAAATGTAAATACCTGTTCCTGAGGAGGAGTAAGGTATGTAATATTTGAACTCATGTTTCTATCGGCAACATTTTCAAAATCGCGGGCAATTTCAGGATCGCCATGGAAACGTGACCAGGTTAAAAGATTGCTAGCTGAAATATAAATTCTAGCATTATTTGCCATTATTTTTTGTGCTAAACTTTTAGGTAAATTATAGCCCAGCGATAAGTTTCGAAGCCTTAAGTATGAGGCATCGTATAAAAACATGGTGGAGTTATACTGCCATTCTCCGGGTAGTCCTGGATAGTTTGCCGGATTAAGCGTTAGCTTAGGATAGCTTGCTATGTCGCCTGGTTGCTGCCACCTATCGGCAATCTCTTTTCGTAATTGCCAATCAGTAACAACTCCTAATTGTCTTTTACCAGAGTTATCATAAAGGTTTCCGCCTATTGTAAAAACAAACATAAAACTCAAATCGAAACCTTTATACTCGAATGTATTAGTTATACCTCCAATAGCCTCGGGCATAACAGAGCCAACAACAACCCTGTTGTCGAGCGAAAATGTTTTTGTTTCGTAGCCATCTTTATCGAGCCATATGGGGAGTCCATCATCTGGGTCAATTCTAGAGAAGCGAACTAAATAGTTGGAGCCTACGGGTTTTCCCACAACAATTCTAGTATCGTTGGTGCCACCACCAACTGCATCGGGCGATAAATCGCCAATGCTTAGCACTTCGTTATGGTTTCGGGCAATATTAAGATTTGTTGTCCATTTAAAATCTCCAACAAGGTTATTCGATTTGAGGTTAAACTCAAAGCCCCTATTAAGAATTTCTCCCACATTATCCCAATACGTAGAAAAACCCGATGAGGGTGCATTTGACCTATTGATGATTACATCTTTTGTAATCTTGTTGTAAAATGCTATTTCTCCGGTAATTCTGTTACTAAATAAGCCAAATTCAAGCCCAATATCAAAATTGTGAAGCGTTTCCCACCGTAGGTTAGGGTTCTCAAGATTAATTGGATAAATTATTGGGTAATTATTATAGTATTCGTTACTTTCAGTACCTGAGTATGTACCAAACCAAGCATAACTATTAAAATTAGCATTTCCCGTAATACCGTAGCTAGCTCTAAGCCTTAGGGTACTAAGCGTTTCGTTATCTTTTAAGAAATCTTCCTCTGAAATTCGCCATGCCCCTGAAACAGCGGGGAAGAAACCATATCGATAGTTGGGGCCGAATCTCGATGAGGCATCAGAACGAGCAAGAACTTGTAGTACATACTTCTCTTTAAAAACGTAGTGAACCCTGCTAAAGAAGCTAATGAATGACCATTCCTGTGGAGCGTCTTTTGTAATAGTTTCTTGAAAACTAGCATTGGTATCATCGTGAGGGATATCATCCCAGTATGGGCCAGTAACATCAATTGCCTCATAATATCTTGCCGCAGTTGATGATTTTTGAATTTCTGTACCCCCCATAAAAGTAAACCTATGAGTATTGTTAATGTTTAGCTCATAGTTTACTATTAGATTTCCAGTAAGATTGTTTACATAGCGAGGCCACATTTTAGCAACACCACTATGGTCAGATGCAATATACTCTTGTGGTTCGTATCTATGTTCTGCAAAATCCATATAGTCGTACCCACCACTTGCCGAAACAGAGAAATTTTCAAATGGGGTTATGCTAACAGTAAGATTATTAATTGTCCTGTTTTCAAAGTTGCGCCAAAGCATTAAATCCTGACGCATTACAGGGTTTCCTCCGTTTGCAGATGAGTTATACCTGAAGTAAGAGCCATCATCATTGTATACAGGATAAAAGGGTAGCGCAGTTGACATTGCGGCTCCTGTTCCTCCTTCCCAAGCTGCTCCTACACGGTGATTCACACCATAAGTGTAAGACGATGAAAGGGTGAATTTTATAATATCAGAAAAATCAGTATCTAGGTTAAGCCTACCGCTAGCTCGTTGGTACTTATTGTTTTTTAAATACGATTGGTTATCGCTATATGACCCACCAAAGTATGCATTAATCCATTTTCCCGACTTACCAAATGATAGGTTATACTCCTGCTTAAAACCAGTTTGGGTAACCAAATCCCACCAATTTGTGTTAACTGTTTTTGCTTGTTCAAACGCTGCAGCACGCTCTTCGGGAGGGCTATCCGCAGTAGTAAAATTTGGGAGCCATACAGCACCTGTACCTCCGTCGTTCTCCCAAGCTTCTTGACGAAGCTGAAGATATTCGCTTCCCGAAACGAATTCGGGAACATAAGCAGGCCTTACAACACCTGTTCTCATTGAGAAGTTAATGCTTGGCTTTTTGCTTTTACCTCGCTTAGTGGTAATAAGAATAACACCATTGGCACCACGAGATCCGTATATACCAGCCGATCCGGCATCTTTAAGAATTTCAATAGACTCAATATCGTTGGGATTAATTGTAGCCAGCGGGTTGTTGTTCATTGCTCCACTATTACCTCTTAAAAAGTAATCTTGGGTAATTGGAACACCATCAACAACATATAAGGGGTCGCCTCCAGCGCTTACCGAACCAACACCTCTAATTCGAATTACCGAACCTGAGCCCGCTATTCCTGAACCTGTTATTACCTGTACGCCACTGGCTTGCCCTTGCAAAGCACTCTCGAACGATGGGGTAGGAACTGCCATAAGCTCTTTTGTATCAACTTTAGCTATTGCTCCGGTAACGTCACGTTTTCGTTGAACGCCATAACCTACAACTACAACCTCTTCTAAAAGTTCAGTTGCTTCACTAAGTTGTATGCTAAGGCTAGTATTGCTACCATCTATTAGCACCTCTATGGTTTCGTATCCAATAAATGAAAATACAAGTGTGGCATTTTTCTCTGCCATAATTGTAAAGCTACCCGCACCATCGGTAACGGTTCCTATTGTTGTTCCCTTAACAAATACAGAAACACCGGGTAAAGGCAAGTTGTCTTTTGCATCGGTTACCTTACCGGTAACGGCAATTTGTTGCGAAAATGCATTTATGCTAAAAAAAAGCAGTAAAAGCATTATTTGCAATTTATGAACAATGTAACCCTGCTTCATAATTTAAAGTTAATGTGATTAAAAATCGATTAATTTTCTTGGCTACTTTTCCTTCAAAAATCTACCACAATTTAACAAATAATTAACCTTAAGTCAACAATAAACCAATCTTAAAAACCTCTTTTTGAGCGCAATCGTTATCGCAATCGAGTGCACAACCGTTTGAATGAAATTATTATTTTCAAACTATCGTTTGAATTTCGTATTGTCAATGATGTTTTATGATAACAAAAGTTCATTTTGCTTGTTCAATAATTGCATTATCACTATTTTTGGTAACACTAAAAGTTGTAACTACCACTAATACAAAATTTTCATGAAATCGTCTAATGTAACCATTAAAGATATTGCTCGAATATTAGGCATTAGCCCTTCTACGGTTTCTAGGGCGCTGAAAGATCATCCCGATATTAGCCAAGCCACTAAGGATCAGGTTAACAACTTGGCTAAAGAGATGAACTATAGGCCAAACCCTATTGCACTAAGCCTTAGGAACAGGCGTAGTAACGTTATTGGTGTAGTTATCCCTGAAATTGTGCACTACTTTTTCTCATCGGTTATTAGTGGTATCGAAAAAGTGGCAGGTGAACATGGGTATAGCGTGATGGTTAGCCAATCGGGCGAAAGCTACGAAAAAGAGGTTGAGGTTTGTAGTACTTTTCAGCATAGTATAATAGATGGTATCCTTATTTCGGTTTCGAAGGAAACCGACGAGTTTTCACACCTGCAAAAATTCGAAGAGGAGGGAATCCCCGTAGTCTTTTTCGATAGGATGATTGAGGAGTTTGAATCGGACAGGGTTTTGATTAACGATTACGAGGGGGCTTATAAGGCAACGGAGCACCTTATTATTGAAGGTCGTAGGCGTATAATTCATTTTGCTGGCCCTAAAAATAGGCTTATTAGCAAGAACAGATTAAAGGGATATATAGAGGCCCATAAAAATAATGGTGTTGTAATTGATGAGTCGCTTGTTATATACTGCGATAATTTTGAAAGCGCTCTTACCCAAACTCAGCGGGTAATAGATAGTGGAGTTAAGTTTGACGCCATTTTTACCGTTAACGATTTTACTGCTGCTGGTGTTTTAAAAACGCTTCAGAAAAATGGGGTAAAGGTTCCCAACGATGTTTCGGTTATTGGCTTTGGCAACGATTACATTGCTGAGATGATTGAACCAACTCTCACAACGGTATCTCAACCAGGTTTTACCATGGGCGAACGTGCAATGCAAATGTTAATCGATCGGATTAAAAACGAAAAGAGTAATCCGGCTCAAACAGAAGTATTGCCCACAAGCCTTGTTCTCCGAAATTCCACAAAACGCAGATAGAAACAAAAAAAATCAATTTTTTTCCGTTTCATCGTAATCGATTGAAATAGCCTTTGCATGCTATTCCCTTTGTGTATAAGGGAGTTTAATCACTTCTAAAATTTGGCTCAGATCAATTTTCGCCTTATATTTGACCAGCTACTTCTTATTCCTTCCTAAATCTTTCCATTTTCTGGAATAGATATTTCTTTGCGCATAATATAATAATAACACTATATCGTAATGACAAAACGACCCCGTTTATCATTTTGGCAGATATGGAATATGAGTTTTGGATTCCTGGGTATCCAGTTCGGATATGCTCTGCAAAACGCCAACGTTAGCCGTATTTTCGAAACGCTTGGCGCAAATATCGATGCCATTCCAATACTTTGGATTGCAGCACCTGTTACAGGACTAATCATTCAACCCATCATTGGCCATATGAGTGATAACACTTGGGGCCGATTGGGTAGGAGAAGACCCTTCTTTTTAATAGGAGCAATTTTAGCTTCGGCTGCTCTTCTTTTTATGCCCAATTCACCTGTTTTGTGGGTGGCAGCCGGTATGCTTTGGATACTCGATGCTTCAATTAACGTGTCAATGGAGCCATTTAGGGCTTTTGTTGGCGATATGCTTCCCAGCGAGCAGCGTACCAAAGGTTTTGCTATGCAAAGCTTCTTTATTGGGACTGGCGCTGTTATCGCATCGGCATTACCATACATTTTAACCGAGTGGGTTGGAGTGGCCAATACCGCACCCGAAGGGCAAGTGCCCCCTTCGGTTAAGTGGTCGTTCTACCTTGGCGCAATTGCGTTTTTTGGAGCAGTTATTTGGACAATCATAAAAACCAAAGAGTACTCGCCCGATGAGCTTAAAGCTTTTGAGGAGGCTGAGCAAGCTGAGGTACGAGAGAAAACTGGTGCCGATTCTATTACTAAACAGGATGAACTCGCTGCCAGCGTTTTCTTTAAGCACAGTTTTATATGGCTTTTTGTTGGCTTGGTACTATCGTTTGGCGTTTGGCGATTCTCGCTTGACCCAAAACTATTTATTGTAACAATTGGTATAGTTGTATTTGGTGTAATTCAGCTGGTTGTTGGTCTGCTTAAAAAATCGGGTAAGCATAAGGGCGGCCTTGTGGTGGTTATAAACGACCTGTTCAATATGCCCAAAACAATGGGGCAGCTTGCAGTAGTTCAGTTCTTCAGCTGGTTTGCGCTGTTTGCTATGTGGATATATACAACAGCTGGCGTTACAAGCCATATTTACGATATGAAAATTACTCAGGGCGAGCTAAACCAGCTAAAAGTTGAGCAAGCAAGATTAAAAACAGAAGCACAAACTTCCGAATTCAAATTTGCTGTTTTTGAAGAGGAACTTGCGAAAATTGAAGCACATTTCGAAAAAGGCGAAACCGAGGTGGCTGTCCCACTCCGAATGGTAAACCTTTTCCTACGCGAGGGAGCAAAAGCCGAGAATAGCGATGAGATACTTTACGAGAATGTTTACCATATCGATGAATCGCTTTACGAGCGTTTTATCGTTATTCTCAAGGAGTACAACACAGGCGCAAACTGGGTGGGCATTTGTTTTGCTACCTACAATGGGTTTGCTGCCATTATGGCCTTTTTGCTGGTGATAATTGCCAAATATACAAGTCGTAAATTTACTCACGCCATTTCGTTGGTTGCTGGGGGCATAGGGTTAATATCAATATTCTTTGTTTCTAACCCTACAATGCTTCTGGTTTCGATGCTTGGCGTTGGTTTGGCTTGGGCAAGTATCCTCTCAATGCCATACGCAATTCTTGCTGGTTCGTTACCATCGAACAAGATGGGCACGTATATGGGGATTTTCAACTTCTTTATTGTAATTCCTCAAATACTGGCGGCTAGCATTCTCGGATTTTTTGTTGGAACCGTATTTAGCGGACAGGCTATTTACTCGCTAATTCTTGGCGGAGCCTCTATGATAATTGCTGCCATAGCCGTAATGTTTGTTACCGATAGAGACGATGTGGTGGCTAACGTTTAGCCAATGGCTACTTTAATGTAAACTGAAATCAAACAATTTGTAATATATGAATCCATACTTAAAGCACGATGAGTGGTGCATTATTGAGGAGGGCTTTATTCCTGAGAATACTCGTGCATCTGAAAGTATTTTTAGCCTTGGTAACGGGGCAATGGGGCAACGCGCTAATTTCGAGGAGCGTTACACTGGATCAACGTTACAGGGTAGCTACGTTGCTGGGGTTTATTACCCCGATAAAACCCGTGTTGGCTGGTGGAAAAATGGCTATCCCGAGTACTTTGCCAAGGTTATCAACTCAACTAACTGGATAGGGATTGATATTGATATTGATGGTGAAATGCTCGACCTAGCAAATTGCGATGTCGATGAATTTCGTAGGGTGCTCAATATGAAAGAGGGGTACCTTGAGCGTACCTTTATCTGCGAGACTTCCGCAGGGATTAAACTTGCCGTGTCGGCAAAACGATTCCTTAGCATTGTGAATCCGGAGCTGGGTGCTATACGATATACTGTAAAACCGCTTACTGCCGATGTAAATATCACAATACAACCCTATCTCGATGCTGATGTGAGCAACGAGGACTCAAACTACGGCGAGAAATTTTGGGACGAGGTGGAGCAGAAAGCAACTGAAAACGAAGCTTATATCATAACTAAAACTAAGAAGCTCGATTTTCAGGTTGGCCATGCTATGCGCTTCAATGTTTATCTTGATGAGGAACGTCAGAAGTTTAGCCCCGAGATTGTAAGCAAAGAAAAGTACGTAGCCTCAAAAGTAATGGTTAGCGCAAAGGCCGGACAGGCTGTAACCATTTACAAATATGCCGCTGTAATATCAAGCTTAAATCACTCCCGTGATACTTTCCCAAAAGCGATGATAAATCTCCTAAACGAGGCCACATCAAAGGGTTTTGATTTAATGCTAAGCGAACAGGCCAACGCCTGGTCCGATGTGTGGACGCACAGCGATATTACCATTGAGGGCGATGTGGCTGCTCAGCAAGCTATCCGTTTCAATATCTTTCAGCTTAGTCAAACCTACACGGGTAAAGATGAGCGCCTGAATATTGGCCCTAAAGGATTTACCGGCGAAAAGTACGGAGGGTCAACCTATTGGGATACCGAGGCATACTGCCTACCATTTTATATGATAACTCACGGTCAAAAGGTTGCTCGCCAGCTTTTACTGTACAGGTACAAGCAGCTCGATAAGGCCATTGAGAATGCCGAGAAGTTGGGTTTTACCAATGGTGCTGCACTTTTCCCAATGGTTACAATGAATGGCGAGGAGTGCCACAACGAGTGGGAAATTACCTTCGAGGAGATTCACAGGAATGGCGCAATAGCTTTTGCTGTTTACAACTACGTTCGCTATACTGGCGATAAGAGCTATTTGGCCAACTTTGGGCTCGAACTGCTTATTGCCATTGCACGGTTCTGGACACAAAGGGTTAACTTTTCGCAAGAGAAAGGAAAGTACGTTATGCTTGGCGTTACAGGGCCAAACGAGTACGAGAATAACGTGAACAACAACTGGTACACAAATCTTATTGCCACTTGGTGTTTGGAGTATGCCGATGAGGTTGCAGCCTACGTTAAGGAAACCGAACCGGAAAAGTATGAGGCCTTGGCTCAAAAAATTGCTTTCGATGATGGTGAGGAAATCTCAAAATGGAGAGATATCCGCGGTAAAATGTTCTTCCCTGAAGATAAGAAGTTAGGTGTTTTTCTCCAACAGGAAGGATATATGGATAAGGAACAAATCCTTGTCAAAGATCTCGATACTAAGCAAAGGCCAATAAACCAGAAATGGAGCTGGGATCGCATTCTACGTTCGTGCTTTATAAAGCAGGCCGATGTGCTACAAGGATTATACTTCTTGGAAGACAGGTTCGATATGGATACCATACGTCGCAATTTCGAGTTTTACGAAGCGCGTACAGTGCATGAGTCATCTCTCTCGCCTTGCGTTCATTCGGTTCAAGCCTCGCTAATTGGCGATATAAACAAAGCGTATGAACTTTATTTGCGTACCGCACGCCTCGATTTGGATGATTACAACCACGAGGTAAAGGAGGGGTTGCACATTACCAGTATGGCCGGAACCTGGATTTCCATTGTTGAAGGTTTCGGTGGTATGCGTGTTAAAGACAATATGCTAGTGTTTAACCCACTAATTCCTGAGCAATGGAAATCGTATAGCTTCAAGGTATGGTTTAGAGAAAACGTGTTAAAGGTAAATGTGAATGGTAAATCCATAGCTATTTCCAACGAGGAAGGGCCATCAATAGTAGTTAAAGTTTTTGGCAATAAGGTTCCAATTCCTGCTAACAAGACTATTAGCATTGCCAAGTAAACCCTGAACGGGAAAATAGTATGCTATAAAGCCTGCCAAATTCAAGTAAAAGTTAGGTAGGATTTTAGTAGTTTTGAGAGATAATTTAAAAATATGTAGCTATGAAAAGATTTCCTGCAGGTGTTCTCACCGGTAAGCAAGTTCAAGAGGTTTTTGCAACTGCTAAAGCCGAGGGTTGGGCAATTCCAGCCGTTAACGTAACCGGAACCGATACAATTAACGCGGTACTAGAAACTGCTCGCGAGGTAGGATCGCCTGTTATAATTCAGTTCTCCAACGGAGGTGCTTCATTCTATGCAGGCAAGGGCTTGTCAAACGATGGTCAAAAGGCTGCCATTATGGGTGCAATTTCGGGTGCTAAACACGTTCACCTAATGGCTGAGGCCTATGGTGTGCCAGTAATAATGCATACCGATCACGCTGCAAAAAAGTTATTGCCCTGGATTGATGGTTTGTTAGATGCTGGCGAAAAGCACTTTGCCGAAACGGGTAAACCCCTTTACAGCTCCCACATGCTCGACCTATCAGAGGAAACGCTTGAGGAGAATATCCAAATTTCGGCAAAATACCTTGAGCGGATGGCAAAAATTGGCATGACCCTAGAGATTGAGTTGGGCGTTACCGGAGGCGAGGAGGATGGAGTTGATAATACCGATGTTGATACTTCAAAGCTTTACACACAGCCCGAGGAGGTTGCTTATGCATACGAGCAGCTTATGAAGGTAAGTCCCGATTTCACAATTGCTGCCTCGTTTGGTAATGTGCACGGAGTTTACAAACCTGGTAACGTTGTACTAAGCCCTGAAATTCTAAGAGATTCTCAGAGTTTTATCGAAAAAAAGTTTGGAACAGAACCCAAACCCGTTAGCTTCGTTTTCCATGGTGGCAGCGGTTCGGAAAAGGAGAAAATTGAGGAGGCCATAAGCTATGGCGTAATCAAAATGAACCTCGATACCGATTTGCAGTGGGCATTCTGGGATGGCATTCGGAATTACTACATCGACAAGGAGGGATATCTGCAAGCACAAATTGGTAACCCCGATGGCGACGATAAACCCAATAAGAAGTACTACGATCCGCGTGTTTGGCTTCGCAAAGGCGAGGAGAGCATAATTAAGCGGCTAAAAATCTCATTCGAAGACTTGAACTGCCTTAACAGAGGTTAATATTTTACTTTGCCCCTTTGGTGTGCCTTGTCGTACCCAAAGGGGCTTTTTATTTCTTTTTTATTATGAGAAGATTTCTTACACTTTTCCTTTTAATTGCTTCAATGTTAGTATCTAATGCACAAAGTTTAAATAGGGTTGAACCCCCAAATTGGTGGGTTGGCATGAAGCATAACGATATTCAACTGCTGGTATATGGCGAGAATATTGCAAAAACAGAAGTATACTTCGAGTATCCTGGTGTACAATTGGTAAGCGTTGAACGGGTGCAGAATCCAAACTACCTATTTATCAATCTTACAATTGCCGATGATGTTAAATCAGGTAGCTTTGAATTAAACTTTAGAGTATCGAAAAGTAAATCGCTAACCTACAATTTTAGGTTAGAAGAGCGTCGTAAGAATTCTGCTCAACGAAAAGGCTTTAATTCATCAGATGTCGTTTATCTTCTATTTCCCGACCGATTTGCTAATGGTGACCCTACCAACGATACCTTTGAGGGTATGGCCGATAAGTTCGATCGAAAAGACTTATACGCACGCCACGGTGGCGACTTGCAAGGTGTAATTAATCATCTCGACTACATTAAAAACTTGGGAACGACCGCCATATGGTTAAATCCCGTTTTGGAGAGCAATCAGCCGTGGCAATCGTATCATCAGTATGCCATTACCGATTTTTACAGGGTTGATAGGCGATTTGGCAACAACGAGTTGTACAAGCAGCTAATTGAGGAGGCGCATAAAAAGGATATAAAAATAATTAAGGATATGATTTTTAATCATACCGGTAGCAAGCACTGGTTTATTGAGGATTTACCAATGGACGATTGGGTTAACCAATGGCCTGAGTTTACCCGAACAAACTATCGTATCCCTGCCGTATTCGATCCACATGCCGCAGAGGCCGATAAGAAGCTGATGAGCGACGGTTGGTTCGATACCCATATGCCCGACCTCAATCAGCGCAATCCATATCTTGCCAATTACCTAATTCAAAATAGCATTTGGTGGGTTGAGTATGCCAATCTTGATGGCATTAGAATGGATACCCATCCCTATCCCGATAAAGAGTTTATGGCACGTTGGACTAGAGCAGTAATGGAGGAGTATCCAAATTTTAATATTGTTGCTGAAACTTGGGTTAACTATCCAGCATGGGTTGCCTATTGGCAAACTGGCGCCTTAAACCGCGATGGTTTTAACTCGGGAATTCCCACTGTTATGGACTTTCCGCTTTGCTACGCAATAAATAGCGCTTTTGATGAGGAAGAAGGTTGGGACAAGGGACTGCATCGCTTGTACGAGATTTTAGCTCACGACTTTCTTTATGCTGATTTGAACAATGTTTTTATCTTTCCTGACAACCATGACCTTTCGCGCTTCATGAAGCATAAGGATATGGCCATTGGTCGATACAAACTGGCAATGGCATTTTTGCTTACAACCAGAGGAATACCTCAAATTTACTACGGCACAGAAATTTTAATGGATGGCGACGATGCCAATGGACATGGAGTGCTACGGAAAGAGTTTCCCGGTGGTTGGTCCGACCATAAGCGCTCTGCCTTTTCTGCCGATGGCAGAACTAAGAAGGAGAACGAGGCTTGGAATTTTATGAGCACGTTGCTTAACTGGCGCAAAACAGCCACAGCAATCCATAATGGTAAATTGGTCCAATTTTTACCCGAGAATGAGGTGTACGTTTATTTCCGCCAGAACGAGGAGCAAACGGTTATGGTTATTCTACACAATGGTTATCAGCCCAAAGTGCTTAAAACCGAAAGGTTTAATGAGATACTTTCCGGTTTTACTGGTGGAAAGGATATTATTACCAATAAGGAGGTAACTGATATTAATAAAATTCAGCTATCGCCTCGTTCGGCAATGGTTATTGAATTAAAGTAGCAGTAGAGATTGGAACGCTGATGACGCAGATCATGGAGATTAGCGCGGATAAAAAATGAATAATCAGCGTCATCTGCGTTCCATAAAATTCAAAAAATATGAAAAGAATACTATTAATTTCCATCGCATTTCTCCTTACATCGTGCGGAGCAAGAGAGGTAATTCCTCATTATGCCAAAAATTCAGAGATTTATGGTTTGGCATCGGTGGTGCCATTGGCCGGCGAGGAATCTATAATAATCCTTGAGGATTATTTTATGGATGTAACCCAAATCGATTCGGTGGTTGCGCCAAGCAATTTTAATGTGCAAATGGCTGCCGATATGAAAACCGTAAAGCTAATTTCGCAAAATGAGACTATTCCCAAACTCTCGGAACTTAAGGTATGGGCAAATAATGCTTGTTACTCGTTGCTAATGCGCAAAAGCCGTAAACAACCCGTTGAATTCGTTTACGAACCCAAAGGAAAGCAACCCAAAACGGTACAGCTAACCGGGCAAATAAACGACTGGAATCCGAGCAAAACAAACCTTGAGGAAATAGATGGTGTTTGGAAAACCACATTGCTACTAAATCCGGGTAAATACCATTACCAAGTAGTTGTTGATGGAAACTGGATTCTCGACCCAGCCAACCCCGAGATTGAGGATAATAATATTGGTGGTCAAAACTCGGTACTGAGGGTAGGGGAGAGTAACCCCCATTTATTACCCCTTATACACGCTAAGGATACGAAAGCAGAGAAAATATTTATTGGATTTGAGAATGAGGTGGAGGAGCTTTTTGTTATTTGGGAAAACTATCGTCTCGACGAAAATTTTGTTTCAAAAGATGAATCTGGCGCAACTATTACCATTCCTGCCAATGCAAATGGGCTTAAGCGATCGCACATTAGAGTGTGGGCATTTAACGATGAGGGCGAATCGAACGATTTGCTAATTCCGCTAGAGGGGCGCCGTGCTGTTACTTCCACAGCGCAGCTGAACCGCTCCGACCTGCATACGCAGGTTATGTACTCGCTAATGATTGACCGCTTCCATAATGCTAATATCCATAACGATCAGCCGGTTAACGACCCCGAAATTCATCCTAAAGCCAATTATTACGGGGGCGATATTGCTGGGATTACCAAAAAAATTACCGATGGATATTTTGAGGAGTTGGGCATAAACACCATTTGGGTTTCGCCTATTACGCAGAATCCTCTTGGGGCTTACGGTTTGTATCCCGAGCCCCGTACAAAATTCTCGGGTTACCATGGTTATTGGCCAATATCATCATCAAAAGTCGATTTTAGGTTTGGTACATCCGATGAGGTTCACCAGATGCTGGCTGAGGCGCACAAGCGCGATATCAACATAATTCTCGATTACGTGGCCAATCACGTGCATCAGGAGCATCCGCTCTACCAAAAGCATCCCGATTGGGCTACTGATCTTTACCTGCCCGATGGTACCCTGAATACCGAGAAATGGGATGAGTATCGCCTTACTACCTGGTTCGACACATTTATGCCCACGCTCGATTTGGAGCGCCCCGAGGTGTACGAGCCAATGACCGACTCGGCTCTATTCTGGGTAACCGAGTATAAATTCGATGGTTTCCGTCACGATGCCACCAAGCACATTCCCGAAGTTTTTTGGCGTACACTTACCCGTAAAATTAAGGAGAACGTTGAACCAAATCGTACCATTTATCAAATTGGTGAGACCTATGGTAGCCACGAGTTGATATCGAGCTACATTGGCAGCGGAATGCTCAATGGCCAGTTCGATTTTAACGTTTACGATGCCGCAACATCAACCTTTGGTCGTAACGATGTTCCCTTTACAAACTTGCATAGCAAGTTAATAGAGGGCTTTAGCTACTACGGATGGAATAATTTGATGGGCATAATCACCGGTAACCATGATAAAGGACGTTTTGTCTCTTACGCTGGTGGTGCACTATCTTTCGATGAGGATGCTAAGAAGGCAGGATGGACTCGCCATATTGGCGTTGGCGATGAAGTTGGATACAAAAAGCTGCAAATGCTTAATGCCTTTAACCTAACCATACCTGGTGTTCCCACAATCTATCAGGGCGATGAGTTTGGACAACCCGGTGGCAACGACCCTGATAACCGCAAGATGATGCAGTTTGACGATCTGAATCCAAATGAACAGCAAACTATAGCAGTAACCAAAAAGTTAACTAACCTGCGTCGAACCAATATGGCTTTGAACTACGGAACCTTCGAGCCCGTTTTGGTTAACGATAAGGTATATGCCTACGCCAGAACCTATATGGGTAATGTGGTACTTGTGGTATTCAACAATTCAAATACGGCCACTGATATAGAAATGGAACTACCCGCTCGTTTTGCTGAGCTAACTTTTAGTAGTAATTTCGATAGTGAGTTTTCGAAAAGCGGAGAAAACCTAAGTATAACGCTAAATGGTTTTTCGTTTGAGGTGTTTACGGTAGAATAGTAATTCATTTTAACGTCATTGCTAAACACGAACGCTGACTTGGGCACTGAGGCTCTCGAAGTGCTCGAAGCGTAAGGATTGAAGCAATCTTAAAACTATGATGTTTATTCATTAGATCGCTTCTCCGCCGGCTGGCGGGTCGCGATGACGGTGGTTTTCTGTTATATTCCCATTATGCCCAAAAATTTTGGGTGAACTCTCGCAATGACGCTACTTTATGCGTGTTTCAGATTCGATGTAAGCAAGTATCTCCTCAATCTCATTGGGGCTAAACCACTCAATCTCATTATCTTTGGCCCACCAGGTGAGCTGTCGCTTAGCGTAGTGTCGCGAGTTACGCTTAATTAGCTCAATGGCTTTTTCTAGCGATATTTTCCCGTCGATATAGTCGAATATTTCGCGGTAGCCCACCGTTTTCAGCGCATTGTGATGGCGAAGGGGATAAAGGCTTTTGGCCTCACTAACTAGTCCCTCTTCAATCATTTGGTCAACGCGGGCATTTATTCGTTCGTAAAGTATTTCTCGTGGAAGGTTAAGCCCTACTTTAATGGTTTTAAAGGGGCGTTCCTTTTGCGGGTTGGTGCGAAAACTGCTGTATGGCCTACCCGTTTGCAGGCAAACCTCAATTGCCTTTAAAATTCGCTGTGAGTTTTTTAAATCAACCCTATCGTAATGCTCTGGGTCGAGCAGTTTTAGCTGCGCCCTAAGGCTTTCAATGCCTTCGGTTTTTAGCTGATTTTCGAGCGATTTGCGCAGCTCGGGATCCGGTGTGGGAAAATCGTCGATGCCGTTGCAAACAGCATCTAGATAGAGCATTGAGCCACCCACAAGCATAGACATGCTATGCGATTGGTAGATATTGTTAAGAACTTTAAGCGCTTCCGTTTCGAACATTCCGCAGCTGTAACGTTCGGTAATGGATTTGTGACCCACCAAATGGTGGGGTGCGACTGTTAGTTGTTCGAGGGTAGGAGCAGCCGTTCCAATTCGCATTTCGTGAAAAAACTGTCTAGAGTCGGCCGAAACGATTGGTGCATCGAAGTGTTTTGAAATGGACAGGCTAGCGCTAGTTTTACCAACGCCAGTTGGACCAAGCAATACAATAAGGAATTTAGCTAACAACGCTGATGAAGTTTTCTGTTAGTAGTCATCATCGGCAAATGCTTCCGAGTCGAAGTCGATATCATCAATTGGGCCAATATCGTTAGTAATCTCATCAATATCCTCGTTTGCAAGCATTTCGTCAATTGATACCTCTTCAATAACCAATTGCTCGGGAGGAGAACCTACCGAAGCTTTACACCTTGGATAGCAAATTTCATTTTCAGGTTCTTGGATATCTGAAAGCTCAATAAAGAAACATCGATCGGAGAATATATCAAAAACGTAGAGCAAACGCTCTTTTTTGTTTTTGAGCAGTTCGCTTAGCTTTACCGAATCCATAGGAATGGCTGCTGGACCAGCATCGTTTTCCATATCAATAAGCGTAAGCTCTAAACCCTTATTCCACTGCTCATCTGTAAGAAAAAAGGAGGTGAGCTGATTGGCATCGAAGCCCAAATCGGTTTGAATAAAATCGTGGAAGCTAAGGAATGTTTCTTCGCCAGAAATCTCATACTCTCGCAAAAAAGCTTTCTCATCGCCCGAGATCATTCTGAACTTAAATATCATGGTTGTTGGTTTTTTTGCAAAATAAGCTAGTTGAAGCTGATAAAAAAAATGTTTAGCCACAAATTATACCTCAGCTAGAAACTTTATGGTATCAATTCCATCGGAGTAGTCGTTAATATCCGGATTTTGGGCTTTACCAAATCCAATGCTATTTGTAATGCCATTTGCTGACGATACAATACATTGCAGCTTATCGGCATTTGCCGAGATGTAGCTATTGACCGATTCTATACTATAATAATTTTGAAAGAATAATACGCCTACTGGGCTACCCAAGTTCTCATCGGGTTTTAAAAGCATGAAACCAGTATCGAGGTGTTCAATTCTGTTCATTAAGTAAATGGCTCGGTAGTACTCGTAGTTGTTTGCGTATTTATTATGATTGATAACGTTACTGTGTGCTTTGAATGTGTCAATTAACTTCTCAAAATTATAGCCAGTTGGGACGAGTAGCTTCGATACATTTCGGCATCCCAAGCCGAAGTGCATAAAAACATCGTTTGCTAAGGCTTGCAGCTCATTATCGCTCTCGTTACCTGATAGAACAGCAAGACTATGCCTATTTTTGCGGATGATGTTTGGGTATTTTCCGAAGTAGTGCTCAAAGTAGCGAGCCGAATTGTCACTACCAGTAGCAATAACGGCATCAAATTGAGCTATTCTATCGTTAGTTAAGGTGATGTAGTTTTTAAGCTGAGGTTCAATTTCAATTAGCATGTCGATAATGCCCTGCATTAAACCACCATCTTTTGATGATACTTTCCCCATAAACCGGTGGCCTACCATGAGCGTACAAAGCAAATCGTGAAAGCCCACAAACGGGACATTTCCTGCCATTACTACTGCAATGGTTTTGGTCTGTTTCAAGCTAAAGAACTCGTTTGGATAGCGGCTAACCCAATTGCTCAAGCTATTTTTAGTGAGCCATTCATTGGCAATAGCCTCAATGGCATAGCGGCAATTTTGTGGGGTAAACCATGGGTTATGCCTATAAGCATTGTTTACAATATGGCTAAAATTGCTATCGTTTGATAATTCGTGAAGAATGCGTTTCCCTAATTGGGTAAATATTTCAATTCGTTGTGCAATGGTCATTTTGCGCTTTTTTGCAAAGGTAATAACATTTAGTGTTTATCGGATTTACCCAAAACCTTTTGCTTTTTAAAGAAATTTAATTTGAAGAATTAGCCTGTAAAAGGCTTTGAAATATTGAAAAAAGTTACCTTTGGTGAACGATTTTTTAAAAGGAAATTCATGAGAAGTTATGCCCTAACATTGGAGAATTTTAAGGTTTCGTTTGGCGCCATCCGGTCAAACACCCTTCGTACCATACTAACCATCCTAATTATTGCCATAGGCATAATGGCTTTGGTTGGAATATTAACCGCAATCGATTCAATAAAAAAGAGCATAAACGATGAGTTTGCTATGATGGGGGCAAATACCTTTAGCATACAGAGCCGAGGAATGAACGTTAATATTGGGGGTAAGCGTTACCGATCGATGAACCATTCGTACATTAGCTATCAACAGGCAAAGGAGTTTAAGGAAAGGTATACCTTCCCGGCCACGGTATCGTTATCGGTTTGGGCAACAGGCGCAGCAACCATTAAGCATCTATCGAAAAAAACCAACCCAAATATTTCGGTGCGTGGTGTTAGCTCGGAGTATTTTGAAACTGCGGGTCTAGATATTGCCAAAGGCAGGTTTTTTTCGGCTCACGAAGAGGAGAGTGGATGGGCAGTAGCCGTTATTGGACAAACCGTAGCAAAACAGCTATTCGAAAAAAATGAAGATCCGATAAATAAGGTAATTAGCGTAGGTAGCGGAAAATATCGGGTAATTGGCATTATGCAATCGAAAGGCGATGCTTTTGGTGGTGGCCCCGACCTGTCGGTTTTGCTCCCTGTACAAAACGTGGCTACCTATTTCTCGAGGCCAAGTATGAATTTCACAATAAATATTAAGCCACACGAAGCTAAACATCTAGAATATGCAGAGTTCGAAGCAGAGGGAGTTTTTCGAATAGTACGAAACCTAAAGGCTATCGATCAGTCTGATTTTAATATTGAGAAGAGCGATTCGCTTGCGAAAATTATGCTCGACAACCTTAAGTACGTAACTTTTGCTGCTACGCTAATTGGAATAATTACACTTATTGGAGCAGCGGTAGGGCTAATGAACATTATGCTAGTTGCCGTAGCCGAACGAACACGCGAAATAGGTACCCGCAAGGCCATTGGCGCAAAAGCATCAACCATAAAGCAGCAGTTTTTGTTTGAGGCCATTGTTATTTGCCAGTTAGGCGGTATTGTGGGCATAGTGCTTGGTATTGGTGCAGGCAACCTTATCTCGTTGCTAACCAAAAGCGCATTTGTAGTTCCTTGGGCTTGGATACTGTTGGGCGTTTTGCTTTGCTTGCTGGTTGGGCTCCTTTCGGGTTATATTCCAGCAGTTAAGGCTTCAAAACTCGATCCAATTGAGGCGCTCAGGTACGAGTAGGCAAAAAATCTATCCTTCAATAAGCTTCATAGCCTTTATAAAACTGTCGTATCGCCTACGCGATAGGGGGATTTCAATTTCGTTTGTTAAGGTAATGCTATAAAGGTCTCTATCGAAGCGTTTTACAAATTTTACATTGATAACGTAGGAGCGATGTGCTCTAAAAAAAAGGTTAGAGTTTACAATGTCTTCAATGAGTTTGATTGATTTTGAAAGTACAATTTTCTCACCGTTTGATAAATAGGCAAGGGTATAGGTGCCCGCTGCCTCTAAATACATGAGGTTGTTAATTTCGATAAGCTCAAAACCATTAATGGTTGGAAATTTTATTCTTTTGATAATTAGAGCTTTTAAACATATCGATAAATATAGATTATTTCCGAGCCTGAATTAATGTATCTGTTTGATATGTTGGTATATAAGATAAATTAATGAATAATTTAAAAATCCTATCAAGGCAAAAAAAATCTACATTTGTGTGCTCTAAAAATTCAGCTCAAAAAACTCAATTATTTCTGAAGTAAATATTGAACTAAGGCTTAATACTTTAAGAGTATACACACATACAATTAACCTTTTATACGAAACCAAATTATTAAACTAAACCCTAATTAAATGAAACGTGTTTTTACAATTGTACTATTTGTAGTCCTGTTTTTACCAGTTATTAAGGCTCAAGTAAATACTTTAACTATTGAAAGTGCCGACTTGATTAATGAACTTGATAACAAGCAATTCGATCCGACTAAAGCGGAGCAAGGAAGGAATGAGATTGTGTATCAATATCTACAGAAGTATTATAGAGGACTTAACGAGAAAACTACTAAGCAAAAGGCACGAGCAGAGTCAATTACCTGTTCTGTTGATGATAGCTTAGCTCTTGTTGCATTTTACAATAAAATGAATGGTGTAAACTGGACTAACAAGGATAACTGGTTGAGTGAAACTCCTGTAAGAGATTGGTGGGGAGTTACTGTTGAAAACTCAAGAGTTACTGCAATTGAGTTTTATATTAATTATGATGCAACGCAGAATGTGACTGGAAATTTTGCTGAGGAGTTATTTGGACTAGATGCGCTGGAGGTTTTAAATTTAGCAAGAAATAGCGTTACTGGGGCAATTCCTTCAGCTATTGAAGGCCTTAGTAGTTTGAAGCATTTGGATTTATCTTGGAATCAATTATCAGGTCAAATTCCTACAGAATTAGCCAGTTTAAGTGAATTAGAATTTCTTCATTTAGGTTCAAATCAGCTTACCGGAGGCCTTATCCCAGAATTGGGTAACCTATCAAAGTTAAGAAACCTAATTATGTGGAATAATCAGCTTTCTGGAACCATTCCTGCTGAATTGGCAAACTTATCATACCTAAATGAGCTAAGCATTTCGGAAAACCAGTTTACCGGCACCATTCCAATTGAATTGGGAGATATGCCTAATTTAATTAAATTGTTGCTTAATGATAATCAGCTTGAGGGTTCTATACCCAGTGAACTGGGCAATTTACTTAATATAGATTTGCTGAGTTTGAGCGGAAATTACCTATCGGGTTCTATTCCAGCAAACTTAGGAAACCTTTCGAATCTTACTTGCATGTATCTTGATAGAAATCAACTCTCAGGTACGTTACCTGCTGAGTTAGGCGATATTACAAACATGTATCATCTTACGGTAGATTATAATATGCTGGAAGGAGAAATACCAGCTGAAATAGGAAATTATTCGAATATGGACTATTTGTTCATAAGCAATAATCAGTTTACACACTTACCTGACCTGACCGGATTAACCAGTTTGTTTAACATACTTGCTGGTAGTAATTATTTTGATTTTGCCGATCTTGAGAGAGCAGGTATCGATTGGTCAGATGAACACTATCATTATGCACCTCAACGAAAACTAGCTGCTCCAGATACCCTTAAAAATGGCGATCAGCTCACATTAATTGCAAATATTGGAGGAACAGGTAACGAATATACTTGGTTTAAAAATGGAGTTGAGATTGAAACTTCAACAAGCAACACCATAACGGTTACCAATGTAACCAACGATTACTATTCGTGCAAAGCAACAAATAGTCAATTTCCTGATCTTATACTCGAAACACTTGAGGTTTATTCAGGAGAATCGAGTCATGGCGTTACTTTGGAGGATTATGAAGCACTTGTTGCTTTTTATAATGCTACTAACGGCAATAGCTGGATTAATAACGAAAACTGGTTAAGTGAAAACACAGTTGACCAATGGTATGGAATAACGGTTGAAAACAGTAGGGTTGTTAGTATTTATTTAAATGATAACAATCTTACAGGTACGCTGCCCGTAGAACTTCAGAATCTAGAAAAGTTGTACGAACTTAACCTTAATGGTAATAATATTGGAGGTCAAATCCCCGCCGAACTGGGTAGTTTATCAGAACTAAATGTTTTATATTTATACAACAATCAATTCACTGGTGAGATTCCTTCTGAGCTGGGGAACTTAAACTCCTTATATGTTCTTGGTCTTACTGGAAATAAGCTACAAGGTAATGTTCCTCAAGAACTTAATAATTTACCCGTGGCTTATGCATTATTACTAAATAATAATAAGCTTGACTCTCTTCCTAATCTTTCAAATGTGGGTAGCTCATATGCTGGTTTAGTCTATTTATATACTCAAAATAATCAGTTAACCTTTGCCGATCATGAAAATACGGGATTTCAGGAAGGCGACATAAATACTTTTATTTATTCGCCACAAGCGTCACTTCCTCAATACATCGACACTGTAGGAAGTACCGTAACCCTTACAGTTATCGATGAAAGTGAAAATAATAGTTATCAATGGATTCGCAATGGTGAGGTCTTTACAGGAGAAACCAATAGCCAGCTAAGCTACGATGTGTCAGATGCAAGTACCTACTATTGTGAAGTAACCAATAGCGCTTATCCTGATCTCACACTTTATACTGTGGCTGTAGGACAAAACTTAACGCAGGGTGTATTAACTAGCCATTACAATGCTTTAGTTGATCTATATAATGCTACTAATGGGGATAACTGGACCGATAATGAGAGCTGGTTATCTGACTTGCCTGTTAATGCTTGGTATGGAATTACGGTTGTAGGTGACAGGGTAGCAGAAATTGTACTACGTAATAATAATTTAAGCGGTAATTTACCTGCCAGTTTAGGAGATTTGGACGGACTTAAAACCCTTTACTTATACGATAACGAAGGCATAGCCGGAACAATTCCGGCCGAGATTGGAAATATTTTATCACTAGAGAACCTTGCCTTTAGAAATGAACTTCTTACGGGGGCTGTACCTGATGAATTAAAGAATCTTACAAATCTTAATACATTATATCTAAACAATAATACGTTGAATGACCTACCTGATTTTTCTGGTCTTACAAATATTAGCTATTGTTTTATTGAGGAAAACCAATTTGATTTTTCCGACTTAGATTCTGTAAATATTAGCTGGACTGCAATTAGTCCAAACTATTCTTATGCCCCACAGAGCCATTTAGCTGCTCCTCAATATTCAATTAATGGTGATGAATTAGTTCTAAGCGTTAGCGATTCATGTACCGATAATTCGTTTATGTGGTTTAAAGATGATGTTCATATTGGAACAACGGATACTCACGGCATTATAGTGCCATTTGAAGATTTTACAAGGTATTCATGCACTATTACCAATGCTCGTTATCCTGAACTTACTCTATTTACCGATACGGTAATGGTAATTCAGCGCAAATACGAGGTAACATTTTCTGTTACCGATGGGGAAAATCCAATTTCAGATGCAGAGGTGAGCTTATCAAATGGTGAGGCTCTTACTACAGATATTAATGGCCTAACCCAATTTAGTTTAGCTGATGGGGTTTATGAGTATAGCATAACAAAAGATGGGTATCTATCTCATTCAGGAACAATAACTGTTGACGGCGAAAATTTTACACATGATGTGGCTTTGTTGAAAACCTATGTTATCACATTCCATATTACCGTTAATTCTGAACCATTACAGGATGTTCAGGTTGAAATAGCCGGTATCCAACTTTTTACCGATGCAGATGGTAATTTGGATATAGAACTGATTGATGGAACATATGGTTATAGCATTGAAATTGAAGGCTTCCAAAGTCAGGTAGGTGAAGTTATTGTAGATGGCGAGGATACTACTGTAAACATTAATCTTATCCCTTTATATACGGTCCAGTTTATCGTAACCGATGGAACCAATCCATTGTCAGGGGTAACAATTTCTTTTGAGGATGAAATGCTTGTAACCGATATGAGTGGAGTGGCAACCATTGATACGATAAACGGAACGTACAATTACACAGTAACAAAAGATGGTTTCCAAACTCAAATTAGCGATGTAGTTGTTAACGGTTCTGACAATACCGTTGATATTGTTATGCAAGCGTTGTATACTATCACATTAACCGTATTTGATAGTGATTCCAATCCAATCCAAGGAGCAGCAATTACTTTTGATGAGACAACTATTGTTACCGATGAAAATGGCGAAGCTACTTTAGATACAATTAATGGTTCTTACAATTACAGAGTTTCAATGTCTGGTTACGATCAAGTAACAGGTACAATAACAGTGAACAATGCAAACACGAATCAAAGTATTACGCTGCAAGAATCTCTTGAAACCTATACTGTAACCTTTAATGTAAATGACGGAGCCAATCCCATAAGTAATGCTACAGTTCAATTGTATGGATACGGAGAGATTGATACAAACGAAAATGGAATAGCAGAATTTACCAATGTTTCAAGTGGTATTAATGCTTATACCGTAACTCATGATGGGTACATTTCAGAAGATGGTGCAGTTTCTATCAACGACCAAGATGTAACAGAAAACGTATCGCTAACTGAGATTACCTATCCGCTAACATTTAGCGTTACTACCGACGATATGGTTGCCTTGGAAGGTGCAATTATCAGCATTGATAACAATGTTATTGTTACAAATGAGTTTGGAATTGCCACTGTTAATTTAGCAAATGGCAGCTATACTTATACAATTACATTAGACGATTATCAAGATGTTAGTAGCAGCGTTACCATTGACGGTGCAGAGCTAACCGAAGCCGTTACTATGATTGAAGTAATTGTGCATTATATGCTAACATTTACTGTTAAAAACACAGAAGCATTGCCAATTGAAGGTGCTGAAGTAACAATTAGCGAAAGTACTATTATTACCGATGCTGATGGTAAAGCCATATTTGAACTTCCTAATGGAGAGTATTACTACAGTATTTCTGCCGATAATTACCATACATATACAGGATCGGTTATGGTTGAGAATGCAAATGTGAACGAGAATATTATCTTAACAGTATCTTCTACAGGTATCGAGCAGGAGGGTTTATCAAATATTTTGGTTTACCCAAATCCTGCCTCTGATAGAATTATGGTTAAGAGCGATTTTGCTATTGAAACCATTCAACTAGTTGATGTAATTGGTAAAGTAACTTATATTCATAAATCAGAAACGAACGAAGCAGATTTAAACATTAGTAAGCTACAAAAAGGACTTTATTTAATGCGAGTAAGCTACAAAGGCGGTAAAGTTGAAATAGTGAGAGTTTTAATTAAATAGTATGGCTTTAAGCGATTATCTAATTAAAAAATAGTCTAAAACTTTCAAAAACACCCTTTAACTTATATTTGTTAAAGGGTGTTTTTATTTGAATTCTATTCTTTTCAAAAGGATTAGTTACATCCATTATGCTAACTTTTGGGGAATACAGAATTCTATCCTATTTTTAAGACCTCTAAAAAAATAACCCTTGTAAACCCTAACTTTATGAACCCAATTCTCGAAGCCATTAATCATGTTATTAGCCTTTACAACGAGTATGTTGGTGGATACCTAATACTCATACTATTGGTTCCAACAGGAATTTTCTTTACGGTAAAGTATAGGTTTCTGCAAGTATCGCATTTTAGGCATGCCCTCAGGCTGGTTGGTGGCAAGTATAGCAAAAAGGATGAAACAGGCGATGTAAGCCACTTTAAAGCGTTAACAACTGCGCTTTCGGGTACGGTTGGAACAGGTAATATTGTTGGCGTTTCGTTGGCTATTTATTTGGGTGGGCCAGGTGCCATTTTCTGGATTTGGGTTACAGGCTTTTTTGGCATGATGCTTAAGATGGTTGAGTGTACGCTTGCACAAATATTCCGAAAAGTAAACGCCGATGGTTCAATTTCGGGTGGTCCAATGTACTATATTGAAATTGGCTTAAAGGATAAGCTTGGACGATTTGCTAAGCCTCTTGCTCTTATTTTTGCTGGTGCAGCAGCGCTTTGTACGCTTGGTACTGGCAACATGGCGCAGGCAAATTCTATATCCGATGTTTTGCTTACCAGCTACAATGTACCCGTTTTGGCAACGGGTATTGGGTTAGCGCTTTTAGTGCTGCTAATTATTGTTGGCGGTTTAAAGCGTATTGCTAATGTAACTTCAACGCTTGTGCCATTTATGGCTGCGCTGTACTTTATTTCGGCAATTATTGTAATTGGTGTTCACTGGCGCGATATTCCAAGCGCTTTCGGACTAATTATTAGCGATGCATTTACTGGAACAGCTGCTGCTGGAGGTTTTGTGGGTTCAACTTTTATTATGACACTTGTTTGGGGTGTTCGTCGAGGGTTATTTTCCAACGAGGCAGGGCAGGGGTCGGCTCCTATGGCACATGCGGCCGCAAAAACTGAACACCCCATGCGCGAGGGTTTTGTGGCTTCGCTCGAACCGCTTGTCGATACCATAATTATTTGTACGCTAACCGCGTTGGTGGTTGTTATTTCGGGTGCATGGACTTCCGGTATTCAAGGTGTAGGAATGACCATTGAGGGTTTTCAAGAGGGAATGAGTAAAGTTGGTATGGGATATTTTGCAGTGCATGTTGTTACTTTAGGTCTGTTGCTTTTTGCTTTTTCAACCATTATTAGCTGGTCGTACTACGGCAGTAGAGCAATTCAGTACATTTTTAGCGATAAAGCCATTAAACCTTTCTACTTCGTTTTTGCCCTGTTCACCTTTTTTGGTGCTATTTGGGGTATCGATCTTGTGTGGAATTTTGTTGATATGGTAATTACCTTTATGACCATTCCTAACCTAATTGCACTCCTACTTTTAGCGCCTGTTATGACTAAGGAGGTGAAACGATACAAGGATTTTTTGAAGCAAGAAAAGCTGATGAAAGGTTAGGGTTACACCCGTTAATTAATAGGCGTACTTTATCTTGAGAGTATCCAAATTATTCATTTTGAACATTTCTCTAGCGTAAACCTAAGTTAGTGTTTCATTGATTCTTGCAATTTGTGTTTCACGCTCAATCGAGAACGTTTTATCCTGTGATTTGCAATACTGGAGTAGTAAAAGGGCTTTTTTAAATAAATTGTCCTTTGATTTTGAGGTTTCAATACTAGCAAGTTTCTCAAGAATTTGTGCGAGTTGCTCAATATTTTGAAGGTTTAAACCTAAAAAATTTTCAATGTATTTCAGAGCATTCTCATCACTCATGTTTGAAAATTCAGATAGATCAAAGTTAGCTTTATCGAGTAGCTCATTCTTTACCTCAATAACTGGTTTTCTGTGCTAACCGCTACATCGCTTTTGCTCCCTGTAATTTTGTTAAGGATTGCTCTTAATACTTGTCCAATTTTTTCAATCTCTCTTAATAAGTAGTCTCTTTGTTCCATTTTATCAATTAGTTACCTTTCGTTTGACCGGTAAAGCATATCGGCCGATTGTAAGAGTTTCTGTTTTAGATTTGGCGAGAGTTTGGGGTTATCATTAATCCATCCGTTCACAATTTCGTAAGCCTCGGCTGATGAATGCCCCCAGAGCGATGCATCGAGCCAGCCTTTTGGAAAAAATATATCGCCAGTCTGCTGAATTTCTGGTAGCAGGTTGAGCGAAGGCTCAATAAAGCGAATGCTAAAATCGGCACGTAACGGATGATTGAGCCATTTCAAAGCTTGGGTAACCCATGGCTCAGGTTTACGATTACTGGCATCATTTAATTTGTCAAAGAACGCAATGCGTTCACTTGGGCTAGGCGATAATGCTTGCAGCATAAACTCGAATTGAGCAACCCTATCGGGATTATTAATTCGCTCAACTTCGCCTAGGGCAATGGTATGGTAAAGTTCAGGTTTGCGAATCATTAGCTCGTATGCTAGCCTGGTTCGTTCATTTTCAGAAAGATTAATACCCATAATCTTTTGGCTCGACCATGCGTTGTAAAGACGTGTATACGATTCGTTGGAGGTGAATACCGACATAAGGCACGATAGGATAGGCCTTTTTTCCTCTAAGCTACGATTGCTTTTCAGCAGAGTCCAAAGGGTGTGCTCAATATCAATCGATAGCGCTTCGCGCTCTTGTTCATTTGAAAGTCTCCAGTACGTTGTTCTGAGCTTTTGCAGCAGAAAATTGGTGATTTGCACTTCCTGTTCAATACCAATGGTTTTGGTGATAAAATGCAGGTATTCGGTCGGACTGATATTGCCATAAAGCAATACTTCGTATAGCGATAAGTGTATTGAGGCCCGTTGTATGGGACTAATTGATTTCTCAAGTTGTTTGCTAAATGTTTCAATTGTAGGATTTTCGGGTATAAAACATCCGTAAGCAAAAGCATTTGTGTTTACAATTAACTCGGAGGTATTAGAAACTCCTTCAATTTTATGAGAGTTTGGTACCTTATCAACCCATAACATTTTTAAACCTATTTCACCACTAAAAACCTCAATAAGCATAGGAGGAACAAGCGTAGAATCGATAGGAGTGAAATGAACAGCGCCATCGCTTACATCGAATTTTACCATTGGTCTTCCCGTTTCTTTAGTCCATATTTGCGACCATTCAACAAGGCTTGTTTCGGTATGGTTATCGAGAATTTCAACCAAATTATCCCAAGTTGCATTGCCCATAGAGAAGGTTTTAAGATACTCGTTAACACCATCCCTAAAGGCATCTTTCCCCATTATTTGCTCAAGTTGGCGCATCATAATTGGTGCTTTATGGTAAATAATATCGCCATATAGCGTACCCGCATTAAGCATATTATTGAGGGGTTGAACAATGGGATTTGCTCCCATTGTTCTATCAACAGAGTACGCACGAGGGAAATGCGATAGTACGAAGCCTAAATCGTGGTTTATGCTTGGGTACTGCGGATTAACAATTAAATCGGCCATAAAACCGGCAAATACCTCTTTTAGCCAAACATCGTTAAACCATTTCATGGTAACAAGATTGCCAAACCACTGGTGAGCAACCTCGTGGGCTATTAAATTTGCTTGCTGTAGTTTTTGCGTATCCGATGGGTTGCTGTCGAGCAGCAGCCTGCTATCGCGATAGAAAATGGCACCAGGGTGCTCCATGCCGCTGTACTGAAAGCCAGGGATGAGCGCAAAATCGAGTTTGCCAAAAGGGTATTCAATGCCCGTATACTCTTCGAGCCAAATAAGCGATTGAGCATGCAGATTGAAAAGCGTTTGCTTATTTCGTTCAAGTAGTTCGTTGTCCGTTTCGCGATGGTACATGGAAAACGTTTTTCCCATCACCGTTTGGGTTTCAACCTTAAATTCACCTGTGGTAAACGCAAAAAGATAGGTGCTAATTGGAAGGGTTGGTTTAAAGTGAACGGTTTTCTTTTCGTTGTTGATGTAGCGTATCGAATCAATCTTACCGTTTGCAAGTGCTGTCCATTTTGCCGGAATAACTAGGGAGAGGTGAAATTTTGCTTTTAGGTCGGGCTGATCGAAGCAAGGAAATACGGTTGATGCCCTATCGGGCACAAGGAGTGTGTACAGAAACGATTCGTTCCTATTTAGCGAAGCATCTGCCGATGAAAATGCTATTGAGAAAACATTTTGCCCTGCGATTGTATACCTTTTAGGTATGATAATATGCCCATTCTCATGCTGGTAATTAATTGGCTTACTATCTTTTAAAACATTTATAATTGCATTTTTATTCTTATTCCTGAAATCCAGAATTACATCCTGTTTCGACTTTAAGGTAAATGCAACATCTACATATCCGGTAACCGTATCGCTGATTTTAGTAGGAATGTTAAAATTTAGCTTATAGCTAATTTGGCTAACCTGCTGGCTTCGGGTTTGGGCGAGTTCAATAGTTACTCCCTCTTTTACTGAAGTTTTTGTGCACGATACTGCTAGCACAATAAGCAGTATCGATACAAATGTGTATATCCGTTGCATATGCTAAAGTTTTATTTCGACAAGTTAGCAAAAAAATGCTTGGGGCAATTCACATAGCGCTTCTTATTTGCAGTGCTTATAGGAGAGTTCTTGAGCTTTGAATATTCCTAATTTTATAGCCTTTTGCCAATCGGCACATGCCTCAGAACTTTTATTAACATTAACAAAGCAAATACCTCTATTTAGGTATGCATCGCCTAAGCTGGGGTTTAGCTCAATGGCTTTATTGAGGTCAATAATGGCAACTTCCCACTTTTGAGTTTCCATGTAAAGTTTGGCTCTCAAAAGGTAGTAGTTTTCTTTTGCAGGGTTTTCCTTAATCAGCTTTCCAAGCTGCAGAAGTGCATCAATTGATTTACCCGAAGCAATTGAGTAGCTTGACAGCATTTCGTTTGCCTCAAGGCAATTTGGGTAGAAGGATAGGTAGTGCTTAGTATCGATTAAGGCATTTGAATAATTGTGGTCACTTGCGAATGCCAATGCCCGAGTTTTATAGTATATAGGTTCGCCACCCGATAAGTCAATTGCTTTTGTAAGTATTTTACTGACTTTCTTGTGCTTATTTTGAGCAAGCAACGAAATGGCCAATTGATGTATATATTGGTGGTTCCGTTTGCTGCGCTTTAGCGCTTGCTTAAAGTCGGCCTCGGCAGCTTTTGGGCTGTTTATTTTTAAGTAAACCTCTCCGCGTAAAGCGTAAAGCTGATGCCTCGAGCGCTTTCCATGCATTTTATCGTTTAGCAGTTCAAGGGCAATATCAAAATCGGAATTAGCCATGTAGTAGTCAACTTCGGCTATAAAACGCTCGTAGCTTGTGTACCAATCGTTAAGCCAAAACTCTTTCCATTGCTTGCTTTGCTTAATTGCATTAAAAGCAGTATCGAGCAGTATTGTAGCTTCGTGTTCCTTTGGTGCTGATGAAAGGTGCTTTTCCAGGTATTGCAATGCTTGAGGCTCATTTCCTTGTATTGCATAGGTTTTGGCAATCCAGTAAAGGGCTATTCCTTTGCGGAAACTCTCGGCAGTATTAAAGCATTCGGCTGCATCGGTAAAGCGTTTTAGTTTGAAGAGTATTTCTCCCTTTTTTAGCCAAACGTAGGGGTTTCGTGATAATGACTGTGCCGATGAGTCAATCCAACTTAATGCCGTTTCTAAATTTTTATTGTCAATTGCTGCTTGTGCTCTGTAGTAATGCTGGTTTAATCGCTGTGCGCTAACACTAGCAAAGCAAAAAAGGAAGACCGAAACAAGCACGTATTTTTGCATCGACAATATTGCTGGTTGGTATTGGTTTAGTACTGCTTATTCATTAAGTTTTTTACTTCGCTAATTTCCAAAAACGATGCACCGTTGCTTGGGCCAAAGCTACCGCCTATTACTAGCACCATATCGTTTTCGGTAATCTTTTCGTTATTAAGTAATCGCGAAATGGCATCGCTAAGGAAGCTATCGCGGCTATCGATTAGCTCCATGTAATTTGCCTTTATTCCGTATGATAGAGCAAGCTGGCGCATTACCGTTTCATTGTAGCACATGGCGTAAACAGGTACTTTGCCCCTGAATGCAGAGAGGTAACGACCAGTTCGGCCAGTCATTGTATCAACAACAATTGCCTTTATGGGCAACGAACTGCAAGCACGTACGGCATTGCGTGCTAATGTTGCAGTAATTTTATTGTGTATTCGGGTTAGCGAAATGTTTGGGTCAACATCAAGGTCTCGTTCAACCTCTTGGGCAACTCGAGTCATGGTTTTTACGGCATCAACCGGGTACTGTCCGTAGGCCGTTTCACCGCTAAGCATAACAGCATCGGCACGTTGGTATATTGCGCTAGCCACATCGTTAATTTCAGCACGGGTGGGTCTGGGGTGCTCAATCATTGAGTGCAGCATTTGAGTGGCAATAATTACGGGCTTTTTACTTTCAATGCACTTGTTTATGAGATAGCGCTGAATGTTAGGAATTTTTTCCGAGGGAATCTCAATACCCAAATCGCCGCGTGCAACCATAATGCCGTAGGTGTGGTCGAGAATTTCCTCAATATTATCAACTCCTTGCTGATTCTCTATCTTGGCAATAATCTTGATTTTGCTATTGTGCTTAGCAATAATGCTTTTAATATCGAGCACATCTTGTTTCGTACGTACAAAGGAGTGCGCAATAAAATCGACGTTATTTTTTATTGAAAATTCAATAAACTCAATATCTTTAGCAGTTAATGAGGGGAGGTTAATTTTTGCATTAGGAATATTCACACTTTTGCGATACTTAATTGTACCGCAGTTAGTAGCTTGGCATTCCAGATAATCGTTCTCTACGGAAACAACTCTGAGCTCAATTTCACCATCGTCAATTAGCAAATAGCTGCCTTTTGATACATCTTTGGTTATGTTTGGGTACGAAACGTAAAGTATGCCGTTTCCGCTTTCGCCTTTTGGGTTTCCGCAAACCTTAACAGTATCGCCCGTGTTTACAGTTAGCTCTTGGCCATATGCCGATGTTCTTATCTCTGGTCCTTTAGTATCAACAAGTATGGCAATTCGGCTCGATACGCTACGAACATTATCAATAACCTTTTTGGCCTGCTCGGGGGTTTGATGGGCAGTGTTAAGCCTAACCACGTTCATTCCGGCATTAAATAGCTCGCGAATGAATTCAACATCACATTTTCGATCCGATATGGTGGCTACTATCTTGGTTTTCTTAAGCATACATAATTAGTTTGGATAGATAAAAGTTTGAGCAAAGATAGCAGAAAAAGGGATTGACCGCAAAGCCAAATGTTATGTTGCAGCTAATAAACCTATAAACACAATAATTATGATGCTATTGCTTGCATAATGTTTTTAATGCGCATTTCCTGCATTTTGTTACATTTGTGGGCACATTAGCATTTTACTTCAATGGGTTGGGAACATGCAATAAACGACTATATCCGTTTTTTAAGACTCGAGAAATCGCTTGCCGAAAATTCTGTAAGCGCATACGTTCGCGATGTTAAGGTTTTAAAAGCTTTTGCTGAGAATGCTCTTGGCAAAGAGCCCGAGTCGCTCACATCCGATGACATCTCCTTGTTCTTGGAACACGTTCAGCAAAAGAGCTACAATCATCGTTCGCAGGCTCGCATTTTGTCGGGCGTAAAGGGATTTTACAAGTATCTTATGGTTGAGGAGGTTATTGATGTTGATCCAACCGAGCTAATTCAAGGACCCAAAATGACCCGTAAGCTGCCCGATTTTTTAACAATCGATGAGATTGACGCAATGATTGCCAGCTTTGATTTGAGTAAGCCCGAAGGGCAGAGGAATAGGGCAATAATTGAAACCCTTTATAGCTGTGGTTTACGCGTATCGGAATTGGTAAACCTTAAGATAACCGATTTGTTTTTCAACGATGGGCTTATAAAAGTTCAGGGTAAAGGTGATAAGGAGAGATTGGTTCCCATTGGCAAAAAGGCTATTAAGGAGATAAATCTTTACTTTCATAATCGTAAAGGGCTTAAGAAGATTGACAAAAAATGGGAGAACATTCTGTTTTTAAATAGGAATGGGGGAAGGCTTACCCGCGAAATGATTTTTACAATAGTAAAGCGTGCAGCACAAGCAGCAGGGATAAAAAAAACGATTAGCCCTCATACGCTCAGGCATTCGTTTGCAACGCATTTGGTTGAGCGAGGGGCAGATATACGAGTTGTTCAGGAAATGCTAGGGCACGAATCGATACTAACAACCGAGATTTATACTCACCTCGACAGGCAATACCTTAAGGATACCATTATGATGTTCCATCCAAGAAAAGGCAAAAGCTAAGGGTTAGGCTTTATACAATTTTCCTTGCCAGGTGTCATGCTCTTCGAGTAACTTCTCAAGTTTAATAAGTAGCTGATCGGTACGGAGCTTGCCCCATTTTGGGGCAATTAGGGTTTTTGGCGATGCTTCACCGGTAAATCGCTCAATCACAATTTGGGGGTTTAGGCGCTCAACAATGCTAACCAATAGCGCTAAGTACTCATCTTGAGTAAAAAACGTAAACGCATCAGGATTTTTTGCGTAATCTATTGCCATCAAAGTGTCTTTCACAATTTGCAGCTGATGAAATTTTATGGTGGTAAGAGGTAACTGGTTAATTTGTTCTATTTGATTAATAAGGTCGCTCTCGGTTTCGCCAGGTAGTCCAAGTATAAAATGAGCACCTACGTTTAAACCGCGTTTTGCCGTTTCGTTTATGGCCCAAACCGATTTTTCGAAGCTATGCCCCCGATTAATTCGCTCAAGGGTTGTGTTGTAGCACGATTCAACTCCGTACTCAACCGATATGTAGTAGCTAGCGCTTAGCTCTGCTAGGTAGTTTAGTATTGAATCATCAACACAATCGGGCCGAGTACCAATTACTAACCCCGTAATTTTTGGATGCGATAGCGCTTCACCATAAAGTTCCTTTAGTCGGTCAAGTTTTGCATAGGTATTTGAGTATGCCTGAAAGTAAGCTAAGAATTTTTCAACCCTTCTGTACCTGAACGAATGAAATTCAATTCCTTCGTCGAGTTGCTGCATAATCGATTTTTCGGGCTGACAGTAGCTAGGATTAAACGAGTTGTTGTTGCAGTATGTGCAACCCCCACGACCAATAGTCCCATCACGATTTGGGCAGGTAAAACCCGCATCGATAGTTAGCTTTTGTACTCGGCCGCCAAATTTTCGCTTAATGTAAGCTGTGTAGCTGTTAAACCGTCTGTTATTGCCCCATTCAAACATTTCAATATCAATATTTGAAGGGCAAAGGTAGCTAACATTAGCATAACTTCTTTTTTAATTTTGTTTTGGAAGATAGTAGCTAGTTAAAATGGAAAAGCTATATTTATAAACAATTTTCAATTTTGTAACTACAAAAAAACTCATGCTAAAACGAAATCATAATCTACTAGCATTTAGTGGTTCGCTAAAAGTAGTGCTTACAGTTTTTGCTGTAGCAATTATAGGGTTTAGCAGCTGCAAGGGACCAATCGTAAATAAGGATTTTAGTGAAGGAATAATTGAGTATGATATTATTTACGACGAGAGCCAGCCATTTAAGTACGACCCAAAGCTTAGGCCAAATAAAATGGTTGTTAAGTTTAAGGATAATAACACCATCAACAAAATTGAAGGGCTATCGGGTAGCTTTTCATTTGCCATAGTGCAAAACAATCAGCAGAATATGAATTATACCCTAATTAATATTTTTGGCAAAAAGCTATTCTTTAGCGAACCTCTTGTTGATAGCTTATATCCATATGCATATTCCGAAATGCCAAAGCTGTCAATTACTAAAACCGACGAAGAAGTAAAGTACTTGGGGTTAAACTGCTCAAAAGCCATAGCAACGCTTAATGATAGCGCACAGCATACATTTGAAATACTCTACACAAATGAGCTCTCAATTAATAATCCAAACAGGAACACTCCTTTTGAGGAGATAGATGGTGTAATGCTAAAGTTCTCGGTAGTGCTAATGAAACAAAATATGCAAATTGTTGCAAGTACAATAAAATCCATGGAGATATCGAACGATGAGTTTATCCTCCCAAAAGATTATGAACAGGTAGGCGAAGATACGCTGGAAGATATTTTTGAGCTTTTACAGTAGAATTACATTGGGCTGACTTTTCGTATAATCAGAATAATTCCCTTACTTTGTAAGGGTTTTTTTAATTCATTTCATAGCTAAATGGCCAAGCAAAACGACAGAAAAACAAGCAACGATAAAAAGGTAAAAAAAAGTATTTTTAAAGATGAGCGAATTAGGTTCACAATTGGCCTTTTCACCGTATTGCTAGCGCTATATCTTGCTATAGCATTTTTCTCATACATGTTCACTTGGAAGGTCGATCAGAGCTTCGAGTGGCAATCAATTTTCTCAAGCGCTTCGGTTAGGGTCGATAATATTGCCGGAAAGGTAGGAGCATCGTTTGCTGCTCAATTCATGAACCGGTGGTTTGGCTTATCGTCGTTTGCCATACCCTTTGTTGTGCTAATAGCAGGGTTAAGACTCCTTAAAATTAGGCTGCTACCCTTACGCCGAACCTTTTATCGTAGCCTTGTAGGCATGATTCTGCTATCGCTGGTTTTAGGCTACTTGTTTGAAGATGCTCGGGGTTACCTTGGCAGCGGGTTAGGTGGTGCACATGGTTTATACGTTTCATCGTGGCTTAACGCTTTTATTGGTAAGGCAGGAACCGCATTTCTGCTCATTGTACTCTCAATTGCCTATGCCATTTACCTAAACGAGCAGTTTTTACATTGGATTAAGGGAGTAGGGCATAAGGTTATTTTTTACTTTAAGTCTCTTAAAGAAACAAGTAATATAGAAGAGCAAAATTCAGCGCTCGATTTTGAGAACAGCAATGCAACCGTACCCGATATTAGCGAAGTTAACAATCCAGAACCTGAAAGGAAGGAATACAACGAGCCATCTGTTGATATAATTGAAAAGCCAGTAGAAGCTGATAAAAACGTTTTTACACAGCCAAAGGCTGATGACGAGATTAAGCCTGTTGAACCGATAGACGACGATGGTATTGGCCTTGAGGTTGAGAGGCATGTCGAAGAGGAAGGCGAAGTTCAGGTACCCGATGAGCAGGATTTTTACGATCCAACTCTCGATTTATCAAGCTATCAACGTCCGCCAATTGAACTACTAGAAGATTATAAAAGCAGACAGGCACCTGTTTCCGATGAGGAACTTTTAAGTAACAAGAATAAAATTGTTGAAACACTGGGCAACTACAACATCCAAATTGCTCGAATAGTTGCAACTGTTGGCCCTACAGTTACTTTGTACGAAATTGTGCCAGCTCCAGGGGTGCGAATTAGCAAAATTAAAAATCTTGAGGATGACATAGCCCTTAGCCTAGCAGCGCTCGGTATTAGGATTATTGCACCTATACCCGGTAGGGGCACTATAGGTATTGAAGTGCCAAACCAACGTCCCGAAGTGGTTTCGATGTACTCCATTCTTCGCTCATCAAAATTTCAGGAAACTAAACATGAGCTTGCCATAGCCCTTGGAAAAACCATCTCGAACGAAACGTTTGTGGTTGATCTTACCAAAATGCCTCACCTTTTGGTTGCCGGTGCTACAGGACAGGGTAAATCGGTTGGACTAAATGCAATAATAACATCACTTTTGTACAAAAAGCATCCAGCGCAACTTAAGTTCGTACTAGTCGATCCGAAGAAGGTTGAGCTAACGCTATACAATAAGCTTGAGCGGCATTTCTTGGCCAAGCTGCCCGATACCGAAGAGGCAATTATTACCGATACGCAAAAGGTTATTAATACGCTTAACTCGCTATGTATCGAAATGGACTCGCGCTACGATTTGCTAAAATCGGCTCATGTTCGAACCATAAAGGAGTATAACGATAAGTTTATATCGCGTAGGTTAAACCCCAATAAAGGGCATAAGCATTTACCTTACATTGTTGTTATTATTGATGAGTTTGCCGACTTAATTATGACTGCTGGCCGAGAGATTGAGGGACCCATCCAACGATTGGCTCAGCTTGCTAGAGCAGTAGGTATTCACCTAATAATTGCTACCCAGCGTCCAACAACAAACATAATTACGGGTGTAATTAAGGCAAACTTCCCCGCACGTATAGCATTTAGGGTGACATCCATGATCGATTCGCGAACAATACTCGATACCCCTGGCGCCAACCAGCTAATTGGTAAAGGCGATATGCTGGTATCGCTTGGTAGCGATGCCGTACGTGTGCAATGTGCTTTTGTTGATACGCCAGAGGTAGAGCGAATTACCGATTTTATTGGAAACCAAAAGGGCTATGCGTCGGCTTTTATGCTCCCCGAGTATACAGGCGATACTGCTGACGATACACTTGATGTGGACCTTGCTAAGCGTGACGATTTATTTGAAGATGCTGCACGCCTTGTGGTTTCTCACCAGCAGGGATCAACATCGCTTATTCAACGAAAATTTTCCATTGGGTACAATAGGGCTGGCAGGATTATTGATCAGCTTGAAGCTGCTGGCATAGTTGGGCCTTTTGAGGGTAGTAAAGCTCGTCAGGTACTCATACAGGATGATCTTTCGCTCGAGCATGTTTTTAATGGCCTTAACGAGCCAAAAAGTAATGAAAGTATTTAACCAGTTAACCAGATTATGAAGAAGAGATTACTAGTTTTACTCAGTATTGTTGCTATAAGTAACCTATCAATTGGGCAAACTGCCCCCTTAGGGAAGGATTTAGTGAAGAAGTTTTCGGAAAAAATGCAAGCGTATGAATCCATTAAAGCCGAGTTTACTTTTACGCTCGAAAACCTTCAGGAAGGTTTATCCGATACGCACAAAGGAAGCCTTAAATTTAAAGGGAAAAGCTATTTCTTGGGTTTAATGGGAATGGAGGTTTATTTTAATGGAGAAACCAAATGGCAATATATTCCCGAGGCCAATGAGGTAACCATATCGCAACCCACATCGCTCGATGGTGGTTTTTTTGATGATCCCACTCAGATATTTCGCGATTATGAGCAGGACTTTAAATCGAAGTTTATTGGCGAAAGGGTTGATAAAGGTATTTCGCTTTACGAGGTTGATCTTTACCCCGAAGATATTTCGGTACCCTACTCAATTATTAAAATTGTCTTTAAAAAGCAGAACCTCGATCCTGTTTCCATAAAATACCAAGGCAAGGATGGTATTAACTACATTATTAATGTGAAGAGTTTTAAGGCTAACCAAAACCTAAAAGATGTTGAGTTTACCTTTAATCCAAGTAAACACAAGGGCATTGTAATTGTAGATATGCGCTAGATAAGCAATTTTCAGAATACCTGCTTTGTTAATCCTCTACTTCCTTTGGATACTCAATGCGAGCATGGTAAATATTTTGAAGCTTCTTTTTGAAAATTTGCTTGATCTCTGAAATATCCCTAAAGGTTATATTAGCCTCGTTAAACTGGCCCTCATCCTGTTGGTGGTTAATAATACCCTCAACTAAATCTTCAATGGTTTGAATAGTAATGGACTTTAGTGCACGCGATGCCGCTTCAACCGAATCAGCCATCATCACTACAGCCGTTTCTTTAGAGAAAGGCCTTGGTCCGGGATAGCTGAACGAGTCGAACTGCTCTTTAGCCTCAGGAAACTTATCTTTGAAAAGCCTATAGAAATATTGAACCTTTGTTGTGCCGTGGTGTGTGCGAATAAAATCGATAATCTGCTCGGGGAGCCTATGTTTTTTTGCCACTTTAACACCATCGGTAACGTGGCTAATAATTATCTCGGCGCTCTCTTCAAAGTCGAGGCTTTCGTGTGGATTAAAATCAGGCGACTGGTTTTCAATAAAGTAGTAAGGGTTGTCCATCTTACCAATATCATGGTAAAGTGCACCAGCACGCACTAACAAAGGATTTCCTCCAATTTTATGAATTGCACTTTCCGCTAAATTTGCAACTTGCAGTGAATGCTGAAAAGTGCCAGGGGCAACCTCGGCCAGCTTTCGAAGCAAATCCTGATTTGTATCTGATAGCTCCATGAGGGTAGTATCGGATAAGAATCCGAAAACCTTTTCGAACAGGTAGATTAGCTGATATGATGCGAGAAGGAGTAGAGCATTTCCGGCAAACCATGCCAGGGTTAGCGGATTTATCCTTAGTAATGTACCCTCTTGTATAAACACTATGGTTGTATAAACAACCGTATACGATAGGAATATATATGCAACAGCCAAAAATAGTTTGCTTCGCCTGTAAACTCGGGTTAGGCTAATTATAGCAATTACCCCAGCAATGAAATGCATGAATACAAATTCGAAGCTATTTGGCACAAAAAAGCCTACTAAAAATACGGTGATAAGATGGATAAAAAGGGCTAGGCGGGAGTCGTAAAAGGTTCGAATAAAAATGGGTACAATGGCGAACGGAATAACGTAAACGCTAATTAGGTTACGTTTTAATAGCAACGACGATACAATTGTCATTGATGTAACCAGAAGAAGAATAAAGAATATTTTTGAGTCGTGGGTCAGAATTTCGCGCCTGAAATTATATAGAAATAGGAAAAGCGCAATGAAAATAATACTTACAAGTAAAAACTGACCTAAAAGCACTAGGTTGCTATTACCTGAGTGGCTTAACCTACTTTCGTACTCTCGTTTAAGCGAAAAAAGGATTTGGTATAGCTCGCTGTTTATAATCTCACCGCGGCTTACAATTCTCTCGCCCGAATAAACTAGACCTTTCGTTTGCGAAAGGTTTTCAAGCATGTCCTCCCTAACTTTTTTTGTAGTTTGAAGGTCGTAGCTTAAGTTTGGCCTAACATACATGTAAAACGGAAGCGATTTAAGCACACCATATGCCCTTTTGCTGTTGGGCTTATTAAAGCTTTCCGCTTTATCTTTTAAATAGTTTTGCGCTTTGCTAACGGTGTAAAGCTCCTCAAAAGGGGTTTCGAGCGCAATATTATCGTAAAGTAATGTTACACCCCCAAATACTTTATCCTTAACATCTGGGTTCTCATCGGGGTTAATAATACCCTTTGTATGAATAAACTGGATATGTACTTCAAACTCGTCAATTAGCTTCTGGTTCGGCTCAATATCGGTATACTCTTCTGTCCACTTATTTGCAAAATCGTTTCGGAATGCTTTTATGGCTTTGGTAGCTGATGATGAATCGACCTTAAAGAAAGGTTTAAAGTTGTTAAGTATTGAATTTCTCTCGCTTATTAGCTCGGTATCGGTTTTGTATATTGAGAAATCAAATGGTGCAACCAAATCTTCGTGCATCCATGCCTTACCCTTTTGGAATTCATACTTAAACTTACCTTCGTTAGGAAGGGTAAGCACAATGGCCACAATAGCAATAATAAAGTAAATGGTTCGGATTGATGCTTTATAGTATAACTGAAAGAGATGCAGTAACTTATTCATTTCGTTAAAATTTTGCTTACACTACAAAAGTAACATTTTTAGAGGCATAAGGTTTTATTGCAACAGTTTGTTTTAGATATTTAATACTAATGAGTTAATTGTCATATATCGAACCTTAGTCCTAAACTTGCATAATAACGTCTTAAACAAATTGCCTTTAATGATGTTTTTGAGTTGACTAATTGATTAGTAATTATAAAAAGCAAATATTGATTAAAAGAATTAAGCCATGAATAACGCAATTTATAATTTTCAACGTCCCGAGAATGAGCCTGTAAAAATGTACGAGGATTGTTCAACTGAACGTGCAGAACTGCTTAGCGAGGTTCAGCGTTTAAGCAACTCAGTTACCGAAATACCATTAATTATTGGAGGTAAAGAGGTTAAAACGGGCAAAATGGGTGAAATTACCATGCCACATAACAACAAAAAGGTTATTGCTCGTTACCATATGGCCGGCCCTGACGAGGTGAAAATGGCCATTGATGCTGCGTTAGAGGCGCATAAGTATTGGTCAACCGTGTCGTGGGTAGAGCGTGCCAGCGTAAACCAAAAGATAGCGGAGCTCATATCCAAAAAGTATCGCCATAGAATTAATGCGGCAACCATGGTGGGGCAGGGTAAAAGCGTTTACCAGGCCGAAATTGATGCTGCATGCGAAACCATCGACTTTTTGAGGTTTAACTCTTTCTTCGTTTCGGAGATTTACAACCAGCAACCACACTCCGACACTGGAGTTGTTAACCGAACAGAGTACAGGCCGCTGGAAGGTTTTATACTTGCAATAACACCATTTAACTTTACAGCTATCGGTTCAAACCTTAACATGTCGCCAGTGCTTATGGGTAATACCGTGGTATGGAAACCTGCCACAACGGCTTTGCTTTCAAACTATTTACTAATGCAGATTTACAAAGAAGCCGGACTACCTGATGGCGTTATCAACTTTGTTCCGGGCAAAGGTTCGGTAATTGGCAGTACTGCTATACCTCACCCTATGCTTGCAGGTATCCACTTTACAGGTTCTACAACAACATTTAACCAGCTTTGGAAACAGGTGGGGCAGAACTTAGAAAAGTACAAGTCGTACCCCAAAATTGTGGGTGAAACAGGTGGAAAGGACTTTGTGGTTGTGCATCCATCGGCCGATGTTGATGTTGCAGCAACGGCTATGATACGGGGTGCTTTTGAGTATCAGGGACAGAAATGCTCTGCTGCATCGCGTGGGTATGTGCCTAAATCGTTGTGGGAACCGCTAAAAAAGCGTATGCTCGAAATGCTCAATGAGATAAAACAAGGCGATGTTGCTGATTTTGGTAACTTTATGAATGCCGTGATTGATGAAGCTGCCTACAATAATATTATGGGTTACATAAATATGGCTAAGCAGTCGGCCGATGCCGAGATAATGTTTGGTGGCAATGGCGATAGTAGTGTTGGATGGTTTATTGAACCAACCGTTATTGTTGCTAAGGATCCGCACTTTGTAACCATGGAGGAGGAGATTTTTGGACCTGTTTTTTCGGTTTACGTGTACGATGATGAGAAATGGGACGATACCCTTAAACTTGTTGATGAGACATCACCCTACGGGCTTACAGGTGCTGTAATTTCAACCGATCGAAAAGCTTTAAATCAGGCTTGTTCAGCATTGCGATATGCTGCGGGTAATATCTACTTTAACGATAAACCTACAGGTGCTGTGGTAGGTCAACAGCCATTCGGAGGTGCACGTGGTAGCGGAACTAACGATAAAGCAGGTGGACCATATAACCTTTTACGCTGGACAAGTCCACGCACGGTTAAGGAAACACTTGTGCCACCAACCGATTTCAAATATCCCTACATGGAGAAAAGAAATTGCCTAGGGTAAAGTAGTAAGTGAAAATATTTAAGGCAGTTTGCAAATTGATAAGTGTTTTGCAGCTGCCTTTTTTATTGCTCAGAGCGTAAAATAATCCGAAATCTATCTAACCTTTCTGTCTAAGGAAGGCAAACTGTTAAGTAACCAATAATTACCTAAGGATTATATAAATCGGGGTTTCGAAAAGCCATAATTTGCTTAACCATTTCAAGCGAAACCTTTGCCTGATTATGCAACGGATCAATATCGAGGGTTTTGTAGAAATCGTTCATGGCGGCCATATTGTTTCCCAATTGGCGATATACTTTCCCCCTTTGGAAGTAGGCCTCTGCGTTTAACGGATCATCCTCTATTGCTTTGGAAAGAAGATCTTCGGCCTTATCTAAATTTCCAGCGTAAAGGGCTTGCAAACCCAAATCAAAATCTTTACTCATTGTATTAGTATATCTTGTTGTCGATTAGGTACTGGTATGCCTTTGGAGGCATAAAATAGTCAACTCTCTTGCCCTTCGATATGGCTTTGCGCAGGAATGTTGAGCTAACCTCTATAATTGGAGCATTTACTATATCAACATTATATTTTGCTTTTAGCTCATTGGTATTCGAACCTAATCGAGGGTACACCATAATTCGATTGTTTGCAAGCAACTTTTGGTAATCTTTCCACCTCTCGATGCTGTCCATTGAGTCGGCTCCCATAAGCACAGTGAATTCCCTTTCGGGATGTTTTGCATTAAGTAGATTAAGCGTATCAATAGTGTAGGAGGGGCGGGGCATGCTCATCTCAATATCGCAGAGCGATAATTTGGGTTGGAATTCTTCTATAGCAAGACGAACCATTTCTAGTCGGTAATTATCGGGGGCTAGTTCTGCCTGCTCCTTTAGCGGGTTGTGTGGGCTAACAACAAACCATACCTCCTCCAAAATGGTAAACTCGAGCATATATCCAGCAATGGCAATGTGACCGTTGTGAATTGGATTGAAGGAACCGAAGAAGAGACCTGTTTTCATGGATTGGACTCATTATTAATTTGAATAGCATACAATAATTGGCAGTTGGCAACTTGGCAATTGGAAACGTTAGGAGCGAGGCATATATTTTTCTGGGTTTTCTACCATATGGTTCAGCATTCGACCAATCTCTACAGACTTTGAAATTAAATCGTTGTATACATCGTCCGATATGTATTTACAAGCAAATGCTTTTTTGAATACAGTTAAATCCCTGAAACTACCTCCCATCTAGTCAATTGTTTTTAAAGGTTTCCTATCAAATCAACCCTAAAAAATGGTTTAATTTACAATTAAATTTTTAATACCTTTTGTAATCTCTTCTTGCCAACTGCCCATATGCTAACTGCCAACTCAAGAAATAAACTCACCAACCAACCTCTCAGCCTCAGCAATGGCCTGATCAAGATTATCGTTTACAACTATTTTATCAAAATCGTTTGCGTACGACATTTCCTCCATGGCTTTGCCAACTCTTTTTGTTAGACTTTCGGGTGTTTCTGTACCACGCAGCTCAAGTCGAAGGCGTAAAGCCTCAACCGAAGGTGGCATTACGAAGATAGCCAATGCTCTATCGGCAAACTGCTTTTTTAGGTTTAGTCCTCCCACAACATCTACATCAAAAACCACGTGGTTTCCCTTGGCCCAGATTCGCTCAATTTCCGATTTTAGTGTTCCGTAGTATGAGCCGGGGTATACCTCTTCCCACTCAACAAACTCGTTGTTGTCAATTTTTGTCCTAAACTCATCGGGTGTGAGAAAATAGTAATCGTTACCGTGTATTTCGCCCTCGCGTTTGGCTCGGCTACAGGCCGATACGGAGAATTCAAGGTTAGGCATCTTACCTAAAAGGCTACGCACAATGGTTGTTTTACCTGAACCCGATGGAGCGGAGAATATTAGTAGTTTCCCTTTCATATTGCAATTAGTATCATTCAATTCTGCTAGAGGCAGGCATTTATTCAATTATTCAATCTCTCAATAATTAAGATGGCTTTGTTGAAACTTCATCGCCACGACGAGTAAAAATAAAATCTTACAATACATTCAGTAGCTGCTCCTTAATTTTTTCCAGCTCATCCTTCATCCGCACCACAATTTTTTGGATTTCGGCGTGGTTGGCCTTTGAACCAAGGGTGTTAATCTCGCGGCCCATTTCCTGAGCAATAAAGCCAAGCTTGCGTCCAGCAGGTTCATCGTCGTTAAGGGTGTCAATAAAATATTTGCAATGGTTGGTAAGGCGAACCTTCTCCTCGTTAATATCAAATTTCTCCATGTAGTAGATCAGCTCCTGCTCAAATCGGTTTTTATCAACGGATGCATCGTTACCAATTTTTTCAAGATTCTCAGTTATACGATTCTTGATGGTATCAATTCTTTCACCCTCGAAAGGTGCAACTTGCTGTAGTAGTTCGCCAATGGAGTTTACTTTGCTTACCAAATCCTGCTCGGTAATTTTACCCTCCTGAATGCGGAAAGTATTTAGATTGGCTATAGCCATATCGGCACAATTAAGTAGCGAATCCCATTCATCATCGCTAATCTCATCGGCTTGGGCATTAAAAATCTCAGGTAGCTTAAGAATGGTTTGAACTAGAGGTTCGCTTTGCATTGGCATATCAAATTCGCTGGTAATGCTGCTAATTTGCTCAAGGTAAGATTTAAACACATTGCGATTGATTGTGGGAGCAGAGTTGCTGGCATCCTTCTCGACTGATACGTAGAAATCAACCTTCCCACGGATAATACTTTGCGATAGCTTATTGCGAATTTCTAGCTCTTTTTCTTTGTAAATGTGAGGCATCTTTAGTGCCGAAATATCAAGCTGCTTGCTGTTAAGCGATTTTACCTCAATCACAATTTTCTTTCCGTTTACCATTACTTCAGCTTTGCCGAAGCCTGTCATCGATTTTGTCATATTTTTTTGTCTAAAGTCTGAAGGTTTAAAGTCTGAAGGTTTAAAGTTCAAGGTTTAAAGGTCAAAGTTTAAAGTATAAGGTTCAAGGTTTAAGGTTTACAGTGAAATTATGATTTATCAGATATCAGTCGTCAACCTAGAGGTTTACGAGTTAGGCAACGCATTTTATTCTTCAAACCCCTCAAGTAGTTCTGGTCTTAAACGCTTTGTTCGTTCAATGGCTTGTTCCATTTGCCATTTCTCAATGGCTTTAAAATTTCCCGAAGTAAGCACTTCAGGTACTTTCCATCCGTTAAACTCGGCAGGACGAGTGTAAACTGGCGGGGCTAGCAGGCTATCCTGAAACGAATCGGTTAACGCCGATGTTTCGTCGGAAAGTACGCCTGGTACTAGCCTAACTACGCTATCAACAATAATGGCAGCAGCCAGTTCACCGCCTGATAGCACGTAATCGCCAACTGAAATTTCGCGGGTTATAAGATGCTCCCGCACTCGATGATCAATGCCTTTGTAATGTCCACAAAGGATAATGATATTTCCTTTTAAGCTAAACTCGTTCGCAACCGCTTGCGTTAACCTTTCGCCATCGGGCGAGGTATAAATTATTTCGTCGTAATTACGCTCATTTTTTAATTTGCTAATAACCTTGAAAATGGGCTCTATCTTCATTACCATGCCAGCATCGGGGCCAAAGGCGTAGTCGTCAACCGTGCGATGCTTATCGGTAGTGTAATCGCGTAGAGAGTGAAGATGAATTTCAGCCAAACCTTTGGTTTGAGCACGTTTTATAATGGAGTGGCCAAGTGGACTCGCAAGTATTTCGGGCAGAACGGTAATGATATCTATTCGCATATCGACTTGAAAATATGTAGCAAAGGTATGAAAAGTTGTGCATTTGTTGGTGAGTAGTGCTTTATTAAAAGTATTTTGAATAGGATCTTCAATCTCTTACCTTTCATTTTTCTGTATTTAGTGGAGTTGTAAATAATTTTTATTTACATTTAAGGCACGAAGAGCAAATGGTTAAAACATATATATAATTAGTAGTAAAAGAGGGAATTACGACTACTTAACCATAACTTATAAAAATTGTAAAACATTAGAATTTAAGCAATGAAGAAAATACTAGTAGTTTCGCAGCAAAACTCTTGTCGTTCGCAAATGGCGGAGGGTTGGTTAAGGTATTATGGGAAAGGTGCAGCAGAAGTAACAAGCGCAGGTATTATTCCAACTGAACTCGATTTGTACGCTGCTAACGCAATGACCGATGCAGTTATAGATATTTCAGGATACAAATCGAAAGGAATTGCTCAGATTATCGATCAGGAGTTTGATTATGTGATTGTTTTGTCCGCAGAAACTGAACATGTTCTTCCTGTATTTAAGGGAACACCAAGGGTTTACGAATATCCATTTCCTGATGTTAGCCAACTTGAGCTAAATGACGATGAGAAAAAGAAAGTCTATGCTGAACTTCGCGATGAGCTCGAAAATTTTTGCTTCGATTTTATTCACCAAAAAATTAAACCTCTTATTTAGCCATATGATTCATCAGGTTCGTATAGCGCTACCTAAATATACTAGGGGGATGCATCTAATTACAGATGTTGTGATTGATAAGCTTCCGCCTTTACCCGAAAAAGGCTTGCTAAACCTTTTTATTCAGCATACATCGGCAGCGTTAACTATTAACGAAAATGCCGATCCGTCGGTTCGTGTTGATTTAGATGAGTTTTTTAACAGAATTGTTCCCGAAAATCAGCCCTGGTTCACGCACACAATGGAAGGAGCAGATGATATGCCTGCGCACATTAAAACATCGACAATTGGTTTTTCGCTACAAATTCCAATTTGTAATGGTATGCTATGTTTAGGAACATGGCAAGGAATATACCTGTGTGAGTTTAGGAATAGGGCAGGATCGCGAAGTATAGTTGCAACCATACTAACTTAGGTTTCAAAAATAAACTAAATGTAGGTTTTTGGTTGCAATTAATTTATAATAGTCTTATTTTTGCTTTCACTATTTTTACGATTAAGGCAAATACATGAAAAATTATAAATTATAACTTTTTGAAAAAAATACGAGTATGAATAAACTACTTTTGCTAGGAGACGAAGCCATTGCACAGGGAGCTATAGATGCTGGTTTGTCGGGTGTATATGCTTATCCGGGTACTCCTTCAACCGAGATTATGGAATACGTCCAAGCCTCAAAGCAGGCTGCTGAGCTTGGGATACACCGTCAGTGGTCGGCTAACGAGAAAACAGCCATGGAGGCTGCCATTGGCATGTCTTACGCTGGCAAACGAGCGCTTGTATGCTTTAAGCATGTTGGGCTCAACGTTGCTGCCGATGCATTTATAAACGCTTCCATTACTGGAGTTAATGGCGGTTTGGTTGTGCTTAGTGCCGACGATCCTTCGATGCACTCCTCACAGAACGAGCAAGATTCGAGGTTCTATGCAAAGTTTGCAATGATTCCTGTTCTTGAACCATCAAACCAGCAGGAAGCATACAATATGGCTTACAGTGCCTTCGAACTATCGGAAAGGTTAAACGTACCCGTAATGATTCGTATTACAACCCGTTTAGCCCACTCGCGCTCGGGTGTTGAGAAAAAGCCGCTAAAACAACAAAATCAGATGCGGTTACCTTCCGATCCTCGACAATTTGTACTTCTTCCAGCAATAGCAAGAGTTAACTATAAAAAGTTGCTTAATACACTTCCGTTAATGGATAGTTTAGCCGAAGAATCAGAGTTTAACGTTTATACAAAAGGCACGGACAGTAAAATGGGGATCATTGCTTCGGGCATTGCATATAACTATCTAATTGAGAATATTGGCGATGGCCAGAGTCCTTATCATGTTCTTAAGCTATCGCACTACCCGTTGCCTCCAAAACAGGTTAGCGAAATTTACAATACCTGCGATGAATTGCTCGTACTCGAAGATGGTTACCCTATTGTTGAAGAAATGATTAAAGGGTTCTTGAATTTAGGTAAACCAATTCACGGCAGACTCGATGGCACACTGCCTCGCGATGGTGAGCTTAACCCTGCAATTGTTGCCAAGGCATTAGGTATGGATGCATACGAAGGAACTCCTGTTCCTGAGCTAGTTCGTAAGCGTCCTCCATCACTTTGTATGGGATGCGGTCACCGCGATGTTTATGCTGACCTTAACGAAGCCCTCAAAGAGTATGGAACAGGTAGGGTTTTTGCCGATATTGGATGTTACACCCTTGGAGCACTTCCACCGTTTAATGCCATTAACTCGTGTGTTGATATGGGTGCTTCTATAACCATGGCTAAAGGAGCGGCTGATGCTGGTCTTGTTCCTGCAGTTGCCGTTATTGGCGATTCAACCTTTACGCATAGCGGAATGACAGGCTTACTCGATGCGGTTAACGAAAATTCTCCAATTACTGTTATCATTTCCGATAACTCAACAACGGGCATGACCGGAGGCCAAACCTCATCGGCATTTGGCCGCATAGTTGAAATTTGTAAGGGCATTGGTGTTGATCCTGAGCATATTCATGTTATGAATCCTCTAAAAAAGAACCATGAGGAGAACGTTGCTATTATGAAGAAGGAATTGGCATATCAAGGCGTTTCGGTTTTAATTCCTCAACGCGAATGCATCCAAACCTTTGCTCGGAGAAAGAAGGCTGAAAAGAAAGCATCAGCAAAAGGCGAATAGATTTAAAAATGGGTGAATATATGGGAATCAAGCATTTCTTCATTTATATAATTAGCCCAAATATGAACAATTTCGTTACTAGTTTCTGAAAATGAAGAATTGTTATTTTTCTTGATTTTCGAATAACATAAAAATAATAATCAGATGAAAACAGATATAATTCTTGCTGGAGTTGGCGGACAAGGTATACTATCAATAGCGGCTGGCATTGGATTGGCCGCAGTTAATAGTAATCTTTACATTAAGCAAGCTGAGGTTCATGGAATGAGCCAACGAGGTGGTGATGTACAGTCGCACCTACGAATTTCCGATAAGCCAATTGCATCCGACCTAATTCCACAAGGTAAGGCTCACTTAATTTTATCGGTTGAGCCAATGGAATCGTTAAGGTATTTACCCTTTTTAAGCAAGGAGGGATGGCTAGTTACTAATATTACTCCCTACAATAATATTCCCGATTATCCGGAGGTTGATGATATTATGAAGGAGATAAAGAAAATTCCTAATCATATTGCCCTCGATGCAGATTCAATTGCAAAGGAGGCAGGATCGTCCCGATCGTCTAACATTGTAATGCTTGGTGCAGCATCGCCATTTATTGATATTGAATTTAGCAAGCTAGAGGATGGAATTCGACAGCTATTTGGTCGTAAGGGCGAAGATGTAGTTGAGGTTAACCTTAAAGCCCTTAGGGCAGGACGCGAATTCTCTGAAAAGAATAGGTAGTCAATTTGCTGTTATATTAAAGCGGGGTTTTATAGGCTCCGCTTTTTTCGTTGAAAGAAACAATACAAAACTCTAAATGAATAGGCTACTCGATATAAGGTCGTATTTTCAGAAGGTAGGTTTTGCTTTCAGGTCCCTAAGTAATAAGAACTTTAGGCTGTTCTTTTTAGGTCAGCTAGTATCGTTAATGGGGACTTGGATTCAGAACATTGCTTTAGGATGGCTGGTTTATCGTGTTACCGATTCGGCGGTTTGGCTGGGAGTTATTGGTTTTGCGGGTCAAATACCTGCACTTTTTCTAACTCCCTTTGCTGGTGTTTTTGCCGACAGGCTTAATCGTCGGAAAGTGCTTATTGCCACTCAGGTAATTCCAATGGTGTTAGCTTTTACCATGGCTACGCTAATTTTAACCAATAATGTTGAGGTTTGGCATATAGCCCTAATCGCGCTGCTTAACGGTGTAGTAATTGCTTTTGACAATCCGTTTAGGCATGCCTTTTTGCTTGAGATGATAGGCGAAAAAGTACTTCTGCAAAATGCCATTGCGCTAAATTCTACGCTTTTTAACTCGGCAAGGTTTATTGGGCCTATGATTGGTGGTTTTTTAATTGCTCTAGTTGGCGAGGGGTACTGCTTTCTTATTAACGGGGTTAGCTTTTTGGCCGTGGTTTTCTCACTGCTGGCAATGCGCGTTAAACCGTCGAATGCCGATGCAGCTCACAAGTCTGTTTTATCCGATTTGGTTGAAGGCGCTAAATATACCTTTTCGTTTAAGCCAATCCGTTATTTACTGCTCCTAGTTGTTACAACGGGGTTTTTTGGCTTACCTTTTCAGGTGTTTTTACCCGTTTTTGCCAGAGATATCTTGGGAGGCGACTCACAGCTTCTTGGTTTTTTAACAGGAGCATTAGGTGCTGGAGCGTTAACTGGGGCGGTATATTTAGCATCTCGCAAAAACTTAAAACAGCTGCCAAGCATGATATTTTTTACAGCAATAGTTTTTGCACTTGGTTTAATGTCGCTGTCGCTTTCAACAAGCGTGATGCTATCGCTAGGCTTGCTATACCTAACTGGTTTAGGAATGATTATTCAGTACGCATCAACAAATACGCTAATACAAACAATTGTTGATGATTCGAAACGAGGTAGGGTAATGGCGCTATACGGAATGTCGTTTTTGGGCGTAACCCCTGTTGGTAGCCTTTTGCTCGGCTCAATAGCTGGTGCAATAGGCGTACAAATAACCCTGTTTGCCTCTAGCGTAGTATGCTTGGTTGCTGCAGGGCTTTACTCGCGACGAATAGGAAAGGTGAAGCAGTCGTTGGAAGTTGAAAACTAGCTGAGTTTTTCGTACAAGTGATTAAGCATCCGTGTAAGCTCTTTAACTTCAATTGGGCTAAGCCCATTGGTAGCGTTCTTTAGGGTGTCCTCCTCAATTTGCTTAAGCTTTTCGTAAATGCTTTTGGCGTATTTCGACATGGATATCTGAAACGAACGCTTATCGCTAGCGCTGGGCGTTCGAACTACAAGATCGTTTCGCTCCATTCCGCCCACAATTCGCGTAATTGATGCGTTATCTTTGCTTGCTCGCTTTGCTAGCTGACCTAATGTGATATTGTCTTCGTCACTTAGCCATTCTAGTATAATCCAGTAGTCGGGTGTAACATCAACAAACCCGTTGGATGCAAAATTTTGAGCAAGCTCAGTTCTGAAGCGCGATGCTGCTCGGGTTAGGGTATAGGCGAATGACTTATCGAAAGGAAGCATGTTTTTTATGCAAGTATAGTAAAAATCATCGTGCTAAAGCAATACCCAAAGCGCAAAGTATAAAAAAGAGAATACGGAATTTCCCTATATTTGCACCAATGAGAGGTACAATTAAAATTCCCGTTTCCAATTCCAATAGTTTAGCGGTTCAGCTCACGCGTTGGGCTAAAAAGGAAAGGTATGCCATTGTTCTTCAAAGCAATGGATATGATTATAAAAACGGTTTTCAGAATAGTCTTCGAAAGTATGATGTTTTAGCGGCTTTTGGGGCTGAGGAGGTTATTTGTCCAGAGCAAGATAGTTTAAATCAGCTAAAACCTCAGCTAAATAGGCACGATTGGCTTTTTGGATATTTGGGGTACGATCTGAAAAATGAGCTAGAAAATCTCACCTCATCAAATTTTGATGGCTTACACTTTTCCAATTTACTTTTCTTTCGACCGCAAGTGGTATTTGCTGTTTCCGATAATACTCTCTCAATTCACTACTTAAAAAAAAGGTACAACAGGCAAACAGCAGGAAGTTTATACGATGCAATTATGGCAGCCCCTAAGGTTGATGGGAATAACGATGATAAGCTTAAAGTAGAATCGCGATTTACCAAAGACGAATATCTATCCACAATTAGTGGCGTTTTGCAGCACATTCAACGGGGCGATATTTATGAGATGAATCTTTGCCAGGAGTTCTATGCTCAAAATTGTAAGATTAATCCCTACGAAACCTATAATAGCCTCAATGCCATATCGCCAACACCATTTTCGGCTTTTGGCAAATTTTACGATAAATTTTTGCTTTGCGCTAGCCCCGAAAGATACATAACAAAATTTGCTGAAAAGGTAATCTCGCAACCCATAAAAGGCACGTGTAGGCGCGCAGTAACGGAGCAAGAGAACCTAAAGCTAATTGAGAGCCTAAAAAACGATCCAAAGGAGCGATCGGAGAATATAATGATAGTGGATTTGGTTCGCAATGATTTGTCACGTATAGCAGTGAAAGGTAGCGTTAATGTTGACGAGCTTTGTGGCGTTTATCCTTTTAAACAAGTTAATCAAATGGTGTCAACCATTTCGTGCTCTGTAAATAATGATGTTAATTTTGTTGATATTATCAAAGCTTCGTTCCCCATGGGATCGATGACTGGAGCACCGAAAGTTAGCGCAATGAAGCTTATTGAAAAATACGAACGCACAAAACGAGGAATTTTTTCTGGAGCGGTTGGTTACGTTGATCCTCAAGGCAATTTCGATTTTAACGTGGTTATTCGTAGTTTGCTATACAATAAGAAAAGGCGATACCTTTCATTTACTGTTGGAGGAGCAATTACAAGCCAATCGAACCCCGAAAATGAGTATAACGAATGTCTGCTCAAGGCAAATGCCATTGAGCAGGTGCTTACTTCAAAATAGATGATGATAAAAAGTTTTAAACGTTTTATTGAAGAGCACAGCTTAATCCCGCCAAGGAGTAAAATTTTGCTTGCTGTTAGCGGAGGTGTTGACTCAATGGTAATGCTGCGTCTTTTTAAAAAGTGCGGATATAATTTTGCGGTAGCTCATTGCAATTTTCAGCTTAGGGGTAACGAGTCTGACGATGATGAGCAGCTAGTTAGAAATACATGCCAACAGGAGGCTATACGCTTGTATGTGAAAAATTTTGACACAAAAGCATATGCCCTGGAGAATAAAGTTTCGATACAGGTGGCAGCTCGCGAACTTCGTTATGCTTGGTTCGATGAGCTTAGAGATATGCATAACTTTTCAGCAGTAGCCGTTGCACATAATAAAAACGATATTTCAGAAACCTTGCTGTTCAACTTAGCCCGAGGAACTGGTTTGAAGGGTTTGTCGGGAATTAAACCAAATACAAATGGAATAATACGCCCATTACTTTTTGCTTTACGGATGGAAATTGAAGAATTCGCAATTGCTAATAGTATAGCATTTCGCAACGATTCATCGAACAGCCAAACCAAGTATGCGCGAAACAGAATTCGCCATAATGTGCTACCTGAACTTGAAAAGATTAACGAGGGTGCAATTGACAATATTTACAGGACATCGCTTTTTGTAGCAAATTCGTGGCAGGCCATTGAAAAGATGAATAGCACTTTTAGAGATGAGGTTAGGAGTGAGGCTGGAGACGAAGTCAACTTATCTATTTCAAGGCTGAAAGCATACCCATTTCGCCAAATTTTTTTGGTTGAGGAGTTAACAACCTTTGGCTTTTCGCCAGCAATGGTTTTAGATATTGAAAAATCAATTTTTAGTCAAGCAGGGAAGATGTTCTTTGCTAAAGACTATCAGATTGTTCGAGATCGTGATTCGTTAATTATATCTCCCTTAAAATTTAGTAGCAAACCAGCCGAAATAGTAATTGATAAAGAAACAACAATCATCAGTAATCCTTTTCCTTTAAAGTTTGAAGTAGTTAACCGCAAAGGGTTTCAAATCCCCAAATCAAGTAACGTTGGAGTTTTTAATTTGGATTTGCTAACATTTCCGTTAGTACTTCGCCCTTGGCGCGAAGGCGATTGGTTTATTCCTTTTGGCATGAAAGGGCGTAAAAAAATAAGCGATTTTTTAACCGACCAAAAGATTCCATTGCATCAAAAGGCTTCTGTTTTTGTGCTTGAATCCGATGGCAATATTATTTGGGTTGTTGGACACCGAATTGACAATAGGTTTGGTATTGACAATGATTGCGAAAAGGTGCTTGTGGTTAAAATGGGGTAGTTTTTTATCTGATTGAAACATTTAACAGCTTATTCAAACGTCAAAAAATTGCTACGTAGCCTTAATTATCCTGTCTGCTTTAGTAGATCAATTAAATTGTGTAATGCAGATCATCCAATCAATTAGTTCTACCTGTCACCTCTAACACCACAATTTCAGGCCTGTTGCCAATCCTAACAGGTGGACCCCATGTACCAAAACCTGTTGAAACAAAAACGTACGTATTATCTAACCTCTTAAGACCTTTGCTAACCTCAAAAATTGATTTGGTTATAAGGTTAAATGGAAACATTTGCCCATGGTGTGTATGTCCCGATAGCTGCAAGTCAATACCATTCTCTAATGCCTCATTCAGTTTGTAAGGTTGATGATCGAGAAGTATGGTGAAAAATTGGCTGTTAACTCCATTAATAATTTGATCTAATGGCTTACGGGCTATGCCTCCCATTACTTGCGCTTGCCTGTCTTCTCGTCCCACAATGTTTAAAAAATCACCGACAACAAAGGTTGTATCTCTAACTACTTTAATATTATGATCTTCAAGGTACTTCACTGCCGGTTCAACTCCTCCAATGTACTCATGGTTACCTGTTACAGCGTATACGCCAAGGGGTGCTTTTAGGCGGCTTAGCTGCTTACCCATATCGTTTTTTATTACTGGACCCAAATCCTCGTCAAAAATGTCTCCTGCAAGCAGGATAATATCGGGCTTTTGCTCATTCATCATTGCAACAAACCTTTCGAGGCGTCCGTTGCTTATTATTGTGCCAAGATGAATATCAGAGGCCATGCCGATAGTTAGCTTTTCGACACCTTTCAAATTCTTCGATGTTTTAATATTAAGCTTATTAACACGAGGATAAAGGGCATTTAGGTATCCAGCAAACAGTATAATTGACGTAATGGAGTAGATACCTATTACCACTTTACGAAAATTGGCTATACCATTACTTGGCGAAAGAAAGCCAGGAAAACCTGCAAAATGGTAAAACAGCCTTGCTAAATCGAATAGTAGAAATAGTAGTGTAAGATAAAGCATGGCACCAAGCCAAAAGGCACCAATTTTTGCAATAAATTCAGCTATTGCCGAAGGCATAAACCTTTCCATAACCCGACCAATGGGATACGATAAAACTAAGAATATGAAGGCAGTTTTAAGTGTAACGCCTAGCCAACCCTCAAGGTTAAAAAGAGGTTTAGTATGCCTGAACAGATAATAGTTTACAGCTATGTGAACTATTAGTACAACCGAAAAGAATATGATGAAAGCCATTCTGTTTTTCATTAATTAAATTTTACAACTTAAACTATACTAGTAAATTCCATTTACAAACAAGCAAATTCATGAATTGTTTCGGTTTGCAAAACGGAATTGAAAAAATGTTCTTTAATAATTGGTTGTAAAACTAGCGAATAACTATCTATTTTTAGTAAATTGTGCACTAATTAACAGCACTCTGGTAAAGTTTTATGGCTGATAATCAGTTTTATAAGGATGAAAAATCTGTAGATACTCACGTTACTGCAACCCAGCTAGCCGAGGTTATTGCCAATATTGGTGGTAGCATATATATTGTACAGGATAGTAAAGTAGTGTTTTATAACCCGCAATTCATAGGTCTTTTGGGTTATAGTGCTAAAGAACTTGCCCATATTAACTTCACCGAATTGGTCCACCCTAAAGATAGAAAGCTAATCAGCTTGCTGTTCAGTAATGATTTTAAGGAAATCAGCCAAAAACGTTCGAGGTCGTATACCTTTCGTGCATTGCACAAAAATGGCGAAATGCTTTGGCTTAAGTCAAACGTATCGCTTATTAGCTGGAATGGTAAACCAGCGCTTCTTGATAACTGTTTCGATATAACTCAGCAAAAAGAATTTGAGCAAAAGCTAATTGAGGAGGAGCAAAATTTCCGTCTTCTTGTAAATGGGTTCGAGGATATGGTTTTTATTATCAGCAAAAGAGGGATGATAATGCAAGCCAACCGAAGCGTTTATAACAGGTTGAACTATCGTGAGCATCAAATAATTCTAAGGAGTTTTTCTAGCTTGTTTGCTCTAAATCATCGCGATGATATTCGCAGCTCAATAAGCGAAGCGTTTTTTGGGAAACGCATAAAGCTTGAAACGCCCTTGGCAAAAGCTGATGGTAAAACCATTCCGGCCGAAATACGATTTTTTAAAGGGAACTGGAGTCAGAAAGAAGTGGTATTTGCTATTTGTCAAGATATTACCGCTCGCTTAGAAGCCGAGCAAGCTATCAAACTTTCCGAAGAGAAGTTTAGCAAAGCGTTTGAGAGTAATGCAGTAATGATGACTATCAGCACCTTTCACGACGGGCGCTTTATTGATGTCAACGATACTTTCCTAGAAATTATTGGATTGGCCAAGGATGATGTTGTCGGTAAAAAATCGTCTGACTTTAACTTCTTTGCTGAGATCAACCTAAGAGAACAGCTTAAGAAAATTATTCTTCGAGAGGGTAGTGCTCGCGACTTAGAGACAGTAATTATTAAATCAAATGGTGAAAGATTGGTGGTTAACTTTTCAATGGAGCTAATTGATATTCAGGAAGAGCTATGCCTGTTAACCATAATGACTGATATTACCCAGAAAAAGCAAGCTGAAGAGAAAATTATGCTAAGCGAACAGCGGTTTCGCCAGCTTGCTGAACTGCTTCCCGAAAAGGTTTTTGAGGCCAATGATAAGGGCTACATTACTTTTGCCAATCGTTACCTTATCAACTATTTTGGGTATAACGACATATCTATAGACGAAGGATTACATATAGCTAGTCTTTTCGATAGTAAAAGCAAGCGAATTATCACTAAATACGTAAAGGAGAGTAAAACAGTTCTTGAGCTACCCTCCATTGAGCTTAACGCGAAAAAGGTCGACGGAACAATATTTCCTGTGCTAACCCACATTACCGCTGTAATGGAGAAGGGAAGGGTAAACAGGTACATGGGAGTTATGGTTGATATTTCGGCTCGAAAACAGCAGGAGTTGGAGCTTATTAGGGCCAAGGATGAAGCTGAGGAGGCATCGCGTGCTAAGGAGCAGTTTTTGTCAACTATGAGCCACGAGATTCGTACGCCCATGAATGCCGTAATAGGCATGGCAAACATTCTACTACAGGATAAGCCAATGGATCACCAAATGGAGCATCTCCGAACGCTTAAGCTATCAGCCGAAGGATTAATGGCCTTACTCAACGATATCCTCGACTTTAGCAAAATTGAGGCTGGTAAGCTAAAGATTGATAAATCGCCCACAAACCTAAAGGAGCTGGCACAGGCAGTGTGGAATGTAAATAGGCACATTGCCAGCAAAAAAGGTATTGACTTAATCTTAAACTTCGACGAGTCAATACCAGAAAGCATTTTAGCCGATAGGGTAAGAATTAATCAAGTACTTACAAATCTAACCTCAAATGCAATAAAGTTTACCGAAAAGGGTAAAATTGAGATATCAATTAAACAGGTTGGCGAAACGGCCAAAACTGTTACTATTCATTTTTCTGTTGCCGATACTGGCATTGGAATTCCTATTGATAAGCAAAAGCTAATTTTTAATGAGTTTACGCAAGCAAACTATCAAACCACACGTAAATACGGCGGCACTGGTTTAGGGTTGGCAATTTCGCAAAAGCTAATAACATTGCTAAAGGGCTCCATTGAGTTGAAAAGTATACCAGGAAAGGGGTCAGAATTCTTTTTTACCCTCAAATTCTCAAAATCAACGGCAAAACAAAAGCTTCAAGCAAGTTCGAACGATAAGGCGCTAAATATAGGCCTTAAAAATGGCAAGCCATACAAAGTGCTTGTAGTTGAAGATAATGAGGTTAACTCGTTTATTGCCATTAAATTTTTAAAGAGTTGGGGACTTAGCACTACCCTGGCCGAAAATGGTCAGATTGCACTTGATATTCTTAAAGAGAATGATTTTGACCTTATTCTAATGGACCTTGAAATGCCTGTAATGAGCGGATACGATGCTACTGTGGCAATTCGCAGTTTGAAGAATAGTGCGAAGAGTAAAATTCCAATTATCGCTCTTACCGCCTCAGCTATGCTCGATGTACAGCATAAAATTTTCAGCTTGGGAATGAATGGTTTTGTTCTTAAACCTTTTAATCCCTCGGAGCTAAAAGCAAAAATTGCAGAGCTGCTTGAAAAGTAGTGAACTATTTTTTGCCCCAATTCGTTACTATATCAATATCAAACAAAATTTCAAATGGTTAAAACATTACTTTTAATTTTTATTGTTGGTTTAGGGGGGAATACTAGCCTAGCCAACGATACAATACCCCAAACAAATGCAGCAATTGTTGAATACGTTGAAAGCGTTATGGGTACGCAAGTTGATAGGGGCGAATGCTGGGATCTTGCAAACCAAGCACTAAAAAGAGTAAATGCTAAATGGAATGGCGAGTACGTTTACGGTAAAGCCATAGACTATAAAAAGGAGCCTGTTTACCCAGGCGACATTGTTCATTTCCGAAAGGTAACCATTAAGCAAACCGAAGGGTTTTTTACACATACCCTAACCATGGAGGAACATACGGCCATTATAGTTAAGGTTTATGCAGTTGGCGTTTACGATTTGGCCCACCAAAACACAGGTTTCTCTGGCCGAAAAGTGGGTGTAAGCCCAATCGATCTAAACGGTCTTATTAAAGGTAAAGTAACTATTTACCGACCAGTAAAATAGAAGATAAACTACTTTTGACATGAATATTTTAAAACTAGTAACCGTTTCCTTTTTACTATTTTCCTTTTCGGGTTTGAAAGCCCAAACTGTTGAGATTTCAGTAGAAGTACTTCAAGCATTTTCGGCACAAGCCAAGCTCTATCAGTATGAGGGTAGCAATACGCTGCTTGTCGATTCTGCTTGGCAAGAGGCTCCTGGTAAATACAAATTTAAGTTCGACTCAGCCTTAACGAGAGGGCTATATAGGTTTAATGTAGGAAAAAATATCAGTTTTGACATTGTAATAAATAACGAACAATCTATTGATATACAAACTGTTGTTTACGCCCCAAACGATAGCCTAAAAAGCACAAACTCAACAGAGAATACAGTTTACTGGCTTTTCGATAACTACAAGCGAAAGCATAAACAGCATATGTGGTTATTAAACTCGTTAGCGGATTTTTACCCCGACTCGGCTTCGTTCAGAGGAACAATTGTTAGGGAAATTCAACGACAAGAGCGCAAACAGTATGATTATGCAAAAAACATTGTCAATCAGTATCCGAACCTTTTGGCAAGTAAGATTATTCTCCTTGAACAAAAACCCATCGATAAACAGGCATATCATCAGAAAACGAAGTTGGAACAGAATATGGCTACCATTTGGTGGAGCGATATTGATTTAACCGATCGGGCAATACTGAATGCACCAGCTTTTAGCGCTCGACTATGGCAATACGTTGAATCATTTTATAGCGAAAACTTTGACAAAGAGGAGCAGGATAGCGTTTTTATTGATGGGATAGATAAGCTTCTGCATTTAGATATGGCCATTGAGGCTAAAGTAAAAATTCGTGAAATGCTAATAAGCGGTTTTGTTAACTCAAGCTATGAAAATGTGGTTGAATTCCTAGAAACAGAAGTGTTTGGCACTTTACCTCCAATCCGACAGAAGTCGGCAGGCAATCTTATATCTGGGGGTCCAAGTATTAAAATTGGCGACAAAGCCTATAGCTTTAAAATCCCCATGAAAGATGGTTCATCGGTAGACCTTAAAGATCTTAATGCTGATTATAAGCTCGTTGTTTTTTGGTCGTCGTGGTGTCCTCACTGTATCGAAACGTTGCCCCGAATAAATGAGATTTATAATGAGTATCGCTCTAAAGGGCTAGAGGTTATTGCTGTTTCACTCGACGACGAAGATGAGCTTTGGGATGGCTATGTCAAAAGTATGGGGTTAGATTGGATTAACATGCGAGAACCTGTTGCTGATGGGAGCGAGATTTTGTACATGTACAAAGTGGAGGAAACACCAATGATGTTTCTCCTTTCAAAAGATTTAACCATAATTTCGCGTCCAGCAACTCGCAGGCAGCTAAAAGCAAAACTTCGGAAACTTTTGTAGTCTGCATTTATAAACCAATAGTTTTAATAAGTATTTATATGAGACTTAATACGTGCAAATTAAAGCCTTTTATTCTAGTGCTTATCCCGTTTAGCCTAGCCGTTTTCTCATCATGTATTCCCTATAAATCTATCGATATTCAAACGCTTAAACCAGCTGAGCTTAACATACCCAAAAACTTTGTTCAACCAGTTGTTGTAGCAGGATTGTATAAAGGAATCGAAGGGGTTGAGGAAAGCATGGCACAAGCCGCTATCGATAGCACCGCTGCTCTTGAGGCGGTTCTTGTACTTACCGAGTCGTTGAATCAATCGCCACTTTTTGCTGATATTGACATTCCTGTTGTAGTCAACTACAGGCACGATACCTCAAAAAAAATTATTCCCTATAATTGGCAAACCGTTGACTCGATTGCAGCCGACAATAATGCCGATTTGTTAATTTCGTTGGAGTATATCAAGCTAACACCTGTAGTTGATGGTTACTCATACTGGGACGGCTCGCTAAATGCATACTACGGTTACCTCTCGTACAATATATATGCTTATTGGAGGGTGTACGATACTTACACACGTAAAATATCAGCAACTTACCTTTATCAGGATACGCTTACTTGGGAAAAATACGACTATACACCCGTTAAGGTTGGCTATCAGCTACCTGGCTTTTTTTCTGCTGCCTCTTACTGTGGCTATGAAATTGGAGTAGATTATGCCAGTAAAATTGCCCCAACATGGATGAACGAGAAGAGGGTATACTTCTCAAAGGGTTCAAAAGAAATGCGTAAGGCAGCAGAGTATGTTCAGGAAAACCAATGGCTTGATGCTGCTAGCACTTGGCAGCAAATATTGCAAAACAACTGTTCCAATTCGAAGCTATGCGCGCATGCGGCTTTCAATATGGCTTTGGCTAATGAAATTTTGGGAAATTTCGATGTTGCTTTGGAATGGCTTAATGAATCAGATAACTTTCAGAAAATCCCAGAAACTGATTGGTATAGAAATATCCTGGAACTTAGGATAAAAGTTTTAGACCTACTTTAAACAACCACTACAAATGCAATAATCATATGAATTTGATTCTTTTTATTATATTGATAATCATATCGATAAACTTTTTATTTGAACTTATACTTGACTTTCTAAATCTAAAGCATAGAGGGAAACCAGTTCCGGATATCGTTAGCGATGTATACGATACTGATACCTACCAAAAGCAACAACGATATGAAATGGAAACCACGAAATTCTCATTCTTTCAGGGGACTATTTCGTTTGTTGCAATTTTTATAGTGCTATTCTTTGGCTTTCTCGGTAAGTTTCATGGTTACATTTCTAGCCTAGGATATAGCGATGTGTTAACAACGCTTATTTTTTTTGGTGTACTTTTTATAGTAACGCAAATATTATCAATACCTTTTTCATTGTATTCCACATTCGTAATCGAGCAAAAGTATGGTTTTAACAAGGTAACACCTAAGCTCTTCGTTACCGATATAATTAAATCGATACTGCTTGTTACAATAATAGGAGGTGGACTGCTAGCCCTAATCACTTGGGTTTTTCATGCATATACCCAATGGTTTTGGCTGTTAGCACTAGGAATAATGCTGCTTTTTTCACTTTTGGCAAATGCCCTATACTCTCGAGTAATTGTACCTCTTTTCAATAAGCAAACACCACTTGAAGCTGGTGAATTGTATGAAAGTATTAAGGCGATGTCGGTAAGGATTGGATTTCCAGTCAATAAAATTTATACAATCGATGGCTCAAAAAGAAGCACAAAGGCTAATGCATACTTTACAGGGTTTGGCCGAAATAGGCGTGTAGTACTTTACGATACGCTAATTAACTCAATGTCAACCAATGAGGTTGTGGCTGTTCTTGCCCACGAAATTGGTCATTACAAGCGAAAACATATTTGGATTAATTTTACAATCGGAGCAGTTCAGTCGGCAATTATTCTTTATGTTTTTAATATTATGGCCCAAAGTACAAGTCTAACAATTGCTTTGGGGTATAATAATGCAATAGAACCCGTTTTTCACCTAAGCCTAATAGCATTTGGCTTGCTGTTTACACCTATTGAACATGTTTTAGGTATAGCCTCAAACTATTTAAGCAGAAAAATGGAGTATCAAGCCGATAGCTTTGCTGTTAATTTAAAGCTTGGCAATCAGCTTATTTCAGCACTCAAGAAACTTTCAAAGGATAATTTGTCAAATCTCACACCACATCCAATATACGTTTTTATTAACTATTCGCACCCAACCCTTTACCAAAGAGCTAAAAAAATTCTAAACAGCGTTTAACAACGGAACGAAAAATAAGGTAATTTTGCACTTTGTTGCCTCTTTAGCTCAGCTGGTAGAGCAGCTCATTCGTAATGAGCAGGTCGTGGGTTCGAGTCCCATGAGAGGCTCATATTTTAAGTCTTAAACCAACCGTAATACTCTCCTAAACACAATGAACGCAGCCATTTTAACCATAGGTGAGGAGATACTCATCGGTCAGATAGTAGATACAAATTCTGCATGGATTGCCACGAACCTCAATGCCCTTGGAGTTAAGGTTAGCCGTATTGTTTCAATTAGCGATACACTTGAAGAGATTAAAGCTGCTATTCACGAGCTGTACACAAAATACGATATTGTTCTCGTAACCGGAGGTTTGGGGCCAACCAACGACGATATTACCAAACTAGCTATTTGTGAATATTTTGGGGCAAAGCTAGTTCTGCATAAACCAACACTTGAACATATTACACATATTTTTTCCCAAAGGGGTTTGCCATTAACCGATCTTAATGCAAAGCAGGCCGATGTTCCTGATAATTGTAAAGTTCTACACAACCCCAATGGAACCGCCCCTGGGATGCTTTTTGAGAATAGTGGCAAATTACTTATTTCAATGCCTGGAGTACCGTTTGAAATGCAAGCAATTATGGAACTCCATGTTTTACCGACTATTCAAAAGAAAAGTTTTGGCAAAGTAGTTTACCATAAAACGGTACAAACATTTGGCCTGCCCGAATCGTTTTTGGCCGAAAAAATTGCACAATGGGAAAATGAATTACCATCAAGCATAAGCTTAGCATATCTTCCTAGTCCAAATTCAATACGTTTAAGACTTTCAACTATAGGCGATAACGTAGGCCCAATTGAGCAGGAGGTTCAATATCAAATTGATAAGTTACAGCAAATTATTCCGGATAACATTTTTGGATTCGATAACGATACCATGGCTATGGCAGTTGCTAAACTCCTGTTAGCCAAGAAATGTAAACTAGCCATAGCTGAGAGTTGTACAGGAGGATTAATTTCGCATCTTATCACTCAGAATTCGGGTTCTTCTGCATATTTTTTAGGGGGAGTTATAGCATACGACAATTCAATTAAAATAAGTGAATTAGGAGTTTCTGAAGACGAAATCCAAAGGCACGGTGCGGTGAGCCAGCAAGTGGTCGAGGCAATGGCACTAGGTGCTAAAAAGCGCTTTAATGCGCATTACGCAATTGCTACATCAGGTATTGCCGGACCAACTGGAGAAACACCAGGTAAGCCAGTTGGAACTGTTTGGGTGGCCATAGCAACTCCCCAAGGGATTGTTAGCCAAAGGTTTGTTTTTGGTAATGATAGGCAACGAAATATACTACGAAGTGCAGTTACGGCGCTAAATCTATTAAGGTTAACCCTAATAGATGAAAAAAAAGGGTAAAAAATATAGAATTTTTACTCGTTTATTTTGGATAATTAAATAAAAATTGCGTCCTTTGCGCACTGTTTTGAAAATCATACAAACAAGATAATACCCAAGGAACGATGTCACGAATTTGTCAGATTACCGGAAAAAAGTTAATGGTTGGGAATAATGTTTCTCACTCCAATAAAAAGACTAAGAGAAGGTTTTACCCTAATCTTATGAATAAGAAATTTTTTCTCGAGGAGGAAAATCGCTGGGTAACCCTTAAGGTTTCAGCTGCGGGAATCCGCACAATTACTAAAAAGGGGCTCAAAAGTGCTTTAAAACAAGCCGAGCAAAAGGGTTTTATTAATATCTACTAAAGTATTTAGCAATGGCAAAAAAAGGCAATAGAGTACAGGTTATATTGGAGTGTACCGAGCATAGAGAGTCGGGTCAACCTGGAACATCAAGGTATATTACTACCAAAAACAAAAAGAACACTCCCGACAGGCTTGAGCTTAAGAAGTATAATCCAATACTTCGAAAAGTAACCCTACATCGTGAAATAAAATAAAAACTAAATAGCTATGGCAAAGAAAGTAGTTGCATCTTTACAAAAAGGTGAGGGAAGAACAAACACCAAATGCATTAAAATGGTTAAATCTCCCAAAACTGGTGCCTATGCTTTCCGTGAGGAAATGGTACCAAACGCTATGATTAAAGAATTTTTCGACGGGAAAATTTAATTTCCCTACAGATATGTAAATGCCTTAAAGCTTCCTATGCTATGTAGGAAGCTTTTCGTATTTTTGGAAAAATCAAACCTGAACTTCAATGGGCTTTTTTAAAAAACAAACGCCTAGCCAAAACGATCCGTTAGATAAAGGTCTGGAAAAGACTAAACAGAGCCTATTCTCTAAGCTCTCACGAATTATTGCAGGTAAATCAACCGTTGACGATGAGGTGCTTGACAACCTCGAAGAAGTGCTTATAACATCCGATGTGGGCGTAGAAACAACGCTACGGATTATTGAGCGAGTTGAACAGCGGGTAGCTCGCGACAAATACATGAATGCTTCAGAACTCGACCAGATTCTGAAGTCCGAAATTGCTGAGCTTTTAGCACAGAATGAATCTGGCGAAATTAGCACTTCTATTGAAACTCCCGATGGGGCTCCGTATGTTGTTATGGTTGTTGGTGTTAACGGTGTTGGGAAAACCACTACCATAGGTAAGCTTGCACACATGTATAAAGAACAAGGAAAATCTGTTTGCCTTGGTGCAGCCGATACTTTTAGGGCTGCTGCAGTTGATCAACTCACCATTTGGGCTGATAGAGTTGGAGTGCCCATTGTAAAACAAGCAATGGGAGCCGATCCTGCCTCAGTTGCATTCGATGCCATATCATCTGCAAAAGCAAATAATGCCGATTTGGTACTTATCGATACTGCAGGGAGGCTTCACAATAAGGTTAACCTTATGAACGAGCTATCGAAGATTAAGCGGGTAATGCAAAAGGTTATTCCTAATGCTCCCCACGAAGTGCTTTTGGTACTTGACGGTAGCACCGGACAGAATGCTTTTGAGCAAGCAAAGCAGTTTACGCTTGCCACCGAGGTAACCTCACTAGCGCTAACGAAACTCGATGGCACAGCTAAAGGAGGTGTTGTGCTAGGTATTTCCGACCAGTTTAAAATACCTGTTAAGTATATAGGCGTAGGCGAAAAAATTACCGATTTGCAAGTGTTTGATAGGTTTGCCTTTGTCGAATCGCTTTTCAACCGTTAGCGTTTTCAATCTCATTATTACAATCAATTACAAGGGCATTTATGCCCTTTTTTTGTAGATTTGGATCAAGTATATATTGCAGTAAAGCTAAACCTTAATTACAGTTGAATATCATACTTTTTTTATAACTAAATAAATAGCTTAATGAAAATGAAGAATCCAAAGGCTACTCGAACGCCAATTTATCGGGATACCGCTTTTCATTTAGAAGATATTCAAACTATGAAAAAGGCATTCTCCGATGAGCTTGAATACAACAGAGACCCCGATCTGTACATTTATAGCCGATATAGAAACCCCAATGTAGCTAAGGCTGAGAGCATGCTAATGGATATTGAAGAAAGCAATTGGGCGATTCTAACACAATCGGGGCTTTCGGCAATTGATGTCGCTTTGTCAATTTTCCAAGAGCGCGAAAAAGACCAGAACTGGCTTTTCTTTTCAGAAATTTATGGGGGAACAAATCACTACATTGATAGCGTTTTAGTGAACAGGAGAGGGCTAAATATCCAGCGTTTTCAACCTAATGGCGATGCCTATTCCATTAAAGAGTTTGAAAAGGTTTTGGATAAATATAAGCCTCAAGTTGTTTTTTTTGAGGCAATCTCAAATCCAATGCTTATCGCTCTCGATGCAAAAGCTTTTATTGCTTTGGCCAAAAGTTATGAAGCCAAGATAATTGTTGATAATACATTTGCCACACCTTACCTATGGAAACCCCTACAAAGCGATGCTGATATTGTTATTCATAGCGTTACAAAGTATTTAGCCGGGCATGGTACCCTCTCGGCAGGAGTTCTTTGCGGAAACGATGAATTGCTCGAAAAAAAGGCAATAGAGTATCGCAAATTAGTTGGACATATGCTTTCTCCCGACGATGCAGCTCGCCTTTGCGAACAGCTTAAAACATTTGAGCTACGCGTTGAGAAGCAGTTTAAAAACGCATTTGTTCTGTCATACTTTCTAAATAATCACAGCAAAGTTGAAAAGGTTCTTTATCCAGGGTTAGAAACTCACCCAACTCACTCAAATGCGTTTAAATTGTTTAAAGGCAAAGGATACGGAGCAATTATTACTTTTGATATTGCAGGTAGTAGCTTTGAAGATAAGCAGCAAAAGTGCGATAAGTTTATAAATCTCTTAAAAAATAAGATACCGCTCGTTCCAACCTTAGGCGATACGGAAACAACACTAATGCCCATTGAACCTGTTTGGGGCGATAAGTTTCCATACCCCGGAATGGTAAGGCTTTCGGTTGGTATTGAGAATGTGGACTTACTGATTAAAACATTAGGTTGTGCGCTTGATGACATTGCCTAGGCAAATAAAACACAGATTATTGAATGGATAGTTACAATGGTTTTGTTTTCGATTATGCTAAGTGCGTGGGCTGCCATGCCTGCTTGGTTGCTTGTTACAACGAAAACCAAACCGCTCCTCCCATTAGCTGGAGAACAATTAATCGTTTCAATAATGAAAAGTTACCATTGCTTGGTTTTATTCACCAATCAATTGCCTGCAACCATTGTATCGAAGCACCTTGCCTAAAAGCCTGTCCTAGTAGCGCGTACTATAAAGACTCAGCGACAGGAGCCATTCTTCACAATGCCGATCAATGTATTGGATGTAAATACTGCACATGGGCTTGCCCTTTCGATGCCCCAAAATTTAACGAAAGACTCGGAATAATCGAAAAGTGTAATTTTTGTAACCAACGACTAGCAATAGATAAACAACCAGCCTGTACCACAAATTGCCCAACAGGGGCACTTTCGTTTGGGCAAATTCAATCCGATAAACCAAAAGGCTTTGGTATTTCAAAAAAAACAATCTCACCAAGAGTTCTAACACTTAGGGCTGAACACGCCAATGTTGTTCCAATTTCCAATTCAGATTCAATAGGAGCGGAACCAATTGATTTGGCTAAATTCTCAAAAAAAAGAGCAGCTACCTCATTAAACAGTAAAGATGAATGGCCCTTAGCGCTTTTTACGCTTATTGGTTCATTGCTGGTTGGATGGTTCTCTGCAACTCTAATACCTACCAGCATAACTATTCCTTTATGGATGTTTATTATACTAGGTTTTATTGGTTTGCAAATAAGCGTTTTGCATTTGGGCAAACCATTACGATCATACTTGTCATTAAATAACCTTAAAACCAGCTGGCTTAGTCGCGAAATACTTTCATTTGGATTGTTTTCGTTCATTGCTTTTATCGCCATTATCTTAAAAAGTTTTACGCTAGTGCTAATCGGTAGCCTTATAGGCGTGTTATTTCTATTTTGTGTCGAAATGGTTTATTCAGTTGTAAAAAAGAAGTACAATACCATTATTCATAGTGCGAATACAGTATTAACAGCGGCAGTATTTTTCGCTTATTTTTCAGCAAACAACAATATTTTGCTTCTGCTTTTGGTAATTAAATCGGCTTTGTTTATTGCCAGAGTAGCACAAATGAACGATACTCGCATACCACAGAACACAATAGCAGCTTTTTTCCGGCTTTTTCTTGGGTTTGTCCTGCCAATTGGTCTAATTAGCTTTAATCTTTCTAGCAGCTACGCTAATTGGGTTTTATTTGCTTTTATTTTATTTGCTGAGCTAGTTGATAGAATTTTATACTATAACGATATACAAGCCGAAAGACCTATGGATTTTGAAAAAGATCTTTTGGTTCAAAAAAACTAATTATTTTAGTAAAATAGAACTTATTGGATGTAATTACGTTTTTTTTTGATAAACTAGTTTGTAATACACATCCAACAATTTAGATTTGTAGTACCAATCGTTAGTGCGAAATATTCATTAATAATTTTGAAATTGAAATCAATATCAACATATAATCCAATATTCCGACTTTGTTATTTCTTCTTGCAAAGTGCTTTTGCAAAGTCGTTTATTGTACTTTCCTTTCTTTTTCTTAGTACATTAAGCATTACCTTTGCGCAGGGTGGATTGCAAATATATTCACGTTTAAGGGTACAAAAAGGCGATACAGAAAACGCTCAGGTTATTGTGCTAAAAAATGGCTCTCGTATTGCATCATATCAGCCAGGTCGTGGGGGAAAGGTTGATGTGAAACTCGAATTTGATGCTGATTATACCCTATCTTTTGAAAAGAAAGATTACGTAACAAAAAAAATTAACATTAACACGCGAGTACCCTCCGATTTTCCTCGAAACACCCAGAATATAATCGAATTTGAGGTGGAACTTGAACCTCAAACCGATTTAAGCGCAATAAAATCATACGATAATCCTGTTGCCAAAATTCGATACGATGCTCGTTTAGATGATTTTGATTACGACACTGATTATACTGCTAGGTTCCAAAAGCAGGTTCGCGAAGAAGAGAAACGTTTAGCCGAAGAGGTTCGTCAGAAAGAGATTGAACAAGAGAAGCAACGGATTGCTGCAGAAGCAGAAAAACGCCGCCAAGAGGAAGAAGCACGTAAAAAGGCTGCCGAAGAAGCTCGAAAAGCAGAACTTGAAAGGCAAAAGCAGGAAGCTGAGCAACGTCGCCTAGCCGAGGAGGCAAAGAAAAAAGCCGAAGAAGCTGCCCGACAAGCAGAGCTTGAGCGTCAGCGCAAAGAAGCCGAAGCACGAGCATTAGCCGAGGCTAAAGCAAAAGAAGAGGAACGAAAACGGCAGGAAGAGCTTAAGCGACAAGAGGCCGAAAAGCGTCGTCTTGCAGAAGAAGCACGTAAAAAAGCCGAAGAAGAAGCCCGAATAGCCGAACAGGAAAGGATTCGTCAAGAGGCTGAGCAACGTCGCCTTGCCGAAGAAGCCCGTCGAAAAGCCGAGGAAGAAGCCCGACAAGCAGAACTCGAGCGCCAGCGCAAAGAAGCCGAGGCCAGAGCATTAGCCGAAGCTAAAGCAAAAGAAGAGGAACGCAAGCGTCAAGAGGAACTAAAACGGCAAGAAGAAGAAAAACGCCGAATTGCAGAGGAAGCACGCCGTAAAGCCGAAGAGGAAGCTCGGCAAGCTGAGCAGGAGCGTATTAGGCAAGAAGCTGAGCAGCGTCGCCTTGCCGAAGAGGCTCGACGAAAAGCCGAGGAGGAAGCTCACCAAGCAGAACTTGATCGCCTACGCAAAGAAGCCGATGCCAAAGCTCTAGCCGAGGCCGTAGCAAAGGAAGAGGAAAGAAAACGTTTGGAAGAAATTAAGAGGCAGGAAGATGAAAAACGCCGAATTGCTGAGGAAGCACGCCGTAAAGCCGAGGAGGAGGCTCGTTTAGCCGAGCAGGAACGGGTAAGACAAGAGGCTGAGCAGCGTCGCCTTGCTGAGGAGGAGCGACGTAAGGCTGAAGAGGAAGCCCGTCAGGCTGAACTTGAACTCCAACGCAAAGAAGCTGAAGCACGAGCATTAACCGATGCAAAGCTTAGGGAAGAGGAGCTTAAAAAAGCTCAGGAGGAACGTGAGCGAGCTGCTGCCCAAGCTAAAAGAATTGCTGAAGAGGAAGCTAGGCAAAAAGAAGAAGCCCGAAAACTTGAGGAGGAAAGAATTCGTCAAGAAACGGAACGCATTAGAAAACGGGAAGAGGAAATGCGAAAGCAATTGCTCGAAGAGCAAAGGCAACGAGAGGAAGAGCTTAAGCAACAAGCAAATTTACAGAAACAGCGAGCAATGGCCGAAAGGAGCGCCAACAGGGGAACTCCAATACCTACAGAAGATTTAAACGAGAGATATGATTCGGAAAGAACGGTAGAAAAGATTCAACTCCACAAAATATTGCTTACCCGAACTGTTATCAATATAGATGGTGTTATAACATTTTATACACGCGTTGAGCACGATAACGGATCGATATACCATTTCAAAAATGGGGAGTTTATAACTGCTTGGCAGTACCGCGAAGAAACCAAAAGGTAATAGCTAATCAATTTCCATCATTTAGTATAAATGAAAGAATACTCAACTGCTTGTCCACGTAACTGTTATAGTACTTGTACTT
>Ga0334898_1000296_pt1 | contig 87572 bp, 74 predicted proteins | sample GraSluR3_MG_10_FD_207228 | JGI IMG/M metagenome (GOLD analysis project Ga0334898, IMG submission 207228) | Sludge microbial communities from methane-producing bioreactor in Wageningen University, Netherlands - Granular Sludge_3_08-R3 | ecosystem: Engineered > Bioreactor > Anaerobic >... | reverse complement strand
AGAAAAAAGATTACGAGGACTGAATCTATCCAACCATATTTCTGTTGTTCTCGTGAAGTAATAAAAGCTTGCTTCTGAATAAGTTGCAAGCTTTTTTACGTATTTCTGCTGTCAAAGTCAGGTTCTTTGCCAATTTGGCACAACGCCCATCAAGATCATGATGTAACGAACATGCCAAAGAAAGAGAGTAGATAGTACGCATATGTGCAAGCAATGATTTCTCATCAACCCCTGAATCCTTGCCATCAGCATCCCACTGGGTCAGATATCCACCCCACTGTGAATCCCAAACACGGTCGAGCCAGAACGGGAGCAACTCTTCATGGAGATGAATCTCCATTTCTTGTTTCCACTTATTTACTTGTCCAACAATATCCATAGATTCAACTCCTTTTCTCCAACTCGCGATACAGACTGACAAAAAATGCATGATTATCAGAACAGAGATAGGATGCGTTACACCCCATTCGACTAAAAGTTTTCATGAATCGCAAATAATACGCAGGGTTATCAACAGGTGGCTCTCCCTTAGACCAGTCCCAACTCTCTTCTTGCAGGTCCACCACATGAATTGCACAATCTGTCACGTGCTTTCCCGCATTTCTTACCATAGAGAGGGATTTTTCAAAAATCATCGGAGACATGACAGCCGACCCAACGGAAAGATACACTCCTCCCTCAAGATTTGAGACACTCTGCACATAGGAGAGAAAATCACGTTCTGCAGTTCTTCCAATAACTGCCCCTCGGTTTGCCTTATGGGTGTAAATGATATCGTGCCCGAACATCGGATGGCTTGTAAAAGGTACTTTCGCTTCCCATGCCATTGCCTGTGCACTATAGCTTGCATAGGGGTGGGGAATGTGCAAACGAGATCCAAAGAGCGATTCGTCCAAATCGGCAACAAGATCAAGCAGATCCAATGCACTTGCTCGTTTGGTAGCGGAATTTTCCGAAGAAATTACACATGCTTCCAGCTCAGAGCGAGTGGGAATTTCCAAGCCACCCTGGACGATCATCGCTCCAATGGACTCTCCATAACCTAATCCTTCATATGCACCGACCGCCAAGGCAAGATTGATATACAACCCGGTTTCTTCCCACGTCCCAAACTTGCCTTCCTGTACATTTGCACGAACATCTTCACTACTCTGCCCAAGATAGGAAAACTCCCAATCGTGAATGACTCCAGCACCATTGGTTGCAAGATGAGTCAGCCATCCCTTCTGTACCAAATTACCGAGCAGTCGCCCCATTCCATTCTTGATGGTATGAGCCCCGAATGCACACATTACTGCAGCTCCGCGATTGCGTGCCTGAACTATTTCATCAGCAATCAATGCTGTTTTTTGCTGCAATTGTTCTGAGATAGCAACAGAGTCGGTTGCTGGGTCTACACAGGAAGACTCAATCACAACCTTGTTCTTCCGTGATGATAATGGATAATACGTCATGCTATTACGGTCGAACAGCACCTTCTTGGATTGCGTGGCTTCTGAAGAATGGTTCACATCATGCATTACTTCACCTCCCAACCGAGGTATTCACTCAAGGAAGAAGCATGGGAAAAGTCAGGGATCAGAAGATCGGCTCCACCCAAGACCAAACGATTCCTTTTCTTCATATTTAACCCGTAACGACGAACTTCATCGCTCAACAAGCCCACTGCAAGCAAGCCATGGCGCTTCGCCTCACGCATCTCTACCGGCCCATCACCGAAGACCACGCACGATTCGCCAACTCCCTTCAATTGTGTTTCAATGATTTGTTTGATCACCAGCCGTTTTGGGTCATTCGAAACATCACCAACCGAACCAACTATACGGTCTTCAAAATACTCTGCATAACCAAGTAATGCTGCTTCGCGCTTTACATCGTCAACATCAGTACCACTTGCAAGATAGAGTTCTGTGCCATGGGAAGAGAGGAACCGTAAGAAGTCTATCGATCCTTTTATGGTTACATCAGTGGCATCAAGTCGCCCGGCACGTATCTCATTGACCTTTTTATCAACCATAGCCAGCAATTCTTTATTATAAAGCTCTTTATACTGTACTGCCGTAAGCACGTTTTTCTTTGGGACATAACCATAATGATGCACCAAATCAACCAAGTAATGCATCTGCTCGATCGTCTGGATACCTGTGGTACGGTCAATAAATGCATGGATATCTTCCCGAAGTGATTGTAGTTCTTTGCTGGATAGTGAGCTATAAGCTTCACCAGCGATGGCAGTGAGCATACTCTGCTCCATGACAGCTTCCCATCCTTGTCGTAAGGTTGAGATTGTTCCATCATGGTCAAATATTGCAACCTTGGGAAATCCTTTCATTTGGGAAGGTACAACTATTTCCAGAGGGGTATCCTTCCAGTACTGGGCTTTTCTTTCATCATCTGCTATTTCAGGATGATACCGCCAGTCAGCCTTTTCAGCTAACGAAATAATTTCCTTGGTTGTTGGATGCCCGCATTCATAGAGGACTTTCAGAGAAACCCCTGCGCAAATATTACCGATATAGGCAGCTTCCGATAAACTGGCTCCCCATGCCACAGCAACCACCAGCCCAGCCAAGAACGCATCACCGGCACCAACTGCATCGATTTGTCCTGCAAAATGTATACCTAGGAATTCATGGATGACCTCAGATTCATCTACCGCGATAGCTCCATCTGGGCCGAGGGTAAGTACAACCGGTTGCTTGAAATATCTGGTCAACCAGAGCGCCAATTCTTGCCTGCTTACTGTACACGAAGGACCATAGAGAAGACGTCCCTCCTGTTCATTGAGTTTATGAATAGTATCTCTGTACATATCATTTAGTTTTCTGCAATCTGCAAACCACCGAACTCCAGAATCAGATGAGGAACTTTCAATGACTTGGTTAAGGATTTTCTGAAAAGATTCACTATGCAGTCCACGAGGTACCTGTTCATTGATTATGACCGCATCATACCCTGATAGTCTTTTTCTCAGTACAGCAACAAGATCTTCGATGCTTGCTTCTGTAGGTGTATTAAAATTTCCACTATCAAAACGGGGATGTTCCACCCCTTTCTCAAACACCTTATGGTACACATGGGTTGCCCATTTCTCTTCCTGGCGGATAACCCCTTCTGTTTCAATACCATGGGTATGTAGCAAGGAAATCAGCAGATCACCAAAAAAGTCAGATCCTACTATTCCGTAGATATCTACTCTATCAGCTCCGAGTGTTTTGCAATTTACAGCAACATTACAGGCTCCTCCAAGCGCGGGCGTTGATTTGAGCACTGAATAAGTCTGTAGGCCAGTTTCTACCGATATTTCAGCCTGGTCAGTCGTTACTTGGTACGCAAGATCCAGACACAGGTCACCAATTATCGCAATGGATATGGGTCTCCCTGCATTTCGGGCAATTACCTGACGAATATCGATTTTCTTTTCGTAATTTCCATTCACACGCAAAACGTTCTCCCCAAAAGTAAGAAAGCAATATAAAATGTAACCGCTTTCATTTCCCTTGATTCAAAGCTTAAGCCACCAAAACCCAGTTGTCAACCGGATGATATGAAATTTGTCTGCATTGGCTGAAACCGTATTTACCCTTCAATAATTTATTGACAGCAAGAAAGAGTAAGCCTAATGTATCTTTGAAATGAAACATAAAACGATAGATGACATAGCCCTTGAAGCTGGAGTCAGTAAAGCAACTGTTTCCCGCGTCATCAGCCACCCTGAGATTGTCTCACAGCGTACTCAGGAACGTGTGCGTGCTGTTATGGATAAATACTCCTATACCCCTAGTTTACTGGCACAAGGCCTTGCAGGAAGCCCAACAAAAACAATTGGCGTTATCATCGATGAACTGTCAAATTTTTTCTTTATCGAAATCGCGGAAGGAATCGACCGAATTCTCTCCCCCAGTGGCTATTCCATGCTTCTCTCAAGTTCACGCTGGATTGAAGAGAGAGAGATACAGCTTGTACGGTCGCTTATCAGCAATCGTGTTCAGGGAGTCCTCATAGCCCCGATTAGTGAGAACAGCTCGGCTATTCAGCTTCTTAAAGAGGCAGGTATCCCCTTCGTTGTAATTAACAGCATCCCCAAAGATCCTTCCATTTCATTTGTATGCTGCGATAACCACGAGGGGGGACGTATTGCTGCACAATATCTCAACACCTATCCAAGCGAACAAACAATTGTCATTACCGGCTTCGCACACCAATCCATCGAACATCGTCTTGAAGGATTTTTCAATACCATAGATACCCCTGATTCTATAATTCGCTACTCACAGATAAAAACCCAAGAGGAGGGATACAATCTCGCTCCTGAGCTTATCAAGAGGAATCAGATTGATCGGAAGAAGACGACACTCTTCATCACTAATGATAACGTGGCAATAGGTATTATCAATCGCCTTGTGGAAGAAGGAATCCAAATTCCAGAACAGGTATCAATTCTTGGGTACGATAACATTCGTATCAGTGAGCTTTGCAGGATCCCTCTCACAACCATAAACCAATCCATTACACAAACAGGGGAGTTGGCAGCACAAAGCCTACTCAAGCTTCTAAAAAAACAAGATAGCGTCTACCATCACTTGATTCACCCTTCCCTCATCCAGAGAGAGTCCACCGTTCATATACCTCAATAACAGTAGTACCATACTGATTCAAAGCATTCTATAATCTGATGTTTGCTTTCTCTTGATCAAACTCATGTTCTGCAATCTTGAGCAGCCAAGGGAAAGTTCTTTTAAATCCCATGAGTGCAAGAGCTGCTGAGGAGGGAACGAAGGAGCGTTCGTTCTTCCACCTTGCAAGGATTCTTGCAGGAACCTCTTCAGCCACATTGGCAAATTTCTGATATTTTGCCGATATGGCTATTTTCTATCAACCTCTCTCTAGAACAATGAAAGGTATCAATACCCCAGGGCAAGCCATGGACTCAGGAGGCGTTGCCTCCTTTTCCGCCCTAAGGGGACGGGGTATCTCACCTTGCTTTGATTCTCCTCACTACTCTTGAAGAACATCAGTGCAAACAAAACACCCGCACCTGAAGAAGCCCAGATGCAGGTATGAAGAGTCTCAAAGAAGCATTATCTACTTATAGGTTCCTGTAAGTACAAAATTGCCATTGGGAATATAATTGGGATTAAGCACTCCTGTCTCGGGATCAATCACATACCAGGTGAAGATGCCATCAACCTTTCCACGTGCATTCACTCCTGTACTGTTCTCTTTCATGACCCAGTTCATGGCAATCTCAGCACCAAACAGGGAACCCTTCACCGTTCCGTTGGCATCAAGGGTTGCCACTACTTCACCGGTGGCAGGGTCAACAATGTTGATTACACTATGGTTCGATCCCCCAATCTCAGTGGTACTCTCATCGAGGTTATAGTCGGTTACATTACTCATAACAACCAGCTTACCGTCCAGAAGGTCCCAATCAGAGGAAACCAGGCCACCATACTGCCCATAGGGACCAAGGTCCAGGAAGCTGTAGAGCGTTTCTTCAATGGTCTTGTAGTGGTTACTATTTCCCATATCCAGTGTCACTACCGAGGTAAAATCCTGGAAGAGTTGGACAGAGGCAGTGAAGGCAACTGGCTTGTTACCCTTGAGGCTACGCCCAGAATCAAGGGGGCTATCCAATGGTACCCCGCGGCTCGAGAGAGCAGAGGTATCCATTGCCATATCACAACCAATAAACATACCAAGAAGCAGAACCAGAGAAACAACCAACATCAACGTTTTTTTCATTACACACATCCTCACTCATGTATTAATAAGAATGTGTTAAAAATGACCTATCAGACATGTAGTTGTCAATAAAAATCTGTTAAACCACCTCAAGTACAATGAAAGGTATCAATATCCCAGGGCAAGCCATGGACTCAGGAGGCGTTGCCTCCTTTTCCGCCCCAAGGGACGGGGTATCTCACCTTGTTTTCCCGGCACTCGCTCCAGAGAGGAACCATCATGCTGATTCCTTTCCTCTCGCTCCGTTGGGGAATGAAATACAGGGATTTTCCCCTACACATTCCCCTTGATTATCCCAATCGTTCCCACCATGAAAGGGGTCATGAGGATATTGGGAATTCGCTCTGACTCACTGAGGTTTATGAACTCCACTGATTTTGCTCCCCACCCGGAGAGCTTGTTCAGCATGGGATCGAGGTTGCCAAACATCTTCTTGGCCAGGAAGAGGTCCTGGAATACAAAGACGCCTCCTCCTTTGAGAACCCGGAAGGCCTCCTCCATAAGCTCTCTCCTGTCCCGTAGGTCATTCACTTCATGAAACGTAAGGTTGCTTACCACGAGATCAAACTCGTCGTCTTCGAAAGGCAGGCTGATGATACTTCCTTTCTTGAAGGAGACTCTTTCAGAGACCCCTTCAATTTCAGCATTCTGCTTGCAGAGAGCCTCAGAAAACCCTCTGTATTCAATCCCTGCAACACTTGCCTCTGGATACTTCTTTGCCAGGCGAATAGCCAAGGCTCCATTCCCGCACCCGATATCAAGGGCCTTTCCCTTGCCATCCCACTCTATCTCTTCAATGAGCATGGAGTGGAGCTCTGCCTGTATGTTCTTGCCCTTAGGAGAGAACAAATATCGTGCATAGACAAAATAGAGCACCATAAGCAGGAAGATAGCAGGAAAAATCATAAGCCAAGAATAGAAAGCAGTGAGGACTGCCGTGCCCAATGCCAATACTCCAGGAACGATGACCAGTTTGAGGGAGACCCAATTTTTATAGACAGGAAGAGCAGAGGTTGTGTTTCGCATAAGGAGAGTCTACCATCATACACGTGAGTTGTCATGGAAAACCAACCAATTCCAGTACTGAAAACAGGAGAACCGTATGGATGTAATTACCCGTAATTTACTTGCACTGAAAATCCTCTCACCAGGATTTCGAGCAAGAGACCTGGATACCAATGAGATTGTTTCCGTAAAATCAGCAGCATATCGGGTGGCACTACTTGACACCGTGGTCTTTCTTGAGACAAAACGGTGGCAGTTCAATAAAACAACCTACATAACCGGAGAAGTCCAGAGTTATTCCTTCTCGCTCGATTCTCTTGCAATTGAGGGTCATGACTATACGATAGGTGAGAGTCATTCTCCCCTCGAGTACTATGAGAGAAGTCAACTGACAGGCCTTCTTGGTGCATGTCTGAAAGGCGGAATGCGACCTTCTATTGAGTTTGAGGATTACACCGGATATGGGTTCTACGGACCCGATACCGACCCTGTCTTTGAGGCTGCTGATTGCTTAGACCCAAGCAAACGCTATGACATCCTGACCAAGCTCTGGGTGGAGTATCCTGAGTGTATTGATGCATTGGTACACATTGCAAACCCCTATATTCACCGCCGTATATACCAGAGGAATGCTGAGAACTGCTATCTCGCTGCCATAGCAATCGCAGAGAAGAAGCTTCCTCCTGACCTTGATGGCATGGCTCTGTGGAGCTGGATAGAGAACCGTCCCTATTTGAGGGCACTGCACGGTTACTGTATATTACTTTGGAGCTTGGGTCGCTTCACAGAAGCAGAGAAAGTCGCCTGCAAACTACTGCGACTCAATCCTCCTGACAACACAGGAGTTCGTTTCATCATCGATAATATCCACAACAAGGAACCATGGACTGAGGATTGATCACTACTTTTCGCAAAGAACCAACATCCTACCAAAAGAGATAATCTTTGGGTCATCAAGTGAGTATGATCGGATACCTACCTCTCCTGTTACCAAGTAAGCATCGATGAACACAAGCTCATCGTCAGTCACCGCATGACAGAGTGCGACGTGGCTTACTACCCCATTCTCGCCCATGAAGATAAGGTCACCCCTCTCTGGTTTCTCCAGAGGGAGCGTGTAGGTATGTGCCAACTCGCTGGCAGTGGTATCCTCAAATGGCAGATGAGCAGAGAACTTCTTTACTGCCTCACCATAGATACCTATCACCAAACCTGAACAGTCTACACCACCGGTAGCATCACTGTAATGACTCTCGCCACCCCATTCATAGGGCATGCCGATATACTTGAATGAGATCTCATACGCCTCCTCCCTCACTTCCTTGCTCACAGGTATCCTATGGTCAAAATAGCATGAGCTGAACAACAAACTGGCTATTAGTAGGAAGAGAGCGGGTATCTTCATGCAACTATTCTATCATACCCGCTCCCACCAACCCTGTGGTATACTGAGAAAAACCGAGAAGCATCTCAGTACTGCTTGCAAAGAGACGGTTCACCTCTTGAGAAGGAGAACAGGATTCAAGCGTATGAAACAGCACAGAAACCCCACAATTCTCATCATACTACTCCTCATTGCCGGTTCTGCACTCTTTGCAGGACAAACCATCACTACCCGGCACTTCACCTTCACAGTCCCCGAATCCATGGAAGTGCAGGTAGCCGAGCTGAAAACGGTATTCTCCCTTCAGGCAAAACCAGGAGGAACCTATACCTATACGCTGCAACCCAAGGGTTTGAACACCATGCGATTACAACCTGCAAATGCTGCGCATAACACCATCACCTTGAAAGCGGAGCCATTGAGTAAGGAACGTGACAATGCAACCTTCCGGTCCCAGACACTTGCTTTCAGTCAGGAAGAACTTCTGAAGGCCTCAAAAGTGTTCGAGGAAGCAATCAGAAGGTCAGAGCTGGTGAGAACATGGTACGACCTTTCCACCACTGAAATCGATGGTATGTTCGCTTGGAAGTATGGCTATGAAACGCTGACAGGAGTTCTTACTGAGGTATACATCATCCATGCTGGAGATACCCTTATTTCCATCACCACGCGTTGTACGAAGGAAGAGCAGGCCATCTGGAAACCCATTTTCGAGGAATTCCTTGCTTCACAGATTACATTTCTGGATACCCTTAAACCGCAGGAAACTAAAGAGGTTCCTGTAGTTGAAGAAAAGAAGCCCGAATTGTATTCCTACCCGCTGTTTGGTTCAGCAGAGACCTTTTTTTGGGAGAAGGAACCTGACTGGAGAAGCAGCTCTTTCTACCTACCAGGCCAAGGTGGAAACAAGGTTTACACCATCAAGACATCCCCAGATACGTTGAAGGCAAAAGGATACTTCTGCAAGGTCTCTGCCATAGAAGGTCTCAAGTCCCTTCTCTCTTCCCCTATCTCATTGCAGAACTACCTGCTCCAATCGAAACGGGACATTGAGAGCCAGTTGGAGAATAATGCCAATCTCAGGGATCGAGCAGTTCATAGGAATGAGATCGACTATGAGAACCGCTTCTATGTGATCACCTACACCTATGCTCACCTCTATGGGGATGAGTCTATCCATGGAGCCATGATCGTGAAGGTCACCAAAGAAAACGTAATGGTGCAAGCAGAGGTTGAGTGGTTTGACCGTGGAGAAAATCTGGCAACAGCCATTATCGAATCAATCATAACTGAATGACAGCAATAACGGCACGCATGGAATTCCATACGTGCCGTCAATGATTTACTAATTTCTATACTATCTACAGGTAATTAACCCTTGAAAGCACCGGGAAGAATCAGATCACCATACTTTTCCTTGGCCTTGTTGATCTTTGCGATTGCTGCATCCCAGTAATCGAAGATCTCCTTGGGAGTATTCGGATCCATCTTCTTGTAGTAAGCCTTGGTCCTCTCGAGTTTATCAGTCCACTTGGTGCAGCGGAAGGTAAAGAGATAGTCATACGTCTCCTTGGAGAAATCCTCATTGAGGTGTTCCTTGAAGAGAGCCTTCAAGTCCTCATAGTGGGGAATCTTCCCGGTAGGAGTATCATATGCTTCGTACTCACCGTGGATACGGCCTTCTGCCCAATGCAGCCACACCTTCTTGGCAAGCTTGCTGGTTACGAAATTGCCATCCTTACCACGCATGAAATAGTTGGTACTGAATATTTTTGGAGTAGCCTTTACACTTTCACCAAACTTGATGTTGTTCATGGTGTAAGAGCCCAGAGGATAAGAGACAAAGTCCATGTTTGCCATCGGGCTGGGGGTACGAACGCCTTCCTGTCCGAGGGTTGCACTGGTGGTCTCACTCTCCAGGGTAGCAGCCTTTATCAGGATACCATCCTTCCAGTTTGGTGATTCTTCAACAGGAACGGTGATGTCGCTATCGCGTCCACCATACAGGACACCTTCTACCTTGACGCCGTCCTTGGCTTCGAAGCCAGCTTTGTCGATGTTGTCGAGGTAGTCGAGGCGCATGGTGTAACGTGCATTACCATGAGCAACGCCAACTTCTTTGCCATTTGCGTCCTTGACACCCTTCTTCCACTCACCAAAGTGGTTGCGGCCTTCATCAGGAGCATCAACACCCATGCCAAGCCAGTAGGGCTTGTTGTCCTTGCCACGAAGGACGTTGGAGAAGATGACTTCCTGGTTGAGCATCAGGTTCTTAAAGATAACGGGATCATCCTGCTCGTTGACGTCCTTGATGATACCAAACATACCAAACTCGACGTTAACAGCACGGAACTCACCGTTGATGTTTCTGAAATAGGCAATGTCGTCACCAACGATCTGCTCGCCGGGGATCATGGCAGTGGAGGTCTTACCACAAGCGGATGGGTATGCACCACAGAAGTAGGTCTTGCGATTTTTCTTCTTGTCTACTGCAGCCATGACAAACATGTGCTCACAGAGCCAGCCTTCCTGGCCGCTCTTGTTGATAGCAAGACGCATGGAATGCTTCTTCAATCCAACGGAGTTACCAGCATACTGGGCGTTCATGGAGTATACAATATTGTTCTGAGTGTCCATGTAGATTCTGCGGTTCTGCAGGTTTACCGAACAACCGTTCTCATCAAGCTCTCCAGCAGAGTGGATAAAGCGGAAGAAGTCATCCTTTTCTTCGTCCTTCATGTTGAGGAAATGGCTGTATGCAGTGCGGTACAGGATATTCTCGGAGTGAGCAACGTACCAGCTATCGGTGAACTGCACACAAGGAATGGTGAACGGGCTCTGGGTAGGACCTTCAGAGTAGAACAGCACCACTGCATCCTTGCCCTTCATAATTCCCTTTGCAATGCCCATAATCTCGCTCAAGCCTTCTTCATACTCGATGGAGTTAAGGGAAGCCATCTTATCCATGTTCTCTTTGTAAACCATGAAACGGGTGTTCTTCTTGTCACGAGCTTGGTCGCCGTATCCGTCCCAGTGAATGGTCTGCTTGGAGTTTGCAAGTGTGTGCTCCTCGCCTTTTGCAAGGGCCTGTTCTCTTACATACTGGGTGTCTTTTTCACTGTCATCACATACATAGATGGATTTGGGATCACAGTGCTCAGCGAAGGTTCCAACGAAGTCCATCACCTTTTCATTTTTCAAGGCTGCAAGCTTCTGGAAACTCTCTTCACTCATCTTCTCTTTTAGCAATGTTTCAAATTTATTCATATTTTCTCCCTATGGATAAGGTTATAACTAATCATCGCATGTATGGCTCAATTATTCAACCACACCGGCCTAAAAACGACGTTTCCATTGAAAAAAATCCCTGTTCTATTGTGATAGATAGTACATTACTTTGTGGTATATTTATCAAATCATCAACAATTCTTTATAATTATTCTGATTCCATCAGTTTTTTAATCTAAGCGATTTTTACGATTCATATAGCCAATAGCAGATATATCTGGGAATTTTTCCTCAAGAGTTTGTCTTATAAATACTTGTAAAGTATATCATATCAGGATTGTGATCCTTTGATAATCCAGAGGCCATCCCTGCCGGTATGCATTGCCTTCACACTACCACCAAGAGTGACACATCTGAAAGTTAGTCGACATGTCGACTAACTTTCAACTACACTCATTTACCCAGCTCGGTCAGAACACAAACCTTACAGGAAGCGGGCCGGTCTTACATACAACACGGTATCACTACTCGTGGGGGAAGTGGACTCGAAGGCAGGAGAAAAGTTTTGACTATACGCTTCAGTACCATTTAATTGTGTGGGAGTCCAATAGGAGGAATTCTCCTTGAAGGTGGAGAGAGGATTGTAGTGGTTGTGCAAGGTTTTCACCATTCTCATCAGTTTGTTGCTGCTTCTGCTCTCCTCATGCAACTTGAAGAACATGGGGATGCACTAGCAGGGTCCGCTACTGGGGTAACCATGGAGACAAACACCATGCAACTCGATACTTCGATAGTCCCAGTTGGAACCTCTCTGAAGTAAGGGTCGTGGTACAAGAACCACTACGCAGCGTATTCGAACAAGAGACGCTCACCCTCACGATCACCAGTCGTTCTCGTTGAGCTTGTTTCCTAGTGCCCACCTCGGTTGCAGTACTGAAGGAACAGTGCCCACTTTGCAGCAATCTCTGCCTTCCAGTCATACCCTCCCATATGAAGCTCATATGGTGCAAAATCCATGAACCAATCGTGGTATCTACTGTGGCAGTACCACGCAAACATGGCCAGCGCTTCATCGTCCAAGGAGAATGACTGCTCGGCGGCCCACTCACTGAGGGCGTTCTGCAGTAAACGGGAGCGGTAGAGGAGAGAAGAAACGTTCTCTCCCAAAATCTTTACACCTCTGGTTCTCTCACGGAAAAAATCGACGCAGATGGGTTGCAGGGTGTCATGGGCCAGAATCGAAGCTTGATCCCAGTCATGAAACAGCTCATATTCCATCTCTGCTACCAGCGACACAAATTCTTGGAGTAGCTTCTCGTGGGAAGTGCTCCTCAAATCGAAGACTGTGCTATAAGCCTTGAGAAACCGCCGATAGGTCGGACGGGACAACAATTCTCTTGCGTCCTCTCTTGTCATCTCCATGGTTTGTACCTCGTGTGTCATGGTATGTCCTTCCCCGCTCACTGACAAGAGGAAAAACTTTCCAATCTTTTCCCTGCTTTCATCCATGCAACGGGTGACATCACCTTGTGAATACGATATAAGTAGGAAGGACGCCTATACCCTTTCCAACTATAACAATGAGGTAATAAAAACCATGAGTTCCGGTCGTATCCTGACATGGAAACATACACTCTTTCTCATCCTCTTGCTGATCATTGGCATCGCATTAACTTTTCCCGCGTTATATCTTCTTAAGCGTACCCAGACAGTACTGACTGAGGAAACCCAATCGAAAGCTGTAGACATTGCCCACACAGTCTCTTCATTCCTTGAGATGGATATTGGTAATTATCGTAAGCTTTCAGAAACAGAAAGCCTTACCGAAAAAAATGAACTATGGGATTACTACCAAAAAACCAATGGATTAATGCAGTCAATCAAAAAAAAGGCAGATGCTACTTTCATCTATACCATACGATATAGAGATGACCAAACTCTTGGATATGTACTCGATGGAGAAGACCCAGAAACTGACCTTTTCTCCCCACATGGCAGTACAGATGAGATGAATTCCATCGAACTCTTGGCCTTCCAGACTGAACAACCCATGGCCAGTGATGTAATTAGGGCTCCAGGATGGGGTTTGTTCCTGACTGGATACAGCCCAATCATCGACAACAGAGATGGCACCATGGTGGGCCTGGTTGGTGTTGATTACTCTGCTGATTTTCTCTGGGAGCGGCTTAAACTCATTACTCGAATTCTTATTATCAGTTTTGGCTTGATTACCTTGGTCGCCAGCATCGCCATTGAAACGCTTATTATCATTGCCGATGAGAAAGCACACACCGATGAACTGACTAAACTCGGCAACAAGAGAGCCTTCAACCGTGCTTTGAAACACCTCCATTCCCAAGCAACCCGGTATAAGCGACCCTATGCACTTCTATTGCTCGATATAGATTTATTCAAGAACATTAATGATGAATATGGGCATCCGGTTGGCGACAAGGTATTGGTCGCCGTTGCCAAGGCCATTCTCTATGCATCTGATCAGGAGCAATTCTGTTTCCGCTATGGTGGCGATGAGTTTGCAGTACTCATACCACAAGCAGAAAACATGCAAGCACTGGGTGTGAAGCGAATGATTCAGGAAGAGGTGAGAAATATCATCATCCCAGAGCTTGGCACACAACGCTTTGCGGTAAGTATTGGATCTAAGGTTTGGAACAAAGAATCCAGTATTGAGGATATGATCAGTGAGGCTGATGTCAATCTATATAAGGAAAAACGCAACAGCGCATCCTCTCTCTTGAAAGATGCTTGCAATCCATCCCTATGCTCGGTATTGTATTAAAGTTGATACCGCTAGAAAGGATACGTTATGAGAACCATTGAAATACTCTTTCTTACCAGCCTCCAATTCTGCCCTGATGAAACAGAGATTACCTTGCTCAAGGACCGCTACCCCCAAGTCTCTCTTACAGTCGTTGAAGCGAGAAGTTACACCATGGAGCAACTTGCAAAGGCCGAAATTGTAGTAGGGATGCCAAGACGTCGTGATCTGAAGGAAGCCAAGAACCTCCGCTGGTTCCAGACACCAAGCAGTGGTGTTACCCCCTATGTGGATACATCGTTGTATGTCCATAAGGATATCATTCTCACCAATGCAAAAGGAACCTATGGCAGGCAGATTGCTGACCATGTACTGGGCATGATCATTGCCTTCAACCATAATCTCCTGACCTATTATGACCAGATGAAAGAAAAACTCTGGCTTAGCCATTGGCCAACCAAGGACCTGTGGGACAGCACACTGCTCATCATCGGCTATGGGGATATTGGGAGTAACCTTGCCATGAGGGCAAAAGCTCATGCAATGCGTGTCATTGTGGTTAAAAGAACTCCGATGGAAGTACCATCGCATGTTGATGCCATCTACACTTCTGACTCCCTGGATGAAGTACTGCCCCAGGCGGACTATGTAGCAGTTTGTGCTGCAGCAACCCCCGATACAGAAAATCTGCTGGACAGGAAGAGACTTCTCCTTATGAAACAAGGCTCTATCCTGATCAATGTTGCCCGAGGCTCACTTGTCGATGAGATTGCGTTGGCTGAGCTTTTGGAAACTGGTCATATCGCTGCGGCAGGGCTGGACGTAACCCGGGAAGAACCCCTAGAGGAAGAGAGTCCACTATGGACACTCCCGAATGTCTTGATAACCCCACATGCAAGTGGGTTTTCCTTGAACGACCCACATTATGTTTTCTCACTGTTCCTTGAAAACCTGGGGCACTACCTTGGTGACGGCGAAATGAAGAATTTGGTGGATTTCTCAAGGAAGTACTGAGGCTCCCTCTTACATTGGCCATTGTATGTCTATTGATTACAGCTCTTGTCTATGGTAGCGTTTGCTCAGATTCACAGAGGAGCAAATACCTTGGGGAAACGGTTGTTTTTCGTTTTTTTTCGCTATTTCATTCTCTTGCTCGGTACAGCCATGATTGCCTACGGCATCATGCAGTTTTTGAGCAAGAGCCCTGAAGAGAAAACCCCAACTGCGGTTCCCGTCATCCTAGCAACACCAGAGTATGGGACTCTACAAGAGAGCATCTCTCTCAATGCCCACATCCAAAGCGACCACATGGTTGCTCTCCTCCCTTTGGTAAGCGGTGAGCTGGAAACCGTTTCTTTTGAGCTTGGCGATCGGGTCGAGAAGGACCAAGTACTGGCACAGATTGACAGCGAAGCCTATGAACAGCAACGTGCGCAAGCAGCTTCAGCGAAAGAAGTAGCCCAAACGACCTTCATGCGCATTGAGCGTCTCTTCCAGGCGAAGGCAGTGAGTGAGCAGGCCTATGAAGAAGCAAAGGCAAACAGGGATGCCACTAGGGCGCAGTGGGAACTGGCAGAATTGCAGATGAAGAATACGGCTATCAAGGCCCCGATAGCTGGGACGGTTATCCAAAAGTATGCCTCCCAGGGAAATATTGCTTCCCCAGAACAACCCATCGCCCTAATCGCCGACCAGGAGGCATTGAGTGTAAAGGCTCATATTCCTGCGTATTATTTTGACATCATCCAAGCACAGAAAGATCAGTTAGCAATACATGTACGTCGCACAGATGCCTCGGGTAATGTACATTCAGCCAAAGCAAGCCTCCAAGCAGTCGCTCCCTCCATTGATCCTTCTTCAAATACTTTTTCATTGATCTGTACACTCCAAGAGCAAAATGGCACATTCGTGCCAGGAATGGCCGTAACGATTCAAATCATCTACAACCAACTTGAGGGGGTATATCTCCTCAAGCAGGAAGACCGTACTGTCGGCGGCGCCTTCTATCTGTATGATGAAGAAACAAAGACTGCTCGCTATGAGAACATTACCATCATCGCAGAGAATGACTTCCTTGTTGCCATCGACCCTGCCTACAAGGATGCATCCTTCATCGTAGGAGGACAGCATACGGTGTTAGATGGGCAGCCCGTCTCCGTCCAGCAGACCAGGTAGGGGTAGCTGATGAAAATTTCCCACTTTGCTGTACGACACCCCGCAGTCATCGGAATGCTCCTCATCGCCTTGATCGCTTTCGGGCTGTATGCCTTGACTGGTCTGAATGTTGAATTCATGGCTGATATCAGCCTACCCACCGTGGAAGTCCTTGCAGTATATCCAGGGGCAGGCGCTGAAGATGTGGAGCGGGATGTATCCAAGGTGTTGGAAGAGCAATTTGTTACACTCCCTGATTTCAAGAGTATCGAGTCAACCAGCAGCAACTCTTTTTCCTGGGTAACCATCACCTTCCGCGACGGTGTGGACCCGTACGACATGCTTGGAGAAATCCGTAACCGCATCAGGCAGATGGAAGATGAGCTTCCAGACAATCTTGAGGGAGAACCGGTAGCAATTGTGGGAAATGCCACCATGATTCCTGTCATGATGTTCAGTGTGGATGCAGGAGAAGATATCACCCATCTCTCCTCCTATGTGGAAGACACACTCGTCCCAAGAATTACCCGAATTCAGGGAGTAGCTGAGGTGACAGTTACCGGCATGCAGTCCCAGGAAGTGCGAGTTACAGTAAGAGCTGAGGACCTGGCAGCAAGAGGCATCTCCATGGTGCAGGTGTATCAAGTGCTCCAATATGCCAACATGCGCCTCCCGGTAGGAGACGCAGTATGGCATGGTGGCAGTGCAAGCCTCCGCTACGATGGCAGTCTGGGTTCTCTCTCACAGCTGAAGGACCTACCCATTGGGGCGACAGAGGACGGGACGGTAATCAGGCTGGGCCATGTGGCAGATATTGCCTTTAAAACAGCAGAAATGGAAACATATGCCGATGCCAACCAAGTGCCACGGGTCGTGGTTTCAGTTACCAAGCGAAGCGATGGGAATACCCTCTCCATTGTACGAGAAATCAAAAAGGTCCTCGCTGAAGCTGAAGAGGAAACAGCTGCCTCATTCCAAATACTCAGTGATGACAGCAAGAACATAATTGCCTCCTTGATGAAGGTTTCCCAATCAGGATTGCTCGGCATACTCATGGCAATCTTTGTCATCTTTCTGTTCCTGAGCGACACAAGAGCGACCGTTACCATTGCTCTTTCCGTCCCACTCAGTATTCTCTTTACCTTCATCGGCATGCGTCTTACTGGAGTTACCATCAACCTTATGAGCCTCTCTGGGATTGTTGTTGCCCTGGGCATGGTAGTCGACGGTTCCATCGTCATGCTTGAACAGGTCATGCGTTTGCACAAACAACACAACTTATCGAGTGAGGAAGCCATCTTCCGGGGTGCTGACTTGGTGGGTTCCCCCATTCTCGCATCCACCACCACGACACTTGCTGTCTTTATCCCACTCTCGTTGCTCTCTGGAATTATAGGCTCGATTCTCCGAGATGTCTCCCTTGCCTTGATACTTGCCCTCATTGCAAGCCTCTTGGTTGCATTGGTAGTTGTCCCCTTCATCCTTCGCTTGGTATTGAGAGTACCAGAAAAGGTAAGAAAGAGAGAACCACGCTTCTCCAGAATGCTGGAGAACCTTGAAGGTGGGTATCGAAAGGCTTTGGCTTGGAGCCTTACCAATCGAAAATTCATCCTGGTTCTCTCTCTCATTGCACTTGCATTGGCCCTCATGGCTGGAAGCATATTGGGACAGACGTTCATCCCGTCAACTGATAACGGTGATTTCAATATTGATCTCACGTTTCCCCAAAGCTACACGTTGGAGCAGACCAGGGAGCGTGCTCTTGAAGCCCAAGCCTTGGTTAGTTCCCATGTGCCAGAGATTGAGTCAATTGTACTGTTCTCCGGACAGGGTTCAGGTATGGGATTCCCCTCCCCAAACGAAGCAAGCATACGGGTGGTCCTTGTGCCGACCAAGGAGCGGGAACGAAGCATCCACGAGATTATCAAGGAGGTGCAGTACCTGCTCTCTTCCTCCATCGTCGATGCTACAGTCAACACCACAAATGGGGGGTTTGATGCTCTGGTCGGCTATGTATCTGATGGCGGTGGCTATGGTTTGAAACTTGTCGGTGAAGATATGGAACTTCTTTTTGAGACTGCCGAGTCACTAAGGCAGGTACTGCAAGAAGATCCCGAGGTACTCGTAGCCAATGTTGATACCAGTTATGATGCAAACACCTTGGTCATGGATATGTCCCACCAGCTTATGAGCAATCTTGGGGTGAACAGCAGTGAGGCAGGGCTGACTGCCCGTCTTCTGTTCCAAGGAATGGAAGTAGGGAATCTTACCAATGCTGGGGGAACACGGTATCCGATCAGGCTGGAGTCAGACTTGAAAAATCTTCCCATTACCAGCTCCACTCTCCTCTCTGCCCAAGTCCCATCATCCACTGGAGAGCTTATCAGCTTTGCAAGCTTGGCAGAGTTGCGAAGAGAGCAGGCAGTGAGCCGAATTGTCCGGGAGGACAGAGAGAAAACGGTAACCGTCTCTGCTACCCTTGTCAGTGAAGATACCAAAGGAGTGTCCTCAAGGATGCAGGACTATCTTGACAAGAACCCTCTACCAGAAGGGATAAAGACAGCAAGTGGAGGTTTGACGGAACTCATCGCTGATTCCATTGAACCGATGGCCACAGCCCTCATTATTGCAGTCTTCCTCGTATACACAGTAATGGTTATCCAATTCGAACGATTCCGCCAGCCATTGATTGTCATGGCTTCCATTCCTTTCAGTTTGATTGGAGTAATTCTTGGTCTCTTGATTTTTGGTTCATCAATCTCCTTGATCAGTTTCATGGCCATCATTGCACTCGGCGGTATCGTGGTAAATAATGGAATCATCCTCATTGATTCCATCAATGTACTGAGAGAAGAGCATGCGTATAAGGGGGAAGAGAATTTGGAAGATTTACGTACAAGTGTGGCCGATGGTGGGGCCAGCCGTCTCCGCCCTATCTTGATGACCACCCTTACCACGATGCTCGGGGTAATCCCCATGGCATTCGCAACAGGGGAAGGGGCCGCCATCTATGCTCCACTTGGGCAAGCGATAGCAGGGGGGTTGCTCAGCTCCACCTCAATCACCCTCTTTATCATACCAATCCTGTACTATATGACTGAACGAAGGATCATCCTGAAGAAACAGGCCAAGAGGAGGAGTACCTATGAAACACCATAACACGCGAGTGGCTCTTCTGGTACTATTTGTCATAGTTACCTTGAGTAGTTGCTCCGTTGTCTTTAGAGCATCCATAGGGGGGGTTCTCAAAGACCAAGCCAGTGAAGAAGGAATTGAGGGGATGGATGTATTTATCTACACCGATGCATCATCCCGCGATGCAGACTATCAACTCTGGAGTGCCGATACCTCCAAGGTTGGACAATCAAGCAAGTATAGAGGAAAAACGCAGAGTGATGCTGAAGGAAATTTCACCATTGACCGCATCATCTGGGAATCCAACCAACCTGCATACGGGAAAACAGCTGACTACATCGAAGTCTTCTTCATCTTCTTCCATGAAGATTATGGAGTACACAAAAATAGCAACACAAAGCATTATATGATTGCCAGCGATAGTGCAAACAATGGTTTGGTTTCTGAAAACTTCACAAAGGTAAACAAGACGGCGGGCCTTACTGTTTCTGTAGTGAATCAAAGAACGCGTGCCATCATGACAGAAACTGTCCAGGCAATCGTAGCAGGTCCTCTTAAAACAGTGGAAATACTTGTCAATGGGGGGACGCTGAACACACAAGTCTCTTACCCGCTTTCATCGTCCACCTCGGAGGCATCCATAACCCTCACCCGCGCAGGATGGTTGCATGTGGATAGTGCGGGAACCGAAATCCAGGAAATTACAGTTGACTTGGCTGATAGTCCAATACAGGTCCAGACGTACATGCAGGAAGCAGAACCAGATTTCCCTACACTCTCTGGGCGTTTAGCGGAAGATGCAACCCCTGCAAACAACACAGGGAAAACCATCTTGCTTGGCTATGATGATAACGGCAGTCTGCAACGATTCCCACAAGCCTCTGCACGAATTACCACCCAAGCAGTTGAGGTTGGGGACACCACCCAAGAAGGGGTGATCGGTGGTCTTGGGCAGGGCCTTACGTATGAAGAAGTACATACCAAGATAGTGAATGCCTCAACTGGCGAGTGGTCAGAGGTGTACCTCATTTTGGATGTGAATAACAACGGCACCATTGATAGTGGGACAGACAAAAAATGTCAGGTGACCGTACAGATGGGAGCTGATACCTATAATGTAGGATTGCTCACTGCTTCCCAATGGACAGCAATCCTATGAAAATAGGTATGAAACGAACTATTAGTCTTATTATTCTCTCCCTTGCCTTCCCTCTCTTTGGTGCCATTCCAGGGAATCTTGAACTCACTGTATTGGAGGAAGAAATCAATCAAGCCATCTTGGATGTTCGCGATGCGAAAGCCTCCCGTTGGCCTACCATTGAACTGGAGATCAACGGTTCCTGGATGGAAAATCCACCTATAGGACCTATTACAGTAAGCTCAGATGAGCTTGCACCAGCCTTTGGATTGCCTGCCCCTCCAATTACAAACTACATTACCGTGTATGATGGCATGGAATCGACCTTATATGACTTTAGCCTAAACATCACCCAGCCACTCTTCACCTGGGGAAAAATCAATGCATCGGTGGAAGCGCAGGAAGCCATTGCTGATGCTAAGTTTCAAGAGCGTAGGAACAGAGAGCAAGAGCTCTCAGTGGAGATTGCCACCAGGGCGGTAACGCTTACTGAATTGGAAGCAATCATACAGTTGCTGGAACAACAATATGACCTTGGAAGGGAGTTGGTCTCTCTTTCTAGAGAGGCTGTTGCCTCGGGAATGATGCTGGAATTGGAACAACTTGAAACAGAGTTGAAACTACAGGACCTTGAGCTTGCTCTCCTGGAAAGTAAATACTCCAGCACGGAACAGACACTCAAGCTGCACTCCTTGACCAGCAATCGTGACTTTTCTGCCTATACATACAATGAAAAGGCGATCAAGGAGCTGTTGCGTGTTCCTCTGGAAACACTGGTAGACGAATCGTTATCTCCGAGACACGCCTCCCTACAAGCACTTACCGCTTTGAAAAAGGCTACACAAGCAGCTGAGAAGTTGGCAAAAGGCTCCTTCTATGGCAAACCTGATCTTGCTTTGGTGGTGTCAGCAGGATACAGCGGACCGCGGTTTCCCTTTGTAGAGACCGACTGGTATGGTCAAGACGACTATGATTTTACGATTTCAGTAGGGCTCAAGACCACCCTCTTTGACGGAGGAAAAATCGCTAACTCCATCAAAAGAGCTAAAAGTCAGGAGCAGACAGCTACCATCGAGTTGCAGCAGGCGAGAGAACGTATCGCCCAAGAGGTACAAGAGCAGTATGTATTCTTGAAGACAGCCATACAGAAAATTGATTTGGAACAGAGGAAGCAGATTACTCTACAACGCCGTATCGAAACAAATGAAGAGCTCTATCACAGCGGTTATGGCAACCGGCAAGAAGTGATCCAGGCAAAGATGAATCTGCTCTCTTCCCGTATTGCTGAACATCAATTGAAGATAGAAGCTTGGAGTGCCTTCCAGACATTACAATATCTCACAAGGAATTAGACCCTTGAAATCTTATTGTTTTTCTTGCTATTTCCTGATCCCATTTTCTTTACCTCTGCCATGCATAATGGTACTATCGTGGTACAGAGGAGATACAAACCGTGTCAACTATCCTTGCCATTGATGATTCAGTAACTGATCTCACCATGATTCAAAATATGCTCTCTTTCCACACCATACTGACTGCTGAAAATGGTGAAAAGGGATTACAGATGCTCAGTGAGCATCCAGAAACTGATCTGGTTCTCCTTGACTTGCATATGCCAAAGATGGACGGTTTTGCATTCTTGGACCAATTCAATACTCTCTCTCTTGAGATCCCGGTCATCATTCTGACCAACTCAGAGGAGATAGAGAAAGAAATCCTGGGGTTGGAAAAGGGTGCTGTCGATTATATTCGTAAACCATTGAACTTTCGATCCCTCCAAAAGCGCATTGAATTACAACTTACCTTAAAACACACTACCGAACAGATACAAGAACACAACAAACAGCTTGAGCGGTTGGTTGAAAAGCGTACCGAAGAGATCAGAAAAACCACTGCGATTACCATTAATGCACTGGTTCGTTTACTGGAGATCCGCAATGTTGAATCCAGTGACCACTCAAAGCGTACCAAAAATATGATGCGGAACCTCTGTGAGGAACTACAGAAACAAGAGAATGAAGCTTACCATCTCTCGGAAAGAGCAATCCAGGAGCTGGTCGACACAGCCCCTTTGCATGACATAGGAAAGGTGGGTATTCCTGATAGCATTCTCCTCAAACCAGCACGTTTGACCAAGGAAGAGACGAAGATCATGCAACAGCATGTACGAAACGGAGTGGAAGCTCTTGACTATGGTTCCGATGAGGCGGAGGCTCCCATCAGCTTTATTGAAACTGCCCGTTCCCTTATCGCTAGCCACCATGAATGGTACGACGGTTCTGGATATCCTGTTGGGCTTAAGAATTCCAAGATTCCTCTCTCACGACGACTCATGGCTGTTATTGATGTGTATGATGCACTCACCAGCAAACGTGTATACAAGGAAGCACTATCCCATGATGAAGCAATTGAGGTGATGAAAAAGGAGGCTCACAGGCACTTCGATCCAGTAGTGTTCCAAGCCTTCCTCACTATTGCAAGCAAGCTCAATCGTACCTAAAAGAACAAGGAGTCCATGGTGAAACACAGATGCAGAAACCTGTTGCTTTTCTTGGTATTGCTTCTGTTACTAAGTGGTACTCTGTATGCAGCTTCATCACTGCAGTTCTCAAGAGAGGAGTATCAATTCCTCGAAGAGCACCAAACTGTGCAGCTCGGCATTGACCCGAAGTTCGTGCCCTTTGAGTATCTCAATGACGAGGGTATCCATAGCGGTATTGCAGCCGATTTGCTCTCCCTTATTTCAGAGAGAACGGGGCTATCGTTCGAGTATGACCCTACCCTGAACTGGACTGAAACTACCCGTAAAGCAGAAGAAGGGTCCATTGATGTGTTGTCAGCTGTCGGGTATACGAAAGAAAGATCGGCATATCTGACCTACCTGCCCGCATACATTCACTTCCAACGAGCCATCATTATCCAAAAAAGCAATACATCGGTCACATCCTTTTCCGATCTGGAGGGAAGGCAGGTGGCAGTACAGAGGGGCAGCTCACATGAAGGGTTTCTTACCTCCTATCCCTCCATCACTCCACGATTCTATGATACCGTGGAAGAGGCGTTGCTTGCCGTCAATCGTGGAGAAGAGGTAGCCTTTGTGGGTAATGAGGCAACGAGTGCCTATCTCAGTAGGTCTCTTGGATTGACCGAACTCACGATAATTCCTATCTCCGAAGACGCAGAACAAACACTCCATATTGCGGTACAACGTAGCAAACCGATACTCGCTAGTATTCTACGAAAGGGCTTTGATTCCGTTAGCGAGGCTGAGTTGGCACAGATACTCAACCGATGGATCAGTTATGAGACAAAGATTGACTACTGGCCCATCATACGGGTTGCAATCATCTTTGCAATCATCATACTCGTCGTATTCGCTCTCTCCTCCTTCTGGATTATCCGTTTGAGAAAGGCGATTCGAGAGAAAGAGGAAGCGCAATTCCGCGCGGAAGAGGCGGACCGAGAAAAAAGCCGTTTCCTTGCCCGCATCTCCCATGAGATCCGTACCCCTCTTAATGGGGTAAGAGGAATGAGTTTCCTCCTTGAGAAAACAGAGTTATCCGCAAATCAGCATCGCTATGTCCAAAGCATTTCCACAGCAACGCAGACGATGCAGCAGATCATCAATGACATTCTTGAGTACTCTCGTTTGCAGGAAAACAGGATTACCTTTGAAACAGTTCCATTCCATCTTGATGATGTACTGGAGAACTGTGTATCCATTGAACAGTATATGATCCAGCAAAAGGGGCTGGATTTCAGAATTGATGAAGAAGCAGGGGTTCCCAAGCGGTTCATTGGGGATCCTACACGCCTCTCCCAAATACTCATCAACCTCCTGAACAATGCAGTGAAGTTCACTGAAAATGGTTCTATCACCCTTTCAATTACTTCTCGGCAGAGAGAGGAGTCGTCTTGTATGTTGTCACTGGAGGTAACAGATACTGGAATAGGCATGAGTAAGGAACAGCTGGATACCATTTTCACCCCGTTTGTACAGGCTAATGAAACGATTCATCGTAAGTATGGGGGGTCAGGACTGGGGCTTTCCATCGTGAAAGAGCTCATTGAGAAAATGAACGGGAAGCTGGAGGTGTCGAGCGAACCAAATGTAGGCACCAGTTTCACGGTCTCTCTCCCCATGCTGTTGGATACCAATTCAGGGATGGAAGCGCATACCTCTGTTGACTTCTCCTCGCTTCGAGTTTTGCTCGTCATTCAGGATAGAATGCTCTATGACCGTCTTGGGATGATTTTCACTGAATACCATAGTTACTATGAAGGGGTTACTTCATTCAATCTGGCAGAAAAGGCGCTCGAAGGAACCCAGAACTATGACCTAGTGATACTGGAATATGATACGTCGATGATTATCCCTGGTAGTTTTCGCAAGATATTCAACGCACAAAATCCCACTCGGCCTAAACTGCTCGCATATACACACGAGCAGATTTCGATGGAAGAGAAACTACAACTTCCCTGTGACTTGGTCCTTATGCTTCCGCTCATTACCAGTGTTCTGTTCAATGGGCTGCTCCAGCTTTTTGGGGCAAACACACCTTCACTGCAGTCTGCAGAAGATACCGTACAGAGAAAGCCAAACGCTTCACCAACTGTCTTGGTGGTGGAAGACAATCCAACAAACCAGATGATTGCAAAGGAACTGCTTGAGCAGATAGGTGCAACGGTCTATCTGGCTTCCGATGGGAAAGAGGGGTATGAACGATTCCTGCAATATGAGGATGTAATCGATTGCATTTTGATGGATCTCCATATGGATGTTATGAATGGGTATGAATCAAGTAAGTTGATCAGGGAGAAGAACAAGGATGTACCTATCCTGGTTACTTCAGCAGACTTGATCTCCAGCGTGCTCAAGCAATGCGAGGAGATTGGGGTAACTGAGGTTATCGGCAAGCCATATGATCCAGAAGCACTCCAACAGAAGGTACTGGACCTCTCCACAGCATATGCTACAACAAAGAAACTTCCCGATGCTTCCATTGATTTCAAACGGGGAATGCTACAACTTGGTGGCAATGAAAAAGCCTACGCAACATTACTCGATGCTTTCATTACGGAAACAACCAGCTTGGTCGAAGATCTAAAAAAAGCCTGGGATAACCAAGACTGGAAGGAAGTAGCAGAACTTGCTCATCGAGCTAAAGGCAGTTGTGGGGCTATAGGGGCAACAGGCGCACAGAAGTTGTGTGCACTGTTGCAACATGAGCATCCTACTGCTGACCATGCATTGTTTATGAAAACACTCGATGAGCTTGAACGTGTGCTTGCACAAGCTCGCTCTTACCTCGCTCTATAAGTCCCCCACAACCTTCTTGGTAATAGGTACAATTGCTTCTGCGTTGGTCTGATAGATGAAATGGCCCTCAAACTGAGCTTGCGCTCCGATACACTCAATATGTTGCTCTTGGTACTCTTATAGATAAGGAAGAGACATGGTATCGCGTATAAAATCACTTGAGTGCACTATCTGGTCAAACCAAGGCGTTGCTGAATCTTTGCGAGGGGGAGCAAGACAGAGACAAAGGCAGGGGTTTCTGCGGTAGTAGGCCGTAGAGGTACTGAATACCACCCCAAAATACTCAACCACTATCGTGTTATAGTCCTTAGCCAAGGCCCGTTGTAGTGGCCTAAAATCAGCTGAAGGAAGTGCGACACCCATTGTTGCTTGCCTTCCCCTACCTCGTTAATGTGCATCTGTCCATCGAACACAGGGACCATTCGCCCATAGGGGAAATTGCATTTCTTCATTGTTTGAAGAGTGCCGCATGCAACAAGGCACTTATCATTAGGAGAACTGGGCGAGAGCATCATCTTGGCTTGGCCTGCCTGGATTTTTCTTACAACCCAGCAAAACACACAGAACGAGTGGGCTCCACCCGACCAGCAAGAGTATTTGAATGGCTTTCAATCATATTTTCATCGGTACATCTCCTCTATCCAAGATCAGTACGGAGGAGAAGGCTTCAATACCACAGCAGATAAAATCGCCTAAGTGGCTGGGTAATCATACCTACAGCTTTTCGTCTCTTACGTAGATAGCAATATATTGTAGATACACTCTTTTTTTTTCGCTTATTGAGACAAATTCCTTGAATTTGTTGCAATTTGTTGTATTATGATAATACGAAAAGAAAGCTCTGCCTTTCTGGAAGCTTCTATGCTCTTCTTTCACATGAAACATGTGAAGTTTCTGCCTAGTCCCAGAAAATGCAGAAGCAGGGTTTTTGTAGATACAAGGAGGAACTCCATGAATATCATAGGAAAACCCCTGAACCGAGTCGATGCATACGACAAAGTAACGGGAAAAGCAAAATATACCCCGGACCTGGTATCTCCCCATGCCCTTCATGCAAAAGTACTGCATAGTACCATCGCAAATGGTTGGGTAAAGGAGTTTGACCTTTCCGAAGCATGGAAGGTTGAAGGGGTTGTGGACATCGTCACCTGTTTCGACGTTCCCGACATTCAGTTCCCTACTGCAGGGCACCCATGGTCGACCGAACCTAAACATCAGGATATTGCAGACCGCAAGTTGCTCAACGCAAGGGTTCGCTGCTATGCCGATGACATCGCAGCAGTTGTTGCCGAAACAGAGATTGCTGCCGAAGTTGCAGTGCGGAAGATCAAGGTAACCTACGAAGAATATACCCCCATTCTCTCAATTGAGGATGCAATGAAGGAAGGGGCAACGGTAATCCATGAGGAAAAGCCGAACAACGTAGTGGTACACTCTTCTTATGAAATTGGATCCTTCGAGGAAGCCATCAAAGAGAAAGGCTTGATCAAGGTGGTCGGAGACTATGAGACACCAATCGTCACACATTGCCATATTGAACCGGCTAACTCATTTGCCTACATGGAAGACGGCAAGATTGTAGTGGTAAGTTCCACCCAGATTCCTCATATCGTACGTCGTGTCTGTTCCCAGGCTTTGGGTGTAGGATTTGGAACAATCAGAATTGTGAAGCCCTATATTGGTGGTGGATTTGGCAACAAACAGGATGCACTTACCGAGCCATTGAATGCCTACCTGACCACCCGCGTTGGTGGCAGACCTGTCCGTTTGGCATACACCCGAGAAGAGACCTTTGCCTGCACAAGAACAAGACACGCAATGAAGTTCCACATTGAGAGCTATATTCGTCCCGATGGTTCATTTGCTGCGCGAAGCATAGAAGCGTACTCAAACCAAGGAGCATATGCGAGCCACGCTCATGCGTTGGTTGCCAATTCAGTAAATGGGTTCAGAATGATGTACCCGGTTGGAGCTATCAAGGGAGAAGCATATACGGTCTACACCAATATGCCAACCGCGGGTGCCATGCGTGCTTACGGTATTCCCCAGATTGGGTTTGCACTGGAAGCCCATGTGGATGATATTGTAGCTAAAACTGGATTCGATTCGATCAAGATTCGTAAGCAGAATATGATGAAACTCGGCTTCGTTGACCCGGTTACCACCATCACCTGCCACTCCACCGGCCTTGAGGAGTGTATCGACAAGGGAGAGAAGTATCTCTCCTACACAAAGAAGCGCAAGGAGTATGAAAAGCAGGATGGTCCGATCAGACGAGGAGTCGGAATGGCCATCTTCTGTTACAAGACCGGTGTCTATCCAATCAGCTTGGAGACATCCGCAGTTCGTATGTTGCTCAACCAGGATGGTTCATTGCAGGTGCAGATGGGAGCAACCGAAATCGGCCAGGGTGCTGACACAGTCTTTGCCATGATGGCTGCGGAAACCGTTGGGTTGACCATGGACAAGATCCACATGGTCAGCAAGCAGGATACTGATGTTACCCCCTACGATACCGGTGCCTATGCTTCTCGTCAGTCTTACGTATCTGGACTTGCTCTGAAGAAGACTGCGGAAACATTCAAGAAGAAACTGCTTGAATTTGCCGGATTCATGTTGAAGTGCGACCCCTGGGATTTGGATATCAAGGAAAACTATATCGTTCATACCAATAAGGATGAACGGTTGCTCTCAGTTGCCGAGGTGGCTCTCGAATCCTGCTACAGCATGACCAACTCACAGCATATTTCCGCTGAGGAGACACACCACTGCACAGACAACACCTACTCTTTCGGAGTCTGTTTCGTCGAGGTAGAGGTGGACATCCCGATGTGTCAGGTAAAGGTTCTGGATATCATCAATGTCCATGATTCAGGAACCATTCTCAACCATCAGACTGCAAGAGGGCAGGTACATGGCGGCATGAGCATGGGACTGGGCTATGGCCTGTATGAACGACATTTGTTCGACCCGAAGACAGGACGCATGTACAACGATAATCTGCTTGACTATAAGCTGATGACCGCTCTGGATACACCTGACCTCCATGCTGACTTTGTAGAGACCTATGACCCCACCGGTCCATACGGAAACAAGAGCCTCGGGGAACCTCCTACGATTCCCGTCGCCCCAGCCATCCGTAATGCGGTACTCAATGCAACCGGGGTTGCCATAAACGCAATTCCGCTTCACCCCCAACGTCTGTTTGGTGCATTCACCGATGCGGGACTGATCAAATAAAGGAAGGAGCGCATGTATAACTTTAATAAACTCTATGAACCAACCTCTGTAGAGGAGGCCTTACGGCTTAAGAAGGAGCATCCTGAAGCTCTTCTCCTGGCCGGAGGCAGTGATATCCTGATCAAGATCCGCGAAGGAAAGCTTGCAGGTTGTGATTTAATCAACATCTATATGCTTGAAGAACTGAGGGGTATCTGCTTGGAGGATGATGGTTCAATCCTCATTCGCCCACTGACCAGTTTCACCGATGTCTCCATGCACCCGGTGATCAAGGGACATGTCCCCGTACTCGGAGAAGCTGTTGACCAGATCGGCGGTCCTCAGATCAGGAACATAGGCACCATCGGCGGAAACATCTGCAATGGTGTTACCAGTGCTGACTCGGCAACCACGTTCAAGACCTATGATGCAGTCCTGGAACTGACCAGTATGGATGGAATCCGTCTCCTCCCCTATGCTGAGTTCAATCTTGGACCGGGAAAGGTAGACCTTCGCCCAGATGAGATCATGACTGGCATTCGCATTCCAAAAGAGAGTTACGAGAACACCTATGGGCACTACATCAAGTATGCGATGCGGCGAGCCATGGATATTGCAACCCTTGGTTGCTCGGTCAACGTCAGACTGAGTAAGAGCAAGGACTCAATAGACAGGCTTCGTATTGCCTTCGGTGTCGCAGCCCCCATTCCCATCCGTTCCACACATGCAGAGGAGAGCGCCCAGGGGCATGCCCTCGATGCAGCACTGCTGGAAGCGGTTGCTGAGGGTGCACTTGCTGATGTTACTCCGAGAACCAGTTGGAGAGCAAGCAAGGAGTTCAGACTGCAGCTTGTGAAGGAACTCGCTAGACGAGCAACCAAGGCCGCAGTAGAAAAAGCAGGAGGAACAATCAATGGCTAACAAGAATATCACCTGCACGGTCAACGGAAAGCAGAGGACTTTTGCTGTGGACGTTCGCTCGTCCCTTTCCGATATGCTCCGTGGAAACGCAGGCTTGGACAGCATCAAGCATGGCTGTGATGTGGGAGAGTGTGGTGCTTGTACTGTTTTAATCAACGGCAAGCCGTTCAACTCCTGTATTTATATGGCAATCTGGGCTGAGGGAAAGGACATTCTTACCCTCGAGGGCTTGAGTGATACAAAGGGAACCATCAGCGACATCCAGCAGGCCTTCATCGATGAGGGTGCTGTACAGTGTGGCTTCTGCACCCCGGGATTCATCATGTCTTCCATCCCCATCATCAACAAGGACACTCCCTCATCCAGGGAGGAGATCAGAAAGCAGGTAGCAGGAAACCTCTGCAGGTGTACCGGCTATGAGCATATTGTTGATGCAATTGAGAAAACACAAAAGAAGCGCATTGCCGAGAAGAAACAGAACTAACGATACTCATCCTTCTCGCCACAAACGGGATTACCTGATGAAGGTAGTCCCGTCTTCTTTTGGAACGAGAGCAGTATATCTTTTCCCAATTTACACAAGCCGTTGCACATCACATACCGCTTGAATTTCATCCTCCACCGTAAACGGTTGCGAACACTTTTATGCGGGGAGGGTGTCTCGTACTGTTTAAGAAAACTCCCGAATAAAGAGGAGTATTGCCAAGCAGCTGAAGAAGGAACCGATGGATTCCAATTGAAATTCGGAGTAGAATCTGCTGCACTTTACATAATTTACAGAAAGTTACCGAATATGCTGTACATACATTGACTTATTCTGAGAAAGACCCTACTGTGAGTTAACTTACGTATTTGTGTTTCTTTTTGTTCCTACTCCTATCTTTGAAGCCTTGTTGCTAAACTACTTGCTATCTGACGGGTCCCAGAACGAACTATTCCCAAATTCTTAAAATACCCACAGAAAGCAGGCACATGGTCTGCAAAGGAACTTAATCATGGCAAAAAAAATTTATGTCGGAAACATGAGCTATCAAACTTCAGAAGAGTCATTGTACTCCCTGTTCGCACAATTCGGCGATGTGCTGAGTGCACACATTATCGTTGATCGTGATACCAATCGCCCCAAGGGGTTTGCATTTGTTGAAATGGATCAGGATGATGCAGCAGTTGCTGCTATCTCTCAGCTTGATGGCCAGGAAGTCGATGGCCGCAACCTGAAAGTAAACGAAGCAATTGCGCGTCCCAGAACTGAACGCAGGGATTCATACCGCTACTAAGCTTTACCAAGCTATCATCAACAGAGGGGCCGAAAGGTCCCTTTGTTTTTGTTTGATTCCAGATTGAAAACCTGAAAGCAAATCAATTGAATCTATCCTAAGACCCCCATAGCTTCCTCTCTTGTGTAATCTTTTCGCTTCCCTGTAGTCTACTATTCATAGTAGGAGGAAACACAATGCGTATTGCCATCTATGGTGCCGGATCACTGGGAACAATTTTGGGAGCGTATCTTAGTGAAAAGGGAATCGCAGTTGACCTCATAAGCAGAAACAGAGAACACATCAGAGCACTCCAAGAGAAAGGTGCACAGATAGTGGGTAAGCGAACTGCCACCATCCCAGTTACTGCCATGCTCCCTGAAGACATGCAAGGAGCGTACGATCTCATATTCCTGCTTACCAAACAGAACGAGAACAAACTAGTGGCTTCCTTCCTGAAACCCTTTCTTGCAGAAGACGGGATGCTCTGTACTATGCAGAATGGAATTCCTGAACCTGCCCTGATGGAAATACTTGGAGCTCATAGGGTTTGCGGGTGCACCATCGGTTGGGGCGCTACCTTGATTGGGAGTGGGGTGGCGGCACTGACCAGTGACGAGCATACCTTCTCCTTCAACCTTGGCCTACCTGTTCCTGGACGGGAAGCAATGCTTGAGAACATCTCTTCCATTCTTTCATCGATGGGAAACGTAACCATCGAGCAAAATTTCATGGGAGCCCGTTGGTCAAAGCTCCTGATCAACGCATCGTTCAGTGGAACCGCAACAGCTCTGGGCTGTACCTTTGGAGATGTAGCAACAAACAAGCAGGCAAGGAGGATAGCCCAAAGCATTATCAAGGAATGCATTGATGTAACAAAGGCTTCTTCCCTTACCCTGGAGCCAGTCCAAGGGAAAGACATCGCAACACTCTTCGATTATACCAATACTTTCAAGAGGTGGATTAGTTTCATCTTGATTCCCTTTGCAATCCGCAAGCATCGACAGCTGAAACCAAGCATGCTCCAAGACATCGAGAAAGGGAAACCCTGTGAAGTGGATGCCATCAATGGAGTACTCAGCGAACAGGGAAGAAAGGTTGGTATTCCAACACCGGTAAATGACCAGGTGGTCTCACTGATTCACCGAATCGAGGCACAGGAGTTGCAACCATCGATGGAGAACCTGAATGAGTTCAAGATTTAGAGGATGCCGAGCAGTTTCCACCAAAGAGTCTCCACTACTACCGTAGTGAAATAGACAATGGCAATCATGGGAATACCCAGCTTGATTGTCTCCCTCTGGGAATACAACCCGTTTCCCTCCCCCTGCCCTACCAGCACATTCATATGGTGAAACGGAAGTATGTAATGGCTGCCGATTACCGTATATGACCAGAACACAACCACCATCGGATTAATATCCAGTGGAGCTATATATGCATTCATCCCGGTCTCTGAGCCTACTTTTCCGATAGCAGTTGCGGCACTGATGAAAACAAGGACCTGAATGGGAACTTCCTTGAAATGCTTTGGCTCAAGCACTTCCCCAACAATGGGGAGACTTATCAACACCGCCAAACTTTCTTACATTTCTTAGCTTCCCCTCGATGTATATGTTGTGGAGAATGCAGATAGTTTACTCATAGTGATACTATACTCAGTAATACCTAGCAGTCTGCTTTCTCTTGTTTAAGGGAAAAAACAGAGCTAAAAAAAGGAAACCAAAATATGTCAACCGCTTGACATACATCATACTGTATTGCATAGTGAAGATTCAAACTTGATGGAGGAAGCAATGAAAAATGGAGTCATGCTCATCACCTATCCCGACTCACTGGGATCAAATCTTTCCGACTTGGAAGCAATTCTTTCCAAACATTTTAGCAAGGCATTGACCTCACTGCATATTCTCCCCTTCTTTTCCTCCTCAGGCGACCGGGGCTTCGCACCGTACACCTATGAGCAGGTCGATCCTGCTTTTGGTACCTGGGAAGACATCGACAACCTGGCAAAAACCTATGACCTAATGTTCGACTATATGATCAACCACATCTCCGCCCAAAGTCCCCTGCTGAGGAACTACCTGGCCGAAGGTCCTGATTCACCGAACAAGGACTACTTCATTGACTATGAAGCTTTCTGGGGAGGAGAACCCACAGAAGAGCAAATCATGAAAATCTACAAGCGTAAGCCAAAGGACCCCTATACCACTGTCACCTTCTCCAATGGTGAGCAAAAAAAACTGTGGTGCACCTTCAGTGAAGAACAGATCGACTTGAACGTCCAAACAGAACTTGGCGTAACCTTCCTAGAGTCAAACCTTGTAAACCTTGCCAAGCATGGTGCAAAGTTCATCCGTTTGGACGCTTTTGCCTATGCAATCAAGAAGAAGGAAAGTGATTGTTTCTTCGTGGAACCGGAGACGTGGTATCTCTTGGCAAGATGTCGTAGAGCCGTAAGGGAGTATGGAGCAGATGTGCTTCCAGAAATCCATGAACACTACTCCATCCAGCTCAAGCTCAGCAGCAACAGTTACCCAGTCTATGACTTCGCCTTGCCAATGCTGATGCTCAACGCACTTTATTTCCACCAGACTCAGTACCTGAAGAACTGGTTTGCCATTTGTCCCAGAAACCAACATACCACCCTGGATACCCACGATGGAATCGGGATTGTGGATGTCTACGGTTTGCTGCCTGACGAAGAGATTGAAGCAACCAAGGAGCATCTCTACGCATATGGGGCGAATGTCAAAAGAATCTACAACAGTGAAACGTACAACAACCTGGATATCTATCAGATCAATTGCACCTATTATTCCGCCCTGGGAGAAAATGACCGGGCATACCTGCTTGCCAGAGCAGTTCAGTTCTTCAGCCCAGGCATACCCCAGATCTATTACGTAGGGATGCTTGCAGGGAGCAATGACCTGGAACTGCTCGAAGAGACGAAGGAAGGAAGAAACATCAACCGGCACTACTACACCAAGGAAGAGGTTGATGAGGCTGTGCAACGACCAGTGGTGGTCGCCCTCCGATTGCTGATGGAACTTCGCTCCTCCCACCCCGCCTTCGATGGGATCTTCGAGATGGAGGAACCCACGGATGAAGAGCACTTGATCATTACCTGGGAACACAGAGGGAGAACAATCACCCTTACAGCAGATTTCAAAACCTATTCCTTCACCATCCATGAGGGTGAGCACACCCTCATGAGGTTGTGATATGGCTACAATCAAGGATGTTGCCCTCAAAGCCGGCGTCACCGTCACCACCGTTTCCAGGGTCATGAACAACCGGGGCTATTTGAGTGAGAAGACAAAAGAAAAAGTGCACCAGGCGATGGAAGCGTTGGACTACCACCCCAGCGAGGTAGCCCGCTCGCTTGCCCAGAAGCAGACAACCCTACTGGGGGTTATCGTCCCTTCGCTACTGCATCCCTACTACAATGAAGTAATCAACGCTTTGGAAAACCATGCATCTCTTCTTGGTTTGAAGCTCCTTGTCTGCAATGCTCAACGCAATGCCCAGAAAGAAGCCGAGTACATCGACATGCTCAAGGCAAACAAGGTTGCAGGAATCATTCTCTGCACCCAAAGCCGTAATTCAGTGCGTTCACTTATCAATCTTCCGGTGGTCACCCTTGAACGTTCCATCAGCCCGTCAGTCCCGGCCGTGCTCTGTGACAACGAAATGGGTGGCCGCATAGCAGCTGAACATCTGCTCTCTCGTGGGTGTAAGAACCTCGTCATGATCCAGGGAGGAAGATCCAGCGAAGAGCGTGTCCAAGGGTTCACACGAACATGCGAAGAGGATTCTGTTTCCTTTCATGTGGTGCACGCTAGCAAACGGCAATTCCACCAGCTCGACTATGCGGACTTGATCAATACGCTCTTCACGGACAGCCCCGCTATCGATGGAGTATTTGCCTCCAGTGATGTCATCGCCGCTCAAGTCATCCAGATTTGTCATAAAAGAGGCCTGTGCGTCCCAGAGGATGTCAAGGTTATTGGATTTGATGATGTCGATCTTGCCCGACTTCTCAGCCCGGCACTCTCTACCATCCACCAACCGATCGAAGAACTCTGTGCCCACGCAATCCAAACTATTGTACGCTGGGAGGACACAGAAAAGCAAAGCCGTACCATACTCCCGGTCCATCTGGTTCAGCGTTCCAGTACTTGATCAGCCAATGTGTTCCTCAGATTCTTCTTCATCATCGGCACTGAGAATCCTATCCATCTCCTCATGCACTGCCTGGGTATAAGGGCCGAGATTGAACATAGGTCTCAAGCGCTCAAACAGTGGACGGACAAAGTGCCTAAGCTGGGATTTGTCCTTCTCCAAGGTAGACTTGCTCTGCAAAACCAGTACTGTCACCTCGGAAGGGGAATTGTAGGACCCAACTTCCACAAAACCGAATTTCTTGTAGAGTTTCTTGGTCTTGGTGTCATCGGCAAACACATCGATGATTAGCTCCTCCACCCCGACAGCTCGTGCAAGCAGGAAGACAAGGATGATCAGTCCAATGGAAGCAGAGGTGTTTCGCATCTCGGGGAGTACTGCAAGACGAATAATCTCAGCACACTTCTTGGTCTTCAGGAGCGGTTCAATTTCAAAGTACTTGGAAATTGGCAGTGGCCAGAAGTGTTCACTGGTCATCAAGGAAACCGTTCCAACGGGTTGCAACCCCTTGAACGCTAGAATATGCATTGCTTTTTCATCTACTTTTCGATGAATTGACTCCTCAATATATCCTTTTTCTCCTACCAACACCTTTCGCTGAATAAAGAATACATCACTCATTCCATGGTGGTCCTCAACCAAAGAAAATTTTATGATTTCCTTGCTCTCTTCATTAAGAGGAAAAATGGTCGTGAACTCTGTTCCCTTTCCTACCTCACTACGGACCCTGATACGCCCACGCATCTTGTCCACAATACTGTAACAGTTGGACAGGCCAAGCCCTGTGCCCTTTCCTGGAGCCTTTGTCGTAAAAAATGGTGTGAAAATCCGGCTCATATGTTTCTCTGGGATACCGCAACCGGTATCAACAATCTTTATCTGCACAAAATCATCCTGTTCTACACAGCTGAGTGTCAAGGTGCCTTTCCCCTCCATTGCCTGGAAGGCATTGACTATAAGGTTGAGGAAGAGCTGTTGCAACTCCCCTTCATTTGCCTGGATGAATGGAAGGGCGTGGTAGTTGCGTTTAATCTCAATATTTTGCGAGTCGATACCTCGCTGCGCTAGGCGGAGAGAGAATTCCAGGACCCTGATCAGTTCCACTTCCTGGGTTTCTTTCACCTCCTCCCTTCTGCTATAGATCGAGAGCTCCTTGATTACGTCGCTTGCAGTCTTGGAGTAACTGAGAATGTCATTCACATACTCATAGTGTGGATTGCTCTCCTCCAGTTCATCCAACATAATCTCTGCAGTACCTACGATTCCCGCAAGAGGATTGTTCAACTCATGGGCGATACCGGTTGCCAACGTGCCGATACCGGCCATCTTCTCTGTGCGAACCAGCTCTTCCTGCATGTGTTTCTGTTCAGTTATGTCGTTGAGAATCTCTATGAATACACTCTTGGATTTATCTGCAGAGCGAACGGAGTGGAACTGGAAGGAGAAAATTCGCTCCTTCTCCTCAGCCTCAGTTTCATGCATCACCCCGGTGTGCAAACATTCGAGTCCCTGACAGAATGGGCAGGGACGGCTTCTCCCAAACAAAGCTCGATAACACTTGCTCCCAATGAGCCGTTCCCGGTTCTGCCCCACAAAGCTTACTGCAGCAGTATTCACTTCCTGAATGGTGTAGTCGATGTCGATCAAGCAGACAGGCGAGGCGATACCATTGAAGATGGCTTCAAGCTTGTTCTTGCTCATCGTCAGTTCTTCCCCCTGGATTCTGAGCTTTTCAAAGGAAAGCGCATTCTCCAATGAGAGACTGCTCTGGGAAGCAAGAATCTCTAGGGCTTCACGCTCGATCTCACTTATCAGGACATTGGACTGTCCATACCCGATAAGGATATAGCCAGCTATTTGATGGCGGAACACCAAGGGAATCATGACATCACTGACTGGCAAGAATTCACTGACTGACAGGCGTTCCTCATCAGGGCTTACACTGATGACTGAAGATAAATTCTCCTGCCTGCAGACATCAAGTTTTTGTTCAATATTTTCAGAAAAGGAGAAAAGGATATCCTGCCCCACCGCCCTTTCGGTGGGACAGTTGTTGTTTGCTACGAGGAAGAACCGGCTCTCATCATCAAGGCGTCGTGCGATGAAGATGACCCATTCAGCCTTCAGCCCAGAGCGGAGATTTTCCACCACCTCATTACCCAGCTGGTGCAGATTAACGATGGTGGTGAGTCGTTTACTGAGATTTCTGATGGTTGTCTGATAGGGATGACGTTTGGGGATAAGCACATTGTCCACCCAATAGGCAATGAAATTTCTCAGCGGATGAACAATAAGAACAGTGGCAACACCAAGGATGAATGAAAGTTGGAAAATATTCCCTGGGGCGAAGTCACTATTGAACAGTTTGATGAAGCTGATAATTGCGTAATAGATGACTGAAGCAGCAAAAGCGAGCAAGGTTGAGTAAATGATGGATAGCCCAAGACGAGAGTAGTTTATCAACTTATACTTGTAAATGGTGTAGAAGAGAAGCACTGCATTGATGGTTGCAGCGAAAATATCGATCGGGTACCGGCCAAGCTCGGGGAAAACGTTTATGAAAATCCCTACCAACATGATCACCACACCAACCAAGGGAAGCAGGAGATTCTTCTGGAAATTATGGAGACCCCGATTCTTACTTGCAACCAAGAGCATGACCAGCGTGAGAATGAGGTATACATAACTCAGCGAATAGGCGCTTAATGATCCACCTGCCAGTTCATAATAAAAGATATTGTCACTCGTGAAGCCAGCAGCACTTACAATGTTTCCAGTGAAATTAAGGTACATGAGGGGAATCAAGAGAAGGTAACTCAGCTTGAGGAACAACCTGATGGACTTATTCCTGATTTCTAGAATATCCACGATGAAGTTGCACAGCGCATAGGGAACACTCAACAAGCCGATGAGCATGATACGGTTCCAGAAAATCGGCGTAAGTATATGGCTATTGAGGTGCATCATCAAGGAACCAAAACTCCATATGGCTACGAAAATCATATAGAGTTGGAATGACCAATAGAAACGATCTTTCTTATACTGGAGAAATCCAAAGATGACAAAGGAAACGTAAAGGACAAACGCCACAGCGGGAATAATAGTGGAAACATCAATAATCATGGGGATTCCTCAATTTAACTTTCATTTGGAAACAATTTGTATTAGTATAAGGGTAATTTATGGAATTTTTCAAACTATTTTTACTAGGAGCCACTGGATATTTGCTTGCAGCCTTGTATGATATCGCATTGTTGAAGGGCTACTACCGAATCAGCAAGCTATTATACCTAGGATTTTTTGTTACAGCTCTGCCTTTCTTTTTTTTATTTTCAAGGTTTGGAAGTCCTCACCACCCTGCCTTTGGTTTACTCCTAATTCTTTTCATGGCAGCCAATGCTGTCCTACTCATCTATTCAGTTTTGTTGGAGATCCCTTTGAAGAACAGCAAAGATGGAAGCCTTTATACTGGTGGAACCTATAAGATTTGTCGTCATCCAGGGTTCCTCTGGTTTTCCTTTTTCAATGTTTCCGCATCTCTCTTCTTCTGGTATACTCCAATTACCTTGATTCTTGTGGGATACACGCTCTGCAATCTGGCGCTTGTAACGCTAGAGGATCGAGTATTGTTTCCTAAAATGTTCCCCCAGTATGGGGAATATAAGAAAACCACTCCTTTCTTGAATCCCTGCTAACACTACACCACGGAGATGCTCGAGATGACTAGACATATTGTAACAACTGATGACGATCCTGCTATCCGAAAGATTCTACGGATTATGCTAAAAAAGGCTGGGTATGAAGTAACTCCCTGTGAGAACGGGAATGAATTACTCCATTTGCTAGAAAACACTACCACCTCAATCGACCTCATACTCTTGGACATCAAGATGCCTGGGCCCACAGGGTTCGAAATTCTTGAGAGAATTGCAAGGAAATACCCATCTATCCCAGTGGTGATGCTCACTGCATTCAATGACCTCGATACAGGCATGAAAGCCATTAGGTTGGGTGCTTTCGACTACCTCACAAAACCAATTCGCCAGGAAGAACTCTACTCCTGTATACACCGAGCACTGGAAAAAGCAAGTGAAGAGCAGAGAAAAAAGGAAATTGATGAAGAGCACCTTGCCATCAGAAAGAAACTTGAGGCAGAGCTAAGAAAAACAAAAAGCACCTTGCAGCGTTCAACCATTTCTACGCTAGAAGCCTTCAGCGAAACTATTGAACAGAAGGATCCCTACACAAAAGGACATTGCAACAGGGTCAGAACGCTTGCTGTTGCCTTGGCGAAGACGCTGAACCTAGATGAAAAGACGCTCCAGATCATTGAAGGGGGCGCTTTGTTGCATGACATCGGGAAGATCAGCATCCCTGAGGAAATCTTGAACAAAAATGGATCACTTACAGGAGAAGAGTATTCCCTGATAAAGACGCACCCCGAAGCCGGGGTGCGTATTATTACCCATATACCTTCATTCAAGCAGTACATTCCAATCATACGCTCCCATCATGAGAGAATCGATGGACGGGGATATCCTGACAATATGAAGGGAGAGGATATTCCTCTGGATGTCAAGATTGTAAGCCTTGCTGATGCCTTTGATGCCATGACCAGCAGTCGTGCGTATCGCTCTGCACTTCCCACCGAACTTGCAGTGGAAGAGATCAAACTCAATGCAGGAACCCAGTTCGATGCTGATTTGGTGCATGTGTTCATAGAACACGAGCTGTATTTGTTATGATATAATGAGAGGCATGAGGAGGTATCCATGCCTTTCTTCTTGGTGCAAAATGATATTACGAAGATGCAGAGTGAGGCTATCGTCAACGCAGCCAATACTGCCTTGCTGATGGGCGGAGGAGTGTGTGGTGCAATCTTTCGAGCAGCCGGAATACAAGAGATGACGAAGGCCTGTGCTCCCCTCTCCCCGATCAAGACCGGGGAGGCTGTCATCACCCCAGGGTTTTCGCTTCCTGCTCGTTATGTCATTCACACAGCAGGTCCTGTTTATCATGATGGGAAAAGCGGAGAGCGGGAGCTACTTCAGCAGTGCTACAGTAACAGTCTCCAGCTCGCAGTGCAGCACAAGATCTCCTCTCTATCATTTCCTTTGATCAGCAGTGGTATCTTCGGTTACCCGAAACAAGAAGCTTTGGAAGTCGCCAGGACTACCATTGAACAATTTCTAGCAAAGCATGAGCTTACCGTCTACCTGGTACTGTTCAACAAGGAGTCTTTCCTTGCAGGAACAAAGCTTCATACCTCAATTGAACAGTATATTGAGGAACAGTATGTTCAGAAACACGCCCTGAAGCGGGACATGCTCGAGATTGAAGCGATGGAATTGGAATCAGTGGAAGAAATCCGGTCCCCCTTCTATGAACCTAATCTTGCTGAAGCTCTCTCCAATCTTGATGAGCCGTTCTCAGACTCTCTAAGAGCCCTAATACAGGCAAAAGGCAAAACAGAAGTTGATGTCTACAAAAAGGCAAACATCGACCGAAAATTATTCTCAAAGATCCGGAGTGGAAACGGGTACACTCCCAGCAAGCGCACGGTCCTTGCTTTGGCAATCGCGCTGGAACTTAGTCTTGAAGAGACTGAAAAGCTCTTGAGAAAAGCCGGCTATGCACTCTCTCACAACAACATCTTCGATATCATCATCGAGTATTGCATTGTGCATAAGCACTACAAGGTCCTTGAGGTAAACGAAGTACTTTTCTCATACGACCAACCACTACTTGGAAGCTGTTAATTGTCGCCTTGGAGGCGACCATCCCAGTCCTCTTTCAGGGTACCAATACATATACATCAGTATTGGAGGACACAATGGAAAAAAGTGTGACTGAATTGGTATGTATTCTTGACCGCAGTGGTTCGATGCATGGATTGGAGAGCGACACCATTGGAGGATTCAATGCAATGCTTGCTGGGCAGCAGGCGTTGGATACTCCGTGCACTATCACGACCGTGTTGTTTGACAACGACTATGCGTTGCTCCATGACCGTATTGCCATCGAGGCAGTGAGTCCAATGACCGAGAAAGAGTATGTTGTGGGAGGCTCTACTGCACTGTACGATGCAATTGGGCGGACTATTTCCAAGATTGTGCAGGTTCAGAGGACCACAGCACCAGAATACCAAGCTGGGCATGTAATCTTCCTGATTATTACCGATGGGATGGAGAACGCAAGCAGGGAGTACTCTGCTCAGATGGTTCGAGAGATGATCAAGAGAGAGCGGGAGAACTATGGATGGGAGTTTATCTACCTTGGTGCAAACATCGATGCAGAGGTAGCAGCAGAGGCAGTTGGGATCCCAAGAGAGCGCGCACAGGATTTTCATGCCGATAAAGAAGGCATCCAATTAAACTTCGAAGTGATGAGTGAGGCAGTTTCCTACTACCGCTCCGCTTCTTCCATTCCAGATGATTGGAACAAGCGAATCAAGAAGGATTTCAAGGATCGGAAAGAGCGGTAGAGAAGTAGGTATCTCCCAAAGATTCACAATTTTTGGGAGATGCGTATGGTACTAGCATATCAAGCATCATGCTTTTTATTCAAAATAGATAAAAACTTGTTATTTTCCCATAGTTTTTACCTATATTTGATATAAACTATAGCTATTTAGTTTCTTGTCGAGTATGATAGGTGTATGAAAGATACCACTGTGCCACGACCAGCATATTTGCTTACCTTGGAATCTTATATCAACGTACCTGTAGTAAAGATTTTGGCAGGTATCAGACGGTCTGGAAAATCTACTATATTTTCCATGTTTAGCGAGTTGTTGAGACAAAAAGGTGTTCCTTCTGACTCCATCATACATCGACGATATACAAGTATGGAAATTGATGAAGGTTTCACCGCAGTACATATGTATAAAGAATTGATACATCAGATACATGCAGAGAAAACGAGGTATCTCTTGCTAGATGAAGTTCAAGAGATTGAAGGTTGGGAGAAGGCAGTCAACGATATATTTGAGAAATATCCAGTAGATATTTATATAACTGGATCAAATTCCAGGTTGATGTCTTCGGAAATTTCTTCCTATCTCTCTGGGAGGTATATTGAAATCCCTGTATATACCTTGTCTTTCCGAGAGTATCTTCGCTTTAAGTCGAATAGCACACTCACCCCGAGAGAATTGCTGGTTGCATACATCAAGGGCGGCGGTTTTCCTGTTACCGCACTATCAGATTTCTCCCAAGAAACAATCTATCAGATTGTGGAAGGGATCTACAATTCGGTTGTAGCGAATGATATTGCTCGTCGTCATCAGATCAAAAACCAAGACCTTTTCAATCGTACAGTCCTCTACGTGATTGAAAATGTAGGAAAAACATTTTCTGCTCACGCAATTATTAGGTTCCTTAAGAATGAAGGACGGAAACTGAGTGTGGAGAGCATCTATGATTATCTGGACTGGTTGGAAAAGGCTTTCATTATTTATCGGTGCAAACGATATGACTTACAGGGAAAAATGGTTTTGAAAACCCAAGAAAAATTTTACCTTGCAGACTCTTCTCTCAAGTACTGTCTGATGGGATATAACGCTACATCCCTTGCTTCCATGATGGAGAATATCGTCTATCTAGAGCTCAGACGGCGAGGTTTTACTGTTTACATTGGAAAGAATGGTACCAAGGAAATTGATTTTGTCGCTGAGAGGCAAGAAGAGAGGATTTATATCCAAGTCTGCAGAAATCTTCCTGAGCCATCAAACAGAGAGATTGGTAACCTTATGGAAATAAAGGATCACTACCCCAAGTGGGTAGTAACGTTTGATGACTTAGCGGAAGGTAATGAAAACGGGATTCAGATCATGCATCTGGAGGACTTTCTCTTACGAGACTGGTAGGTCCTCTCCATCTCTTGCAGTTAGGCTTACAAGAAACCATACTTGTCTTTCTTAGCGTACTTTTTCTTCAAGGTGAGCAAATTTGTACGTTAAAGCGTACTTTTTTGCCTTTAGTTACGAGAGAAAAGAAGACCCTGTACTACTCTCCTAACTCAGTCTCCTCTGTACTCCAATCTGGACAATACTCTTCAATGAAGGTATTGAGCATCTGTAAAGCAGAGGCATCATCTGGATGACGCTTCTTCCAACCATCAATGAGTTCCTGCTTAAGCATTTCAGGGTAATCCTCCATATACTGCTCAAAGAAATCAGAAGTCGATTCATTCAGGCATTGATAAAGCCCCAAGAGTACTCCATGCATGTATGTTTGTTCTGCAGCATACTCACCTGTTTGGTAAAACATATCAATTTGATTGGTGAAGGGGTAGAACGCTTCAGAGACCATCTCATCAGCAACATCATACTCATCGCGATACCCTCCCTCCCTTTGTCTGCCTGATGCATTCCAACAATCTTCAACGTCAATCCCATCAAGTGCATTGAACACCAAGAAAGCAACATCTTCCACCGACACATCACAAAAAACCATGGCGGAGAGTCTCTCTATCTCCTTGGCAATCTCGGCATCTTTCTCAGCCAAGATACTGAGGACTTGGAGTGCCTGAGCACCATTGAGAGGGTAAAGACGAGGAACCTCATTTCCTTTTGCTGCTTTCTGCTTGGTGGGCTCTTCCATTCTCTCGACTCCTTTTTTCATCAAGTTTCTGGCAAGAGCATGAGACAGAACTACCGCCTTGTCAATATTTGAGTCTGGGGAAAACCAGTTTATACCATTACATAGGATTTCTATCCACCTGTGACTCGACTGCTGTATACTATGTAGTGACAATTATTTGGAGAGAACCAGAATGGTAAGAGAAAGGTATCTGACGAAATCCCGATTCAAGCTGGCAACTGAATGTCCAACAAAACTCTTCTATACAGGGAAAGAGTGCTATGCAAACCAGAACCTTGATGATAGTTTTCTGCTTGCTCTCGCAGATGGGGGATTTCAGGTTGGGGAGCTAGCAAAATGCTATTTCCCAGATGGTCATGAGATCAAGACACTTGACTATGAGGAAGCGCTCAATGAAACCAATGATCTGCTACAGCTGGATAGTATCATACTCTATGAAGCAGCCATTGCATCAGGAAACCTGTTTATCCGCGCCGACATCTTGGTCAAAGAGGACGATCAAATCAAGCTATTCGAGGTGAAGGCAAAATCTTTCAATCCAGGGGAATCACATCCTTTTACCAATCGAGACGGAACAATCAGTGCAAAATGGAAGCCGTATCTCTATGATGTGGCATTTCAGAAGTATGTACTTTCCAGATCACTCCCGCACTATAAGATATCAGCACATCTTATGATGGCTGACAAATCTGCTGTTTGTCCAACTGATGGATTGAATCAGAAATTCCGGCTGACCCATGATGCAACAGGACGAAAGGGTGTCTCAATAGCAGAAACCCTTACCATGAATGACCTAACACCCCCAATTCTCTGCACGGTAAATGTTGACAGCGAATGCGGGAGGATCTTTCAGACGCTTCATACGGTCAACAACACCTCCCTGCAGTTCTCCCATTATGTTGCGTTCTTGGCAGACTCCTATAAAACCGATACAAGAATTCCCTCTCCCATTGCCTCGAAATGCGCTGCATGTGAGTTCTACACAACTGATAACAAGGAGCAATCGGGACTCAAGAGCGGGAAGCGAGAATGTTGGAAAGAGGTTCTGGGATGGAGCGATGAAGATCTTGCATGCCAAACCGTTTTGGATGTCTGGAGCTTCAGGGGAAAGGACAAACTGATTGAAAATGGTATCATCAAGATGGATGACATCCCTGAACATGCGGTACATCCGAAACCCGATACAAGCCCAGGAATCTCGGCGAGTGAACGACAATGGATGCAGATTCAGAAATACAAAACAAGAGACGATTCTCCCTGGATTGATCATAAGAACCTTATGAAGGAAATGAACAGCTGGGTTTTCCCCCTTCACTTCATTGACTTCGAGACTACCATGGCAGCTATCCCATTCAATGCTGGGCTCCACCCCTATGAAGGAGTGGCGTTTCAATTTTCACATCATATCGTTCGCTGTGATGGTAGTGTGGAGCACGCTGGAGAGTATCTGAATACAGAACGTGGGGTATTCCCCAACTACGGGTTCATACGGGCACTGAAAGAACAGTTGGAACATGACCAGGGAAGTGTTTTTCGCTACTCCAATCATGAAAACACATTCCTTAATTTGATCTATCAGCAACTCAATGCTGATACAGGAGACATCCCAGACAGAGCGCAACTCCAGAGCTTCATCAAGACCATCACACACTCAACAACCAAATCATCTGAACAGTGGAGAGGAAAGAGAGACATGGTGGACCTGTGGGAAGTTGTGAAGCGTTACTATTATGATCCAGCCACAAAGGGGTCCAATTCCATCAAACAGGTACTCCCGGCAATTCTGAACAGTTCAACGTTGTTGCAAGAGAAATACTCAAAGCCAATCTATGGGGCGAAGGGGGGAATCAAGAGTATAAATTTCAAGGACTGGCAATGGGTCAAGATTAAGGATGGAAAGGTGACTGACCCCTACAAGCTGTTGCCAAAGATGTTTCAGGACATCTCGGATAAGGACCTTGAAATTTTGAGCAGTGATGATGAACTCAGGGAAGGAGGTGCGGCACTCACCGCATATGCAAGGATGCAGTTTGAGGAGATGTCGGACTATGAACGCAGCGAAATACAGAAAGCCCTTCTCAAATATTGCGAATTGGATACGATGGCGATGGTGATGATTTGGGAAGGATTGAAAGATCTCTGCCGCTAGGTTTCAGTGACAAATCTGTTTTGCAATGTGAGAGATATTCTCATTGCTCACCCCGTGCTGTTTCGCGAGACTACTCCAAGCTGAAAGCGCTGTACGAGTCTGGTCAATGATCGAGGCAATCTGATGCTTCGAAAGCTTGGCATCAACACCTAACGTAACCAGATGCTCCACATCAGGATTTCTTCCCTCACCCATTACCATGGTACTCTGCTCCCCTCCTGGGCCGGAGGAGAAGGTAAGGTCATAGGCCGGAGAGAGTGTCCACTTCCCGTGTGCATCCATGAGGAAGCTAAAGTTTTTAGCGTGGTCATCACGATTATGCGCAAGGACGTTGAATACTGCAAGACGATACATTTTCTCTACCTCCCGGATATCACTGGTCAACATGGATGTAAGATTCAGCAAGTCTTGGTAATCAAGTGAGGGAAAGCGAAAATCAGCATGTAACAACCCACTAGCAGTATGCATATGCAAGCGCTTAGCCCCATTTCGATCAAACCGCTTGGCAGCAAAATACCCCGGTCCTTCATGGGCTGAGAATAAGTGAACTTCGGGCATGAGTATGCCTGACTGCTTTGCCATCAAGGCATACACATACTCAATAGCACCAGCATCGATACCATCTTGTGTGTTTGGAAATTTCACCAACCAAGGCTCATACCCCGCGGTAAATGATTCTTTTCCATGAAGAATTCGCTCTTTGTTCTCAGAAACACCAATTAATGCCTTTGGTCGTGCACCAGAGGAGGATCCATTCAACGCGAGGAGGCGGCTTACAACCTCTGAGGAGGATCCCTCAAGTACTTCTTGTACCTCTGATGCAACAACGTTCAAGTCAACTGGCCCACCATCAAAAGGAACATCATACTCAGGTTCATATACCAATGCGCCAAGACTTTGCGATCCAATCATTGCCAATCGATCCAAGGGAGAAAGCTCTGATGGTAAGATACCTTGAGAGCGAACAAAACGATCTAGGAGAAGCCTACCCCAACCGTCAGGAAGACTGTCATTGAATACACCAGGCAATCCTCCAAACAAACTATGGTCGAAAGTCTTCACACCTACTTGCAAGGGAAGAGAGAATGGAGAGATTTCAAGGCCTTGTTCGAGGAAAGACAGTTCATACGAGAAGTAGATACGACGATCTTTCAATGCCAGACGACCAACAGGAATGGTTTCATTATCAAAATTGATCTTCACGGCTATGGTCTTCACCGCTTTGTAAGGTTTCATGCTTTCCTTCCCCGCTTTCGCTTTGGGGAAGTCTCCAATGCTATGACTTCATCTATTGAGGAGAATGAAGTATGTGAAACCTTAGTGGCTGCAACCATAGCCTCCAACATCCCCAGCACCATCATGATCTTCAAGAGCGATTCCAGAGATATGACGCCCTGTTGTTCAAACTTGCGTAGGGTTGCCAGGGGAACTCCCGAGCGAGCTGATACCCCTTCTTGGGTCAAGTTCATTTGCAATCTGCGCTCTTTCAGGTTCTGTGCTATCTTCCTCTGGGCTATTGCTGGGCTTATAAGTGCTATCATAGTATTAATTATAACCTATTTTGAACCTTTAGCAATAGTATAGTAGTAGTTATGGCAATTTACTATCAACAGATATGTTGAAAGAATCAAAGAGAATCTTTTCATGAGAGTTATTGGGGATTCTGGGAACAATTACTCACTTATCACGCTTTGAGCATGTACTGTTCAATTACCTTAGGATTGTCCCTAATCAACTGAAGCAACCTTCTAGATGGTCCTTCCGGCTTATTTCTACCGCGTTCCCACGCTTCAACTGTCTTCTTGGAAACCCCAAGGGAGGAAGCGAAGACAACTTGGCTCAAGCCGACACTTTGACGGATAAACTTGATTTCTTCCCCACTAAAAGTCTCCACCGGTTTGACGGCGATTCTTGTCTTTCTGGCAACAATTTTTCCTTCCTGATATTTGACGGCATCATCCAGGCCTTGCATAATACTCTTATAGACACTCATTTCATTATCTCCTATTCTCTAGCCCTTTCCAGAATAGCAATTCATTTATTCTTTCTCCTCAGCTACCAACAAGGGACTCTCGTCTTCTTCTCTATACCCAGCTATTCTGGTCTTCAGGAAATGAGCAAGCTCTTTATTTGTACAATAGACATAACAGCCTTTCATCCCCCGGCTCATGAGTGTGCGGTAGGTATTGCGTATGATGATGTCGGCTGTTTTCATTGCCTCCTGATCACCCTTCTTGATAGGTCCTTTCAATCCTTTCAGTGATTGGTCGGTTTTTGCCCGCTTGGAGTAATCAGAGATGACATTCCCTTTCTCAAATCGGAGGTCATCCCCTATGATCACCCCGACATAGCTGAATTCAAGTCCCTGGGTGGTATGGATGCAGCCAACTTGGTTGATCGACCCTTTGGAAATTGCATAGGTACCATCACTGCTGAGGTTCCAGTACATGGAAAAGTCATCAATGGTAATATCTGGAACTGAATCTGGATTGTTCTTACTCACCCAATCCCAACAGTATCCTGCTACAATCCTGGCTTTATCATCTTCCCTATTTCTCTCTTCAATGAGTCTACGCAGTTCATTGGGATCATCCACTACCCGGAAGTCATAATCGATGCCTTCCAAGGTGGGATTGGCTGTCTCTTCCTGGATTCCCAGTACTCCATCAAGCCATGAAAGATATCCATCAGAACCATTGCAACGGAACTGGGAGAGAAGCCTCCCCTCCTGCACCTCTGCATTGAAAGCTTTGGCCCAATAAAGAATTTGAGCTCTGTCACCATAATCCTGAGCAGTAACGCGCTGGTCTTCATCAATAAAGAACACGCTGCACCTGCTTGCGTTGATGATCTCCTTGATCTGATCTTCACCGGTAACCTTCGGTCCCTGTTGGGAGCGTTTGTTGAGCCGGTGTGCCTCATCAACAATGAGGGTACCGAAGTCATTGGTATCTGCATCAACAAATGCCGTGGAACCTTTGAACAAGCTGCTGATATTATTTCTCTTGAACGCACCAGAGCGGAGCTTTGCCTCAAACACCTTACGGGGGGCACTGTTCTTTGTCACGTATGCGCACACCTGATCATCATTGATCAACTGCACAAGAAGGTTGATGGCAACTACTGTCTTCCCCGTTCCTGGTCCCCCTTGTACAATGAAAACCCGTTTCCTCCCGTCCTCTTTACTTCTGCGAGCAAAGGAGAGCATCTGCTCATAGACTATCTTTTGCTCGTCTATGAGTATGAACTCCTCTTTCCCTCTCAGCATTGCAGAAAGGGAGTCTTGCAGGCTCTTGGAGGGCCGAATCTCACCGTTATCGATGTAGTACAAGGTTTGCTTTGCATCCCCTGTATGGATGTACTTCTTGATGAACTCCCTGAGCTTCTTGACATCACTCCGATAAAACAGAGGAGACTCATCAAGAATGCTTTGGAAGTAGTGCTGTTTCAGTGGGTCATCTTCGGGAGGTACGTAGTTGTGTAAATACGCACAGCTCTCCAAATGGATTGGAATCGCATGGACATTTGCGTTGAAATTGGAGATAAGGGAACGGTAGGACCATGCCTGGTAGGACGGATGGTGAACTACTTGTTGTCCATGGGAGAAACGTGTCTGTACATCGATGATCTCAGCCTCCAGGAGTTGGTCGACATAGGGAACAGGTTCAACCTTGCTCCACTGCTTCAGCTCAACGATTACCGCATTGTGCTGGTTCTCTTTGTCCAATCCTGTAAGGATGAAATCGACTCGTTTATTGGTATTGGGTATTCCAAATTCAATAGCTACACCGGAGGTGTCAGGGATCTCAGAGTCGAGTAATACATTCTGCATGTAATTCAATGAGTTACGCCAGGACTGTTCTTCACTTGAACTGACTCTTTTATGAAGCCTGTTCCACATATTCATTTCAATCTTCTGGTCGATTGAATTATCCTGGACGTCTGACAAGAATTGCTGCTTATCCCCTTCGTATACGAGCATCACACCCTCCGTGGCATCACTCTAGTGTACCACACTCCAAGAATTGTCGCGTAAGGAATTACTGGAGCTCTGTATACTTCTTTGCTGATCCATACGCTTTCTTTACATCATACCTCTCTGCGTTCTTACGCAGCTTCCTCTCGATAATTGTAGGGATATCAACCCCAATGGAATCGGCAAACAGCACGGAGTAGATAAGGATATCTGCCAGCTCCTCTTCCATCTGCTTCTGTTTCTTCTTAACATGAACATCCTCACCGGACCACTGGAAGCATTCCAGTAATTCAGAGGATTCGAGGCTGAGAGAAATCGCCAGGTCCTTGGGTGAGTGAAACTGTTTCCAGTTACGTGCATCCCGAAAGGCAAGGATATCGGCAATGGGGAGATGTCTTTCACAAAAAATGCTCCCCTTCCCTTCTTCAAGATAAGAGAGGGAAACCCCAAAGGTAGTACAAAGAAGTTCCAGGAGTTCAGAGGAAGAAGTTTCAATCCCTCTCTGGTATGCCTCTTCTTCCAATCCAAGTTTCTCAGCCATCTGAGCATCATCCAAGTGAAGTAGGTTCTGAATATGGTGTATGCGTTCCTGTAGTGTTTTCATTGGTTTGTCCTTCTGGGAATAGTAGCATGGAATGGGAGTGCTTTGGAAAGCAAAGATACATAAAGCCCGGCCTTGCATCTAGGTCTTTCAAACTCCAATTGTGCAATGAATGATAATGTGGTACAAAAACATAAGGTGATTGTATGCTAAATAGGAGAAAAGTTCTTATATGGTTAGTTCAAAGACATAAGGAACCTATTTCGCTGATCAGACTCCAAAAACTGATGTTTCTTTTTGTGAAAGAGTCAAAAAATGACTATTACCACTTTATCCCAAATTCATACGGATGTTATTCAATCAGTCTTCATGATGATCAGATAGCACTTCAACAAAAACATATCATCATTGAAGAGAAGGGAAAATCGCCGTTTTCTTCATATGTAACCATTGATGAAAAACAAGCTGACTTGTGCAATATCAAATTGAAGAAAGATGATGAAGTTGCACTAGAAACGACACTAAGAGAGAATGAACACCTAAGTGATAATGAATTGATTGCGAAGGTCTACAAAGGATTCCCTTTTTATAGCATTCGCAGTGCTCTGCTTGATAATTTTCGTACTGACCCAGTATTTCTTGAAAAACTGGATCAAATAAGAAATAAGATAGAGAGTTCACCAAGAGCTCTATTTACAATTGGATACGAGGGGTTGTCAATAGATCGTTTTATACAGTTACTTATACTTCAGAATGTAAAATATTTAGTCGATGTAAGAAAGAACCCCTTCTCGATGAGGCCCGAGTATAGGAAAGCAAGATTACTGACTGCTTTACAGGAAGCTGATATCAGCTATCTGCATATACCCGAGGCTGGAATTTCTTCTACATTAAGAAAAGAATTTCCTCCTTCTGAGCAAAAAGCTCAATTATTTGAACTGTACTCCAAACATACACTACCTCAGTGTGAAGAGCACGCTGAAGCAATAGCGGGACTTATTGCTAAAGTAAATGTAGCCCTAATGTGTTATGAAAAAAATCCTAGAGACTGCCATAGAATGTTGTTTGCAGAGTATTGCAAGAAAAAACAACCATCTATCCCTAGGATAATTCATATCAGAGGAGATGCATTTGAAAAAGAAACTATTCATTACAGTCCTTACATACCCAAACCCCTCCCATAAATATATTGAGACTGTATGTACAGCAGGGTTAACAGAATCTGGAGATTGGATTCGTGTCTATCCAATAAAGCTAAGAATGCTTGATACAAGAATTCAGAAATATGGTTGGTACATCCTCGATATTGAACCGAGAGACAGGAATAAAGACAATCGGAAAGAATCCTATTATTGTAGGCTCTGTTTTTGGAGTGTAGGGATAAACACCTTGAAGTGAAGAAAAGCTTGCTGTATACTTAATATATGTTAAGCAACAACCAAGAATCCAGCAATCTTGAGGCAATGGCGGAAATGCTCAGGAATCTTACACAAGAGGATTTCCAACTGGTCATGGAACTTGTTGAGCAATCGCCAGTACCCCCCAACGAGGACCCACAGATCGATGAGGGAACACCATGTTGCCCGCATTGTTCCAGCAACCATGTCCATCGCAACGGCTTCGTCAGGAGCAAGCAACGGTACCTCTGCCAGGAGTGCGGACGCACGTTCGGACAGACCACCGGGTCGGTGAGATACAAGAGCAAACACAGCAAGGAGACCTGGGAAACCTACCTGGAGGCATTTGCATTGCGACTTCCCTTGCGGGATGCCGCCGGCAGGTGCGGCATAGCACTGAGCACTGCATTCTTCTGGAGGCACAAGATACTGGATGCCCTCTCCAACGGGAAGAATGGATTGCTGCTCAGCGGGCAGGTACAGGAAGACGAGACATACATCCAGGACAACTTCAAGGGCAATTGCAATGCTGAAAACAACTTGGGCACCAGACAAAAACAGGAGCGAAGCCCGGCATACAAGACCCATAGGGTGACGGGTCATCGCCACAAGAGGGGGAAAGCCACCCATACAAGGGGGTTGAGCAAACAGAAGATCTGCGTTCCCTGCGCCATCGACGAGCAGGGCAGAACGCTGTCAAAGGCTGCCGGCAGGGGGATGGTACAACCCGCCCATCTTTCATTCGCCTTATCCTCGCATCTGGATGATGATGTGGTGATGGTGACGGACAAGAGCCGTGCAAGCCAGGAATTCTGTGACCTGAACAGCCTGCCTGTGGTGCAGCTCAAGGCAGGCATCAAGGGATGTGAAGTGCGTGGACGGTACAACTTGCAGAAGATCAACAACCTGCACAGCCGCCTGAAGGGGTTGCTGGCTCCCTTCAGGGGTGTCTCGACGAAATACCTCGACAACTATCTCGCATGGAATGGCTTTGAGGCTGAGAACCCGGGTGTGGGCCGTCTTGATCTGAAGGAAATGTTACTGGACAGGATGCAAGCAATCGGAAGATGCTCCACCTATCTGGAGGTATTCCATAAGCCACCATTGCCATTTCCTGCTGCGGGGTAGAGATTCAATACACTCCGAAAACAGAGCCTTATTGTATTAGCCCTCCGGAAGAATGTATTGAACATATTGGTCCAGACAACAATTGGAAAGCGCGAAAAGAAATATGTCTTAAGAACGTTTTCTATAATTTTAAAAATTTGGAAACCGCCTCAGACACTCAACGGAAAGATTTCATATCGCTTGCAACATTCAAGCCTAAAGAACTTGTTGATTTTATTGCAGAACCTAAAGATTGCCAGAAGGAAGAAAGCAAGAAAGAAGAAATCCGAAACAACCTCAGAATGCAAGGTGATCTGATCAATCAGGATATTCCCGAATATTGGGAGATGGCTCAATCTATTCCATTTACCTTCTATTATAAATTCAAAGATGACTCGGGGGAGATCTACAAATTAATGATTGAAGATTGGGAAGTTATGATGCTTTATCGCAATTGTATCAAGCATGGAAAAGAGAAAGCCTTACATGATATTAAAAAGAAATACCTTGAAGACTTTCGAAAGAGGGATATCTATTTCTTTCTTGGAACTCGTAGAAAAGCACATATACGTAGATGGAAAAACCCATTTTCCATAATTGGCGTATTTTATCCTCCTATCGAAATTCAACCAGAATTTGATTTCACTACTCCCGGCAAATAACCTTGGAATACTTTTTGAGGCTAAGCATTTCAATGAAAGGTATCAATACCCCAGGGCAAGCCATGGACTCAGGAGGCGTTGCATCCTTTTCCGCCCCAAGGGACGGGGTATCTCACCTTGCTTTCCCGGCACTCGCTCGGGGGAGGAACCATCATGCTGATTCCTTTCCTCTCGCTCCGTTGGGGAATGAAATGTCTGTTTACTGAGTATTGGAATCAATTCCCCAATATTCCTCGTTTCTAGGACTTCAGAGTTTTATAAACATTGACGAATATCCACCTTGGACGTATCCTGGGCACATGGCGCAGCAGCTTTCAACTCGATTATCACAGAAACTATCTTCCCATCTTATGATTGGAAGTCATTATGTGCTGCAAGACATTGCTGATCTGATGGAGATGAACATTGCGGCAACAATGCGTAAAGGAGTACTCACAAAACGTGATGAGAACGCCATTATACTGCTGATCAATCTGAAGAAAGAGAGCTATGCCACCCCGTATGTCGATCACATCGACAACGACGTTCTCTATTGGGAAGGACAGCTTAAAAATCGATTTGTTGAGAAACGGATGAATACCGGGGAATACGAACTATTTGTATTTGTCAGAGACCGGGTAAAGACCCCCTACACCTACTATGGTCGTGCTATCCCTATTGCTAGCCAGTACTTTGCTCCCGGCATCCCTTGCAAAACAAAATTCAGCCTGTATGAATATGCTCCGACATTCAATTACCAAGATAAGGAACAATCATTAGATCAGGAACATACCTATGGCATTGAGCAAGGAGTTATACCCACCACACGCATCGGAACAACCATCCAAAGAACTGCCCAGCAGACGTATCGAAAACAAGCGCTTGAACTCTGGAATAACAGCTGCGCAGTATTAGGAGTAGACAAACCGAAGATCCTGGTTGCAAGCCATATCAAACCATGGAGAGTCGCAGACGACCATGAACGCATTGACCCTAAGAATGCACTCATACTCTCACCTCTCTATGACAAACTCTTCGACCTTGGCATGATATCATTCGACCCTTCCAAAGGAACTATCAGACTCTCAGACCAACTTGATGAGAACGATTATGACCGCCTCGGAATTGACGATACCAAGCACTTAAGCATGATTCCTGATGGAACTGAGAAATATCTAAGCTATCACAATACGTATGTGTATAACTTCTCTCCCCTATTGGAAACAGAAATAGAATTACTTACCTATTAACTCTTCACCCTTGCCTTCCCTCCATGTCCTACCTATACTATGGACATTAGGAGGACATCCATGGACTTATTCGAAGTAGCAATCAAATTGGAACAAGAAGGAATTCAGTTCTATACTGATCTTGTAAAAAAGGCACCAAGTGAGGGCTTTGCAAACATCTTCAAGATGCTCGCTGATGATGAGAAGAAACATGAAAGTTATTTCCGTGCCCTACAGAAGAAGAGTGCACCGGTAAGTGTGAACACCACGGTAGTAGAAGCAGCAAAGAAAGTCTTCAAAGCATTCGATCCAGACTCCTTCCCCCCTTCAACTGATCAGATTCCTGCCTATGAAGAAGCTCTGGCCATAGAGAAGAAAAGTATAGATTTCTATAAGGAACAACTTCCACTCGTAACTGATGAAGAAGCGAAGAAAGCTCTCTCACTCATTCTCTCAGAAGAAAAACGCCACTATGAGGTACTGTCAGAAATGCTCAAACTCATCACTCGTCCCCATCGTTGGGTTGAGGACGCTGAGTTTGGCGTACGTGAAGACTACTAAGTACAATTTGTTTGCTTGAGCAATGCCAATGCATCTTGAACGTTCAGGGGTTTACTGAAAAGGAACCCCTGGATTTTATCACATCGATACTTCTTCAAGTAGTTATACTGATTCTCATATTCAACGCCCTCAGCAATAACGATATGCCCTAGTTTATGGGCCAATGAAATAATTTCGGCTGTGATAGCTTCCTTCTCTTGAAGCACTTCAAGCTTGTCGATAAACGCCTTATCAATCTTCAAGTAATTGACATTCAGCTCACGCTCTCTAGACAGCGTCGAATACCCTGTGCCAAAATCATCGATTGCTATGGACATCCCTCGTTGTTGGAGATGGAAAAACAAGTCATTCACTTCCTGGAACTTGGAAATAAACACTGACTCAGTCACCTCCAGGGTGATATTCATAGTATTCACCTTGGTCTGTTCAACAGCCTCCATCAGTGACGGAAAAAAGTCCTTATTCATCAACTGAATTGCAGATATGTTGATCGAAACACCAACATCTGAAAAGCCATCCTTTTCCACCAATGAAAGAAACTGCAATGCCTTGGTTATTATAATCTTGCCAAGCGGGACAATGAGCTTGGCCTTCTCTGCAACCTCAATGAACTCAGTAGGAGAGACACTGCCCAAAACAGGACTCGTCATCCTTGCTAGCGCTTCAAAACCAGAAATTTCCTGTGTCTTTACATCCCAAATCGGTTGGAACTGAAGAAAGAAAGAAGAAGAAGAAGAAGAGGCAGGGTGCTTGAGCAACTCAGCAAGCTCTCTCTCGATTGCTGTACGCCTTCTCATCGCCTCCTGCATCTTCTCATCAAAGATACAAACCTCCTGACCTGCATCAAAATCTGACAACCCTTGCTCAGAAGCAATCAAAAGATTGGTCAGACTCTCCTCAACAGGGGCATCAGAAAGTTCTATCAGCCCGATGCCCCAACCCACCCGCTCCTCGCGGAGCAAGGAAGCGACCTTCTTGGAGACCTTTCTTCCAAAAGCAAGTGACATAGCAGAATCAGTAGGCTCTTTGATGAAGAATATCAATTGATACTCATAGGAACTGAACAATACATGCTTTGAATCGCTGAGCGACTGGAGTGCAATTGCTACACGTTTCACCAAATTCCTACTATTGAGGAACCCATGAACAGTACTCAGCGCATGTAGTGCAGTCAAATTGACCGCAAGCAAAGCGTGCCCTGCCTTCTTGTGTTCTGCTTCCAATATGGAAACCAACGACCTTCTGTTAGGAAGTTCAGTCCATTCGTCATGATCATGATAGTATGCGAGGGTCAACTCTTGCCTTTTTCTCTTAGAGATGTCAAAAAGCATTCCCTCAGTTGCGATAATCGTGCCATCATCATCGAAAATACCTCGCCCCGTGTCGTACACCCATTTCGTATCACCTCCCTTGGTGATAATCTCATATTCCTGACTAAAGGGGGTGTCATTATGGACGATTGAATTCCACTCTTCTTGCACCTTCTTGCGATGACTCGGGGCAATTACTTCATTGAAAGAAATAACCGTGTTTCCTATCAATTCTTCAGGCAAGTAGCCTGTAAGACTTTTACACCCCGAAGAGACAAACTGCATTGTCCATTTCTCATCAAATAAACAACGATAGGCCATTCCCGGCAACTGAGAAAAATAGGATTGGATTACCCGCTCCCGCTCCTGAAGTGAAGCCGCAAGCTCTTTCTGCTCAGTGATATCCTTGACGATAACAAGATAGTCTGCTGAGTTAGGCCGGTCAGCATATAACCATGAAACGGTCATATTCACCCAAACAAAAGACCCATCAGGTTTGATGAACCGTTTCTCAATCTCATATGCAGAGAGTTCATGGCGAGCGAAACGCTCGTATTTGACCAGCTCCTCCTTAAGATCATCAGGATGGGTAAGTATTCTCCAATCGAGAGTCTTAAGTTCTTCTTTTGTACGCCCCATGATTTTAAGAAGGATTGAATTGGTATGAACCATTTCCAAATGAGCAGCATCGATACCGCTATATACAGCAATACCTACAGGAGCTTGCCAAAGCAGACTGTCAAACAAGACATGGTCTTCGTCCTGCATGATGGGATCTTTCGCTTTGGTATGCAAAGCTACCCGCAGTTTCAACATCTCGGGGGAATAAGGTCTGCGCAGACAGTCTGTTGCTCCCATTCTTATAGCTTCCATCTCTTCATCCATAGTCTCTGAGCTGCTGAGAACTATGGTTCGGATGGGGTATCTGGCGATTGTTTGCAACATTGGGAGAGCAGGAGGAAGATTGAGGAGAGCTATGCGAATTGAGGGATGTTCTTGTATGCACGCAACAGCTTCTGCCTCCGTTGAGACAACCCAAAGTTCAGCTGAGTCAAGACTCTTCTCTATTGTTGCAGCTTCTTCCCCAGAAACACCAACAACGAGCACACCACCCTGCACCATTACGCTCCCGCATACAAAATAAATAATAATGCAATCATTCCACTATTTTCGAGTTAGTATACAGGAGCATAGGAGTCCACACAATGTGAAAAACAAAACAAATTCCGACGATTCCGCTATTATTATCTCTCTTTATGTCGCCTGAGCAGTTGCGACCTTGAGATCCTGTGAATTGAATGCATCCCGGTCAAACTCACCAAGCGCATTTGCAACAACAACAGATGTCGTCAGATCACCGGTAACATTTGTCATGGTCCTGAACATATCCACCAAGAAATCGACACCAGCAACCATCCCGACTGCTTCAACCGGAAGCCCCACAGTCGTAAGCGTGATAATGGTGAAGGCGGTTGCACCCATCGGGACAGCAGCACTTCCCAAACTTGCAAAAATAGAAACTACCACGATGAGAATGTACTGGGAGAGAGCAAGTTCAATCCCAAAGGCATTAGCGGCAAACACCGCTACCATTGCAGGGAAAATACCTCCGCATGCATCCATGTTCATTACTGCACCAAGCGGTCCTACAAAGTTTGCCACTCTGGAATTCACTTTCAGCCTATCTGTCATTGTATTGATGGTCATTGTCAAGGAACCCAGGCTCGAACGACTGGAGAATGCTAGCAACATTGCTGGACTTGCTGCCTTGAAAAACCGTATTGGATTGATTTTTACTAAGAAAGCAAGCAACCCGCCATACACCAGACTAATCTGCAGCAAGCAGGCGAATATCACTGCCAGCACAAACAAACCTAGCTGGCCCAACGCCGCCAGTCCTGTGCTCGACAGCCAGTAGGTGGTAAGCGCTAGTACTCCATAGGGAGTCAAGCGAAGCACAATCTTGGTCAACTCAATCACTACCTGAAGAAAGCTCTCCAACAACTGCTCAAGAGGCTTGATTGCATCTGGCTTCTTTGTCTTCACTGCAATTGCAGCAACACCAATGAAGACGGAAAATACGACCAGGGGTATCATCTGCATTTCAGCAGCGGATTGGACGGGGTTGGACGGAATAAAAGCCCTGAACTGTGCAAAGATATTGCCAAGAGTATTAGGAGTACGCTCAGCAAGGTCACCTACCACCATCCCCTGTCCAACTGCAAACAGACTCCCCACCAGGAGACCAATGGTACCGGCAATGGTAGCAGTGAATAAGAAAAGGGAGATGGTTCTTACTCCCATTCTCCTAAGCTCATGAGTATTCCCAAGCCGCATCAAACCAGCAATGATGCTCGTTGGGACCAAGGGAATGATGAGCATACGAAGCAAATCAACATACCCATTGCCAACCAAAGCCACCCATCTTCTTACCTGGGATGAAATTGATTCTTCTACAAAAAAGAATAAGGATAACCCCAGAGCAGCTCCTAGGAGTAATGAGACCGACACCCTAATTGAGAAGGAGAGATGCCAGACCCTCTTCATTGCCACCAATGCAGCAAGCAAAGCGACGAATATCAACAACCAAAGTACCATTCCCATAAGAACCCCCTTTTCTAATCTACTACAAATTCTATAGTTTTAGTATGATATATATGGCTAGCATACCTGTCAAGTCTTTCTTATTTTACCTGATAGCTTTTTTTTAGCAAGCTATCCATCTTCATTTATTCGAAAACAAAGTCCAGAACTTGGGAAAGTCGATTTTTAAACTGCAGAAAACTTTGATAAGTAATTCGACTATGATTCAGCGTCCCATCGAGTACCCGTTCAATTAAAGAGGATTGACTTGTTTCCCCAAGCCGTCCCTGCAATTGCTTCTTGTACGACTGTTCAGAGTGTCTTCCTCGTACAGTGTATTCAAAATTATCATGGGACTCTCCTTGCCGATGAAAGGTATCAATACTCCAGGGCAAGCCCTGGACTCAGGAGGCGTTGCCTCCTTTTCCGCCCCAAGGGACGGGGTATCTTACCTTGCTTTCCCGGCACTCGCTCCAGAGAGGAACCATCATGCTGATTCCTTTCCTCTCGCTCCGTTGGGGAATCAAATTGGTCTTTCGGAAGGTGGGATAAATATCCAGCAAGTCGCTCCCCACCCGAACCTACATCTTCAGCCTCCCGAGATCGAGACCTGATAATTTGAGGATTCAACAACTCTAAAGACTTCAATCCTTCCGCAAAAGTTTTAATTGCGGCTACCTCGGGCATGGTCTCTGGATCATTGATCAAGAAGGAGAGAATAGAGCCAGTATAGTTGTAGTCTTTTGCACTAGCAGTAATTCTATCATGACCTCTTCTATACCTAAGAATGCCATCTGACAACTGCATTACAGTATCCGACCCAACAACTATTGACTCAACTGTACATCTAGAGACCATTGGATTGAATACCCCTTTCCACTGATAGGAAGAAGTGCCTGCAGATATCATCAGGTCAAAAGCAACATTTTTTTCTTAGACAATCTACTTGTCAACTCGTTTAGCTTCCATCCTCTTGTCTTAAGCCATACTTCAATATCACCTAATGCGAGATGATGCACAAAATCCATCGCTTGGAGTATGGTGGACTTACCTGCCCCATTGGTTCCTACAAGGCAAGAAATCTTTATTCTTTGCTGAAGAAAAGCTTAAAATTATCTATAGCACACTGCCTAAGCATTCTAGCCTCCGTGGTTGCGGACAGCAAAAAAATTACATATCCTATTTATAATTGAGGCAAATCAAAACTACAACCTTGAATGGTAGGTGCTTTTGCCATGCTTTGCCCTGGACGTGCATCATGATAGTTTGACCGAACCACAATTTTTAGGTATTATGGCAATACGAGTGAAATAGGAAGTAATGTTTTGGGAATACCGTCGACAAAGAGAAGCGAAATAGCATACAACCAGATTAAAGAGTGGTTACTGAGCGGATCAGCAAGACCTCAGGAAGTCTTTTCGTCGTATAAAATATCGGAAACACTCAATTTGAGCAGAACGCCCGTGACTGCAGCACTCAAGCAACTCGAACATGAAGGGTTCATCGAAATCATTCCCCAGGTTGGCTGTATGATACGGTACCCAGACCCTGCCGAAGTGCAGGAAACCTTCCTTATACGGGCGGTTTTAGAAGGCCTTGCAGCGGAGATAGCTGCTAAAGAATGTACTGAAGAGGATATTCAAAAACTAAAAAAAATTTATGCCGACAGTATCGCAGCCGCGGAAAAGAACGACCTCATCGAATACGCGAAATGTAATCGGCTTTTCCATTTGGAGATTACCGGTCTTTCAAGAATGGAACGGCTCATCTCCCTCGACAAACAGTTCTGGGAAAACGTAAGCTACCAAGCAGCGAGCGTCGAATTTCTCTTGGAAAGACATGACGTTTCAATTAAGCAACATGAAAAAATTCTCAATGCTATCGAGAAAAAGAACGGGGTTTTGGCCCGCACGCTTGTGGAAGCCCATTTACGGGAGTGCACCGACGATTTCTGCAAAACACTATAAAAAGCACAATCCGGAAAGATAATTTTCTGTGGCCAGAAGATAGGGTCATAGACAAGCAATATGCAATCTTTAAACCAACAGGTGGCTTGACTGTGCTGGAGAATTCAGTACCCGTGGCAACTCTCCCGCCTGGAGTCGGGGGTCTTCTCGTGCTCTTTCTTATAAGACATATCATCCTCATACCGTAGAAAATGACCCGGTACGTCAGGTCCACTGTGGTATGATTCTTCAACGAAACAAAGTCCCTTATTGAGCATTTGCTCTTTTGGTGACACTCGGGCTTCAGTATAGATAACAGCGTACGGATTATCGATGATAGTTCCCGGAAAAATATAGCCCGTCAGTGTATATCCTTGAAGAAGATCCACCATGAAGGTTTTGAGGAGAGAGCTATTCCACACGCACTATAACGAGTATAGCAAAGAAACCGTACATATCTTTTAGGCCTGCGACTTCTTGGCAGAACTCCTATCTGCAAGGGAATGACCCCAAGGATGGTACTCCAAGCAGAGCTCGTGCATGAGCTCTGCTTCACAGGAGACCCTAAGAACAACCTAAGAACAAATAACACCAAAAATAATTTGACATTAGAATGCTAGCATGCTAGCATTTCTATATCAAACTGTGTAGGAGGTTTTTTATGAGTCTAAAGTTCAAAGCAAAAGATGTCCGTGGAATTTTCAATATCATGCCCACGCCAGCCACCGCGGATGCGACGCGATGGGATTGCGTCGATTCGGTGGATTATGAGGAGTCTGCAAGAATAGTCAATATGCTCATTGACAACCATGTGGATGCAATCTTGACTAATGGTACTTTCGGAGAGTGTGCCTCCCTAACCGAATCTGAATGGAGAAAATTTAACCAAACGGTAATCACCACGGCTAATGGAAGGGTACCCGTATTCTCGGGCGCAACAACTCTCAACACAAGGGACACAATCAGTCGTTCCAGAGAAATGATGGACATGGGAGCAACCGGTCTATTTCTTGGACGACCCATGTGGCAGGAAATGGATGAAGATGCAATTGTAGGTTACTACAGCGATATAGCGGAGGCTCTTCCCGATGCACCCATTATCGTGTACGACAACCCTGAGGCATTCAAGGGCAAGCTGACACCCAAGACATATGGAAGGTTGGCAAAAATTCCCAATATAGTCGCATCAAAATACATATCTGTGGGCCCTCAATATCTCGCAGATGTAGCAGCGGCCGGTGACAATATTGTGATTATGCCATTGGATAGCGACTGGTATTTCGCATGGAAATGGGCACCGGAAAAGGCTAAAGCAACATGGACCGGAAGTGGCAATTGTGGCATGGCACCGCTCCTTGCTCTAAAGCATGCTATTGAAACAGGGGATGACACGCTTGCAAGAACCATAACGCTTGAACTCCGAGATGCATATAAAACACTTTTCCCGCGAGGCAGTTTTCACGAATTCTCTATTTACAACGTTCAGATTGAGAAGGCTCGTTTCAACGCAGCGGGTTTAGTCAAGGCAGGACCCTGCAGGCCTCCCTATAATCGGGTACCAGAGGAAATCACCAAAGGTGCGGTTACAACTGGGCAGAAGTACGCAGCACTTCAAGAGAAATATGCGAGTAACTGATGGTCGGTGAGTTGACAAGATACCGTCGCGTTTTAATCAAAAACGCGACGGCATACACTATAATAGGAGGCAACAATGCTTAATATGGAGAAAGGGGCATCGATAGGGAAATCTGCAAAGGATTTCAGGAAAAGTCTGACACCTGCAGGTATAGGTGTGTCCATCGCCGTTACATTGTTCGGAATGGGTCCTGTTTTCCTGCTTCTGAAGCTTATGAACGATGCTAACCTCGCCAATAATGTGGCAATTTCGTGGTTGACAATTATTTTTGCCGTTGGCGGGGTCCTAACGATTATTTTTTCCTTGTACTACAGACAGCCAATACAATTCGCATTCTCGATACCAGCTATGGCGATTATCGCCGGTGCCTTGCAGAGATACGCTTTTAGTGACATCCTGGGTGCAATTGTTTTGTCCGGTCTTTTGGTCCTGTTGCTAGGTGTAACAGGTCTATTCAAAGCCTTTCTGCGATACATTCCGATACCTGTTATCCAGGGAATGATTGCGGGAGCCCTTGTAACTTTTGGGATTGCGATTATAAAAGCAATAGAAGTTGAACCTGTTGTGGCTGGAGGTACATTCCTCGTCTTCATTATTTTTAGTCTTTTTCCTGCGGTTTCGCGTAGATTTCCACCCATCCTGAGCGCAATGATACTTGGTTTTGTTATCACACTGCTTGTTGGAAAAGTAAACATAAGCGACATTAACTTCCAATTTTCGTCACTAACATTTATTGCGCCGACGTTTAACATAGCTGCCATTATCGAGTTGACTATTCCACTCGCGCTGCTATCGGTGGGATTCGGCAATATCCAAGCGATTGGAATATTAAAGACTCTAGGTTACAATCCTCCTATCAACGCCTTTGTTGTACTCAGCGGAATAGGGACCATTGTAAACGCGTTTTTTGGAGGCCACAATACCGTGGTTGGTGGCCCAACGATTGCGATGATGGCGAGTCCAGATGTAGGACAAGAAGAAGAAAGGTATTCTGCTGCCGTACTTGCAGGTATCTTAATGTTGGTTGTAGCCGCCATTGCGCCGCTGGCTATATCATTTACGCGGGCAGTTCCTACGCCGTTCATAGATGTCCTTGCAGGTATTGCCATGCTAACTGTAATAGCCAACAATTTCTCGAAGGCATTCAGCTCTAACCTGAAGATGGGCGCATTGTTCTCCTTGCTTATCACTATGAGCCAGATAAAAATATTCAATATTGGATCTACTCTCTGGGCAATTTTGGGTGGAACGCTCATCTGTATACTTCTTGAAAGAAAAGAGTATCTTAAGACCATTCGTGAGGCAAATTAGGCTATATGGGAAGAGAACGTGATGGTCGGGGTGACAATGAGTTGAGCAGACCGGGCTTAGCCCAGTCTGCTACCATGATTACTCACTTAACTACCTGTAGCGGTTCATGATAGGAAAAGTAATCGAGGAGTGCAAAGCTGAAACAGAAAAAATCAGCAAAAAACACCAACCCAGATCAGAATAGCCCTATGGCAACCCAGGAACGGTAGATAAGTATATTCTCCTATTGTAATAACCACCGAATATTATTGGTAAGAACGAAAGTTTTTCTGGTAATTGAGGTGGTTATATTTCACCCTTAGGGTGCTGGAGAAGGAACATGGGCGCATATATGGTGGCAAAAATCAACACTGGCGAATTTTTGTTTTATTGCAGTTGCTTCTACCATGATGTTTGCTTTGCTTTACAGTTCAGAATAGGGAACCCCCTTCAACCTACTCTACCCGGGGTGCCCGCTCTATAGCAGGGTCGGTGAAGATATCCTTCTCATCAAAACTGGGAGTGGAGAACTCAGAGACCACAGCCCCTTCACTCCCTGCCTCGAACCAATGTTTGGTATTGGGGCTCAGGGTATATTGCTCACCTGGGCGGAGTACAATCTCATGGAAGACAGTATAAACTCCTTCCTTTTCCTTGGCATTACGGTTCTCTGTGGGTTTTCCGTCCACATACAGGTAAACTTCCCCCCACCGGCAACGAAAGGTCTCTTCCTTGCCAATGTATGACCCAAATGCCGGATGGCGATGTTCAGGGCACCTCTGGTGGGGAAACAGTACCAGCTCCTTCGCACACACGCGGTCAGTATTGAGGTAGGTGACCAACTCAAGACCCGTGTTATAAAGGTCGTTAAGGCCGAAATCAGCGACCTCAACGTTCCCCTTCTCTTCATCGGTAAGAACGATTCCAGCCTTCTCAAAGAACGAAAGCGTCCGTTTCACTGCCTCTTTATATAGCTCTCTGCTGATCATCCTATACCTCCCTAGGTTCTACTCTTAGTATTTGAGATCGGAAGCCACAAGCATCTTCTCAAACAGTTCCCTGGCCTTGTCCCTGCTCAAGTTCATCAAGGGATCACTCAGGAAGGCGGCAAAGAGCAACTCATTGTCCTTGTTCCAGATTGCCTCCAGGGTCATCTCTTGCACATCACTGACCTGCTTGATTAAATTCTGGATTGCAAGTGGTGGATCACTAGCGACAATCGGTCTGATTGAATCTTCACTCAACACACCATTGCTCTCGACAATCCTGCCCTTGGGCAGGTAACTAATCTGTCCTTCATTGGGTCGGTTGATATTGGTGACCATGCTCTTGTCGCCCATCAGACAACGCATGATATCCACGCCTTCCTCGTCAGAGAGCTCTGCCTTCAGATCCTCGTCCTTAAAGACACGCTCCCTCTTCTCCTTGGCAGTTCTTTCTCGCCATGAGTACGGAGTCCTGATCACCCCATAGGTGTGCAGGTTCTCATCACTGGTAAGGAACCAGGGGACGAATTCAGCCAGGTGACGGTCACCAGCCGCCCCAAGAGCACCGAAATCCCTCAGGAAGCTGAGTGCAATCTTCTGGTCACAGTCGAACCAATTCTCTTCCTCCAATCGCTGCTTTGCAACAGCAGTTCCATCACTGAAGGTAGCACTATCCTGAGCAAGCTCAATGAGCTTTGGCATCAGGTCATGGGTCTTCCAGTATGCCTTGGTCACGAAGGTGAAGTGATTCACACCGGTAAGATCGATCTTAATCTCCCTTCTATCGGGAACCGGAACATCAAACCACTCAGCCACTTTCTCAGCAAGGAAGTTCTGGGTATGGAACACTTCATGGCAGCATCCCAGTGCCTTGATACCGGGGAACGCTCTATAGAGTGCTGCGGTACAGAGCGTCATGGGATTGGTGTAGTTGATAACCCAGGCATCAGGACAGTATTGCTTTACTTGCTCGGCAATCTCGAAGAACAAAGGGACAGCACGTCGAGCTCTCATAATGCCACCAGGGCCAGTGGTATCCCCTACTGACTGGAGAATTCCGTACTCCTCAGGAAGCACCAAGTCGCCATAGCGACACGCTGTCTTTCCGGGTTCTATGGAAATGATTACTAGGTCACAACCAGCCAGTGCTTTCCCGATTACATCCTCTGCAATAACACGGAATCGCCCTTCACTGTTGTTTACCTTGAATACACGTTCTGCAACTGCCACGTTGTTGTGTGCTGCTTGTTTATCAATATCGTACAGAACCAAAGTACCGTGAGTCATGGTGTTATACGCAAGATCCTTCATGAACTGGATGGCCCAAAGCCGGCCACCACCTCCAATAATACAGATACGAGTTTCTTTCATCCGCTTCTTCCTCCCAGTACTCTCATTCTCCCTATCATAGTAACAGATGAACAGCCCATGTACCTTGACATTGGGTATCTTTTTTTGACATTTCTCCCTAAATGGTGTATTACCTTAGAGCATGTATAGCTTGGTTATCGTTGACGACGAGACAGAACTTCTGGAAGGACTTACCCACTACTTCCCCTGGGAATCCATTGGATTCTCCGTTATTGGATCCTTCCGTGATGCGCGAAGCGCACTCGCATTCTGTAAAGACCATCACGCTGATGTACTCCTTACCGACATACGAATGCCTTTCATGAGTGGGTTGCAGTTGATCAAGGAGCTGAAGCAACTTACTTCTGCACCCCAGTTTTGCATCATGAGTGCATACGATGACTTTGGCTATGCTAAAGAGGCAATCGGATATGGAGTCCTGGAGTATTTAGTAAAACCTTCCTCGTTCGAGGAAATCAAACACACCTTTGAGAAAATTCGGTACGTGTTGGATGGATCCACCCCTGCAGTAGTGAATACATCCTCATTTGCTTCTTCCAACCCTTTGGTCACAAAAACCTTGGCCATCATTGAAAAGAAACTCAGCAGTTGTACCTTGCAGAATATTGCTTCAGAGCTTGGTGTAACTACGAGTTACCTGAGTAGACTGTTCAAGGAAGAGACCACCCAGAATTTCCAGGTGTATCTGCTTGGACATAAGATGGAAGTTGCAAAACAGATGCTTACCAGCAAAGTAGGCTATAAGAACAAGGAAATTGCACAAGCCCTAGGGTATCAGGATACCCAGAACTTTTGCAGAACCTTCCGCAAGTATTGGGGCACCAGTCCCCAACAGCTGAAGAAGGAACAAGGTTTATGAATAAACGAATCATCCGTATCTTCTTCCGGCACAGCCTCCCTTTGGTTATTGTAGCCATTCTCTTAGGAGGAGGGGCAACCTTGCTGACCCAGAACTTCATCAGAAGCAACTCGATCAGGCAGGCAAGCCAGAAACTTGATGAGGTACAGGCCTATTATGATGTTATCTTGGATGAGATGGACAGTCTCTCCTTGATGTTCAGCACCAACCCCGAAATGATGAATCGTCTGCAACGGGTCCTCAGTGGAGGAGAAGTCGTCAACTTGGACAACTATCGCGAGTTCCGCCTGATCCGCTCCTTCCTTGCAGCCCCTGCCAATGCAAGACCCTATATCCATGACATCTACGTCTACTTGGACAACCCGCAGCACCTGGTACTCTCCAGCGATCTTGCTTTCACTGCCATTGCCTATATGGAGGATTCCTCTTGGTATGAGACCTACAAAAAGCTTCCTCCAGAAAACCAAAGCTACTCACAGAGGGTCACACTCAAGGAAGGAACACCGGTAGAACAACATATTATTCGCATCTTGAGGCCAATCACCAACCCAGTCAACGAACGTATCGGGGTAATTGTGCTGGATATCAAGGAACAATCGCTTTCAGGGGCCTACCATTTCCAAGAGGGCGAGATTCTCACGGTCCACAACCGTGACGGACAGTTGCTCTTTTCAAATCCAGAAGACCATGTGGTATATAATGAAGAGGACATGTACTACTTCCAAGCATTCTCTGGGAAGTATGGGTGGAAATACACCCTCGGAATGTATGAACCAATTCTCTACCGTCTCTCCACAACCCTGCTCTACTATACCATTGCCCTGACAGTCATCGCCCTGCTACTTGGCCTCTTTCTCACACACCGTACCAATCGGCAGGAACGAAAGTTCCTTGCCAATGTAATGCAACAGCTGAGCCAAGTAGGAGAAGCAGACTTCACCGAGGAAAATTCAGAAAAGTATCGAAACATCTTTGACTACCTCAACCATCATGTCATCAAGACCTTCCTTGAACAGGACTACCTCAGGTGGCAGACTGAGGCAATGGAGTACCGTGCCCTGCAGATGCAGGTCAATCCCCACTTTCTATTCAATACCTTGGATACCATCAACTGGAAGGCAGTAAAACTTGCTTCCGGGGAAAACGATGTTTCTACTATGATCCAGCTCCTCTCGAAACTGCTCAAGTACTCATTACAGGTAGACGACTTCTCAGGTGTCCCTCTTTCCAAGGAACTTGAACAGACTGAGTACTACATCCAATTGCAACACATCCGTTTCAAGCAGGCTTTCACCTGTGAAAAGAATATTGATCCTTCACTCCTTGACGTCCGCGTGCCTGCAATGCTGTTGCAACCCATCCTGGAGAATGCATTCAACCACGGCTTCAAGGAGGACGAGCCCCTGCATATCACCATCAGCGCAACACAAGTGGATAACAGGATGCAGATTGTGGTTGCCAATGACGGAAAAAGCATGAGCCAAGAAGACGTTGATGCAATCAACCAGAGCAGAGCAGATGTACTGCAGAAAAAAAGTTCCCTAGGGCTGTTGAACATCAATAAACGGCTGATGCTCTTCACCCAAGGGAAATCCTCGATTGTCGTTGCGAGGAAGGAGGAAGCCGGGGTTACAGTCACCCTGCATCTTCCACTCAAAAGAGAGGAATGATCAGGTTTTCATTCCGGTTGTAGCAATTCCCTCCACAAAGTATTTCTGTGCTGCAAAGAAAAGAATTACAGGAGGGAGTATTGAGACCAGGCTCATCGCATTGATCTGGTTCCAATCGAACTCGGTGGAGATATCCATCGTCATCCGTAGGCCCAATGCCACAGGATACTTGGCCACACTACTGATATAAATCAATACATTGAAGAAATCGTTCCATGTCCAGACAAACTGGAATACGATGACTGAGAAAATGGCTGACTTACACAGTGGCAAGAGCAATTCCTTGAGAATTACAAAGCTATTACACCCATCAAGCTTCCCTGATTCATCAATCTCCAAGGGTAGACCCCTGAAAAACTGGACCATCATGAAGTTGAAGAAGGGAAAGCTTCCCAGCATTGCGGGAACGATAAAGGGGAGATAGGTATCCAACCAACCCAATTTCTTGAAGAAGATATAGCGGGGAATGATGATTACCGTTGCAGGTAGCATCAAGGTTGCAATCATGATGTAGAACAGCGTTTTCTTGAATGGAAAATTGAAACGGGCAAATCCATACCCCACCAGCGTTGCGCTGATGGCAGTGAAGATTACCGTAGGAATCACCATGAGAAAGGTGTTGCTCATGAAAGTGGAAAACCCATATTGTCCGGTCCCTTTCCACCCAGCAGCAAAGGCACCAAAGACAGGGTTTTTCGGGATCAGACCAATAGCTCCAAACATCTCTTCATTGGTTTTGAACGCAGCCCCGATCATCCACAGCAGCGGGTAGATCATGATATAGGCGAGCAGTATCAAGAAGATATAGGAGACAATCCTTGAGATAGATGTATGTTTCTTAATCATATCGAATCTCCATAGTGTACCCATGACTCCGAGCTGCGGAATGTCAAACTGGTAAAGAAGAGAATAATAGCAAACAGAATCCATGAAAGCGCTGAGGCGTACCCCATCTTAAAAAACTTGAAGCCCTGATCGTAGAGCATCAGACCATAGAGGTACGTCGATTTCAGAGGCCCCCCTTGGGTGATGACGAACGCACTGGTGAAGTCCTGGAATGCGTTGATCATCTGCATAATGAGGTTGAACAGAACGATGGGAGAGAGTTCAGGAATGGTAATCTTGAAGAATATACGCATCCTTCCCGCCCCGTCTATTCGTGCAGCCTCATAGAGACTGACGGGAATCTGTTTCAATCCAGCGAGGAAGAGCAACATTGAAGAACCAAATTGCCAGATAGTGACGAGGCTGATGGTTCCTAATGCCAAGCTCGGATTTCCCAACCAATCGATGGCAGGAATCCCTATGGTGGCAATGATGTTGTTTATCACCCCTTGGTTCATGAACAGGTACTTCCAAAGCACGCTGATAGCTACGCTTCCACCCAAAATGGAAGGGATATAGTACAGGGTACGAAACAAGTTGATACCCTTGATTTTCTGATTGAGAATGATTGCGACCAAGAGAGCAAAGCCAATCTTAAGAGGAACGGCAATCAGTACATAGTAAAACGTCACCTTCAAGGACTGCAGGAAAGTAGCATCGGCAGTAAAGATTTTCTTGTAGTTGGCAAGTCCAAGAAACTTCGGATCACCCAGCAACTGGAACTGTGTAAATGAGTACCAGAGGGAGTTGACCAAGGGAACAAGCTGGAGAAGCAAGAACCCGATGACCCATGGCAGGATGTAGAGATATCCCGTATATGTGTAGTTCTTTTGCGAGCGTTTTAGCATCTCAATACCCTTTAAGACCTACCACCCGCCAAGTGGCGGATGGTAGAATTGTGCGATTTACAGGGAAGCAAGTGTTGCTTCCAGATTCTTGATCAGTTTGGCAGAAGCTTCTTCAGGAGTAAGTCTTCCAAATCCAAATTCATCGATGACATCCTGCATTACCTGTATGACTTCACTGTTCATCTGGTAGACGCTCTGTGGGTCACCAGCCTGAGCAATGCCTTCATTGGTTGCCTTCTCCACCATTTCGGAAATCATGCCTTTTTCAGCGAGGACACTTCTTCCGATTGCTGTAGAAGGGATACCACGCGCAAGACCCAACTTCTCGATAGCCTCAGCATCGGTGAACAAGTAGGCCAGAAGCTTGATAGCTTCATCCTTGTTCTTGGAGTTGTTGTTGACTACAAAGATCTGGGAAGGGCGCATCAAGATACCGGTGTTTACAGCGCCATCCATAACGGGGAATTGACGGGTTTCAAAGTTAGGTCTTCCAGCAAAGTCCTTCTCCATGGAGCTTACAAAAATCCTTGCAGCTGCCATCTTGCCGTTGATCCAATCAGGATTTTCCTGGAACTTCTGATAGAAGAGGGATGTCTGTCTGAAGGGAGCAATGATGCCTTCGTCGAACCAACGCTTGAAGTAGGTGAACGCTTCGGTTCCCTGCGCTTCAGTGAAAGCAACCTGCTTGTTATCATCGACCACTGCACCGGCAAGCTGGGCAATATAGATTTCTAACCAGGCGCGAAGATTGTCAGGAGTAGCCCCACTGAAGTAGCTGCTGGGATCCTGTTCATTGATCTTCTTACCTTCACTGATTATGTTTTCCCAAGTCCACTTGGTGTTGGGATCAATTCCGAAATCAGCAAGCATTTTGGTGTCTACCACAAAGGTATTGACGTTGGTTCCAGTGGGAAGCCCCATCAACTTACCATCATAGGAGCAGTAGTTCTTCAGGAAAGCAGCATCAAACTGAGAAAGATCAACCATGGAATCATCGATGACAGTGAACACATCGCCTTTCGAGGAAAGCTCTGCGAGCCAAGGCTGGTCAATCTGGATGATGTCAGCAGCAGTGCCCCCAGCAATCTGGGTCACTAGCTTCTGGTAGTAACCATCCCAACCACCATACTCTCCTTCCAACTTGACATTGGGATTCTTTGCCATGTAGGCATCCATTGCTGCAAGAGTCGGGGTATGACGAGAATCGCCACCCCACCAGGAGAGACGCAGGGTTACAGGGCCGTCTTCCTTTGCAACTTCTTTTGAACCAGTTGCGAATACTGTTCCCATAGCCAAAAAAGCAATGAGCAGTAAAATAAGCATTCTTTTCATTAACAAGCCTCCATTTGTGTTTTTGATAGCTCTATTCTGTAGGGGTTTTCTCCCAGTTGCCAGCAAGAGAGTTTTGACAAAGTTGTATCATCTTTTGACATTCAGAGAAAACCTTTTCTACGTTGACGAGTGGATCAAACCCAAGTAGGGTACAGGAAACATGGGGAAATCACCATGCCTATCATTGATTCCCATGCACATGTATTCACTGAGCTCTGTGGTTTTGGAGCCGACGGAGAGCTTCGCTCCATCGGTGGCGGGAAGGTCTGTTGGGCTATTGGGGTAGTGATTGATCTCATACCCCAAAGCTATGGGGATACCTTGCTCTGATGCTAATAGTCATCTGCCTTCTCATGAGTCCCCGAGGTCACCACACCACAAAAGGGATCTCTAAGAGGGCTTAACAGTGATGAAACGGGAGAATATTTACTTTGACCTTGCCGCCCTTCATCACAAGGTACGGCCTGAAGCGTATCCGTTCCCAACCGCGAAGGATTTCATATTGCTCAAACCTTCGTAGGAGCGGACCACTTGATGTGGGGCACCGATGTACCTTCCACCTTGGTGCAATATAGCTACCAGGGGCTTTTGGACTACCAGTGGGAGCTGTTTACAGAGGAAGAGCGTAAGCTGGTCTTTCACGATACAGCTGAAAGAATCTATTTTCCAAAATAATACAGGTACCCAAACTTTCATTGCTCTTTACTGCTTCTCTTTACGAAGGAATATATTCAGGGGTATACTTAATGCCTACTACTTTACTAGGTATAACGAAATATTCATGCATATATTTCAATCTTATCTTGAGGAAATTGCTGATGAGAAGCACCAAAAGAAGATGGAAACATTACTCACGTGGGTTCATGAGACATTTCCAACACTCGGAATGAGAATTGCCTGGAGTCAACCCATGTTCACTGACCATGAAACATTCATAATCGGTTTCAGCAGGGCAAAAGCACACATCAGTGTTGCATCTGAAAGCAAATCAATCGAGAAATTCTCAGATGATCTTTCAAAGGCAAAACTGTCAGCTACCAAGGAGTTGTTCAGGATCACTTGGGAGCAGGAAATCCCCTACTCCATTCTTGAGAGAATCATTCGCTTCAATATTGAGGATAAGAAGGAGTGTTCAATATTCTGGAGGAAGTAAAGACCCTTGCTGGAATTTTACAGTGTGGGGAGACCGATACGGCGCATTATGAGCAATCGCCCAACCCCATGTAAAAGGGCGATAGGGAGCAACACGACACTGAGCACTTGCATGCCCAACTCATAGAAAAGAGAACTGCCATGATATGGATGCCCTTTCAGTCTCGAGATAAATGCACTGAACGGAATACCATAGATATTTCCTACCTGCATCATCCTAATTGCTGATAGCATAACCCTGGCTTCATTGATGCCGTAGGTTTCTTCAATCATTCGATAGGTTTCCATGTCAGGAGACCCTCCGGTATCTGCAAAGTGTTGTGCAAACATGATTGCTTTTCCTTCCTCTGGTCTGATGAGAGAGCCATCCCCACTGAGGAGGCTATAGATTTCCTCACTGCTTATACCTTGTTTCAATGCCATTTGAGTATGAGCATATGAGCATGCTGCACACCCGTTTACCTCGGTCACTGCTAGTTGCATGCGCTCGAGCAATTCGAAGGAAACAACCTTATTTTTCCGATTATATTTCAATCCTGAGACTGCTTCAGGGACCAACAAGATTCCACGATACAAGTCTCGGACGGTAAATTTTCGCTTGTATGCCTCTCTCTTGAGTACTTCGCTTGGTATTGTATCCTCATGCATCATACGTTCCGTCCTTCAGCATATCTGGCTCGGTTCACCTAAAAGGTACCACACCTCTAGCAAACAGCATAGGTAGTGCATCTTGAAATCAACGTTGTTATTGCTTGTAGCAAACTATTTTCTGGTAATACTGGCATCAGAGTGATTCTGTACAAGCACCTTTAGCTCTGTATTTCTGCTTGTATAAAGATATCCACAGGTAACAGAGGTAATGGGAGCAACCAGTACCAAGGCTATACATCCAACCATGGTATGGAGGATTTCTGCTGCAACACTAGGAGAGTTAAGAATGCTCATCACCGGTGTTCCCTGTGCCATGTACACCATCATAATGGTAAGATAACTCCCGATATACGCGAGCAAGAGTGTCGTGGTCTGGCTCCCCACCACTGATTTGCCAATATTCATTCCGCTTCGTATCAACTCAGTACGACTGATGGTAGGATGGTGGTATTGTACTTCATCTAGTGCAGAACTGATATCAATGGCCAAATCGAGCAAGGCTCCCAGACAGGAGAGGTAGATTGCAGCTTGAAATACCTTGGTCAACTGCATACCCTCATAGCCGGCAAACAGCAATGATTCCGACCAAGGCATCACAGCCCCATGTAATTTTAAATACCATGTTCCCCACATGGAAAAGAGCACGGTAAGAACAGAGCATATGATAGTCCCAATGATTGCTGCATAGGCTTTTTTCGTCAGCCCGGCTACCAACAGCAAGCAAGAAACAGCAAGAAAGGTTCCCACCAGCAGGGAAACAAGCATGGGCTCATACCCCTTGAGGGTAGCGGGAATGAGTACTTTCCAGATAAGCAAAAAGGCCAGAGCAAACGAGACTATGGTTCTGATTCCAGTCCTTCCAGAGAAGACGATGAGTCCTATAGCAAAGAGTGCCAGGAGCAGTAGCTCCTTGGAGAAGCGGTAGTGGCTGACCATGTTGGTAAATAAAATCTCTTTGTCCGTGTCCTGTTCTACCAATACCCAGGCAATATCCCCTTCTTCATATACCGAGTCAAATTCGAGCTTTCCGTTGAGGAGGTTTATAGCCTCAGTCTGTTTGCCTGCATGAGGCCCTGTAAGTATCTCTATCGTGCAGATTTGTTCACCCATCCGAACCACCCCAGTCTGGTACATATTGGAGTTGTCCAAGGATACAACTCTTGCCTTGCTTCCAACCGCATTGACATAGATCTCTCGCTCAAACCCAGTTGGAATCATCACGAGAAGAAGAACCACTGTAAGCAAGATTACCAGCAACCACCACTCTTTATACCTATGTATTGTTTTCTTCATAACCACTCCCTTCCGAGACAGCTTCCCCCTCTCTGAGGAGGGGGAAGCAAACAAGGTTCAAGACTGTATCAGACAATGCCGACCAGCGTTTTCAGTTTGGTATATACATCGGTATTGTCGTAGGAACCTGCAAACAACTCGGCTCCAACACCATATGCATATACACCTACCGGAGTACCAGTATGCGCATAGCTCGTCCAACCGATTCCTGCTTTATTGTTCAATATGTGAGTCAAGGTGACCGAGAACGGGTTATAGCTTCCGTACAATTGATAGCTCAACTGGTCACTTTCCCTGCTGCTTTCAGGCATCATTGCCTGCTTGAAGGCTTTCTCCAATCGTGAATACTCGAATTCGCTCAACACCAGCGCATCATCGGAAGCCTTGCTTCCAGGAGAAGCCAACCCAAAGTACTCTTCTACCAGCACCATTGCTTGTCTAAAACTCAGATTGGGGTTCTGAGCAATTATATCACTCATGATCTCATCGAAAGCAATGTAAGAGGCTTTCTGGTTTTCAAGGATGTTGAATGCTGTATTGTATCCAGTTGAGGCAAACCCAATGGTCATTCCACCTGTTTCGTGGTCACCGGTTACTACAATCAAAGTCTCTTCAGGATGGGCTTTAGCAAATCTGACTGCTTCCTGAATTGCCTCATCGAATGCAAGCAAATCCCTGATTTCTGAGGCAGCATCATTGGCATGACAAGCCCAGTCGATCTTTCCCGACTCAACCATCATGAAGAAGCCCTTCTCATTGTCCAGGACATCAATCCCCTTCTTTACGAACTGAGCCAAGGTAACATCACTTGCATCCATGTCAATGGCATACGGCATTGCCCCCCCATCCTGCAATCGTGGACTCTGTGCATAGACCTTTCCGCTATCGCTTGAAAGTGAAAGTATTTCGTTCTTGTCATCTGTAACCAAATACCCTTGTTCTTCCAGTAAGGTGTAGATGCTCTTCTTTCCACCATCCTCAGCCTTGTTGACCGAACCACCCGCAAAGTAGTCAAAACCACTATTTGCCATCTGTACTCCGATGTCATAGTAGTTGTTCCGTGAGGGAACATGGGCATAGTAGGCAGCGGGAGTTGCATGGTTGAGGGTTACAGTTGATACCACCCCTACTTTCCAATCTTTCTGTTCTTTAAGACTTTCTGTGATGGTTTTTCCAACAAACTGTTTGTCTACACCTAATCCAAGGACTCCACTGTGAGTTTTGTAGCCCGAGGATAGGCTGGTTGCTGTTGAGGCAGAATCAGGACAGAAGGAGGTGGCATCATAGGTTGTCTGCAATCCAACTACTGGAAATTCAGTGAAGGTAAGGTTCGCCAAGGAAATAGAGCCTTTGGTGTTGTTCCCTTTTAAAACCTGGGCAGCGTTGATCTGCACATGACTCATTCCATCGCCGATGAACATAAAGAGTAACTGCTCAGGTCTCCCAAGCAGATTTTAGCCCAGAAAAGCCAGGGAGAATGAGTTGTTGAACAATTGTGTTAGGGCCTCGAATGCATTTCCACCATTCTTTCTGACTGTGTCAATGATGGAGAAAATCGTACAGAAGTTGGACCCGCCTTCAAAGGAACGGAAGGTCCCTGCTATCTTCATCTTTAGTTTGCTCAGTCTAAAGCTCTTCTCGCCGATATTGTTAGAGAAGGGAACCCTGAAGTCAGTGAAGAATCTCAGTACGTCATCCTTCAGGTCCCTGAGCCTTTCGATGAGGTTTCGCACCTTTTCCTTCTTCGGCCTGCCCCGTTTCTTTACCTTCGGTTCCTGGAAGGGATTCCTTGAGAAAGCCCTTTCAAGGATCCGGTCATACTGCCTGCTGAAATCAGCCTGCATCTTCTTCGGGGCACAGCCGATCCCCTGCTCCATAAGTTCCCTCTTGGTCTTGTAGAGGGTTTCAAGCAGCTTCTGCATCGACCGGGCCCACCGTTGCTTACTGTTCTGGATGACTCCCTCCAGCTCCCTGTCTATGTGGGCTCCGCACACTGCATGGGTGGCAGAGCTGAACTGCTCATTGTAATAGGAACTCCAGCAATCATGGACGGCTACTCCCTCGAACTGATTCAGGACACCACCGGCAAGGATGCCTTCCACCCCCCGCCTGGGGTGGGAGCTGATGAGCGTGACCTGCTCGGTTGATGCGGTGTGCGCCCAGTGCACCTTCCCCTTCACCCTGATGCCTGTCTCGTCAAAATGTACGATATCAGAAGCAGTTACATGCCTTTTCAGCTCGGGGACAAGTAAATTGCACCGCTCGGCACAATCAGAGAGGATGTTGCATACCGTACCTTCGCTCACCGATATGCCGCACATGCCTTCCATCAGCTCACAGATTCTCGAAACGCTGACCATGCCGAACGAGGAGAGGGAGACAACCATCGCCTTGAGGTTGCTCCCGTATTGCAGGTAGGTGTTTACCCCCTGGGGATAGTTACCGGTGACGGTCAGCCCGCTCTTGGGGCAGATGCCCTGGAGACGGTCATACCTGCTTTGCTCTGAGACGATGCGTACATCCACCACATTCCTCGAATCGATGACACAAAAGGATGAGCTGCACGTTCCGGCAAGCTGGCACTGGGCACACTGCGAAGGAAGGCAGCGGTGAACGGCATCAGGGGTTTCCTTGAGAAGCAGGGTTGTACCCTCATGGCCTTTCTGGCCCCCAGACTTTTTCTTGGGGGAAGACGATCCCCCCTTGTTGATGGAGGAGGGCTTTGGCTTGTTGAAGAAATCAGTGGAGGATGGCTTGCTGCTGTTCCGGCTGTTCTTGTTCTTCTGCTCCTCAAGCTGCGCTATCCTTGCATCCTTGGATGCTATGATCTGTTTGAGCTCATCAATGGTACAAGAAAGCTTGTCGATGATCTGGGCCTGAGTCTTGTTCTGATCAGTGAGCTCGGAGAGCTGGGAAGACTGTTTGATTCCCTGCAGGACCAGTTTCTCATTGGTCGCGGAAAGACGGTCAATCTTGCGATTGAGTCGTTCAAATTCCTTCTTCCAAGTATCTTCTGGTGCCATCTAAATCCTATCTCCACTTAAAGATAGTATAACATATTTCCTATTAAATTGCAACTGGAATTCGTTAATTTGCAAGGAATTACATCAAGATTTGGAGGACTTTTCTGACCTGTTGGAAGGGTGATTGGGTGCTTAAAATCGATAGCAAAAACATGGGTGGAAAACAAAGATTGCTCAAGAAGAAAAACCTATACCTGAGCAGTTACCATAAAGACATACTTGGGTGTTTTTTCTGTACTCTGTTCTGAGACTTTCCAAGTAGTTGCACTCTCTCCTGCAGGCTGAGCTACAAGACCCAAGGTGACTGCTGCCAAAAGCAACATTACCAGAATCAATCGTTTCTTCATGACTTCCTCCATAAGGAATATTGAGATGGCTCAACTATGGGGAATGCTTGTAAGCAAACGATGCAAAAACCATGAGAAAGTCTTAAGAAAAGTGTTATGATGAAGACATGGTTGTCAACAAGCCTGCCCTCCTAAGTGAGATGGGCTTATTTCCCTATCAACAACATCAGCAAATCCTTGACGCCATCCACGACAGCAACACTGGCGGTCTCCTTGTAAGCAGCATTTCTTGCTCGTCAATCGAGGCTTCGTATCTGGTCAGCTAGGACAACTCCAGATGTCGATCCGATACCACTGGATAGGGATATCTCGAACGAATAACCCTTTTTCTTATTCGTAATCGGACAAATTAACGCCAACCCTATCTTGTTGTATTTCTTGGGGCTTACTACCAATCCAGGTCTTCTTTCGGCTTGCCCACCACCAGGCGGAGGAGTGAAGTCCAGCCACACAATGTCCCCTTCCTCAGGGACGTAAGCATCACTTATCATACTTCGCCCCCTGCCTCGTCTCCAAAGAGTTCAGGACCATACATATTCTCTGGGCTTATTCTTTCCAAAAGAAGATCCAATGTTTCTTCACGTGTTGGTTTCCTTGGAAAAATCATTATTCCGTCCCCAACCCTCTCCAGTTCCACAACAGTACCATTATCCAGATGCAACTCCTGCAATAGTAGTTTCGGAAGTCGGATACCTGAACTGTTCCCCCATTTCTGGATGGTTGTCTTCATATACTTCTCCATATAAAAGATGTCTCATTGATATTGATAGCAATGCCTTTCCCTCCTGCATGAGTTTATACTTATGTATATACATGATTAATATATATTGAATGTGAAAACTCCAATACAACTGTTCGAACTCTGTATATACTTAACTACTCTAAGAAGAAGGTTTATATAGGTATGTACTTCAGTAGAACTATATAGGCTATAGCTTCCTAAGCAGTTCCTGCTGTACACGAGGCAGGAGATAAGGATTGAGATCAGCCAATCTTTCAAGTTGCCAGGAAAGCTCCTTATCTGCATCCATATTGAGCAGAACCAGTAGCTTTTTCCCATACCACACCGGGCCAAGACAGTGGTCCGCCATGTGGGCGGTGGCTACTGCCTGAGCGACTGCCCGGCAATAGAATTGAGTAGGTTTGTCACCTACAGTACGGGCAAAGACATGCACTTCTCGGCTCGCTTTCATTGCCTCTCCAGTCTTTGCATTTCCTTCACTCCACCTATGCCCTATTTACAATGCTGAGGAGATTACTGCTTCCTGTGGAAATTCATGGTACTCCCCAAGATGCTCTGTACAGAGAAGTGCCCACTTCATAAGAGAACGATGGTCTTCCGTAGAGAGTAAGCCTCCCCTGTGCTCCGCTACAAATAACCTATTTCTCAATTGACTTGCCTCCAGTATATGCAGTAGTTAGCACTGATCTGGCACTGTTTGTAAAGGATGTCTCATCCCAGATTTCCCAATAAGTGAGATCTGACTTTTACTGGTCTTCAGCTGTATGGCCCCCAAGTATGCAATCTCTTTCATAATCTCTACATAGAGGTTCTATAGAACACATAAAATAATTACAATAAGCGATGATTCTATACATATTTTATTACTTCATGTGCTACAATCATGGCAAGGAGCAATGCAGTGACAACACGATATGAGCGAGCATTGGGATCCCTGCTTGGGAGTTTTATAGGAGATGCTCTGGGAGCACAGACAGAGTTCAAGCGTGAAAAAATAGTTCGCCAAGCTTATCCTGATGGTATCTGGGATATGGGTGTATGTTCCCGGTATGTTGGCCTAGCTGGGCAGGTTACCGACGATAGTGAAATGGCCATTATGATGATACAAAGCATTCTAGAAAAGGGTTGCTATCAGAAGGAATCTGTTCGAAGAGCGTACCTCCGCTGGAGAGATGCAGGCCCCTTGGATATCGGAGTTACCATTTATGGAGCACTGGATGGTACTTACAATCCTCAGAGCCAGGCAAATGGAGCCCTGATGCGTATTACTCCAATAGGAATCCTGGGGAGTAATTACTCAACAACATCATTGATGCACCTTGCAGACGAGGATTGTTCCATTACCCACACCCATCCGGTTTGCAGAGACTGTAACCGTCTCTATGCTTTTGCACTCTCACTCGCTATCAGCAAGGGATGGGATGCCCAAGAGATTTATACCTATCTGGTAAAGTCAGCCCCTTCTTTAACCAAAGAACCGTCGGTTCTTGAAGCACTCTGCCGAGCAGAACATGAACCACCCAAAGATATCGATGGCCCCAACAAGGGCTGGGTATTGGTAGCTTTCCAACTTGCCTTTTATACCTTGTTGCACCAGGAGTCATTCGAACAAGGAATGGTGGATGTCATCATGCGTGCTGGCGATGCTGATACTAATGCAGTTATTTATGGGGCCTTAGCAGGAGCAATTGCAACAAGAGAAAACATGCCTGAGCGCTGGATTTCTGCCTTGAAAATCTCCAACTGCCTGCAAAGCTTGATCGACTACCCACATACACGGTTGGAACGGTTAGCTGAAAAGTGGGTCGAAGCATTGATCAATCTACCAGTGGTACAGCAACTTTCGTAAGTATTGCATTGATCCAATACTCCTTCTGCCCTCCCTGGGCGGAGGTCCTTTGTTTGCACGAGTTCCTTGAGTGAGCACCAAGGTAGTTCATCAACAAACTGTTTGAATTGTTCTTCGGTAAAACACGTGAAGGGCAGTAGGCAACACCATGATCTTTTAATGCTCTGAAACACAAGAGCCTTGTGCTCATGAGGAACATGCAACAATGATGCACATACCCAGATACCATCGAATGTATTCTCATAATGAAAGGTATCAATACCTCAGGGCAAGCCCTGGACTCAGGAGGCGTTGCCTCCTTTTCCGCCCCAAGGGACGGGGTATCTCACCTTGCTTTCCCAGCACTCGCTCCAGAGAGGAACCATCATGTTGATTCCTTTCCTCTCGCTCTGTTGGGGAATCAAGTCGTACAGACATGCTTGTCATGTCAGTTCACAGGTAGCTTGAACCATCGCTTCACTCAAATAAAAAGCTTCTACCTGATACCACAGCCTGCATCAAGAATGAGGCCACCAGAGGCGATGCAGGGAAGGGACAATGCAAAGTGGCAGGGACTAAGGTACTGCTCTGTATGCAGGTAATAGTTTTCTGATGAGTCTATTATGGACCAATCCCCATGTCCTAGTAGATGGGAATACACCAGTTCTACGATATCGTGCAAATCCTTCCGAGACAACACTGCCCGCCTCCGAGAAGGAAGCGGGCAGTAGGATATTTTCATGCAATTGTACTAGAGCAGTTCTTTGGCTGCCTCATATACTGCTTCAGAAGTAATGCCGAAGAACTTGTACAGGTCACTTGCAGGTGCTGACTCACCAAAGGAGCGCATACCTATGATCCTTCCATTCAGTCCAACGTACTTGTACCAGTAGTCTGCCCAGGCAGCTTCAACAGCAACCCTGGCTTTCACTGAAGATGGAAGTATAGCTTCCTTGTACGCAACATCCTGCTTGTCAAATACCTCTGGAGAAGGCATTGAGACCACACGGACGGCAACCTTTTCCTCAGCAAGTTTCTTCGCAGCACTGATTGCAAGCTCGACTTCACTACCGGTACCAATGAGGATAACCTCTGGCTTATCCCCTGACTCATAGAGTACATAGGCACCCCGTGCAATCTGGGAGAGCTGCTCATCGCTACGATCCTGTGGGGCAAGTCCCTGACGACTAAGCAGGAGTGCAGAGGGACCATCAGTTCTCTTAATTGCACTCTTCCAAGCAATACCAGTCTCCACAGCATCACAAGGTCTCCAAGTAACCATGTTGGGAGTCATTCTGAGGTTTGCAATCTGCTCAACCGGCTGATGGGTAGGCCCGTCTTCACCGAGGCCAATAGAGTCATGAGTAAAGACAAAGATGTTCCGGATTCCCATCAAGGCGGACATGCGTAGTGCATTGCGTGCATACTCCATGAACATGAGGAATGTAGCACCAAAAGAGAGGAACCCACCATGGAGAGCAACACCATTGAGGATTGCAGCCATGCCGAACTCACGAACTCCAAAATGGAGGTAATTGCCCTTTCCAGTCTTGGGATCAAAAGCCTCTGACCCCTTCCACTCAGTCAAGTTGGAAGGAGCAAGGTCTGCTGATCCACCCAAAAGCTCAGGGAACAAGGAACCCAATACATCAAGTGCCATCTGGCTTGCCTTTCGACTTGCTACCTTGGCCTTATCACCCTGCCAGCTCTTGATGACCTTGTCGAATTCTGCTTCCCAGTCAGTAGGGAACTGGCCGGAGAGTCTTCTTTCAAGCTCAGCAGCTTCGGATGGATATTCCTTCTTATATGAGGCAAAGAGATTATTCCACTTACCTTCAAGTTTTGCACCCCGTTCACTCTGATCCCATGCTTCATAGATATCCTGAGGAACAAAGAACCGCTCGTCATACTCCCAGCCCAACTGTTTGCGAGCGAGTGCTACCTCGTCCTCTCCAAGGGCTGCTCCATGACAAGACTCCGTACCTTGCTTATTGGGAGAACCATATCCAATGGTAGTCTTACATATAATCAAGGAAGGTCTGGAGGTATCATACCTTGCAGCTGAAAGAGCCTTCTGGATTGCATCAGAATCGTGGCCGTCAATATCTCTGAAGACCTGCCACCCATAGGACTCGAAGCGCTTAGCAGTATCATCAGTAAACCAACCACCCACTTTACCATCGATGGAAATGCCATTGTTGTCATAGAACGCAACAAGTTTACCCAGTTTCCAGGTCCCAGCCAAAGAAGCTACTTCATGGCTGATGCCTTCCATCATACAACCGTCGCCAAGGAAGGCATAGGTGTAGTGATCGACTACCGGAAATCCATCTTTGTTGAATTTGGCAGCGAGGTTTTTCTCTGCAAGCGCCATTCCGACTGCGTTTGCAAGACCCTGACCAAGCGGTCCAGTGGTAGTCTCAACTCCTGGGGTAAGGTTATACTCTGGGTGTCCAGCGGTACGGGAGTGAAGCTGTCTAAACTGCTTCAGATCTTCAATACTCAGGTCATAGCCGCTAAGGTGCAACAGTGAGTAGAGCAACATTGAAGCATGACCGTTAGAAAGCACAAAACGATCACGATTGACCCATTGTGGATTCTTAGGATTATGCGCCATGGTCTTGCGCCACAAGACTTCAGCAATATCTGCCATGCCCATCGGGGCACCGGGGTGTCCAGAGTTGGCCTTCTGCACGCCATCCATGCTCAATATGCGGATTGCATCAGCAAGTTTATTCGTTTTCATCCATCCCTCCAAAAAATCTCTAACACTCATATATGAAACACCCCGAATCTGAAAGAAGCCGGGGATGTAATCCTGACACTAAAGATACAGTGTTCTTGACAAATAGTCAAAACCGTCATCGTTCCCTACAAAGCATAGGTAAGAATAAGCACTATCCGTTTAAAAGCTGCATCTCCTTTTTTGATAACTCGGTTGTCATCCTTGGAGTAGTTGGTGAACTGTACGGCAGTCAAGAGAGAAAGATCTTCAGTAAATTGGGTATTGGCAATGACGCTCAAATCCCCAACCATATCTGTTGCATCATCGAGAATATTGTAGGTGTAGGTTTCCAGCTGCAAACCAACCAAATTGACCATCAAGGGCATCTGGTAGCCAAGGATATATTCGCCTTTGTAGTTGAATCCATTGACCATGGCCCCTCCATTCTCATACTCCCAGGCTTGGTCAGCTGAAGCATTGCTGTACCCTTTGTAGTTCAACTCATGGTAGGTGCGAATTACTACGCTCATCCAGTCTCCAGAGAAGATAGCACCCGTGTCAAACTGAAAGGCAGCCCCTGCCCTACCCATATAATACAATCCATTCAAACTGTCAGAAGCAAGAGGAGCTCCTACTGCAGCGCCAAGTCTCAACCCGTTGAGGTCCATCAAGTCAAAGTCCCAACCGGTACCAACGCCACCACCCAAGCTGATCTCAGCTACAGCGATGGGAGTAAGGACCGCATCAAGGGTCACTGTCCCTGCAATGGGAGAAAGCCCAAGGTTAGCTTTTACCTTTACATTGTTACCACTGAACAAGGGGCCTTCCCCTGCCAGTACCGGAATCCTTACCTGGTAGGCAGCATCGAGTTTTGCTTCAAGGTCACTCCCATATGCACCGGTAAGCTTTAATGTACCACTAGTGGTTGTCTGGGCAAACAAGAGTCCTGAGACCATGAGTATCACCAAGAGAGTGAGTAATCGTTTATTCTGTTTCACAGTAATTCCTCCAAACATAGCGTAGGTATAGCATACCATAGAGGAAGAAGTAACCAAATACTTTCTTCCAAAGAAACTCGCTAATCAATCCTTTGTTTTCTTCTGTATTCTGAAGGGGACATGCCCTTGATCTTTTTAAAATACGTACAAAAATATGATGTATTGGAGAATCCAAGGTTTTCTCGTATCGTATTGATGGAATGCTTGGTGGAGGAAAGTAGATGACAAGCTTCCTCAATACGCTTTGTTCCAATATAGTCATTCAAACTCATACCTTCAGATGCCTTAAACAAGTTCCTTGTGTACCCAAGAGAAAGCTCTACTTTATCGGCGATGAATGTAGAGCTGAGATTTACATCATACAGATGTTCTACAACAAGCTGTTTCATTCTTTGGATGAGCTCAAGGTTATGTCGTTTTGAATACTGTTGTTCATAATCAGATAGAAGCTCCTCAACACGGAGTAATGCTTCTTGTAATTCATCATAATTTCGACAGCTGAGCATTAGCAGTTTCCATTCCTGTGCAGTAATCCCATCAGAAGCTTGAAACACATCACCTATCAAACCAACAATTGAATAACTTAAATACAGCTTCATTACACGAAACAATTCGTAATCGTCTTGGCTTCTCAGATTGTATAGCAACGTTGAAACAGCTTCTTTGTATGCTTTACAAGACTTTTGCATAAGGGCCTTGCTCACATCAGCAGTTTCTCCAAGAAAAAGGTTCACCCCCTTATCAGCTACCTGTTCTGTGGGTCTTACAAACCCTGCTTGCACTAATGTCTGGTTAAGTAAATATTGGCGCATTTCAGTGTATACTTGGGGAAGATCCTCCAATCCTATCGGTGTCTTGCTATAGAGTACAGAAAGGTTCTCAGAATAATTATCGAACATGTCTATACGCATCTTTTTACATTGAGAGACGAGATTCTGAGGATTCTGCTGAGTAAGATACACATACAGCCCGCGCTCAACCTGAAGCAACAAAGCTCGTTTCCCATCAATTCTTACGTATTGTGATGCAAAAGAAACAAACTGCTCTTTATCACAACTAGATTCTATACGCTCAACAGGTTGTCTATGAAGCAAAATAAGTTGGAATGAGGCACCTTGATACAATGGGAGAGAATCAATCCCTACAATTCCCTTGAGAAAATCAATAAACCGTTTCTCTCTGGTAAGCTGATTATTCACTCGTCTCGTTTCCCAGACTAATAACAGGGAAGCAAGAATAGCCAAACCTAGGAAAACCAAGACTAGGTTCCACCGCAAGGCAACTAAAGGTTCACTCAGATATACCATAGGAAGTATATAAATGAGACGCCAGTTCATCTCTCCCACATCATACCAACAAGCAAGAAACTCGTCTCCATTGATATCGTTCAACACTTCGGCCCCACTAGACTCTGGGAATAGCACAATTTGGCCGAGTAGTGATTGACTGGTTACCCGTTGTCCAAACTGTTTGGGATCTGGGTGACTGATGATGAAAAAATCTTCATCAATCATATAGAAGTTTTTCATGGTATTGCTATCATCAGAAGCCAATATATTTCTTGCAGCTGTTTCGGAAAGATTCATTACGATTCCAGAACGCAAATTTCCTTGCTCATCATAACTTAAATTACAGATTGAATAGAGATTGGTGGGCGCATCATCATATCTGGGCAAGGACAGGGGAATCGTTTTATTGGAAAATATTGATTGACGTTGATATAGATGCTTATTTCTAGGTTGTTGATCTAGGAATGATAGGAGAGTAGAATCACTGATATTATCTGATGACTCAACCCCATTCAAACTGGAAAAAAATCCATAGTTTTGATTATACAAATATATTGAGTGGATATAAGAATTACGTGCGACTGTGTTCTCAAGCCTTGCGTATACTCCCAATGTTGCTTGTTCCTTAGGTACATTTGCGAGGAGATAATTTCTTATCTCTGTGGCATCGCTCAAATCATCAATAATGGGAACAGTGCTAAATCTCATCTGTCGATAGTAAGTACTGATCATTCTCAAAGATGCGAGGAAATCATCGACAATTATTGATTGTGCTACATCGGTAAACAAGGTTGAAAAGACTAATGCAAGAGAGATCATGGCAACCAAAACAATTGATATGATGGGAATAAATATCTTGAGTAACCAAGATCGAGTTACAGATTGCTTTCTCATCTTTTTACTACCCTTTATGCCATAACTTTACCATCAGAAAATACAAATCACCAGAAAAATAAATATTTCTTGCTTTTTAACAACGTTTTCTTCGTTTTTCAAAACAATATAGAGCTTTCAAAATTGCTTTAAAAATATTCTCATGCAAGTCTGAAATTAGAAAATCACAGTCCCAAAAGGAGGGAACACATGAAAACACGGAGATTTTTCCTTGTACTGATTCTTGTCTTTGTAACAG